>ENA-ORDI01000024-ORDI01000024.1-marine-metagenome-genome-assembly--contig:-NODE-24-length-89620-cov-6.910992_pt1 | contig 89620 bp, 81 predicted proteins | sample MGYA00248628_ERZ508525 | MGnify/ENA primary metagenome ERZ508525 (study PRJEB26195, sample SAMN05422138) | marine metagenome | isolation source: East of Porto Seguro, South Atlantic Ocean | place: Atlantic... | reverse complement strand
TACTTTCAACAAAAATTGACTCCGCAAACGGCGATGATGGATTCCACTCAAGCGAAAGTCATGCAGATGCTGCCGTTTATTTTTACAATCTTTACCTTTACCTTTCCATCTGGTTTGACCTTGTATTGGGTGACGAGTAACATCCTTTCAATTGCCCAACAGCAAATCATCAACCGCATCAAAACTCCGGAAATGCAGGACTGATGAGCTAAAGGATCAGTTTTCGTCTGCGTTTTCGTTTTTCTATTTCTCTAATAACTTGATTTTGGGTAGAATTCCTGTTCTACTTTGTTGGTTAATGCGTCTAATTGTAAATGACGCTTTATTACGACAGAATTAAATTAAAAAAGGCAGGTATGGTTTCAATGAAGTTTCAATATCCAGAAAAGCAGGGACTTTACGACCCCCAATTTGAACACGATAGTTGTGGGGTGGGATTTGTGGTGCAGATAAAAAACAAGAAATCTCACCAGATTGTCAAACAAGGACTGCGGTTACTCTGTAATCTGGATCATCGAGGAGCGCTGGGCGCAGATCCGGAAACAGGCGACGGCTCCGGAATTATGATACAAATTCCCGATCAATTCTTTGTTGAAGAATGTCAAAAAGCAGGGTTCTACCTGCCGGAAGCCGGAGAGTATGGAATTGCCTCAATTTTTCTTCCACAGGATCCCGTCGCGCGTAGACATTGCGGCGCAGTGATTGAAAGTCATATTGTTGAAAAAGGCATGGATCTGCTTGGTTGGCGCGATGTTCCGATTGATCTTGATTATGTGGGAAAACAGGCTCGTTCCTCAATGCCTGCCATGCGTCAGTTGTTTATGGGACACCGCAGGCTGGAAAATTATGACCAAGAAAAATTTGAACGCAAATTGTACATCACTCGCAAAGCAATACGCACGTCTCTACAGGATGTAGAAGGTTTAATAATTACCAGTATGTCATCACGGACCATTGTCTACAAAGGCATGCTTATTCCGCATCAGATGGAACACTTTTTTCCGGATTTAGCGGACCCGCGTTTGAGAAGCGCGTTGGCTTTAGTTCACACCCGTTTTCCGACCAACACCTTTCCACGCTGGGATTTGGTCCAGCCTTTCAGAAATTTGGCACACAATGGAGAAATCAATTCATTGCGTGGTAATATCAACTGGATGCTCGGCCGACGTGCGACTTTAGCATCTCCTTTATATGATAATATCAGTGAGATGCAACCCATCATTATTCCAAGAGGCAGCGATTCTGCCTGCATGGACAATGTTTTTGAATTCCTGATTCAATCCGGATATTCTCTCGCTCATGCCATGATGATGATGGTTCCGGAAGCATGGGAACAAAACCCGGAAATGACTCAGGAAAAACAGGCTTTTTATGAATTCCATGATCACTTGATGGAACCCTGGGATGGACCTGCTTCTCTCGCTTTTACAGACGGAATCCGCATAGGTGCCACACTGGACCGAAACGGTTTACGCCCCTCACGGTATGTGGTCACAAAAGATGATTTGGTCATCATGGGTTCCGAAGTAGGCGCGGTTGATGTTGATCCGGAAAATATTAAATACAAAGGCCGTTTACAGCCGGGAAAGATGTTTCTCGTTGATACTGAAGAGGGACGGATAATCGATGATGTGGAACTGAAAACTGAAATTTGTAAGGCTCAACCTTATTCAAAGTGGCTCAAAGAGAATGTACTTGTATTGTCGGATTTGCCAAAACCGTCTCAAGTGCCTGAAACTGATTTCGACACACTCCTGCTGCGGCAGAAGATTTTTGGCTACACTACTGAAGATCTTAATATACTGCTGACTCCGATGGTGGCAGAGGGTGTAGAGGCGTCCGGATCGATGGGAAACGATACACCACTGGCGGTTCTGTCAGATCAGCCTCGATTGCTTTACGATTATTTCAAGCAAATATTTGCGCAGGTGAGCAATCCACCTGTTGATGCCATCAGGGAAGAATTGGTGATGTCCCTGACGAGCCGTATTGGACCACAAAGAAATATTCTTGATCCTGGACCAAAACACGCGCGCATGCTTAAACTCCATCATCCTATTCTGAGCAACGAACAACTGGCGCAAATTAAGGCACTCGATAATCAGGATTTCAAAGCGACTACTTTAAGTATGCTGTTTGCTGCTAAAACGGGTTCAGAGGGCTTGGCAAATGCTCTCAAGAAACTTTGCCTGCAAGCGGAAAAAGCGGTGAACTCAGGGAGTACCTTTCTTGTTTTAAGTGACAGAGGAACAGGAAAAGCGCAGGTTCCGATTCCAGCCTTGTTGGCCGTATCAGCAGTACATCATCACTTGATTCTCAAACGAAAACGTTACAAAACAGGGTTAATTGTTGAAACAGGAGAAGCCCGGGAAATCGCCCATTTTTGTTTGTTGATAGGATACGGAGCAGGTGCGGTAAATCCGTATTTGGTTTTTGAAACTGTTGATCAAATGCTTGCGCAAAAAGTTTTACCCAAAGAATTGACACTAGAAAAGGCAAATGAAAATTATTTTAAAGCAGTCCGTAAAGGCATGTATAAAGTTTTTTCGAAAATGGGAATTTCCACAATACAAAGTTACCGCGGGGCACAAATATTTGAGGCAATAGGCTTAAATGAAGAACTGTCTCAAGGACATTTTTCAGGGACTCCTTCAAGAATCAATGGAATCGGTTTAGAAGAAATTGCGCGGGAAAGCTTGTTGAGACACGAGTCTGCATTGGTGGAAACCGCTGATACAAACAATATCCTGCCCGGAGGCGGATTTTATAATTGGCGTCGTCGTGGAGAATTTCATCAGATAAATCCTGTGATGTCGAATACGCTGCAGAAAGCAGTACGCAAAAACAGCCAAGATTCATACGATGAATTTTCGGGCCTGGTCAATGACCAAACTCAACGCTTTTCTACTCCAAGGAGTTTGTTTGAGTTTGCCGAAGGTTCACCTTTATTGCTGGATGAAGTGGAACCTGCAGCGGAGATCGTCAAACGCTTTGTGACAGGAGCAATGTCATTTGGTTCCATCAGCATAGAGTCACACAAAACCCTGGCGATTGCGATGAATCGTATCGGCGCGCGCAGCAACAGCGGTGAAGGTGGTGAAGACCCCCGGCGATATGAAAAACAAGCCAACGGTGACTGGCCTGTAAGCAATGTGAAGCAAGTTGCTTCCGGACGTTTTGGTGTCACGATCCACTATCTGGTCAATTGTACCGAACTCCAAATCAAAGTCGCACAGGGTGCAAAACCGGGGGAAGGCGGACAACTGCCCGGAAATAAAGTTAGTGTGGAAATCGCAAAAGTCCGCAATTCAACTCCCGGAGTAACATTGATTTCCCCGCCGCCGCACCACGATATTTATTCAATTGAAGATCTGGCACAACTTATTTTTGATCTGAAAAACGCGAATCCAAAAGCAAAAATAAATGTCAAACTGGTCGCGGAGGCAGGTGTTGGCACCATTTCTGCGGGAGTCGCAAAAGCTCATGCTGACATCATCACTATCGCCGGACACGATGGCGGGACAGGCGCGTCACCACTGACTTCGATCAAACATGCGGGAATTCCCTGGGAACTTGGGCTTTCCGAGGCGCACCAGACTTTGATGTTGAATCAGCTACGCGGTCGAGTAAGACTGCAAACGGATGGTCAACTTAAAACTGGACGGGACGTAGCAGTAGCCGCTTTTCTTGGCGCAGAAGAGTATGGTTTCGCGACTATGCCTTTGATTGCGATCGGCTGTATAATGATGCGAAAATGCCACCTGAATACTTGTCCAGTCGGGATTGCAACCCAAGATCCGGAACTGCGCAAAAAGTTTACCGGACAGCCTGAACACGTAATCAATTATTTCTTTTTTGTGGCGGAAGAACTCCGAAAAATAATGGCCGAACTCGGTTTTCGAAAAATTGACGAAATGATTGGACGTACCGATATGCTGAAGCAGCGTACGGATATAAAACATTGGAAAGCAGGAAAAGTCGATTTGTCAGCAATTCTGCATCAAGTTCCCGTAGGAGGAGATGACACACCTTTTTGCACCCAGGAGCAGGATCATGGACTGGATAAACAACTGGATCATCAGCTAATTAAGCACTCAAAAGCTGCACTGGAAGACGGAAAGTCGGTTGAATTTTCATTGCCGATTTACAATGTAAACCGTGCGGTCGGGACAATGTTGAGCAGTGAAATTGCCAGAAAATATGGCGCAAACGGTTTGCCGGACAACACGATTCACTGCAAATTAAATGGTTCCGCCGGACAAAGTTTTGGTGCGTTTTTGGCTAATGGAGTAACACTTGAACTGGAAGGCGATGCAAATGATTACACGGGTAAAGGTTTGAGCGGCGGACGTCTAGTAGTTTATCCTCCGAAAAATTCATCGTTCCAGGCAGACGAAAACATTTTGATCGGAAATACTGTGCTCTACGGCGCAACCTCAGGTGAAGCTTTTTTCTGCGGAATTGCGGGAGAACGCTTTGCTGTCCGGAACAGTGGCGCGACTGCGGTGGTTGAGGGAGTTGGTGACCATGGCTGTGAATACATGACCGGCGGAAAAGTGATCGTTCTTGGAGACACAGGAAAAAACTTTGCGGCAGGAATGAGCGGTGGTATCGCTTATGTTTTTGATGAAAATCGACGTTTCGGCTCAAACTGTAATAGCGAAATGGTTGATTTGGAAACAGTGGATGATCCGGAAGAAAAACAGTGGCTGCGGAAAAGTGTTGAACGACATTTGGCATACACTGCAAGCGTCAGGTCAAAACGCTTATTGGAAAATTGGGATCAAGTCTTAGCGCAGTTTGTAAAAGTCATGCCGGTCGAATACCGTGCAGTACTGGAAAAAATGAAAAAGGAAGCAGCATAAGACAACTAGAAAACAGCAGTTTATAATGGGAAAAGACACTGGTTTTTTAGAATTTGAAAAAGAGAGTCCGCCGCTGAGACCGGTGAAGGAAAGGGTACGCGATTTTCAGGAGTATGGAACTTTCCTTTCTGAAGAAGAGCTTCAGCAACAAGCATCCCGCTGCATGGATTGCGGAATTCCGTTCTGTCACATGGGTTGTCCGTTAGGAAACATGATTCCGGATTGGAACGATCTTGTCTATCGTGGACAATGGAAAGAGGCACTTGCGGCTTTACACAGCACCAATAATTTTCCGGAATTCACCGGCCGGATTTGTCCCGCTCCTTGCGAGGATGATTGTGTTCTGAATGAACATTACACCTTGGATCCGGATGAAAAACAACAGAAAGTAAATGTTGTAACAATTGAAGAAATTGAAAAACACATTGCGGAACGGGGCTGGACTGAGGGTTGGATCAAACCTTTGCCTCCGGAAAAACTGACGGGAAAGCGGATCGCAATTGTTGGTTCCGGACCAGCCGGACTGGCCGCCGCTCAGCAGTTGAGGCGTGTGGGACATGCTGTGACAGTTTTTGAAAAAGATGACAGAATCGGCGGATTGCTGGTCTATGGAATTCCGGATTTTAAACTGGAAAAAAAAATAGTCTCTCGACGTGTTGAACAACTCCGGAACGAAGGAGTTGAGTTCCGGACAGGAGTTGATGTCGGAGTGGATTATTCAGTCAAGGAACTTCGGAAGAGTTTTGATGCAATCTTGTTGGCAACAGGAGCACAGCATGCACGAAAGTTGCTGGTCGAAGGAAGTGGCTTGGCAGGAGTCCATTATGCAATGCATTACCTTCCACAACGAAATCGTGAAGTCGCCGGAGATTCCATTCCGGAAGAGCAAAAAATTGAATCCGCAAGCAAAACGGCAGTAATTCTCGGAGGAGGATTTACCGCGGCAGATTGTCTTGGCAACCTCAATCGGCAAGGCGCGGATCCGCGTGTGCATCAATTTGAACTGGTTGATATGGTGCCGCGTCCAACTCCGGTTCATAAAGAAGCTAATCCAGATTGTCGTGCCAATATTTTGACCGAAAGCATTACTGACGATGGCAACGGTCGAGTAAAAGCTTTGAATGGTGTAAGTGTAGAATGGAAATCAGAAACTAACGGAAGTTCCACGTCCGGACGCATGACGATGCAGCGTATTCCTGGTTCAGAATTCACTGTAACTGCGGATTTAGTTTTTCTGGCTATGGGATTTTTAGGACCAAAAGTGGAAGATTTGCTGGAAGAACTGGGAGTTGAGTTTAATGTTCGTGGCGGAGTAAAAAACCATACACCCGTACAAATTAAAAAAATGCTGAAAAACGCGCAGCCGATGTTTGATGTTTATTCAGATGAAAACTTCATGACCAGCGAAGAAGGAGTGTTCGTGGCGGGTGACGCGAATCGTGGGGCTTCTCTTGTAGTTTGGGCCATTTGGGAAGGGCGTGAAGCTGCGCGATGTATCGATACATATTTAATGGGTACCACTAGTCTCCCCACTACACCACAGGCAGAAGTGCTAGTTTAAGAATCGTTCAAACAAATTAATGTGAGTAAAAACAAACTTATTTTTTTAGCGGCTTTTGTCGTATTTGTGGGTCTGACAGTTTATGCTCTTTGGAACGAAATAAGCCGGGGGACCGCTCAATTAAAATACAGTATCAGCGGCGTCATCCTCTCAGCTCCGGGTGTTGGCGGTGGAATAATTAAAACCGATAATGCGCATGTTTTGCTTTTTGATCCGGAAACACTTGAACTGGCGGCTTCAAAAATTATCAACCCTTTTTTGCCTCCTTTAACATTCAGTATTGGACAGGCTGATGCCGGCCAACCGCTAAGCGGATATTATCGTTTGCTGGTACTCACCGACAAAAATGGGAATCCTAACCTTCCTTCTGTTGGAGAAGTTATCGGGCCCCTTTCGCCGCCAATTATGTTAGGAACTGAGGGTGTGGAATATTCTGTGGATCGCCCTTTTCAGAGTTTTCCTGCGGAACTATTAGCTACAAAAACCGAATCTCCGGAGACAAGTATTCGAGGAACCATCAACGTCTCTCCGGAGTTGCTTGATCAATTAAGCTCTGCGGATCGATTAGTTATCATGCTCTTTGACCCAGAACTGGGACGTCCTGTGGCCATCAAAATGCTGCCGAGTTTTAGACCGCCACAAAAGTTCAGTATCGGGCAAGCAAACGCAATGGGCGGTCAAGTCCTGAATGGAAAATATTCCCTCCGAATTTTAACAGACAAAAACAACCAACCTTTTCAATCTGTTGCAGGAGAAATCATTGGACGTTCACAAGACTTAATTTCTTTGGGGACGGCTGATTTGGAATTTGAACTGGATCAGCCCTATACACGATGACGATCCGGCAAAGATCAGTTTTTGTTGAAATGTTTCTTTTGACATCCCGGACTTGATTAGGTTGTCCTTTTCCCTGAATGAAATTTCAGAAGAATCGCACGGGCAAGCCGGATTAAAAAATTACTTCCGGTCGGGCAATGTTGAGAGCTTGATCAATATTTTCACGAAAACAGGCTCGATTTGGAAATCCTCCGGGCTGCAGATAGTCTTCCTTTGACATCCTCTGCTCATGCTCCCGAAACTTTTTTGTGATTGTCATTTGTTGACCACTACGGCCAAGTCCACTAACTTTGAAACGATAGTGCGCGTCAAGCTGTTCGTTATGAATCCTGAGGAAACAGTTTACATAGTCCAGATTGGGAAACTCACGGGAGTCAGGCGGAATGAGTTTGACCTCAGTCCATTCAGCTTTTCGTTTTTGATATTTTTCCAAAAAACGAAATTGCGTCGTAAATGTTTGCAAAAAGTTTTGCAGAATAGGATGAAGTTTTATCTGCAAATTTAGCCGGCCACCTTTTGAGAGTACTTCCTCACCGCCAAAAAGCAAAAACAAACCACCTTGTTTATCAGTAATCGGGCAGTCTGTAGGCAAACTAAAACTCCATTCGTGGATCTGCTCTCCACCGGGTGCCAAGGAAATATTTTTGGCCATTTCCAGTTTTTCCTGAACTTCCCAGCCAACATCAGCTTTTTCCTTAATGGCTTTTAGTAAGCCGTGTGCTAGTACAATCTGAACTGCATCGACGGAGACAGTTCCGCCGCTCATGTTCCGGACCCGCAGCTTCCCTTTAATGACTTCACCTTGCTCCCAAGTCTCTCCTTCCACTTCAATTTGATGTTCCAGTGGTTGCTTAAAAAATGTGCTTCTCATGTCATTCCTTGTTCAGTGGATTGTACTTTAAGTGATTCGGAGTCGTTGTTGAAATGCGTCAATGATTTCTTGATGGATGACTTCAATTTCTTGCTCGCCGTTGAGGCAGACAAAACGTTCAGGTTCAGCTGCAGACAGCTCTTCAAAACCTTGAGCAACTCGTGTGAAAAAACTCAGTGATTCTGAATCAAGACGATCTTTTTCCGCATGTTCCTGTCTGCGGTTAAGGCGTGCAGCAACCGTTTCCGGAGAAATATTCAGCAGTATAGTTAAATCCGGTGCGTATGGTTTGATGCAATGCTCAACAATGGATTCAATACTGATCAAATCCAAGCCTCTACCATAACCTTGATAGGCAACCGTTGAGTCATGAAAGCGATCACACAGGACTATTTTACCGGCTGCTATTTCCGGAAGAATTGATTCCTGCAGATGCTGAATCCGATCTGCCAAATAGAGCAGTAACTCACTTTCAGGCTGAAGTTCTTCATGTTCCGGATTAAGCAGAATGTTCCGAATTTGCTGCCCAATGACTGTGCCTCCAGGCTCCCTTGTTGTTTGGACAGTGAAACCCTTCTCACTCAGCCAGTCATTTGCTTTCTCTAACTGAGTGCTTTTTCCGCAGCCATCGAGGCCCTCAAAAGTGATAAGTTTTCCGGAATGCATGGACTGGACGTAAAGGTTTGCAGGGAAGGAATTTATTTCTTTTTATCATAAATTTTGTAAACTTTGTCTTTGATTGCGCTGTGTGATTTTTGCGCGGCTCTGATTACTGTATTGCAGGCATGCTTGAATTCTTTTATTTCTTTTGGATTACTGTGTGATTTTTCAAAATTTTTGAAACTCGCATAAAGGATGTCCACATCTTTTTTCAGATTTTTCTTCACCACAATTGCTTTCGGCAAATTAGTTTTCAATTCATCTTTTGAAGTAGAACTAAGTACTTCTTCTCCAACTAGCTTCAGTGAATCGCCTTTAGAAGAAACGGAATGGAATTTTTGTTGTGTCTCTTTAGGAGCCTTTTTGACACACTCCTGGGACACAGCCGCGGCATTTCCAAATTTCACGACCTTTTTTTGCTTTGCTGTTTCTTGCGGTTGCGCCATATTTCTGCTTAATTCAGGTTGAAATAAATAAATATTTCTTCAAAAGAGTATCCGTCGTTACGCTAACGAATGCTTGAGTTGTTCATTCAAATGCTGTAAATTAACAGGAAATTTCAATTTGTGAAATTTGAATCAATTTAAAAAAGCATTTATTTAAGAGTTAGCCTACTATGCTTAAAGTAAAGAAAAAAGCCAAACCGGAAAAAATTATTTTAGGTGAGGACATCTATATCCTCTGGCAAGATGGATATGAAAGTCACATCAGTTATTTTGATCTTAGAGATGCTTGTCCATGTGCCAGTTGTATTGATGAGCTAAGTGGGGAGAAAACTTTGCTTTCTAACAGTATTCCTAAAGATATTAGTCCATTGAGAAGCGAATATGTTGGCAATTACGCTCTTCGCTTTTACTGGAGTGATAAGCATGATACAGGTATTTTTCGTTACAAAATGCTCCGCGATTTTGATAATGAACAATAGTTTCGTTAAAAATTTGTTAGAGAATAAACTAAAAAAACAGGAGAAAGATGCTTCAAATTGAAGGTGATTTGCTTGCCGCCGAGTTGAAACTAGCATTTGTGGTAGCAAGATTTAATGAATTTGTCTGTGAGCGTTTGCTGGAAGGCGCGCTGGATTCGTTTGTACGCCACGGTGGGACAAAGGATAATGTTACTGTCCTGCATGTGCCGGGAGCTTTTGAGCTTCCTTTAGCTGCAAAAAAACTTGCCACCAGTGGAAAATATGATGCTGTTGTTTGCTTGGGCGCGGTGATTCGTGGAGCAACTTCACATTATGATTACGTTTGCGCGAATGCTGCAAATGGAATTGCCTCAGTCTCTTTGGAAACAGGAATTCCGGTTAGTTTTGGTCTCCTGACTACGGACACCATTGAACAAGCCATCGAACGTTCCGGTACTAAAGCTGGGAACAAAGGTCGTGACGCGACTGTTTGTGCGATCGAAATGGCACGTCTTTTACAACAAATATCGGAGGCATAGTAACTGCATTGTAGTAGCGGTACACCGGAGTTAAATTGTTTACAGGCTCGGTTTTTTTGTGAATCGAGCTGAAAAATCCGGTTAACCTGAAGCCGTAAGGAGGAAAATGAATTCTTCGCTTAAACATATTGTTTTGCAGTTGGAAGACTTGACTCAGCAAGACATTTCAATTGGTCTGGGACTGGATCTGTTGGAGTCATCGGCAAAGACACGCAAGGACGTGATCATGATCAACGTTATGCGGGATTCCTTGAATGAAGTGTTATTTGAGGAGCGTCAGTGCCAAAATTAGTGAAGCCAATAGGGTGAGATTTTTTTTCTCACCCTAAGCTGACTTCCAATGACTGCTTGAGGTTTATCTTAATTTATTTTCTTCTTGTTTCAGAAACGGCTTTCTGCCAACTGTTTTCTTTCCTGCTTTTACCTGTCCTCTGATTACAACAAACAAAAAGATGTTTGATGTAATTGCCTTTGATGCCGACGATACTCTTTGGCACAATGAGTCTATTTTTACAATGACCCAAATAAAGTTTCGTGAAATGCTTTCGTCCCATGGACCGGAAGTTGTGGATCAAACTTTGTCTTCGACGCAGATAAAAAATCTCCAACATTTCGGCTATGGAATCAAAGGCTTCATCCTTTCCATGATAGAAACTGCCATTGAACTGACAGATGGCGCTGTCACCGGACATGAAATCAAACAGGTGCTGGAATTTGGCCAGGAAATGATTGCTGCTCCAATTGAATTATTACCGCACGCTCATGAAGTGGTTGAGGAACTTTCAAAAAATTATACCCTGCTGCTGATAACGAAGGGAGATTTGATTGATCAAGAAACAAAAATTGCCCGTTCCGGATTGGCGGATTATTTTACCGGAGTGGAAATTGTGAGTGATAAAACGGCTGATACATACACTAAAATCCTTAAGCAGCATAAAATTGATGCTGCCCGCTTCATGATGATTGGAAATTCAATGCGCTCTGACATTGTACCAGTTGTTCAAATTGGGGCGCACGCAGTTCATGTGCCATATCTCTCAACATGGGAGCATGAACAGGATCATCCCCCAGTGGAACCCGAACATTATACGGAATTGGAGCACATCGGTTTGCTTACGCAGTTTATCGGAGATAAAAATTGAACGTTCCGTTGCTCGAAGGTCGTAAAGTCGCGCTGGTGCATGATTGGCTGAATGGAATGCGTGGCGGCGAAAAGTGTTTGGAGGTGCTTTGCGAACTATTTCCTGATGCGGATCTATTTACTTTGATTCACCAGAAAGGCGCCCTGTCCCAGACAATTGAGTCGATGCCGATCAGAACATCTTTTGTCCAGCATTTGCCTTTTGGTTTAAAAAAATATCGTCTTTATCTCCCACTGTTCCCGTTGGCCATTGAGCAGTTTGATTTCAGTGATTATGATTTGATTATCAGTTCAAGCCATTGTGTCGCGAAGGGAGTGAAACACGCTGACTCCGTTTATCATATTTCATACGTTCACGCACCGATGCGTTACGTCTGGGACCAGTTTGACACCTATTTTCGTCAACCTCGGACTTCATTGCCTGTCAGAATTGGCGCGGAATTAATGCGCTCTTATTTACAGAATTGGGATCGTAATACTGCTAAACGCGTGGATACTTTTCTTTGTAACAGCAACAATATTCGTAAAAAAATTTTAAAGTATTACGGACGTGAATCCCAAGTTATTTACCCTCCGGTTGATCTTTCAAACTTTAAACCAGGAGGCACAAAAGAAAGTTATTATCTGATGGTAGGAGCTTTTGCCCCAAATAAACGGGTAGATTTGGCGGTTGAAGCGTTCAATCGACTCAAGCTGCCACTTAAAATTTTAGGTAGCGGTCAGGACGAAGAATACTGCAGATCCATTGCGGGTGAAAACATTGAATTTCTGGGTGCTCTTTCAAATGAAAAAATGATAGAATTATATCAACAGGCGCGAGCATTAGTGTTTCCGGGAGAAGATGATTTTGGCATCACACCTCTTGAAGCACAAGCCTGCAACACCCCGGTGATTGCTTTTGCTTCCGGAGGTGCAATGGAAACCGTGACTGCGCGGACAGGGCTGTTCTTTACTGAGCAAAACATTGACGCGCTTTGCGAAGCTGTAGAGGAAATGGAACGCAGTTGGAGCAATTTTGTTCCGGAAGCGTTCCGGCAGCAAGTGAGTCGCTTCGGCAGAGGAAATTACAAAGAACAAATGGCGCATGCCATTGAACACGGATACAGACAATGGAAGGCAGAACTTTGAATCGTTTCTGGATTTTATTTTTAGCAATTCTTGTTTTTTCCGGGGGGCTTTTTTCTACGACACAAATCGGCACAACGTCCGCTTTTGCTTTTTTTGAAAATCAGACTCAGTATGCGTTCCAGCACCAATGGCTACCGATGTTGAGTGATGCTTCTCCGGAAAAACGATTTCAAGCAATGCGGGCTTTTTTGGTATATCCGGAATGGGGTTTGCCTGTGTTGCGAAATTCGATCATGAATTCGGACTCCGAAAATGTGTCCTGGCAAATTGTTATGTTGATTGGATTTCTCGGGGATTCGTCTGATGTACCGCATTTGTTAAAAATTTGGCGGGAATTGGAGAACATTGAACGCTCAGAAGTTTGGCTGGGGGCCATGCAGCGTCTGTACTGGAAAAACCACGTTTCAGGAGGGGCATCTCCAAAACTGACGAGCCTGACAGTAAATTTTTTGGCAATAGAATCAGCCGCACAAAATGATGAGAAAACGGTTCTTCTGGCATATCGTATCGACAATCCTGCACGGTCGCCGCGTTTTATTCGCGTGAGTGGCCGTTTTTGGAAAACTCGAATTCAGGAAAATCTTCCTGCGAAATATTATTGGCTGCCGGCTCGCGGACGAATCGAATCGAGCATGCAGACTCGGTTCTTAGCGGTTGATCATACAAATGATGTTCGTCTGGATTTTCGCGTTTGGGAGGTTGGCCTGTCTGAACAGTTGCTCCACCAGACCATAAATATCCCTATTCCGGAAGAAAGAACTTCCGCTGTTGTCGATTAAAACCTGTCTGAATTTTTCTCTCAAAAAATAATTTTTTAATATTTTTCGTATTATTTTTAGATTTTACTTGATATAGTACTAAATCAGTGCTAGTTTAAGGAAACTTCAAAAAAAGAGGATAATGCTGAAATTATCAAAAAAGACGGACTACGCGATTATTTTGCTGACTCATTTAGGTGAAGCGGAAGCTCCGGTGAGCGCGCAGGAAGTGGCTACGCATTATAAATTGCCTTATCCCATGGTGGCTAATATCCTGAAACAACTGGTTTCTTCCGGATTGATTGAGTCAACTCGCGGACAGCGCGGGGGTTATGTATTAGCACGTTCAGCGGATGAAATTAACTTGTTTGAGATTATCCAATCCACTGATACTGCATTCGAATTAGTAGAATGTGTGCATGATGAGGATTTGTGCAAAGTTCATCAGTGTTGTCCAACTCGACGCCCCCTGCTTGCTTTGCATTATAAAATTCAACAGTTTGTTGAAGAAACAACATTATCCGCGATCATTAGAGACGCACAACCAATTAACTTAACCGTAAAGGATTTTTCTTATGAAACTGCCCATTTATCTTGATTACAATGCGACCACTCCGGTTGATCCGAAAGTGCTAGAGGCGATGATGCCGTTTTTCACGGAATCATTTGGAAATGCCGCCAGTCGTAATCATTCCTTTGGTTGGCAAGTTGAACAAGTTGTGGAAGATGCCCGGGAATCTATTGGTAACGCTATCGGTGCCGGCGGAAAGGAAATTGTTTTTACCAGCGGAGCCACAGAATCCGACAATCTCGCAATTTTGGGAGTAGCCGAATTTTACCAGAACAAGGGCAAACATATCATCACAAGTCCAATTGAACACAAAGCTGTGATTGATCCGTGTCACGCATTGGAGCAACGGGGCTACGAAATTACCTTTCTGAATCTGGACGAAAATGGTTGTATTGAGCTAAAACAATTGGAAGATTCTATCCGGGACGATACGATTTTAGTTTCGCTGATGGCCGGAAACAACGAAATCGGCACACTCAATCCACTCAAGGAAATTGGTGAAATCACTCGTGCAAAGGGAGTGCTTTTTCATACAGACGCCACACAGGGTGTAGGGAAAATCCCAATTGACGTTGAGGAGATGAATATCGATCTCCTTTCAATGGCAGCGCACAAAATATATGGTCCAAAAGGAATGGGCGCGTTGTACGTAAGGCGCAAAAAACCACGTGTCCGTTTGTCACCGATCATGTTTGGCGGAGGTCACGAACGTGGAATGCGCTCCGGGACCCTGAATGTGACCGGAATTGTCGGCTTCGCAAAGGCCCTGGAATTGTCAATGGAAGAAATGGCATCAGAAGCGGAACGCCTGACAGGTTTGCGTCAAAGGCTTTACGACCGCTTGACTTCGGAATTGGATTATATTTTTCTCAATGGACATCCGACAGAACGATTGCCGAATAATCTCAATTTGAGTTTCGGTTATGTTGAAGGAGAAAGTTTGATGATGGGAGTCAGTGACTTGGCGGTATCTTCCGGTTCAGCCTGCACTTCCGCAAGTTTGGAGCCTTCGTATGTTTTACGCGCGTTGGGAGTAGGAGACGATTTGGCACATTCGTCAATTCGTTTTGGTATGGGGCGTTTTACTACAGTTGAGGAAGTTGATTATGCCGCAGAGAAAATGATAGTTGCAGTTAAACGACTCCGTGAAATGTCACCGCTTTATGAAATGGTACAAGAGGGTATCGATTTGTCAACAGTACAATGGTCATCCCATTGAGCTGAGAATAATTAATTAATTTAGAAAGGAGTAACATGGCTTATAGCGAAAAAGTTATTGATCATTACAACGAACCTAGGAACGTTGGAAGTTTGGATAAAAGTGACATGAATGTCGGCACCGGATTGGTGGGCGCTCCGGAATGTGGGGACGTGATGAAACTGCAAATTCAGGTCGATCCGCTAACAAAAGAAATTGTGGATGCTAAATTCAAAACTTTTGGCTGCGGATCCGCTATTGCCAGTTCCAGTCTGGCAACAGAATGGGTCAAGGGCAAAAGTATTGATGAAGCAATGACTATCCAAAATGTTGAAATTGTCGAAGAACTTTCATTGCCTCCGGTAAAAATTCATTGCTCTGTTTTAGCAGAAGATGCGATCAAAGCCGCAATCTCCGACTACAAAAGCAGAAACAAAGACTGAGTTATAGCCTAAATTTTTTAATAGCAAGCTATGGCTTTAGAGCAATCGGCCTGCCAAAAGTGCGAATCCGTTCTGGTTTCGCGCCTTTTCTGTTTTTCCTGTAACGCACTTCAGACTTTTCCAAACGAAGTTGATTTTTTTGAAGTGCTGGGATTCCCGATTAGTTTTGAAATCAAATCCGCTGAATTGGAGGAACGTTACCAGCAGCTTTCGCTGGAGTTGCATCCGGATTTTTACGGTTCAGCTCCGGAAGCGGAAAAACGTTTGAGCGAATCCGCCACCGCAATTCTGAACACAGCTTTCAATACTCTTCGCGAACCTACTTCGCGGGCCGATTATTTGCTACATTTGTTGTGCAAAAAGCAGAAGTTGGATGAGCGTTCCCTACCCGATGGTTTTTTGGGTGAAATGTTTTTTTTGCAGGAATCACTTGATGAATTGCTGGAATCCGGAAACGAGGCGGAATTGTCCGGAATGCGTGAGGATTTGAACGGGAGACAAAAAAATATTGAAGCAGATTATTCTCCTCTTTTCAAAAAGTTTGAAGACAATCCGGAAGATCCCGAAATACTCCAGCAACTTCAAACCCACTTAAACGCAGAACGCTATCTACGCCGCTTGCTGGACCGTATTCCGGCAATAGATTAGCCGCATTGCGAGTTTTTATTTGCCGCTAAGATCGCTAAAAATCGCTAATAAAATTAAGAATTTCAAATCATGAACAATTCAAAAGTTCTCAAGCCCATAAAGAGTTGTCATTCCAGCGAAAGCGGGAATCCGGAAACTTGTTAAAATCTTAAATCCTTATTGTACTCTTCCGGAAAAACACAGTGTGTTTCCTTTTTTTAATACATAAAAACAGGAATTATTCTTAGCGTTTTTGAGCGAACTTAGCGGCTAAACCATAACTTCCACCAAACACCAACTACATCTAAATGGAACGCATAATCGGTATTGATCTGGGCACAACAAACAGTTTGTCTGCAACTGTTTTTGATGAAGGACCAGAAGTAATCGGCGAGGGTGAAAACGCGGTCACACCTTCCGTTTTGTCCCGTATCGATTCCGGATGGCTGGTTGGACAGGAAGCTCAGGAGCGAAGAATTTCTAATCCGGAAAAAACCGTTTTTTCCATTAAACGTTTGATGGGACGTGACTTGAAAGAATTAGGAGAGAGCGTGTATGAACTGCCGTATCAAGTTGTGGAAGGGGAACGTAATTTACTTAAAGTACGGATTGGTGAAAGCGAGTCTTACAAAGATTTTACACCACAGGAATTATCTGCAGAAATTTTGAAAAAAGTAAAACAGCGTGCCGAAGAATCACTCGGTGAACCTGTTGAAAAAGTTGTAATTACTGTTCCCGCATATTTTGATGACGCACAACGTCAGGCCACGCGCGCGGCTGCTCAAATTGCCGGACTGGAAGTGGCGCGTATCATCAATGAGCCGACTGCCGCGGCAATTGCTTATGGTCTTGATGAAAAACGGGACTTACAAAAAGACGGACTGGTTGCCGTTTATGATCTGGGTGGAGGAACTTTTGATATTTCCATTCTCAAACTCTCCGGAAAAATTTTTAAAGTCATTGCCACACACGGAAATACTCAACTTGGAGGAGATGATTTTGACCAGGCGGTGGTCGAAATTTTGAAAAGCAGGGTTCAGCAGGAATATGCGGAGGCAGAGTTTGATGATCCAGAGTCAAAACAAATTTTAAAAAAAGCCGCGGAGTCCATCAAAATAGAACTCAGTCTTTCTCCGGAAACGGATTACTCACTGGAATTTCCAAAACAGGGCAAGTCATTTTCGGGAGTTTTTAAAGTAGAAGACTTTGAGTCTCTGATTGCACCAATGATAGAACAGACTCTGGAAAGTTGCCGTCACGTTCTGAAAGAGGCAAAACTTTCGACGGCACAAATTGACGAAGTTGTGCTGGTTGGCGGTTCAACAGTAGTTCCGGGGGTGCGTAAGAAAATTGAATCTTTTTTCGGACGCTCACCTCATGTGGCAATTGATCCCTACAAAGTTGTGGCAATCGGCGCAGGAATTCAGGGGCATTTGCTGGCTGGCGGACGTCGCGACTTTTTACTGCTTGATGTGATTCCTTTGGCACTCGGCATTGAAACATTAGGCGGAACATTCAGTAAAATCATTACTGGCAACACCACAATCCCAATCGAAGAAAAAGAAACTTTTACCACTAATGTTGATGATCAGACTTCAATTGATGTTAATATTTTTCAGGGGGAGCGAGAATTAATCAAGGATTGCCGCGCACTCGGTCAGTTTAAGTTGCGTGGGATTCCGCCAATGAAAGCCGGATTACCTCTTGTAGAAGTTATGTTCCGTGTAGATGCAAACGGAATTCTCACTGTTTCTGCAATCGAAAAGCGTAGCGGCAAAAAGGCGGAAATTGAGGTCATTCCATTTCATGGCTTGACCCAGTTTGAAATTGAGCGAATCATGGAGGATTCCTTCGAACACGCGATTGATGATTTTAATGAACGTCAATTGATAGAATTTCGGCAAACAGCGGAGCGGGTTTTTCGTGGAATTGAACAAAACTGGAATGTCGCGGAAAGTGCTTTGAGCGAAATGGAGCGTGACGAAATCCGCAAACAAATGGAAGTCGTCCGGCAAAGCATAAAGGGGCAGGATTCTCAAGTGCTCAAGGCTCAACTTGATACCTTGGGTGACTTGACGCGCCCTCTGGCAGACACGGCGATGGGACGTTCTATTCTGGCGGAATTACAAGGGGAAGTTGAGCTGAATCAATAGAAGTGAGATTGATTTCGGTCGAGTATTTAAGGTTGATCTTTTAAAGTATTCAACATGACCCGAAGGTTTTTAATCAATGAGTTTTTTTATTTTGCGGATAAATTATTGGTGACCGCCGCCCGGTGGAAGTGACTGCAAAGCAGTTGGTCGGCGATTCAGTGAATACGAAAACGCTATTGGTACCGGACAAATTCACATGTGGTTTGATCAACCTGAATCTGGTTGGTTTTCGGAGTAACTCATAAATGTAAAGTGTATGAAACTTGGAATATTGGATACCGTACCTCACGACTACTGGTCAACGGACCTTGGTATCACCGAATCAGAGAAATTTATCAATTTTCTACAACCTGTAATGACAGACGCAACACTGGATCAGTTTTTTGTGGCAGAAGGAGAATGGCCTGAGTTGGATGATTATGACGCTTACCTAATTACGGGCAGCCCTTGCAGTGTCAATGATGAACATCCGTGGATAAAAAAATTGCACCGGTTTGTCCGGGATTCCATGGAATCAAATAAAAAGTTAGTCGGCATTTGTTTTGGGCATCAATTGATCGCGAACGCGCTTGGTGGAACAGTTGAACGTCGTAGCGACGGCTGGCTTTTGGGTGTGAAATCTTTTGAAATAGTGGAGGCGCAACCATGGATGACTCCCTCACAAAAGCATTGCGAGATTTTCCATATAAATCATGATCATGTTACCGCTCTGCCAGTAAACGCCAAACGCATTGCCTATTCAGAACTTTGTGAAAACAGTGCTTTTGTGATTGGGGACAGGATGCTGGGATTACAGGGACATCCGGAACAACCACGGAGAGCAATGGAAAAATTTATCAAAGAACTTTTACTAATAGGTGAAGATCCGGAAGAAATGGAACAAGGTCGAGCCAGTTTACGGGATAAAGTTCCGGATGCAGATTTATGGGGACTCTGGATTGGAAAATTTTTGGGATATTGATTCATAGACTAAACAGTTTTTTTATAAGGGCAGACTATGGCAAAAAATATTTTATTCATTATGTGTGACCAATTGCGGGCGGATTATCTTTCCTGCTATGGCCATCCGTTTCTTGAAACGCCCAACATCGACAGTCTCGCTGAGCGCGGAGTACGCTTTGCCAACGCGTATTGCCAGGCTCCGCTTTGCGGACCTTCTCGAGCCAGTTTTTATACCGGACGCTACATGTCATCACACGGATCCTTAGCCAATGGAGACCCTCTTAAATTGGGGGAACTCTCGCTGGGAGATTATCTAAACGACCTGAATTATCGCACCGTTTTGGTAGGTAAGTCCGAAGCCAGAAGCAATCAGGATGCGCTGGCCCGATTGCAAATTGATCAACGCTCAAAATTGGGACAACGATTGGCGCAAGGAGGATTTGAGAATTTCGAACATTTTGCCGGACTATATCCGAACGAGATTCTTCCAGAGGATTTGGGCTACAACGATTATTTGCGTTCCAAAGGATATGACGGTGAAAATCCTTGGGAAAGCTGGGCTAACAGTGCGATTGATCGCGATGGTAAAAAAGTTAGCGGTTGGAAAATGCGCAACGCAAATTTGCCTGCCGCCGTCTCCGAAGAACATTCCGAAACTGCTTTTACGACGGACCGTGCTTTGGAATTTTTGTCCGGCGTGGACGCAAATGATCAATGGTGTTTGCATCTGAGCTACATCAAACCGCACTGGCCTTACCTCGTTCCGGCTCCGTACCATGCCCTTTACAGCAAGGATCAAATTTTGCCGGCAGTCCGGAATCCGGACGAACTTCAGTCTCCGCATCCGGTATTTCAAGCCTTCCATGAACAAACTTACAGCCAGAATTTTTCACGAGAAGAAGTACGGGAACGTGTGATTCCGGCGTATATGGGACTGATTAAACAGGTTGATGATCATTTGGGACGTGTTTTTGAAATGCTGAAATCCAAAAATTTAATGGATTCAACTTTAATCGTTTTCACTGCGGATCATGGAGATTATTTAGGTGACCACTGGTTGGGTGAAAAAGATTTATTTCACGAGCCTTCTGTCAGAATTCCAATGATCGTTTGTGATCCGGAAATTTCGGCAGAAGAAACACGCGGTACCGTCAATCATGAATTTGTTGAGGCGGTGGACATCGTGCCGACTATGGTTGAGTTTACCGGCGGAAAAATTTGCAAACAGCGTATGGAAGGGCAGTCGCTACTTCACCTGACTCGGGGTACTGCAGATCCGGGAAAAAAACGTGAATACACGATCAGCCAAATTGATTTCAGCGACCGGGGTCCCCGTGTTTCGTTGAATTTGCATCCATACGATTGCCGTGCTCACATGATTCGCAACAAAAATTGGAAATATATTTTGCACGAAAAATTCCGCTCCCAACTTTTTGCTCTGAAAAATGATCCGGAAGAATTTCACGATCTAGGCGACGATCCGGAATACAGTTCCGTTAGACTGGAAATGCACGAACAGTTATTTATCTGGTTTCGGAAGCGCTTGATACGCACAGAAATGGAGCACGATTTTCTGTTTGAAATGGGGGTCGGGCAAGATGAAATGCTAGGGATTTTAATTGGACATTGGTGAGTAAAAGGCGTAGAAAAGGGTAAAAATGAATTTTATTCTTGGAGGCTCCACTTTAGACGTAAGGGATGTTTTTGATTCCTTTCAGAAATTCTAAATAATTCCGGACTGCTTTTACGAGTTTAACATCAGAGAACATTAACAAATGAGGTTCAGAGCAAAGTTTCATAAAAATCCAAAAGCGTTCAAAGACAATTTTTCAACGCAATCCAAAGCATACGCCGTACATCGTCCGCTTTATCCTGAAAACCTTTTTCGTTATCTCGTTGGTGAGTGCCGGGAGCGCAAACTGGCTTGGGATGTCGGCTCCGGAAATGGACAAGCGGCGCGGAAACTTGCTTTGCATTTTGATCGGGTTTATGCCACTGACGCAAGTTCCGCCCAAATTGTAAACGCGGCCCCTCTTGCAAACATCAGTTATGCAGTTGCCAACGAACAGGCTCCGGAACTCAAGCAGCGTTCTGTGGATTTAATCACAGTCGCGCAGGCGCTTCACTGGTTTGATCTTGATGTTTTTTATGCAGAAGCTGAACGCGTCTTAACTAGATACGGTTTGCTCGCTTGCTGGTCTTACAAATTATTCCGCATAAATTCCGAAGTTGACCGTGAAATTAACAGCCTGTATACTGATATTTTAGGAAGTTATTGGGATCCGGAACGCCGTTTAGTTGATACAGGTTACCGCACTTTGTCCTTCCCATTTCGTGAACTGCGTGCACCACGTTTTGAAATGAAGGCGAGCTGGAATTTCGATAATATGCTGGGTTTCCTCGGCAGTTGGTCAGCGGTTGCACATTATAAAAAGCGCGAAGGCAGCAATCCAATTGCGGAAAACGCTGAGCGTTTAAAAGCGGTCTGGGGTGATCCGCAGGAAATGAAAGAGGTAAGGTGGACCCTTTCCATACGGGTAGGACACATTCACTGAAAGTTATGTTTGGTTTGTCATTAGAAAAAATGGAAAGGATTTGCTTCTGAAAAGCACAACCGCTAAAATTGACACTCAATAGTTATTTTTTGAATTAGGGTAAATTAACTTTGATGGTTCCTTAAAAACTCTTAAAACATATAATTTGTCATTTCGACCAAAGGGAGAAATCTTAATAATATTAGTGAAGTAATATAAAACAGATTTCTCGCTTTGCTCGAAATGACACGACTTTAGAATTTTTTAATACGTCATCAATTTTAATGTTCTAACAAAAATAAAATTTAAAGGAAAAATGAGCAAGCATATCAATTGGGGTTATTTCAGGAATGGTTGAACTTCCTGCAAACGAGCGCAAGAGGTTCTTGACGCAAAAAACATTTTGGTAGAAACACGTGTTCTTGCTAACAAAGAAAAGATAAATAGTGAGACGGCCTGGGAGATGTTGAAATCCGCAAGTCTCATTAGAACCGGTAAAGGTAAAAAACAGCAAAAGTGGAATCCAGCGTCTGATGACAAAGCAGATATACTAAAAGATGTGATTGGTCCAAGCGGAAATTTGCGTGCCCCAACCTGGAAAATCGGCAATGAATTTGTGGTCGGTTTTAATCCGGAACTTTATGCTGAGGTGTTTGCTTAGATGCTTAAAATTGGAATAATTGGTGCCGCCGGATTATCCGGACGAGAACTTCTATACTGGTTGAAACGGCACCCAAAAGTAACCGTTGAACTGCTGACTTCCAGCAAATATCAAGGGCAGAAAGTATCCGATGTTTTTCCGGAACTGAACAGTTATGCTCAAGTTTTTCAGCCGAACGAAATTGATGTTTCCGGATGTGATCTAGTTTTTCTCGCAATTCCGAACCAAGCCAGCCTGGAGCTTGTACCGAAATTATTGAAGCAGGGCACGCGCGTGATTGATCTTTCCGGAGCATTCCGTTTGCGCGATACAGAGGTTTTTTCTAAATTTTATCAACTTTCGCACACTGCGCCTGAATTGCTGGAGGAAACCGCCTTCGGATTACCGGAATTTTTCAAGGAAAAAATTTCTGCAGCAAGACTTGTTGCAAATCCTGGATGTTATTCCACGGGCGCTTTGCTTGGAATTTTACCGTTGAAAGATTTGCTGGCCAAACTGGACCGCGCGCCTATCATTGACGCAAAATCTGGAGTGAGCGGTGCGGGTGGAAGGGTTGAGGGTGACACTACGAACTATGTTAGTGTGAACGAAAACTTCAAAGCATACAAAATTTTTGCTCATCAGCACCAACCGGAAATTCAGCAATATCTGGGAGACCTGAGTCCGTATCAAACAGGCGTTTTGGGAGAAGTAATTTTCACGCCGCATTTGCTTCCGCTTAACCGTGGAATTTTGTCTACGATTTACCTCCATTTTTCGGAACCAATCGCGGCGGATGAAATTCGGGGGCGGTTTTCAAAATTTGCGGAGGGTCAGAAATTTGTTCATTTTATGGAGGAAGGCTGCTTGCCGGATTTAAAGGTGACGCAGAATTCAAATCGTGTCATGATTGGCGCTGAGTCAGATGATTCAGGACAAAACTGGGTGGTTGTCACGAGTCTTGATAATCTGGTAAAAGGCGCTTCCGGACAGGCAATTCAAAATATGAATCTGATGTTTGGGCTGGACGAAACCCTGGGTTTGCTTTGATCAGTCACCGTCGAGTTCATCATCTACAATCCGACGGTCTCGGCCCAGCAAATTTTCAAAATAGCACATTTCCTTTAAACGCGAATGAATGCGCTCGCCCACACGTCTATTGATGGTGTCGGAAATGAAATGTTCTGTTTCGGTTTTATCTCGACTGCGGATTTGTTCTTTGAGCGTGTTCTCTTCGCTCTCAGTAAAATTGGTGGTGACCATGATGATCTGGTTGCGGTTGTAGCGTTCAGAAATCAGCATATCCAGAATGCCAAGTTCCCAGTCACTGTTTCGCCCCTTGCCCATGTCATCAATGATGAGGATATCGGTCTGTAAATGCGGCTCAATGATCTCCATATCTGACTTTCCGTCAGAGTAACCTTGCCTTAATTCTGAAAGCAATTCCGCAAAACTTTGAAAAATACAGGAGATTCTATGTCCAATGGTGCATTGATAGGCAAAACCGGCCATCAAGTGCGTTTTTCCTGTTCCTGGAGGTCCCATGAGTACCATGCCCTTCAGGTCTTCAGAATCGGTTTGCAAAAGATTTGGATTACTCAAACGCTGCGGCAGAAGCCGGAATATGCTACCCAGTAAATCAAACACCATTTCGTTTTCCGGGTCTCTATCGTTCGGATTCAGGCGGCTGTTCAAATAACGTCGTGGAATGCGCGCGTTATTATAAAGTTGAACACTCTGCTTGATTTGTTCACAGTCTGGACAGACAATAGCTACATCGCGCTGGAAATTGTCCTGCTCAACAAGAAATCCGGTGCCTTTGCAGGTTTTGCACGGACTGGAAACGCAGTCACAAAGCCTCGCGTGCGCATAACGTTCGCGCGGACGAACACTGATAAAAATTCTGGTGTTGTTGCAACGCAAGCAGTCAGGAACAGTTTTTGCCATTGAAAAATATCTGAATGGAAGTTAATGAAATAAAAAGATGTTTCTATGGTGGAACAAGCGTCTTGAAGTGTCCAGAGAATTCCTGTTTTAAGCTCGTAGATTTGAGTCTTGTTTCAATTAAATAATTTAGTCGTGCAACATCAAAAAGCGTGTCAAATCCACTAAAACATAAATCGAAAATTAGTAAACAGTTATAATGTCTGCACACAAAAATGATCGATTGCTGCGTGTACTAAATCACTTGCCGGTGGATCGTGTACCGGTTTGGCTGATGCGTCAGGCCGGCAGGACTGACCCTAAATACAATCAACTCAGGAAGAATGACGGACGACCCCTGGAAGAACTCTTTGCGGATACGGAAATTTCGATCAAAATATCACTACTGCCAAAACGTCTTGGAGTAGACGCGATTATCATGTTTCAGGATATTCTCACTCCGCTCACTCCCGCGGGTGCAGGATTTCGCTTTGCTCCTGGACCGATTCTGGAAAAGCCTGTGCGGACTATGGCTCAGGTCAAAGCACTGCGTGTGTATGATCCGGAAGTAGAACTAAACAGCGTCGCAAACATCCTGAAAGGGCTGAATGCTGAACTCAAAGGAGAATTACCTGTGCTCGGTTTTGCCGGATCTCCAATGTCACTCGCATTTTTTATGATTGCGGGCCGTAGTCCAAATCAAAAAATTGATGATGTTTTAGCATTTATTGTAGAACAACCGAAAATTACACAAGCACTACTGGAGTGGTTAACAACAATGACGGTGGATTATCTCAATTTCCAAATTGAGTCTGGAGCACATGCGGTGCAATTATTTGAGTCGTTTGCGGATGTTATTCCTTTAGAGATTTATAAAAAATTTGTTCAGCCGACTCATGAGAAAATTTTCAGTTCTTTAACACCAACGGTTCCAGCTATTTTGTTCACGAAGGAATCACCAAACCTGGATATGATGCTGCAAAGCGAAGCTTCTGTCTTGAGTGTCGGAAGTTGTATCGATCTGGAGAAGGCACAAATACAGGCGCCGGAGATGATTTTTCAGGGTAATGTTGATAATAAAATTTTAGCGGACGGAACGAAGGCGGAAATTACTCTTGCAGTCCGGAAATGTTTTGAACAAAGTGGACGAAAAAACCACATCCTTAATCTCAATCACGGCTTACTGGAACGTACACCTTTTGAGAACGTTCAGCATTTTGTTGATGTTGCTAAAGAACTGGGAAGAATTGAGGGCGTGTCTGGGGGGTAAGCAATCCGTAAAAAATAATTAACGGAAGTTAAACATTAGTTTAGTTAAAATTGATCGCAGGTTAATTTTAGCTGAAAGGCGGGAACGAGTCCCGCCTCAGATGTTGTCCTTTTACTGAGCAACGATGCGGCCCTCAACTTTTGAAGAGACAGTGCCATTGGCTTTGATGTAATCCATCACCATGCTTGCGAGGAGAGTAGCTCCGCTGGCATCAATGAGGACTTTGCCTTTTTTGAAAACCTTGTACCCATCTCCACCACCGGCAGCGTAATTGTTGGTTGCCATTGTGTAGCTTCGTCCCTTATCCAGGGACTGACCACCGATTTTCGCTGAAACAATACGCTCTCCGGCTTTGGCTTTTGGATTCCAGACGAAACTCATTCCGGAAACCTGCGGAAATCGTCCGGCCCCATTTTCGAACTGGCTGACTCCATTTTCAAGAGCCTCCCAAATTTGTGCGCCGCTAAGTCCAAGTTTGACAACTACATTCCCAAAAGGAAGTTCGGTCAAAATATCTCGTCGGGTGAGCGTCGTTCCGGGAGAATAGATTTTATTGGCCCGGATACCTCCTCCGTTGGCAAAACCGATGTCCGCGTCAACTCCTTCACGCATGGCATCAGCGATCAAATTGCCGATGGCCGCTTCACCGCCGCGCACAGTTTTTTTGCGGCTGTCGAGTTCGGTGGAAGTTGTGCCGATTTCGATGTCGAGTTCTTTGCCTAGGAGTTTTTCATACTCTTTGACTTTTGCGGTAATCGCTGTATCTTCGGAGACATTTAAGGTGTCCACCATACGCATGTCAGCTTCCCACTTGAAACGTTTTTTACCGCGCTTTTCGTAGTATGTCATTTTTAAATCCATCACAGCAACTTTTTCGGAATCTTCACCTGCTTCCATCCAAACTGATCTTCCGTCGTCCCAGCTGATAGAATAGTGATCATGTCCGGAAAGCAACACATCGACAACTCCGCTGTTAATCAATTCCTGATCTTCCAGCACGTCTATATGAGTCAGAGCCACAATCAGATTTGCCCCTTGTCCTTTCAGTTCTTTGGCCAAAGCTTTTGCTGTGGCAACTATTGGAAGAAACTTGTCAGTCACAGCATTTGAGATAACGGCTGTGTTTGTAGTAACAAGTCCCATAATCCCCACACGGAATGTTCCTACGTTGACCATTGCGGTACGCACGGTGCCGTCAATGGGCAAACCGTCGGCATCAACTGCATTACTGGCTAATACTGGAAAATTTGATTCCCAAATTCGCTCGCGTAAAATTTCCTCGCCAAAATCCCATTCGTGATTTCCGAGCACCATAAAGTCCAAACCAACCGCATTCAGCATATCAACGATTTGAGCACCCTTGAGAATGCCGGACATCAAGGATGGAGAATAGGCATCTCCGGAGTGTACGAAGATTGAATGTTCGGCACCGGCCCTTTCCTGCTTGACCACAGTGGCCAGTTTGGCAAAACCACCTCGTCCTTTCTTGGCTGGAAGAACATAGTGATCACCCGTGAGGATGATGCGCAGTGTTTCTGTTTCTTCTGCCGTCGCGGCCATCGGCGCAAAAGCAATCAGACCCGTCAAGAGTCCGGCAAATAATAGTTTAAATCTCATTTTAGTCCCTTCATTTTTTAGATTAAGAAAAATTACGCGAAGTTTGGAACAACTGGCCAAAACCGCGCAAAGCCGGCTCACCCCCATTGAGTGAGTCTTAATTCTGGTGAAAAACAAATTGTTAAATCAGTAAAAATTTGAGAGTCTATCTTGCGTCAATGGAGTCTTTGAGCTACGATGTCGCAAAGTAGAAAAACGAAACAATCTTCACCAAAAAGTTATACCTAAATAGTTACTCCAATTTTATATAAGTTTCCACCAAAAAAATGCCTCAGTCATCTTCCGCCAAAAATAGTGTACGAATTCTTCCTGAATCCTTAATAAATAAAATTGCCGCAGGCGAAGTTGTTGAACGTCCTGCCTCAGTGGTTAAGGAACTGCTGGAGAACGCGATTGATGCCGGTGCCACCGATATTCATGTCACAGTAAAAAACGGCGGCAAAGATTTGATTTCGATTCTTGACAACGGTTGGGGAATGAACGAAGCAGACGCTCAACTTGCGGTAGAAAGACATGCTACAAGTAAAATTATTGATGAAGAAGATTTGTTCCGTATTCAGACTTTAGGCTTTCGTGGAGAGGCACTGGCCGCGATTGCGTCTGTTTCACATTTTGAATTATTGACTTGTGACGATGAAAGTCAGGGTGCAACCAGGATATTTATTAAAGGCGGCTATCTGGAGCAAGTCGGAAAAATTGGCTTTCCGCAAGGTACAAAAATTACCGTGGAACGACTTTTTTATAACACACCTGCCCGTTTGAAATTTCTCAAAACTACTGCCACCGAACTGCAGCACATTCAGCAACATCTCATCCAAAAGTCCCTCGCGCATCCGCACATACATTTTCGCTTGACTCACAATCGGCAACTGCTGCTCAATCTGTCTGGTGGTCAGAAATTGCAAACTCGCATACAGCAGCTTTTTGGTGAGGAGTTTAAGGAAATTTTGATGACAGTCAAACACGAAGAAACGTATCTGCGCTATTCCGGGTTTATCTCGTTTCCCTCAAAACCACGCACGAGTCGGCGCTGGCAGTATATATTTGTGAATGAGAGAAATGTTAAATCTCCTGCAATCAATCACGGAATTTATGGTGCTTACGGAACATTTCTGGGAAAAGGACAGCATCCGGTTTTTTTCTTAAATTTGGAAATAGACCCTGCGGAAATTGATGTCAATGTGCATCCGGCAAAGACAGAAATTCGCTTCCGGAACAGTCAGTTAGTCCACACTATTTTGGTGGATCAAATTTCACGCGCACTGAAAGACGGAGCGAGCCGCAGGTTTTTCGGACGAGAACATGCACATTCAAACATGTCACGTACAGAAATGTCCGGGCAAATCGAATTGCCGATGGAAGAACCGTTGACTTTGGTAAGCCAGTATTCCGGAATGACTTTTCCAAACCGGAAAAAACGCAGTTCAGTGTCGAGGGAACTGCCACCGCGTGGTGCGTTGAAAGCAAAACATTCAACTGAAATTTCTGCGTTTACAGCAGAAAAACCGCTTGCGGGAATCCGACCTGTTCAGGAAAAATTTGAGGATCACACACCAACAAAAACAGCAGCAGCTCCTGAAGCTGTTCCGGAGAATTTTCCGGAAAACGAAATACGCAATCTCAGGCTGATTTCGCCTCTTCCGGAAGTTCCTAAAAAAATCCGCGTGCTGGGTCAATTCCGCAAATCATACATCATTGCTGAGAATGATGCGGGACTTGTGATGATCAATCAGCGAGCACTCCATGAACGTTTGCTTTACGATTGTTACGCGGACGCACTGCAAAAAAAGGAGGTCCCGGTGCTGACTTTTAAGGCATCACTTTTAATTGAACTCACTCCACAGGAATCGGTTTTGCTCGAACAGTCTCTGGACCACTTGGAGCTTTCCGGATTTGCCGTCAATCCTTTTGGAGGAAGTACCTTTGCGGTGAATACTATTCCGGAAATTTTGAGTTCGGATCAAGTGGAGAAAGTGGTCAAGGAAATCCTCGATCGGCTTGCTCTCTTTGGCAAACGCGGCCATGGTGAAGAAATTATTCATGATATTTGCGAAGTGGTTTCAGCGCATGGATCCATGCCTGCTGAGCAGGAACTGGAGCTGTTTGAAATGGAGTGTTTGCTGGCCCAGTGGGAAGAAATGGGCAGCCCGTTGTTCTCTCTTCAGGAGTCACCGATTCTTGTGGAGTTCTCTGTACAGGAACTGGAAAGACGTCTGAATCGCTGAAAGCCGACCTCTCTTTTCTTTTGTTAAAAACTAACTTCGCAAATATTACCCGTAGCAATCTATGAATGAGATTATTGCTGAATTAACTTGATCGTGTTGTGCTTTTGGGTGATAGAATAGGAGTGGCACAATTATAAAATTCAACATTCAAAATAACAAAATGTCAGCAAAATTTCAGCACCACAAACTTATTATTTTAGGCTCCGGACCTGCGGGATTGACTGCGGCGATCTATGCGGCAAGAGCAATCTTAAATCCTGTTGTCGTCTCCGGACGAGAGGCAGGCGGACAATTAATGATCACCACTGATGTTGAAAATTATCCCGGTTTTCCTGAAGGAATACAGGGTCCGGAAATGATGGATCTACTTAAGGCACAAGCCGCGCGTTTTGGCACAGAATTTTTCAGCGGAGATGTGGTAGAGGTTGATTTTTCGCAACGTCCCTTTAAACTCTTTTTGGAAAACAATGACACGCTAACTTGCGATTCGCTGATTATTTCAACAGGCGCTTCCGCGCGTTGGCTGGGAATGGATTCTGAAAAAAAATATAGCGGCAAGGGTGTTTCCGCCTGTGCGACTTGTGACGGTTTTTTCTTCCGTGATCAGAATGTAGCAGTTGTCGGCGGAGGCGATACTGCCCTCGAAGAAGCACTGTATTTGGCAAATATCTGTAAAAGTGTCACACTGATTCATCGACGTGATGAATTCCGAGGCAGTAAAATTATGCAGAAACGGGCGATTGATCATGAAAAAATCTCAATATTCTGGGATACTGTTGTTGAAGAAGTTGTGGGCAATCCCAAGGACGGAATGACATCTCTCAAAGTGAGAAACGTTAAAACCGAAAAAGTTACAGAACATCCTCTCACAGGAATGTTCGTCGCGATTGGACACATACCAAACACGGGTTTATTTAAAGATAAGTTGAATTTGAACGAAAACGGTTATGTGAAAGTAACTCCGGGCACAACATATACCTCTGTCGAAGGTGTATTTGCTTCAGGAGATGTGCAGGATCATGTTTACCGTCAAGCAGTTACTGCGGCCGGTACAGGATGCATGGCGGCAATTGACGCAGAACGTTGGCTGGCAGAGCAAGTCGGCTAAACAATTTGACGCTGCGGGGAAAAACACACAAACCGATCCGCAGTGGATTATTAACAAAAAAACAAATGAAAAAATTAACAAAACATGAACAACAAATATTTGCTGGCAATCATTACAGCGCAAACAGCTGTGATGCTGGGACTGCTCTATTTTCTCTGGGAACAAAAAACAATTGGATTTTTCTTTAATGAAACCACCTTCCTTTTTTTAGCAATATTTTCTGTCGGCGCACTGGTGCTCGGCTTTGCCCTGCTGACTAAAAAAACGAATACTTATGAAGAAGGTGTCCGGCGCGATGGAACAGTAAAATGGTTTAACCCAAACAAGGGTTTTGGTTTCATTGAACAAGACAATGGAGATGACCTTTTTGTCCATCAGTCTGAAATAAGACAGGCCGGTTTTCGCTATCTCAACCTTGGAGATCGTGTTGAGTTTGAGGTTGGTTCAGGCAAAAAAGGCCCTGTTGCCCTCAAAGTGATCCGGACAATGTCCGCGGATCCGGAAAATCTCCCCAATAATTACGAAGAGCCTGAAGAATCTCCGCTTACTCCAATTACTGAAACACAATTAAATTGAAAATGAACAAAGAAAAACTCGTTTTAGCTTATTCCGGCGGTCTGGATACTTCAGTTCTTGTCCACTGGCTCGCTCAACAAGGATATGAAGTAATCGCGCTTTGTCTTGATTTGGGTCAAAAAGTTGAAGACATGGAAGCCATCCTCGAAAAAGGTAAAAAAGCCGGCGCGGCAAAAGTTCTGGTAGAAAATGTTGAAGAAGAATTTGTGCAGGATTACGTGCTGCCTTCCATTCAGTGGAACGCGCTTTATGAAGGAACTTATTTGCTCGGAACAGCTTTAGCGCGGCCTTTAATTTCAAAGAAACAGATTGAAGTCGCGGAGCGTGAAGGCGCGGTAGCAGTGGCACATGGGGCGACCGGGAAAGGAAATGATCAGGTTCGCTTTGAGTTAAGTTATTACGCGCTTAAACCAGACATACGTGTAGTTGCGCCCTGGAAAATTCCGGAGTTTTATCAAAAATATCCTGGACGTACCGAACTTCTGGCCTATGCGGAAAAGTATGAAATCCCGGTCAAAGCCTCCAAAGAACAACCATGGAGTTCCGATGAAAATCTGATGCACATTAGTTTTGAATCTGGTATGTTGGAAGACCCGTGGCAAGCGCCGTTGCAGGAAATGTTTGAATTATCAGCGTCTCCTCAAGCTGCACCGGATGAAGCACAGGATATTCTGATTGAATTTGAAAAAGGAAATCCGGTTGCGCTTGACGGCCAGAAATATTCTCCGGCAAAGCTACTGACGCGTCTCAATGAACTGGGCGGCCAACATGGAATCGGCCGGATCGATATGGTGGAGTCCCGTTTTGTCGGCATGAAAAATCGTGGTGTTTATGAAACACCTGGTGGTACTATTTTACACATTGCGCATCGTGCGATGGAATCCATTACCTTGAACCGTGGTGTGATCAATCTCAAAGATTCACTGATGCCGCGCTTTTCGCAATTGACTTATGATGGTTTTTGGTTTTCTCCGGAAATGGAAATTCTGCTCGACATGGTACGGAAAACTCAGGAACCGGTTAACGGCACTGTTCGTCTGGAACTTTACAAGGGCAACTGCATGGTGACTGGACGCAAGTCACCAAATAGTCTCTATGATGAAGACATGGCGACTATGGAAGCTGACCACGGTGCTTACGATCCAAGAGACGCCATTGGTTTTATTAAACTGCATGCCTTGCCTTTACGTATTCAAGCTGGTTTAAAAGCAAAATCAAAATAACAGGGTTTGGTTTCTCTCAATAAAATTTCTTAACCATTAAGAAATATGAAATTGCAAAAATTGCATCCTCTGCTCACGGCTACATTGTTTGTTACTATCTTTGTGCTGCTTTACCTGATGTTCAATTCTCCTCCACAAATGTCTCCAGTTCCAAACACTGCTGAAATAGAAATTGAAGTTGTGCAGGATACTCCAGAAATAACGGAGGAAAAACCTCAAATTTCGGATGAAGAAATTCAACGTCTACTTGATGTTGAAAATGAGCAAAAAGAACTTATTCTGCTCTTTGAGCGAGTTTCCGCAGATCTGAAAGACGCAAGCAATTCCAAACAAATTTTGGCTCAACTCATGTTGGGACGCTCAACTTTACGTGATTTTGGCAAACGTTTTTTGAACTACAAGCTGTTCCGTAAATCAGGTGGTTTTTTCAGATATATGCGTCTAAAAACAAAAGCCTACTTGAGTGATGGACAACTTGGTGTTAATCCTTCCGGAATCAAGCAAGAAGATTTGGCAAAGTTCCGCAAGGAAATCACCAGTTGGATCATATTGCGTAGTAACGAAGAAATTGAGGCAATGGCGCGGTTTTTGAGTTTTTTCTTTGCGGAAACACTTTATGACATTCCAATGACCATGCTCTCTTCCAGGATGACTCCGGAACTTGAGGAAATCAATTTTGGCACACCGGTACTTTTGGAAAAGGTTCTGACGACTCCAAGCAGGGATGCCAACGGAGAAATGAATGAAAAGAAGCCGACTACGGTTGAAAAATATTCTATGGCACAACAGTTCTTTTTTCGCAGGGGGCCGAAAATATCTGAAAAAGCCGTTGTCTTTTTGAAAGCTTACCTCAGTTATACTGATCTTTAATACTTCGGCAAGCATATTTTGTTGCGAATATTTCCAGTGATTCTTGAGCGCTGGTTGAACGGAGTCGCTGGTTGAGCGGAGCCGAAACCGAGATCACGCTTTAAATTTCCCTTTGCCTCCACTTCGACAGGATCAGTGTAAATCTGGGAAATTAACCGTCAACTTCACTCTAAATTCCACTTCACTTTTAATTCCACTTCACTCGATTTTTTAAATTTCCGCAAAATGAAAATTCGGATTCTCAGTTGTGATGATGTTCGGCAGGCACTGCCAATGCAGACTGCCATCGTGGAAACAAAACGTGCCTATAGCCGCTTATCATCCGGACGAGTTGATATGCCGCTCCGCAGTCGTGTCCATATTCCTGAACAGGATGGAGTTCTCCTGACTATGCCTGCCGCACTGCTGGACGATGGTGAAATGGCAGTGAAAATTGTAACTGTTTTTGGAAAAAATCCAGCCCGGGGTTTTCCCCTGATTCATGCGGTTGTGCTTGTACTTGATGCCGAAAATGGACAAATATTGTCTTTGATGGACGGCGAGGTGTTGACCGCTGTCCGTACCGGAGCGGGAGTTGGAGCCGCCACAGATTTGCTTGCGCCGCCCGAAGCAAATACCGTCGCCATAATCGGCAGCGGGAAGCAGGCTGCTTCTCAATTGGATGCAGTCTGTACTGTACGCAAAATACAACAAGCCTGGGTTTACAGTCCTAATCCGGAACATGTCCAAAGATTTGCGGAATCAATGTCCGGCGTCGGTCCAATTCCAAAAGATGTGAGAGCAGTTTCTTCATCTGCAAAAGCCCTAAAAGACGCAGACATTGTCTGCACCGCCACTACTTCCACAACTCCGGTCATTTCATTTGAGCATCTCAAAAAGGGCGCTCATGTAAACGCAGTCGGTTCCTTTCAGCCGACGATGCAGGAAATCGACTCGGAAACGATCCGCAATGCTCTTGTGGTTGTCGATTCACGTGAATCGGCGTTGGTTGAAACAGGAGATATAGTCACACCGCTCAAACAGGGTTTGATCACAGCGGAGCATATTCACGCGGAAATCGGAGAAATCATTAATAGTACAAAAAGTGGTCGTTCCTCTCAAAATCAACTGACATTTTTCAAATCCTGCGGAGTCGCGGTACAGGATGCGGTGACTGCGGTAATTGCCTTGAAAAACGCGGAACGCGAAAATCTCGGAACGATTGCAAACTTATAAAAAATGTCCGGACTTCCCAAAACGGCTGATGTTGTAATTCTCGGCGGCGGAATTATGGGTGCCAGCACGGCATACCATTTGGCGTGCCGTGGACAAACAAATATTTTACTGCTGGAGCGCGAAGCTTTTTTTGGTACAGGAGCAACCGGACGCTGCGCGGGTGGTATTCGTCATCAGTTCAACACCGAAGTCAACATCCGGCTTTCTCAAAAAAGCCTTTCCATGATTGATCTATTTGAGGAAGAAACCGGTCAGTCCGCACTTGTCCGGAAATGTGGTTATTTGTTTGCGCTGACTGATGAAAAAGACGTTTCCGTTTTTCAAAAAACACTGAAACTTCAGCACTCTTTGGGAGTAAAAACAGAATGGCTTTCCGCAGACGAAGTGCGCCGTCTGGCTGCGCCTTGTTTTTTCCCGGATGCACTCGCTGGGACGTTCAATGCAGAAGATGGACTCGCTGATCCAAACAGCATTGTGATGGGGTACATCAACGCTGCCCGACGGCACGGAGCCGTTTGCCTTAGTGATTGTTCCGTAACCGGCATTGAGCTGGAAAAAAACCGAGTCCGGAAAGTTCGCACTTCTCTCGGAACTGTTGAAACCGAAACGGTCGTCAATGCCTGCGGTCCGTGGAGTGCTTTTCTGGGAAATGAAATTGGCCTCGAAATTCCGGTCTCGCCGCTGCGGCGCCAGTGGTTCGTCACAGAAACAATTCCGGAACTTCCTGCCGAATTTCCTTTTGTGATTGATTTCTCACAAAGCCTCTATTTTCACCGTGAAGCTTCTGGACTGCTCAGCGGAATGTCGAACCCCAATGAGAAAATTGGCGAGGACCAAAGCATCGATCAGGAGTGGGAAATGCGCCACATTGAAGCAGCAGTTAAACGCATGCCTTTTCTGGAAAATTCCGGTATTAAGGCCAGGCAGGCCGGACTTTATGAACTGACTCCGGATGCGCACCCCATCATTGGTTCCACGCCGGTTGAAGGATTTTATTTGCTGACAGGATTTTCCGGACATGGTTTTATGCAGGGGCCAATTTGCGGAAAACTGCTGGCCGAAATTCTCATTGACGGAGCAGCGACCACGGTTGATATCAGCATGCTGGATTACAAACGCTTCGCAGAAAAGCGCTTGATTCCGGAATACAACGTTGTTTAAAAACGTTTCTGGAAATGAGTTTTTATAGACCGAACATGAAAGATTTTATATTTTGGCAATTGAGAGTATAATTTTGTCAAAGGGTTTTATTTCAGCTTATGGAAATATACTTTAAACAATAATTCATACAAGCCATGCAAATCCGAATTAAAAGTTGATCAATTTCAATTTCTCTAAGTCATTTGTTTGGATAATCAACAGTATGGAGCCAAATATAAAAAATGTCAGATAGTTGTTTTTTATTCAGGTAAGGCGCATGAAAACAAAAAATTTGGGAAAATGTAATCGATATGTAACATTATTTACTAAGGAAATTATTTAATAAATGGGTTTTTTAGGTGTTATCATTGCTGGGATAGCAGCGTGGTTACTTTGGGACAACGGTTGGCCATTTATAGTTGCGACTATCTTCGTAGCAATCATTGAATTTTGGTCATGGGGTGTTATGCACAATTATGCGACAGAAGAAGCGAAGAATCGGCATAATTATTCAGGTGAGTTCTATGACTTAACTAAAGGAGAAGTCGATTCTGCTCCTAATTGGCTTACAGTTTTGAATCTTTTGGGATTCATAATCGCCGTTGGATTGTTAGTTATGGGATTCGTCATGTGAAATGCCAAACAGTCATTTCCCATTGATTTTCTTCAAGTAACATTTGGTGACTCAAAAAGAAGTGAATTGTTTCAGTGGAAAAATTAATCAAGGTTCTGACTAAAAACACTGGATCAGATTAAATATTTTGGTGTGAGCTAGCATCGAATAGGAGGAGACGTAAAGATGTTCACACACATGCAGAATGTTAGCGAAAAAAGTGAAGGTATGAGTATTATCAGACAATTTTTCAACATTGGGAAAGAACCAGAATTCGATATAAAAAAACGAGTTGATGAGTATTTGCTCAAGTTACCACAATGCAGTAGAAGTGTTGTGGTAGTATGCCAAAAGTATCAAGAAACTCATTATAGATGTGAGATTGAGGTGGCAGCAGAGAAATTGCTTCCATGGGCAGTGAATCATTCATATACGGTATCGAGTACTCACTTGGAAGAACAAGCTGCCAGAATTGCACTACCGGTATGGTTAAGTAGAAAAAATTCACAGGAAAACTCTTCATCGTATATTCCTTTTTTGATGCACAAAGTGTTAAGACCATACGTACTCGATTTTATCAGCGATGGTATAGCAGATGTTCATTGCATAGAGTGCAAGTCTTATGTTACTGACATTTATATGCAAAAACTAGATAAAAAAAGCTCGGAGGATGGTCGAGCTGGAGCGATGACTGGAGGTGTCCTGTTGGACACCAGCTTTATCACGAAGAACAAGAATTACATTTCTATCGCAGTCATAGAAAATCCAACAAGGAACTCCACCAGCCGGAAATTGCATAGCACCAATAATTCCCATTGAGCCTGTTTTTCATGTACGAAAAAGACCTTGATAAGTTTGTTAGAATGTCTATAATGAGTAGTCATTTTTAGAATTATTGTTTGAGGATAAAATGGAAGCAACAGTAGTAGATTTAAGATACAAAACAAGTGATATTTTGAAAGCTCTGGACAGAAACGAAAGTGTAACCGTTCTCTATCATGGCAAAGTCAAAGGCATCATCAAGCCTGCCGGAGTTAAAAAAGGAACAAACATAAAAGATCATCCTTTTTTTGGCATGAACGTGCAAAGTGAAGATGACGTTTTAGCAGAGCTGGGCAAATTGAGGAAACCCCGTTATGCTGTATGATACAGATATTCTGATCTGGGTTCAGAGAGGCAATCAGAAAGCTGCACTGTTAATTGAAAAGGATAATGACAGGCAACTTTCAATTCAGAGTTACATGGAGTTAATTCAAGGAGCGAAGAATAAATCTCAACATAAATATGTAAAAAATTTCATCCGCGAATTTGAGTTCAGCATTTTACCACTCACAGAAAACATCGGGCATCGTGCATTGATTTATGTGGAAGAACATGCACTTGCGTCAAATATGAGATTGGGAGACGCCATAATCGCGGCAACAGCAATTGAAAATAATATGACACTTGTTTCCAGTAATGCCAAACATTTCAAAGTAATTAATGAGTTACAGCTTAAAGTTTTCAAACCATGAAACATGAGGAGCATTTGCTGATAATTTCAAATTCTGATAGCGCCGGCTCTGCCTTTTGCTGACGCTGTTTAGCTTTACCAAAAATCAAAATAATCACTTATAGAACCTAATCATCATTGAGAAATACTATGCTTGCAGAAAATATAATCGCAAAAATTTTTGAATCCGGATTCAAGCAGGGTGCGGATTTTACAGAAGTATTTGTTGAGGACTCGGTTTCCTCTTCAATCAATTTACTGGATCAAAAAATTGATGAAATTAATTCCTCAAATTCATTTGGAATCGGTATCCGGCTGCTTTATGGAAACGAAGCATATTACGGTTACAGCAGTGATCCTGACGAAGCCAATCTGCTGAAACTAACAAAAAATTTAGGGCAATCCCGTAAAGCAGGTCAGAGTGGCGGAGTTCAGCCTTTTGAACAACAGGCGATTCAGGACATTCATCATGTGGCCGTTAATCCGGATACTGTGAGCAAATCTGAACGTGTTGATCTGCTGCGGAAACTGGATGAACTTACGCGTCGTCATGGAACCGAAGTCAGCCAAGTGAATGCAAACATGGCCGAAAAAAAACGCTCGGTGCTGATCGCCAACAGTGAAGGCTTGTGGACAGAAGATTCGCGAAGCTATTCCCGGATGCGGCTTTCAGCGGTTGCCGAAAAAGGTGATGGGCCACAAACCGCCTCAGAAAGTCCCGGAGTTTTAGGCGGTTATGAATTTTTCGAGAATCTGAATCTGGACGAATTAGCAGAAAACGCGGCACAGTCCGCGCTGCGCATGGCCGGTGCGGGATACATCGATGGCGGAACAATGCCGGTGATTATTGGTAACGGATTCGGCGGAGTGATTTTTCATGAAGCATGCGGACATCCGCTGGAAACAGAGGCGATCCGAAAAAATGCTTCGCCATTTTGTGACAAAATCGGGAAGCGCGTCGGCCGCTCAATTCTGAATGCAATTGACGATGGAACCATTGCCAACAAATGGGGTTCTTGTAATGTGGATGACGAAGGTACACCAACGCAGAAAACGGTGCTGATTGAAAACGGTATTCTCAAAAATTACCTCAGCGACCGTATCGGCGCAGGTCAAGTCGGCATTCCCAGAAGCGGTTCCGCGAGACGTGAGTCCTATAAATTTGCACCTGTTTCACGTATGCGAAATACCTTTATTGCTCCCGGAAAGGATAATTTTGAAGATATGTTGCGCTCCATTAAATTCGGTTTATACGCAAAAAAAATGGGCGGCGGTTCGGTCAATCCCGGAACAGGTGAATTTAATTTTGCGGTTCAGGAAGGTTACGCCATCCGCAACGGTAAAATCGCGGAACCTGTACGCGGCGCGACTCTCATCGGTAAAGGTTTCGATGTCTTGTCACAAATTTCGATGATTGCCGATGATCTGGATTTAGCGGCAGGAATGTGTGGTGCCGCCAGCGGCTGGGTTCCTACAACCGTTGGACAACCCACGCTGAAAATTGACTCTATCCTCGTCGGTGGACGCTAATTCAATTTTTATAGTGGTAGATCAATTTGTTGAAAAGAATCGTTGAATGAGATATTTCAAAGAGTCCTTAGAAACTATGCCGCGTAAGGCACTGGAAGCGCTGCAAATAGAAAAATTGCGTTCTATGCTTAAAATAGTTTATGGGCGTAACCGTTTCTATACTGGCAAATTGGAAAATGCGGGAATTCATCCGGAAGCCATCAAGACGCTTGAAGATTTGTCGCGTTTGCCGCTGACAAGCAAGGAGGAATTGCTGCAAGCCCAGAGTGATGCATTGCCTTTCGGATGCAACACCACTTTTCCGGAATCCGCTTACTCCCGTTTTCACCAGACCTCCGGAACAACCGGAACGCCTTTGCGAGTTTTGGATACCCCTGAAAGCTGGGATTGGTGGGGACGTTGCTGGGGTTTCGTTTTGACGGGCGCGGGTTTAACGGAAAATGATCGTTTGTTTGTGCCGTTTTCTTTTGGACCGTTCATCGGTTTTTGGGCTGCAGTCGAAGGCGCACGGCAAATAAAGTCCCTCATGATTCCGGGTGGCGGCCGAGACTCGTTGCAACGTCTGCACTTGATGAAAGAACTTGGCGCGACTGCGATGTGCTGCACGCCAACGTATGCCTTGCGTCTGGCGGAAGTCGCACGAGAATCAGGATTTGATTTAAAAGAAATCCCGCTGCAAAAATTGATTCTAGCCGGAGAACCGGGAGCAAATGTTCCGGCCACCAAAGCCCGTATCGAATCCGTTTGGAACGCTAAATGTTTTGACCACGCAGGTGCTTCTGAAGTCGGAGCGCACAGTTTTGAATGTGAAATTCAGCCCAATGGAACGCACATTATCGAGAGCGAATTTATTGTCGAAGTGCTGAATCCGGAAACGCTTGAACCGGTTCCGGAGGGCGAACAGGGAGAGTTAATCATCACCAATTTAGGTCGCATCGGTTTTCCGGTCATCCGTTACCGTTCCGGAGATTTGGTGCGGCTTAATCCGGAACCCTGCAAATGCGGACGTACTTTTTCACGTTTTGAAGGAGGAGTTTTGGGACGTGCAGATGACATGGTGGTTGTTCGCGGAATCAATGTTTTTCCAAGTGCAGTTGAAAATTTGATACGTCAATGTGAGGCTGTCGAGGAATTCCGCATCACTGTTTCCACAGAAAGGGAAATGGGAAATTTGGAGCTTGAACTGGAACTAAGTAAAAATACAAATCCGGAAACTGCTCGAAATACTGTGGATCAGGCAATACAGAACGAATTGAGTTTACGGCCGGAAATAACGGTTGTTCCTTCCGGAAGCCTGCCGCGTTTTGAAATGAAGGCAAAACGATTTCAGGTGAAAAATAATTAGACAGGATTATTATAGCCACTGATCTTCACGGATTAAAACAGATTTAAAATTTACGTGTCCAGCTTTGTAAAACAGTGGCTGATAACAAACAGAAAATAAAAATGAAACAATTGCTGACTTTAAAAATCAACGGTGAATCCCACGAGGTTTGGACTGCCACTCACAAAACCTTGCTGGAAGTTTTGCGTGAAGATTTGCGCCTCACCGGAACCAAACACGGTTGTGAGTTGGGCGAGTGTGGAACGTGCTCAGTACTGATTGACGGTGATCCGATTCTGTCCTGTCTCATTTTGCCTGTTGAAGTACAGGGGCGTGATATTCAAACAATTGAAGGTTTGGCAGAAACCGGAAGGTCCGGTGCCAACGTAAAACCGCATCCATTGCAAACCGCCTTTGCCGAACAGGGCGCATCGCAGTGCGGTTACTGTTCTCCGGGAATGTTGATGACTGCCAAAGCCTTGCTGGATAAAAATCCAAATCCGGATTCACAAACTATTCGGGAAGCATTGTCCGGAAATTTGTGTCGCTGTACAGGCTACTCAAAAATCATAGAAGCCGTCGAGCAAGCCGCCGAAGAAATGCAAAAAGGAGCAGCGTATGGCTGAGGAAATGAGGGGCGCAAATGACTTCCAATGGATCGGGAAATCCTGGGCTCAAGTAGATGGTCTGGCAAAAGCCAAAGGCGAAACGGTTTATGCCGATGATATGTTTTTGCCCCGGATGCTTTATGCCAAAATGCTGCGTAGTCCTCATCCGCACGCACGTATCAAAAGCATTGATGTTTCACAGGCACTTAATCGTCCTGGAGTGGTTGCGGCCTTGACCGGAAAGGATGTTCCGATTCCTTACGGGATTTTGCCGGTCAGTCAGGATGAGGAAGCTTTGTGCGTGGAAAAAGTGCGCATGATCGGTGATCCAGTGGCGGCAGTGGCAGCCCTTGACGAAGAAACCGCGGAAGCCGCACTGGAAGATATTGTGGTGGAATATGAACTTTTGCCTTCCATTTTGTCGATTGAAGACGGCTTGAAGGAATTGGAAGAGTCAGAACTTCAAGATGCTCAAATTCACGAATACGCCGATTCCGGAAATATTCACAAACAGGTCGCGTTGGAATTTGGCGATACAGAAGCCGGATTTGCGGAAGCCGATTTTTCGCGGGAAGAACTTTTTTATTACGAAGGCAATACTCATTTGCCGATGGAACAGCATGCGGCGGTCGCTCAACATGGCGCCGATGGACGCGTAACGCTTTGGTCTTCCACGCAAACGCCGCATTATGTTCACATTGCGTTGGCCAAAGTTCTGGAAATGCCGACCAGTCAAATCCGCGTAATTGCTACTCCAGTTGGCGGCGGATTCGGCGGAAAAACGGATCCGTTTCAACATGAAATTGTTGTATGTAAATTAGCAATGATGACGGGGCGTCCGGTGAAAATGACGCTGACCCGCGAAGAAGTTTTTTACGCGCATCGGGGACGGCATCCGGTTTTGATGTGGGTTAAAGCCGGAATGAAATCAGACGGTTCGATAACGGCATTGCATTTCCGTAATTTTCTAGATGGCGGTGCTTACGGCAGTTACGGAGTGGCGAGCACCTTTTACACGGGTGCGCTACAGACGGTGACTTATCCGATTGCGAATTATAAATTTGAAGCAATGCGCGTTTTCACCAACAAAGCTCCGTGCGGACCCAAACGTGGACACGGCACACCTCAACCTCGTTTTGCGCTGGAAGTTTTGCTTGATAAATTTGCGGAAGATTTGGGGTTGGATCCAGCTGAATTACGTTTGCGGCACTTGGTGCCGGACAACAGCTTAACTGTGAATCATCTCACCGTGACCACGAACGGTTTGGGGGAATGTCTGCGCAAAGTCACCGAGGCTTCCGAATTCAAAATACGGCGTATAGAATCGAATTCCGGCAAAGGTTTTGGCTTAGGATGCGGTTCTTATTTGAGCGGCGCCGGACTGCCGATTTACTGGAATAAAATGCCGCATTCCGGAGTGCAAATCAAAATCGACCGTGGCGGCGGAGTAACAGTTTTTTGCGGAAGCACGGACATCGGGCAGGGTTCAAATTCTGTGCTGGCCGGAATTGTGGCTGAGGAACTTGGAATTCATCTTAATAATGTGATTGTGGTGACAGCCGACACAGATTTAACTCCGGTTGATTTAGGGAGTTATTCCAGCCGTGTAACGCTGATGACAGGAAATGCAGCCATTGACGCGGCACGACCTTTACGTGAAAAAATATTAACTGCCGCAGCCGAAGTTTTGAAAATTCCAACAGAGAAGTTAATCCTCCGGAACGGAAAAGTTACCACCAAAAATGGTGCTGGAGAAGCTGTTTCCTTTGAAGACGCGGTTCAATGGGCGGAAGCAAAATTCGGAACTCTCGGCTCAGTCGGCAGTTATACACCTCCTCGCCGCGGCGGAAAATTTAAAGGCGCGGGCGTTGGTCCATCTCCAAATTACAGCTATTCCGCCTGCGTCGCCGAAGTAACATGTGATCCGGAAACCGGTCTATACAAAGTAGATAAACTCTGGTTGGCTCACGACATAGGACAGGCCATCAATGAAAAACTTGTCATTGGACAAGTTGAAGGCAGCGCGTATATGGGTTTGAGCGAGGCGATGATGGAGGAACAAGTTTATCGAACCGGAAAATCAGGATCTTCCGGAGGCATCGGTCCTGCAGGACTGCACAAAATTCCGTCGATGTTGGATTACAAAAGTTTGACCTCGCTGGACATGCCTGAAGTCGAAACCATTTTAGTTGAAACGCACGATCCGGAAGGACCTTATGGTGCGAAAGAAGCCGGACAAGGGCCTTTGCTGCCGATTATGCCCGCAATCGCAAATGCAATTTACAATGCCGTCGGAGTACGGATTGACGAAGTTCCGATTACTCCGGAAAAAATATTTCAGGGTTTGCAGGATTTGAAAAAAGGGAAATCAGGAAGAATCGGTCCGAAGACTTTTCCACAAATCAAATTCCCGGAACCGATCCATGTTGCGCCTCCTGAGTGAATATTGACTAAATTTATGATAATTGGTGCCAAAGCAATGAGCCCTAAAACTGTGTCATTCCAGGCGAAGCACAGCGTAGACCCGGAATCCAGGGGGACTGCCTCAATTCTTCTATTCAACTTTATTTTAAAGCTGGATCCCGGATCAAGTCCGGGATGACAAAAACATATTTTCAGTAAAACCTAATTATTTTTGACATTTTTAAATAATGTACGATATAGACATGAAAAAAATAATTTGGAAGAGAGTCATCGTCACTGTTTTCTGTTGTTGGTTTTATAGCACAGCGGCATTCGCGATTACGTTTGACCGACGGCAAGATCAATTTGACAAAACTCCGGGATTGTTTGTCTTACCGGTTCCATATTCTTTTCCCGGAATTGGTAAAGGGTTGTTCCTGATTGGCAATGCGGGGAATATTGCGGAAACCTCGACAGATGTATTCGGCATGGGTTTCACAGGAGACGCGCAGGGATTTTTCGTGTCAGTTGATGAATTCTTTGTGATTCCAGATTGGACTTATCTCGCGCTGACCCAAGGAAAAATCGCGCGATTTGGACAAAATGTGTACAGCAGCCGTGGAATGAAAAGCGAAAAAAACGACTTCAATATTTATGTTGGCAAAGATTTTACGTTTTACAATTATGAATTGGTCTTCACGCATTTTGAACGCAGACTCGAACTGGCGTATGGTTTCAATGGAGGCAAAGGAAAATTTGTTGAAATCCGGGATTTTGAAGGTGAATTGGTGCAGAAACTGGCTTCACCGGTTGAAGTCGATTTCGCGCAAAAACACCTTCAATTGAAAATCGACTTGACGGACGATTACGGAGATCCACGGGACGGATTGAACATCCGGATTTTGCGGGACCGATTCCCTTCCGTAAATCAAGGAGCGGCTTTTAACAGTTTAACGTTTGCCTTGACCTACTATCTGCCGATTCCTGAAAACAATACGTGGGCATTTCATTATTTCCGCTCCGACGCGCATGTGAGAAAGGAAGGCAATACGGATTTAGAATCGCTCAAAACCACGCAGGGCTATTACGCCTGCGGAGGCTTTGCGGCATGTGAAGCGGCCACTCTCAAAAGCTCGCAAAATCAACTTAACGCCAATAAAAACGGTTCTTCCAAATCACTCGGCGGCGCGGACCGCTTACGTTCGTATCCGGGAAATCGCTACCAGGCGGCACACACATTATTTTACGGAACAGAACTCCGCTGGAACTTCAACACCGAAAACACGAAGCTGGATTATTGGCTTCTGCAGGATGTTCAACAAGCACTACAAGCGGTGTTTTTTTGGGAACAGGGTAGTGTTGCTGAAGAAATCGGAGAAATTGGTGAAACAATTCGGAGTTCATACGGCTCCGGAATTCGTCTGGTCACAAAATCTGGATCAGTTTATAAATTTGAAATGGCAACCGGAGACGAAGGTGCTGAAATAATTTTGTTTTTTGAATATCCGTGGATGGGACTTTTCGGTTCCTAATTAAAATAAACCTGCAAGAATTGTAACCATGTTACGCTTACCACCTTTTGATTATCATGCTCCAAAGAGCGTTGCTGAGGCAGTAGCGCTGAAAGCGGAATGCGGCGAAACGGCGATGTATTCTGCCGGAGGAACGGATTTATTTCCGAATATGAAACGGCGGCAATTCACTCCACAAACTTTGATTGGTTTGCGGGATTTGGCGGAGCTACAAAAAATCGAGTCTGCTGACGGAATGCGCATCGGTTCCGGAGTTTCCTTGAATCAAGTAGCGGAACATCCGGAAATCATCAAGCGCTTTCCGGCGTTGGCTAAGGCGGCGGCTTTGGTCTCCGCACCACAGTTACGGAATATGGGAACGATTGGAGGAAATTTGTGTTTGGACACACGCTGCAATTATTACAATCAAACATTTCCATGGCGCAAAGCACTGGGGTTTTGTTTGAAAAAAGACGGCGACATTTGTTGGGTAGCCCTGAGCAGTCCGAAATGTTTGGCGGTTTCATCCTCGGACTGCGCTCCGGTGGCGATGGCTTTGAACGCTGAATTTTATTTGGTGGCGCAGGATGGGGAACGCACGGTTCCGGCCGCGGAGTTTTACAAAAATGACGGCGCGGATTTTCTTAACAAAACTCCAGATGAATTGCTCGTTTCCATTCGCCTGCCTGCTCATGAAGGCTGGCGGATGAACTATAAAAAATTACGCAGACGAGATTCAATAGATTTTCCAATTCTGGGTGTGGCGACAGCACTGCGTCTGGAAAAATCCGGAAGGTCCGGTGCCGCCGCAAGCTCCGGTACCGTCGGAAGCTCCAGTATCGCAGGTGAATGTGCTGAAATCCGGATTGTTTTGGGGGCAGTCGCTTCATCTCCGTTGCGTGCCTATGAAGCAGAAAAAATGTTGATTGGAGAAAGACTCACAACAGAGCGAATTGAGGCCGCGGCGCACGTTGCTGCGAAGCTTGCCAAACCACTGGATAATACTGATATGACTTTAGGTTTCCGTAAAAAGATGGTGTCGCGCTTTGTGGCGGACGCAATAAAAGAGGCGCTTGAGAATTAGGAGAAATGTAGTCCTGAAAATGATTTTACGTAGGCATCATTGATAAAATTCTGTATTGTTTAAATTAAAAAATCCAGTACGTCCAACGGTTCTTTGACAATTGCACGGGCTCCGTTATCTCTCAGTTCTTCTTCAGTACGAAAGCCCCAAAGTACACCCACAGGAAAGCATCCTGCGGAGACCGCCGTTTTCATATCGGTTGCGGTATCACCTAGATAGAGAAAAGCTTCTGCCGGAATTTCCAATTGTTGGCAAATTTCCAACATTCCCGCAGGATCCGGCTTGCGCGGAATTCCTTCGCGTTGTCCCAAAACCACTTCAAAATTCCATTGGGCTAAAAGATTCTCAACCATCAGTAAAGTAAACTCGTTTGGTTTGTTAGAGAGAACCGTCAATTTTAACTGGCGGCCAATTAGCGCGTCAAGTAATTCAGGAATATCTTTGTATGGAATAGTCTGCTCATTCCAGCACTCGCGATAGGATGTCTCGAAATCCTGTCGGCAGTCTTCGATGAGGGATTCGTTACGTACTTCTTCAGGAAGGACACGGGTCATTAGCATTTTCGCACCGTCACCTACAAAGTAGCGAAATGCATCCACAGGGTGTTCTGGGAACCCGCGTTTTAAAAGTATTTTATTCGTGCAATCTGCCAGGTCAGCCAAACTGTCAAGCAATGTGCCGTCCAAATCAAAGCAAACTGCCTTAAACTGCATGAAAGTATTTCAACTAAATATTATTGTTCAACTCGTCACGCCAAACTTTAGAGGGATGAAAAGTCACAACCCGACGTGCTGCGATTTCGTAATCTCTTTTTGATTTAGGGTCACGTCCGGGCCGCGCCTTTTTGTCACGTAACTCAAACTTGCCTAAACCTGTGATGAGTACATCCTCACCTTTTTCTAATTTTTCTTTGATCATTTCCAACATATCGTTGACCAATTTTTCTGCTTCGCCAAACTGTAGGTCGGCCCCCAGCTGGATTGCCCGCACGATGTCGACTTTTACCATTCGCTCCTCCGATTTATCTTAAATAATTGTGATGTGTATTTGTTGAGATTTTTAGCAATAAAAACTAGCCGCATCCATACTCTTCCAAAGATGTCTTTAACTTCGTCCTGAAGCTCGGATTAGCGAAGACATAGAGAACGCTGCAAACATACTATACTATGGGCAACGTCTTCTACAATACATTTTTTTGAAAAATTCAATTAAATCAACTTAAACTTGTAAAACAAGGACAAACCGCTAGAAAAAAACTGCCCAGCTGAAACGTTCGAGTTTTTTGAAGAAGCTCAAAAAGTTGGACATTGACCCGTTATTTTATCTATAGTAGGATTCACTGCTTAGTTAGCGCAAACCTAAACAGGAGAATTCATTCATGTTTTTCAAACGACACAAACCCTTTGTAATTCTGGGGCTAACAATTATTTTTCTGGTAATCCTAACCTTGTATTTTCAGCAAATGAAGCGTGAAGAATTACAAAATGAACTTAGCAAAATTGAACTTCAGGATGTCAGGATAGACTTAGGAACTTCGAAAGGCAAGCTCGGAACAGCAATTTTTGGAGTAATCCGAAATAAAGGTAACAGTACCATCAAGATTGCAACAATGAGTGTTGAATTTTTAGGAGATGCAGGTGAAGTTTCCAAAGTCCATAATTTTTATCCTGTCAATAATTATTCTTTCAGTGATTCTTTGCCTTTGGAACCCGGACAGGCCAAAGAGTTTGGCTTTCCAATTGATGAAATTGTTCCGGAAAACTGGGGAGGAGGTATCACGGCCAAGCTCATTGATTTACAATTCAAATAACGATAGCCAAGTAAAAAGTCTAAATGACTCACTTGTTTGTCATTCCCGCGAAAGCGGGAATCCATTATTTCAGATACTTACAAGTTCCTGGATTCCCGCTTTCGCGGGAATGACAACTATTTACGAGTGCATCAAATAATGAAAGGAGAAAAAATGTCTAAACCTCTTTGGCAGCCGAGTCTCGAATTAAAAGAAAAAACCGTGATGACTCGCTTCAGCAAAAAAATTCAGCAACGGTACAATCTTCCGGATATTGAATATGCAACTTTGCACCAGTGGTCGATTGAGAATCCAGAACTTTTTTGGGAAGAAGTTTGGCACGATTGTGAAGTCCGCTCATCCGCTACCTGGAGCAAAGTAATGAGCAAATCTGGTTTCAGCAAAAAAATCGGCACCGAATCTTCAGGATGGTTTACAGGAGCAAAATTAAATTTTGCAGAAAATTTGTTAGCACAGGGTAAGGCTGAAAATGAGGCTCTATGTTTTATAGGCGAAGACGGCAAAACGAGTTCATTGAGTTATGCGGATTTGCGAAAAGCAGTCGCGCATTGTGCTTCCGGAATGAAGTCGCTCGGAGTTTGTGAAAAGGATCGGGTGGCCGCAGTGATTCCAAATTGTCCGGAAGCAATTATCGGCATGTTGGCTGCCGCAAGTCTGGGCGCAATTTGGTCTTCCTGCTCACCTGATTTTGGAATTAACGGAATTTACGATCGGCTCGGACAAATTTCGCCAAAAATTTTAATCACTGCAAACGCGTATAACTATAATGGTAAAGAACACGATTGTCTGATTAAAATCCGTGAAATCACCAAGCGCATTGCTAGTATTGAAGCGGTGTTTGTAGTTCCATTTACGGAATCGCCAATGGTATTGCAGGACAAGGAACAAGGATGGGACGCACTACTGGACCTTTCTGCCGATAGCATAAATTTCGCTCAACTGCCTTTTGACCATCCACTTTATATTCTTTACTCTTCAGGAACAACAGGTTTGCCAAAATCTATTGTTCATGGTGCAGGAGGCACCTTGCTCAAGCATCTAACTGAGCACCGTTATCACGCGGATTTGCAGCCTGGCGACCGGTTGTTCTTTTTTACAACATGCGGCTGGATGATGTGGAACTGGTTGGTGAGTGGACTTGCATCCGGAGCTACACTTATTTTGTATGATGGAGCCCCTGCATTTCCGGACATGAGCCGAATGTGGCGTTTAATTGATGATCAGCGTATCACTCATTTTGGCACAAGCCCAAAGTTTCTGGGTGCGGTAAATAAAGCCGGATATTCACCAAAAGAAAATCATCAGCTGGATTCGTTACGAGCTATTTTATCAACAGGGTCTCCACTTCCTGCAGATTTGTTTTCATGGATTTATGCGGAAGTTGCTTCGGTTGTACTCATGTCAGTCGCAGGCGGTACAGACATCGCCGGTTGTTTTATGGGTGGAAATCCAAACTTGCCGGTTTACTCTGAGGAACTTCAATGCAAAAGTTTGGGTATGAATATTCTTGCATACAATCCTGAAGGAAAATCAGTAGTTTGTGAAAAAGGAGAATTGGTTTGTGCCACGCCATTTCCGTCAACACCAATCTATTTCTGGAATGATTCTGATGGTAAAAAATATCACAAATCATATTTTGAAAATTTTCCGGATGTTTGGACACATGGTGATTTTATCGAAATTACGGAGCATGGCGGTGTGATTGTCTTTGGCCGAAGCGACACTGTACTCAATCCCGGAGGAGTACGTATCGGTACGTCTGAAATATATCGGCCTGTTGAGCAAATGCCGGAGATATTGGACAGCCTGGTTTTAGCCCAGCCCTGGGAAAATGATGTGCGGATTGTGCTGTTTGTGGTGTTATGCGAAGGACACCAACTCGATGCTGAGTTAGTCGCAAAAATAAAATCAACCATTCGCAAAGATACTACACCACGTCATGTTCCGGCACGGATTTTTGCAATTCCGGATGTGCCACGAACAATCAGCGGAAAAAAGGTGGAAAAGGCCGCATTACAAACTATTAAAAATGAAAAGGTTGAAAATACCGCTGCACTCGCAAATCCGGAAAGTTTGGAATACTTTTCAAAATTACGAGAAGAACTAAATCAATCATAAAACAAGTTAGCTCTTATTTTTTTGTGAAACTTCGTAGATACGATCTCGAAGTATTTGCAGGAGATCAAGAATTGGCATTTCAGGCACTTCAGACCACTCCATCAGTTTAAGCACATATTTTTTCAGACGCCCCCGTGATAATCCGCGTTTTTCCCAACTGGAATAAACGCCTTCAATTTCCGGAGGCAATGGTCTCCCGTCCAGGGTTCTGCGCAAAAGAAATTTCAGTGCACTGTCCGCATACCGCTGCACAAACTTTTCCATGGCTGAATGAGTTATTTTTTTGCTGCCAAATACGACATCCGTTTCTTCAGTATCATCTTGAAGTAATCCGGTTTCATCCTCTTCCAGCTCTTCCACATCATCATCAAAGTCATTCAACATTTCAATAGAAGAAACAGCAACCGAAGTTTCAGGTTCCTGCGAATTTTCGACTGGTTCCTGTTCTATTTCTTTTTCGACTATTTCTTTTTCCTCAATTTCCGTTTCACTTGCATCAGCAATTGCAAATTGTTCAAAATCCGGTTCAAGTAAAATTCCCATTTGTTCATCTTGATCCGGAACAGAAGCTGATTTGTGTTCCAGTTTGCTTATTTCAGCTGTACTTTCTGGCGTTTCTATTTCTGCAGAAATATCTGTTTCTACCAGTTTTTCTGTAGCAGAAGTTTGCTTTGAGGGGCGGATAAATTTAATTTGCGGAAATTGCCGATTCTGTTTTTTTTCTGCAGGAACCAAACTTTCTGGAGTTACACCTCGTGCCTTGGCAATATGTTTCAGAAAACCCTTTACCAGTTCGTGCCCCCCAAGGCGTTGCTGGAGTTGACTTCTTAACTGCATCAAGTCTTCAAGCTTGTAGTTTGTTTTTGAAAAATCAGGTTCCTCTGCGGCCTCTTTTTGCTGAGATGTCTCTTGAATTAAGATCAAACTGTGGTACGTTTCTATGTACAAAAGCAGATCCTGCAAAGGATGATTCTCTGACTGACGCAGACCTTCCGCAATGTTGAAACGAATATTGAAATGGTGGTGCTTCCCCATTGCCAACTGATCAAACTTTTTGAGGATTCGTTGACAAAGTTTTTTGTTTAGTTGTGCCTTTGACCATTCAAAATTATTCACATAATCACAGAATGCACTAAAACGTTTCCTTGGTACGAGTTCCTGAAGGACTTCTGCTTCCTGGTCAATAAAATCACGAATCACCCAGCCCCCTGCTTCTATCTCAGTTTCCGATGAATCCAGGAAAACAAAACCTGAATGAAAGAGGTGATCACACAGTTGTATGAGCAATGATTCCGTATCCGGAAGCCATGATTCAAAATATCCGCTGTGCTCACGGAAGGTTGTGTTACGGTGCATGAGAGGAAAAGCGCTTATTGGAGATAAAATTAGTTAGGACTCAAGATAACGTAAAATCTTATCCTCGGCAACCTCGGAATGTCAATAAAATGGAATGCGTAAATTTAGCATTTTGTTAAAGGAACTATGAGCAGACATAATTTTAGAATTACATTGATATTCATCAAGTTTTTTTCTAAAATAGCAATTAAAGAATCAACCTGTAATGCAAGCTGTTTAACTGTTGATTTTAATTTGTTTTCGCAAGTGAAAGAAATGGCGTTTAGACTTAGTACAGTAATTTATAATTTTAGCATTTGTGTGAAATGATCAGCGTTGCTGACTTAGCCATGCAGTATGGCAAAAAAATTCTCTTTGAAAAATCCTCTGTAACCTTTGATCCAGGAAAAAGTTACGGACTTGTCGGCGCAAATGGTTCCGGAAAATCCACGTTGCTGCGCTTGATAACAGGTGAAGAAAAACCTTATTCAGGCACAATATCAGTTCCACGTGACTTAAAACTTGGCGTACTCCAGCAGGACCATTTTAAGTTTGAGAACAATCGGGTTGTTGACGTTGTACTGCTTGGAAGACCAACCTTGTGTGAGGCACTTTTTGAAAAAGAAAAAATACTTGAGTCCGAAAATTTCGACAGCAAAACTGGTCACAGGCTTGGGCAACTGGAAGAAATAATTGCGGAAGAAGACGGTTATGTCGCAGAGCCTTTTGCCGGAGAGTTATTATCCGGATTGGGAATCGCTGAACGCTATCACACCGGCCCAATGAGTGCGTTATCCGGAGGATTTAAACTGCGTGTGCTTTTGGCGCAACTGCTTTTTCAGCAGCCGGACGTGCTTCTTTTGGATGAACCAACTAACCATTTGGATATAGTTTCAATTCGCTGGCTGGAAAAATATTTGTGCTCGCAGTTTGCCGGAACGCTTATTTTTATTTCGCATGATCGCAATTTTCTCAATGAGGTTGCGGGCTACATTGTTGATATTGATTACGAGGAATTGCGGCTTTATACAGGAAACTATGAACAATTTCTTGAAGCAAAGGTGCTGGCAGAAACTCAAAAACTTAAAGAAATAAAAAGTTACGAGCGAAAATCGGCCGAGTTACAAGCCTTTGTTGAACGTTTCCGCGCAAAAGCAACCAAAGCCCGACAAGCTCAGTCACGCGTCAAACAACTCGATAAAATGGAAGTCCCAGAGGTAAAGCGCTCCTCCAGGATTTCGCCGGATTTGAAATTTGTGCAAGCTCGTCCTTCCGGTAGAACCGTCCTGACTGTAAAAAATGTGAGCAAAAAATTTGCTGATACGGAAGTCCTGAAAAATATTTCTTTTGAAATTCAGCGAGGCGAAAAAGTTGCTATCATTGGTCCAAACGGAATTGGCAAATCAACTTTGCTAAAAATTATTCTTGATCAGCTTGCTGCGGACGAAGGTACTTTCGAGTGGGGTTATGAAACACATACTTCTTATTTTGCCCAGGATCACCACGAACAGTTATGTGGAAAAATTAGTGCTTACGATTGGCTCTACGCGACTGCGCCACACGAACCGATTGGGGCAATCCGCGGTTTGTTAGGACGAGTTTTGCTTTCTGGAGATGAGGCTCTCAAACAGGTTTCGGCCTTGAGTGGAGGAGAATCGGCGCGCTTGCTTTTTGCTCGTATTATGTTGGAAAAACGGAATATTTTGATCCTAGACGAGCCCACAAACCACATGGATTTGGAAGGTGTCGCGGCGCTTGGTGATGCTTTGAATGCATTTGAAGGAACCGTTCTTGTGGTCAGTCACTATCGACATTTTGTCTCAAAAGTGGCAACACACATCCTCGAGTTAACTCCGGATGGTGTCAGAGATTTTTCAGGAAGTTACCATGAATACCTGGAAAAATTTGGCGACGATCATCTCAGCCGCGATCAACCTCTTTCCACGACACTTCTGCAAACAGCCGCGCCGGAGCCTGTACTTCAAGAATTGAGCTATGATAAACGAAAAAAAATGCAACGTGAAATTTCAAAATTAAAAAAACAGGCATCACGTTTTGAAACATTGGTTGAAGAAACCGAACAGAAAATTTATGCAATTGAAGCAAAATTTGGAGTTGCAGATTTTTTTCAGCAAACGTCACCTGATGACGTTCAGAAATTACAAATTAAAAAAAATGAGTTAAGCGATGAACTCTCAATAAATCTCAGACAGTGGGAGACTTCATCACAAAATTTGGAAAGTTTGGAAGCAAGTTTTGGCGGCTGATTTAGAGCAAATAACGCAAAGCATTTTTGCGGCATATTTTAATTTCAAAGCATGGATTGCGACAGCTTTAGCTTGAGGATAAAGCATGTTAGAGATTCAGTACTTGTTAAATCAACCAAGCCGAATTTGAATTGTTGGCAGAAATATTAGCAAATGATGTATAATAGTGCATTACTAATTATTAAAGAGGTCAATATGCGAAATTTAATTACTTTGTTTAAGTCCGGAACTTTAGGACTAATCCTTATTTTTATGCTGACTTTGTCCGTTGCTAACACGGCATATGCCCAAACAACTCCGGAAAAGGCGGCAGAGTTATGGAATTTACGTCAGACTGAAATTGAACAACTTTATCAGGAAGGCAATCTCGAAGGCGCATTGAATTCTGCACAGGAGGCAGTGACTCTCGCGGAAACCGCCTTTGGTTCAGGGGCTTTGAGAACAATTTCAAGTTTGTTGCTGCTGGCACAAATCCATACGGAACTCGACCAATTGGAGGAGGCAAATCAGATTTACCAAGTGACTCTTGAAACCAGTGTTGCCTCTTTTGGTGAAGCTGCTACGGAGACACTTTCCGTACTCGACAATTACGGAAAATTTCTTAATGCGATTGATCCGGAAATGGCGGAGCCTGTGCTACAGGAAGCACTGCGAATTACCACTGAAGATGATCCGCAACGAGCATCCAGAATGAAAGCACTTGGTTTGAATTTGCAGGAACTGGGACGTACTGCCGATGCAGAGGCAATGCTTAGTCAGGCATTGAATGCTTATAAAAAAATCTTGGGCGAGAATGATCCTGACACACTTTCTGTAATGGTGAAGCTGGCCCAGTTAAATCTTTCTCAGGGAAAAATAAATACTGCGCAAGAATTATTTGAAACTGCGCTGCCTTTGATGCTTGAAGTTCTGGATGATACAAATCTTTTGATTTTAGAGAGCAAAGAAAATCTGGCCGAAATTTACCGCCAGCAGGGAAAATATGCTCAGGCCGAAAAATTATTTTTAGAAAGTATGCAAGGGGCGGTAACAGAATATGGTGAGGAAGACCTGCTTGTCGTGCAGATCAAAAGTCATTTGGCCCAGCTTTATGAAGATACAGGTAAGCTCAAAAAGGCCTTGGCTTTACATCAACAGGTTTATGAAATTGACTTGGTACTGCTCGGAGAAGCACATCCAAATACGGCAGGTGACCTGAATAATATGGCCAGTGTGCGCCGTCGTTTGGGTGATTACCAAAAAGCGGAAAAACTGTTTCGGAAATCCTTGAAAGTGATGATAGCGGCTCTGGGCGAAGAATCTCCACAGGCAGTTTCTGTGATGAACAACTTGGCCCTATTTCTTGAAAATCAAGGTCTTTACGATGAAGCGGAACCGCTTTTCAAAAAGGCATATACTATTTCCGGAAGAATCCAGGGTGAGCGTCATCCTACCACACTTGCCTTGCTGAACAACCTTGCGTTTCTTTATGAATCACAGGGTGACTTTGAGCGTTCGGAACTAAATTACAAAATAGTCATTAAACTCAATACCGAGGTTTTTGGCGAAACACATGTCAACACACTTGCCAATCAGAATAATCTTGCCTACCTGTTCCTGCGTGACAAGCGTTATGATGAAGCTTTTCCTATATTTTTAAAAGTACACGGATTGTGGAAAGAGCAGTTAGGCGCCGATCACCAGAATACTTTGAAAGCACTGAACAATCTGGGGCGTGTGCAAAAGTCACTTGGAAATTTGGCAGATGCAGAAAAGTATTTGACTGCGGCGTTGGAAGGAAGAACGAAAGTTTTTGGGAAACGTCATGCTGACACTTTGCGCAGTATGAATGATATTGGCGAACTATTTGTTGTTCAGGAAAAAACGGAAGAGGCGCTGAAAATGTTCCGCGAGACGCTGAGACTTGAAGAAGAAGTTTTGGGCGAAAATCATCCTTATACTTTTGAAACACTGAATAATCTTGCTAACTTGCTCAAAACAATGGGCAAAACGGAAGAAGCTTATGATGTTTTTAAAACAGGATTTAATCGCAGAAACGCATTTTTTGATCGTGTGCTTTGGGTTGCAGGAGACAACACACGCCAGTCTTATATCAGTTTATACAGGCCGGAACAAAATGCGTATATCCGCATGCTGTTGAGTTTGGATGATGAACGTTCTGCCCGCGATCTTTTTGAAGTTAGCCTGAGGCGTAAAGGTTTGTTGCTCAAAATTACCAGTGAAACTCAACAAGTGGTGATGATGTCTGGTTCACCGGAGTTGCAGGCAATTACGGAAGAATTGACTCAAACCCGAAAACAATTAGCAGGACTAACGCTGTCCGGACCAACTGATGACAACCGCAAAGAATTTCCTCAAATAATATATCAATTGGAGGAAAAAGTCAATTTGCTCCAACTTAAACTTGGAGAACAAAGTCAGCGTTTCCGCCAATCCACCAAGCAGGTTTCTGCAGACGAAGTGGTTAAGGGAATGGGTGAAAATGCTTTGGTTGATTTTATAAGTTTCCGCGGAGATGATGAATCATTACGTATATTAGCAGTTGTGATAAATAAGGGTGAATTCAATATTATAGAATATGAAGATTTAGAATTGATCAGTATCATGGTCATGGAATTACGCGAAATAGTTCAGGATGAGGGTGCAGAAGACGAAGACGTCAAAAGTGTTGCTCTGGAACTTTGGGAAGAACTTTGGCAGCCGCTTACAGGTGCATTGGGAGAAACCGCTTCAATTTTTATTTCTCCGGACAGTCTGCTGAATGTCTTGCCGTTTGATGTTTTGACGGATGAAGACGACAGCTATCTGCTGGAAAATTTCGATTTGCGCATCATCAGTTCCTCAAGAGATTTGGCGCTGGAACCATTGCTTGCGGCAAAAGGTGATTTGATGATTATTGCGGGACCTGACTATAATTCCGATGAACTCCTCAAAACTCCGGCAGCACGGGAAGTAACACATAAGCGCTCCCGTAGTGTTGCACAGGGTGCGCGGATGGGATCCGGTTTGCGCGGACTTAATTTTGATCCACTTCCTGGTGCAGAAAAAGAAGGTGAAGTGATTAAGGAAGTTGCCGATAGAAAAGACGCAAACTCGGGCGGCAGTCGTGTAACATCAATTTATTCGCAACGTGCCGCGGAAGAAAAATTGCTCCGGAATATGTCTTCTGCACCAGAAGTTCTGCATATTGCAACTCACGGATTTTTTCTCAAGGAAGACGAAAAATTGAAAAAACGTCTGCAAGGTCTCAGTCGTGGTTCAAGCAGTATTCCGCCGCCTGCGGATAATCCTTTGCTGAGGGCAGGTCTTGCATTTGCAGGATTGAATGCAAATGCTTCCATGCTTGGTGAAATTGACACCGATAACGATGGAGTCTTGACTGCGATGGAGGTTTTGAGTTTGGATTTGGAGGGAACACAATTGGTTGTTCTGTCTGCATGCGAAACCGGTTTGGGAGAAATACATGAAGGTGAAGGCGTTTATGGTTTACGTCGTTCTTTTCAGGAAGCCGGTGTGAAAAATGTGATCAATTCCTTCTGGGAAGTAAGTGATGCCGGAACGCAATTATTGATGACCAAATTTTATGAAAAATTTCTTACAGGAATGTCCGCCCGCAAGGCAATGCGCGAAGCACGTCTGGAAATGCTGGATGATGTCCAGTGGAGTGCGCCATATTACTGGTCTGCTTTTGTGATGGTCGGGCGCAACACATAAACAAGATGGAGCAATTAATCATCCACGGCGGTGCCGGAAGTCTGGAAGGCAAAGTTGTTGAAGCGCAGGAAATGCATGATTCCCTTTGTCACATCTGGGAAGATTCATTTGTAATACTGCAAAAGGGTTCGGCTGAAGAAGCTGTTCGGCACGCGATTAGGATGCTGGAGGATGATCCTATTTTTAATGCCGGTACAGGTTCCAAGCTTCAGGCCGACGGCGAGGTGCGGATGAGTTCGGCCTTGATGGACGGGACTAATAATCGTTTTTCTGGCGTGATTAATGTTCAAAATATCCGCAATCCAATTGAGGCTGCAGCCTTGCTTTCCGGAGAAGAACACACGATTTTAAGTGGAGATCAAGCCACGGCTTTTTGTCGGAAACACGGCATGCAGGAATATGATCCCGTTACACCGGAGCGTTTAAAGGAATACAAAAAACGTTGTAAAGGAAAACACGGAACAGTCGGTGCGGTGGCGCTGGATAAAGAAGGGCGTATTTTTGCTGGCACTTCAACCGGAGGCATTGGCTGTGAAATTCCAGGACGCGTCAGTGACAGTCCGACGGTGGCCGGAACTTATGCTTCCGCAAAAGCAGGTGTTTCGTGTACAGGAATAGGTGAACAAATCACACAGCAGGCAGCCGCGGCAAAAGTTGTAACAAGGGTTGATGACGGAATGACGTTGCATGACGCTGTTGCCAGGACTATGCAGGAAAGCAATAAATTCAATTGCTTATATGGATTGATCAGTCTTGATTCGGAGGGTCAAGTTGAAGTGGGAAAAACTTCTGCTTTGAATGAGGTTTTTTATGCGTTACACAATGGAGAAATGATCAGAACTTTTTTTGCCTGAGCAGTTCTTTCAATTTCCCTTTTCCTCGGAAAATATCTTACGCTCGTTATCCAGCCAATTTCCAAGAAACAGTTGTTGAGAATCAGGCATTTTATAGCGCTGTTCAAGGATGAAATTTTCCAAAAATGGTCCTGTTTGCAGAAGAAATTCATTTTTCCAAACTTCACTGCGGGCCAATCTGGCGTCATAGCGTAATTCTCCAACTCCCACTTGTCTCCGAAAGCGGAATCGCTGCAGGCTGTATCCTGAGGCCACAAAAGCCAAGTCTATGGCTGTTGCTTTAAGGTCAAAACTTATGTGGAAACTCCCCTTCTTTTCCGGAAAAACCAATCTCGCTTTTGGAGCATAAAGCGGAGATTCATTTTCAAACTTAATGAAGTTCGAATAGTATTCAAGGACGACGATGAACCCCTTGGTATTCAACACATTCGAGTTTTCTTCCAGCATCGTCCCTTCAATCCAGCGTGTTCCCCAGCCGGGCTTATAGTTCAGCGATTCCGGATAACATCCTCCAAGAAATGTAGTCAGCAAAAGTATAAAATAGAAAAAATAGCGCATAACTGGTTAATCTCAATAAATTTTGATTCTATCTTGAAGATAAGCTAACCCCTCAGAATTGCAAGTTATTGTTGATGCTTTTAGTTGTTGTCCGGACTTTGTAGTTCTTGACCCAACATGCGGGTTTTGCTACAATTACACTACCGGATTTTAGTTGGACTGATGCAGTCAACGAGCAAATCACACAAAAATAATTACGACTCGCGGACAAATCACACACTCGCCTTCAGACAACCGTCCTCACTCTGCCCCAAACGGCACAAGGAAAATATGTGGAAAAAAGTTAAAAAATTATTTGGTGACGAAAACACAAAAACACTAGCTGGTTACCAAAAAGTAGTTGATAAAATAAATGCGCATGAAGCTGAAATGCAGGGCTTGGCGGATGAGGATTTTCCTAAAAAAACAGAGGATTTTAAATCTCGTCTTGAAGCCGGTGAAGCAATGGATAACTTGATTCCGGAAGCTTTTGCTCTTGTTCGGGAAGCGTCACAGCGTATGATTGGTGAGCGACATTACGACGTGCAGTTGCAGGGAGGGTTGGCTTTGCATCATGGAAACATTGCGGAAATGGCGACTGGAGAAGGCAAAACTTTGTCTTCAACGTGTCCGGTTTATCTTAACGCTCTTAGCGGAAAAGGTGTTCACATCATTACGCCGAATGATTATTTGGCGAAACGAGACAGTCAGTGGATGGGGCAAATCTTTGAATTCCTCGGTTTAAGGGTAGGTTTGATTCAGCACGGAATTTACGACGAAGGCCGCCGCAGTGCTTACGCGGCTGATATTACATACGGTACAAATAACGAATTTGGTTTCGATTATTTGCGCGACAACATGAAATTTTCTCTTGAGGATTATGTTCAGCGTGACTTTAATTTTGCTGTTGTCGATGAGGTTGACAGTATCCTTGTTGACGAAGCACGGACACCGTTGATCATCAGTGGTCCAACTGAAGATAATATTGAGAAATATCATCAAATTAATAAATTTGTTTACGGCCTCAGTCGTGAAATCCGCAAAGAGGAAGTAGGAAAACTGCCGCAGGATCAAATCCACAATATTGCCGAAAATCTGGATGAACTGGAAGACCATGATATTGTGCGCGATGGAGATTTTGCGCTTGATGAAAGGGCTCGCAGCATCAACCTGACCGATCAGGGTTCTGTCAAAATCGAGGAGCGCCTACAGGATTTGCTGGTTAAGGAAACAAGCTTGTTTGATTATGAAAACATGGAAATTCTGCACCATGTTAATCAGGCTTTGAAGGCACATTACATGTTCAACAAGGATGTCGATTATGTTGTACAGGAAGGTCAGGTAATCATCGTGGATGAGTTTACCGGACGTTTGATGCCGGGACGACGTTTTAGTGACGGACTTCATCAGGCGTTGGAAGCAAAGGAAGGCGTTACCGTTGAACGTGAAAACCAGACACTCGCGACTATCACTTTCCAAAATTATTTTCGGCTGTACAAAAAACTTTCCGGAATGACTGGAACAGCGGAAACAGAAAAAAATGAATTTAAGAAAATATACAATTTAGGCGTTGTTGTTGTTCCTACAAATAAACCGCTGATTCGTAAGGACCTTTCGGATGTAGTTTTCAAAACTGTGGATGCGAAATATCGTGCGACTATCGATCGTATCAAAGCGCTTAACGAGAAGGGTCAGCCGGTTTTGGTTGGAACAGTTTCCATCGAAGTCTCTGAATCAATCAGTAAATTGCTCAAGAAAGAAGGAATTTCTCACGAAGTTCTGAATGCAAAACACCATGAACGGGAAGCAGAAATTATCTCAATTGCAGGTCTATTTGGGGCAGTTACAATTGCGACAAATATGGCAGGACGTGGAACAGATATTAAACCTTCGCCGGAAACACTGGAAGTCGGGGGGGTGTTTGTGCTCGGAACAGGAAGGCATGACAGCCGCCGTATCGACAATCAGTTCCGGGGTCGTTCCGGACGGCAAGGTGATCCTGGCGCATCCCAGTTTCTGCTTTCGCTGGAAGACGACTTGTTGCGGATTTTTGGCGGCGAGCGTATTTCAAACTTAATGGACAAACTGAATATTGAAGAAGACGAGCCGATTGAACATGTCTTTATCACCAAGGCAATCAGCAACGCGCAGAGCAAGGTTGAAGGTTATCATTTTGATATTCGGAAGCATGTCCTTGAATATGATGATGTGATGGAAAAGCAGCGCTCCATCATTTACGGCCGGCGTCGTGAAATTCTCGGTGATGGTGTACATGAGCTTATCTTGGAAATGTGTGACGGCATAGTTGATCGCATGATGGATCAACATTGTGAGGACAAGTACGCGGATCAGTGGGATGTTCAGGGATTCAACCGTGCTTTTGAGGGTGTCTTTGCTAAGGTACTGAACGAAAAATGGTATGAAGAGGAACTCAAAGCGGATGAGCACGCAGAAAAATTTTATGGATGGATTGAAGATCTTTACAAAGAAAAAATTGATTTTTTCCGTAAAGTCGCGGAATTTAATTTTGAACCAGCGGTTTCCGATGAAGATCGTAAAGAAGTGTTAAACCAAATGATTCTTGATCTGGAAAGGCAGGTTCTGTTGAAGGTCAACGATAACCTCTGGAAGGATCATTTGCTGTCCATGGATCATCTGCGTGAAGGTATTGGGCTGGTTGGTTATGCACAGAAAAAACCGCTCGACGAATATCGAAAACAGGCATTTGCAATGTTTTCGGATTTAATGAACAGGATTGATCTGGAAGCAATCAGCACATTTTATAAATTGACGATTGCCCACCCTTTGGCAGAAGCTGAACCTCCCCCAATTCAGCAAGATATGGAATTCATCCATGGAGAAGTAGAGGCGCCAGCCGAGGAAAAAGTAAAAAAGAAAAAACCACAACCTGTTCGTGCCCAGCCTACTATCGGACGTAATCAACCGTGCCCATGCGGAAGTGGTAAAAAATATAAAAAGTGCTGTGCTCTTGCCAAAAAAATTGCCTGAAAACCTTGTGGAGCGAGCAATGAAAAGGTGGCATACTTGGCTGAATTTTCATTACTTAACCTGCACTTATACTCAACGGCTTTCAAAGTTGTAGCTTCTCACAAATCCATCCCAAATTTCATTTTAAACCAAAAAAATGACCTCATTAGCTAAAGCCTACAATCCTCAAGCATTTGAAAAACAAATTGCAGAGCAGTGGGAAAACAGTGGTGCCTTCCGTGCGGATGCGAATTCCGAAAAACCTGCTTTCACAATTTCAATGCCTCCGCCGAATGCCACCGGACAGTTGCATGTCGGTCATGCGGTGATGCTGGTTCTGGAGGATATTTTTATTCGTTGGCAGCGTATGGACGGACACGAAGCGCTTTGGCTACCGGGAACGGATCATGCCGCGATTGCAACTGAAAATGTGGTTTTGCAGAAAATCAAAGCTGAGGAAGGAATTGCTGATCCTCGTGCGGAATTGGGTCGTGATGAGGTTTTGCGACGGATTGCGGAATATGTCAAAAATTCACAGGGCACAATCCGGAATCAGGTCAAGGCGCTGGGTTCAAGTTGTGACTGGAGCAGGGAACGCTACACGATGGATCCTCAGCTAAATCGTTGTGTGAATGAAACTTTTAAACGGATGTACGAAGATGGTTTGATTTTCCGTGGCCCACGGATTGTCAATTGGGATCCGAACCTGAAAACCAATGTTTCAGATGATGAGGTGGAACGCAAAGATACTAATTCCCCGTTTTTCACTTTTCAATATGGACCATTTCAGATCGGCACGGTACGTCCGGAAACAAAATTCGGTGACAAATATGTTGTCATGCATCCGGAAGATCGCCGCTACAAACAGTACAAACACCGTGAGACGTTTGAATGCGAGTGGATCAATGGAAAGATTACCGCCACTATTATCAAGGATGATGTGGTTGATCCGGAATTCGGAACAGGCGTGATGACAATTACGCCCTGGCACGATCATGTGGATTTTGGAATTGCTGAAAGGCATGGTTTGGAGAAAGAACCGATTATTGATTTTGACGGAAATTTGCTTTCGATCGCCAATGAATTTTCAGGGATGCCGATTGAGGTGGCACGTCCGCAAATTGTGGAAAAGCTGAAGGCCAAAGGTTTGCTGGTAAAAACTGATACGGATTATACGCACAGCAAAGCTTTCAACAGCCGCGGCGGCGGCGCGATTGAACCACAAATCCGCGAGCAGTGGTTTATCGATGTGAACAAACCCGCAGTTGAATGGAAAGGAAAAAAGCAAAGTCTCAAAGACGTTATGATCGACGTAGTACGTTCCGGAGATATTAGTTTGGTTCCGGAACGTTTCGATTCTACATATTTTTACTGGATTGAAAATTTGCAGGACTGGTGTATTTCACGTCAAATTTGGTGGGGACACCGCATTCCGGTTTATTACCGTGAATCTGAAACAAAGGTTAGTCTGCAGCACCTTGAAGTCGCGGACGGTTGGGAACAGGATCCGGACACCCTTGACACCTGGTTTTCATCCGCACTTTGGACATGGAGCACACTGGTTGATCCGGAAGCGGCAGCCGATTTTACATTGTCGCTGGAAGAAATACTTGAGAGCAGTCCGGATTTTCAAAAATTTCATCCAACGAATATTATGGAAACAGGCTATGACATCCTGTTTTTCTGGGTTGCGCGTATGATTTTGATGACGACGTATATGCTGCAGGATGTGCCTTTTAAAACCGTGTATCTGCACGGGCTCATCCGTACACGTGACGGTAAAAAGATGTCAAAATCTGAACCAAAAACGGTGATTGATCCCTTGGTCAGTATTAAAGAATATGGCGCGGATGCCTTGAGGATTGCCTTGATTTTAGGAACAGGGCCCGGACAGGATTTACGGCTTTATCCGGAAAAAATGGAAAGTAGCCGTCGGTTTGCCAATAAAATCTGGAATGCCGGCAGATACATTTTAATGACAATTCCGGAAAACACTCCACTCTCTCCACCACAAAATGTGAAGTCGGAACTTGCGAAGTGGCTGCTGCACGGATTGAATGATTTGATTCGAGGCACTCAATCCGGACTGGAGGCGCATCGTTTGTCGGATGTCGTGGACAATTTAAAAAGTTTCTTCTGGGGCGATTTTTGTGACTGGTATTTGGAAATGGACAAAACACCAGAACGTACTGAAGAAGATAATCAGGTTCTGGCTTATGGATTTACAACTCTGATAAAGTTGCTTCATCCGTATGTACCATTTGTCACGGAAGCACTCTGGGGGCAATTTAAGCAACCCGAAATGCTGGCAGTCAGTGAATGGCCGCAAGCGCAGTCATATAAGTTTAAGGCAGCACATGGACGGATTGAAATCATCAAAGAAAGCATTTCACAAATCCGGGCCCTTCGTGAGAAAGCAAAAATCGGACTTGATAAAAAAGTTGCCGCAACACTTGATTCCGCAAAACATGCCGAACTTTTTCGTGCGCATCCTGAATTGATAATCCGGCTCGCTCGCTTGAGTGAACTAAACATCAGCGAAAAAACACCCGAAGCTGCCGGTGACACTCTGAGCGCGTATTTTCAGGATACGCTGGCCAGTATTGAAGCCGCCGCACTGGACTGGAAAAAAGAAATTGAGGCACTGCAAAAGAAACTTAAAACGGAATCTGGATTTGTCGAAAAAAGCCGCAACAAACTCGTCAATCCCGGTTTCCTAAAACAAGCTCCTGAAAAGATTGTGTCAGAATTGCAGGATAAAGTCAGTGCCACCGAAAAAACATTGGAAGCCCTGAATCAGCAAATTCTGGAATTGGAAAAACTCGCGAGTTGATTTCTTTGGTTTTTGGATTTTAGTTATAAATTTTAGCCGCTAAGGACGTTAAGAAACACCAAGATATTTACAGGGCGTTCTTGTGTAAAATATTTGCCGCTAAGGGCGCTAAGAGCACTAAGTTTTATACTTGCTGTTCTTGGCATTCTTGGAGTTCTCAGCGTTCTTGGTGGCTGACGAGGTTTGAGTTTTGGTTAATGTTAATCCCGTGTGTTGGTACCAGGGGAACTCAATGATTCCGTAGTTTTTACATGGCCATAATGCTTTACATACACATAAAATGATATATAATGTGTATTTATTTAATAATTAGAGGAAATATATTATGCGCAGAACAAATATTGTTATGAACGAAAAACTCGTTGAAGCAGGCCTGAAAATGACCGGTTTAAAAACTCAACGTGCACTGGTTGATTATGCTCTCAAGGAATTGTTGCGCCGCAATACGCAAAAAAAAATATTGGAATTAAAAGGAAAAATACATTGGGAGGGAGACCTTGATTCCATGCGTCAAATGAGAACGGCGGAATGATTCTGATTGATTCCACTGTCTGGATTAATTTCTTTGCTGATCAACAAACAGCGGAAGTATCAAAATTTGAGTCTTTTGTAAATGAAGAAGAGGATTTGTGCGTTTGTGGTGTTATCATGACAGAGTTACTGCAGGGGATCAGTGATGATCAGGAGTTTCAAAAAACAAAGACACTACTTGCTGAAATGATATATCTTCCTATGTCATCAACTACGTTTATTCAGTCGGCTGAAATTTACCGTACTTTACGCAAAATGGGGATTACAATTCGAAAAACAATTGATTGCCTGATTGCGGCACTTTGTATTGAGCATGAGGTGCAGTTACTTCATAATGACCGTGATTTTACGTTCATTGCAGATCACTTTCCGTTACGCCAAGTCTGAACAATCTTTAACCAAATTTGTCTGACCTGGAACAATTTATATTCAAATACGTACTGTTGATTCTGGAGGCTTATGGCTTCCAAAATTATTCAAAATGCATGGAGCAAACTGCCAAAAAAGCATGCAAATAAACATGACTTTTGAGTGAGTCAAGTTCTGCGTTTTGTCTCACTGGTCATGATTATTTTGGTTTTGATTTTATAGAGCTATGTGTTGAGTGGAAGTTAGTTGGTGAAAAATTATATTTGCACTAAACTAGTTTTTTAGTTAGTAAGGCTTTACTATGGATATACATTTACTTGATAAGTTGGGGACAATATGTTGACTTAAATGCAGAAATGGGGAAATAGCCAAGGATTAAGGATCCCTAAAATAATTCTTGAAGAAACCAAAATAGGAGTTGGAGACGAAGTGGAATTTTTTGTCAAAGCAAGTGTAAAAGATGCCGCAGGCAATCAAATGGGAAGTGACAATACAACTTTAAGTGGCTTTACTGTTCTGTAGTCCACCCCATAGGAAAAACTTATTGACAAGCTTGCTAAACCCTGGAACTGAACAAAGCCGTGAAAACTTTGTTCGCAATAATGATGTGGAAAAGGGACTTGGAAACAGTTATAGATGCAAAAACAAAAATTACTGAAAAAACTATTATCAGGTTCCAAAAATATACGTTTCAATGAAATCGTGAATTGTGCCAAAGCCTTTGGTTTTCGTTTGAATCGTGTCAGTGGCGGTCACCATATTTTTGATCATCCTGACATTCAAGAAATAATAAACTTACAAAATGTGAACGGTAAAGCAAAGCCGTATCAGGTGAAACAATTATTGAAAATAGTTGAAAAACACAACCTTAATATGGAGGAAACGAGATGAGAGATTATCATGTCAATCTATTTTACAGCGATGACGACAAGGGATATATCGCGGATATCCCGGATTTGCAACATTGTTCCGCATTTGGTGCTACTCCGGAAGAAGCCTTGCGAGAAGTGCTGATTGCTAAAAAAACGTGGCTTGAGACAGCCGAGGAAAATCACCTCGAGATTCCAGAAGCAATTTATCGTCCAGTAATTTATCAAGTCGCATAAATGATGCAGTCGTAAAAAGTATGAAATCCACTATTTGTCATTTCGACAATAGGGAGAAATCTTAATGATATTAGTGTGGTCGCTTAGACAAGATTTCTCGCTTCGCTCAAAATGACACGGTTTCTGGACTTTTTACAGGTTCATCATAAATAATAATAGGAATGAAAATGTTAAAAACAGCCGTAATAGGTGTGGGTTATCTTGGGCGCTTTCATGCTCAAAAATATGCCGCACTTGCCGAATCTGAACTGATAGGGGTCGTTGATGTTGATCCGGAACAGGCTCAAAAAATTGCGGATGAGCTTGAGGTTCCATCTTATACTGATTATCACGAGGTGCTGGATCAAGTAGACGCAGTGAGTATCGTTGTGCCGACTGTTCATCATTATGAAACTGCAAAAGCCTTTATGGAAAACGGAGTTCATGTTTTACTCGAAAAACCGTTTGCCGCTACAATTGAAGAAGCAGAAGAACTGGAACAGCTTTCCAGGGACAAAAATCTGCGCCTGCAAATTGGGCATCTTGAACGTTTTAATCCGGTTTTTACCGAATTTCAGCAGTTAATTGATCAACCAAAATTCATTGAAAACATCCGCATTGCGCCTTTTCCAAAACGTGGAACTGACGTTGATGTGATCCTTGATTTAATGATTCATGACATTGATTTGGTGCTGGCAGTGGTAGGAGAGTATCCGGAATCTGTGGAAGGTACAGGGGTAAACATCATCACTTCAACCGCAGACCTGGCCAACGCGAGGCTGCGCTTTCCTTCCGGATGTATTGCGGACTTAACGGCCAGTCGCGTTTCCGACAAAGCAGAACGCAAAATGCGGATTTTTCAGTCCGGACTTTATCTTTCTCTTGATTATGGAACAGGACAAGCTCGCAAGCTTCAGGTAGATTCCGCTGCTTTTCCTGATCCGGAAACTCTTCGTCCGGAAACCTTTCAACTGGAAAAAGGAGATGCTTTGTTAGCAGAAATAGAAAGTTTTCTCTCAGCGGTACGTCAAGGAAAAAAACCAAAAGTAACCGGTCAAGATGGCCTGAACGCAATGCGCGTGGCCTGGCAAATCAAGGATCAACTCTAAATTATTCATGCTGCTTTCCCGTTCTATATTTTTACAGTTGATTTTTCCGTTTATACTGGCCTCCGGAATTCTCACTTTCATCCTTTCCATGGAAACGGTTTATCGTCTGATATATTTAATTGTGGAGCGTGGTGTGAGCGTGTTTAGTGTAGGCTTGATGTTACTTTACCGCCTGCCTCAGTTTTTGTCTGTGACTTTGCCTTTGGCAATTGTGATTGCCTGTGTGGTGTTGATGGTGCGACTTTCAACAGACAATGAAATTTCCGCGATGAATGCGATTGGAATCAGCTTTTGGGAAATAGGGCGTCCGTTTTTTTTATTTGGAATAGTTGCAACCGTTCTTACTTTAAGCATTACTCTCTGGCTGCAACCGGCTGGATACGCGGCATTTGAGGAAGAGAAACTGCGGGTGCTGAAAACCCAAACTACAAAAACAATTCAACCTTTAGTCCTGAATTACGATTTTCCGGGTAAGGTTTTACACGTTCAGGACAAGGATGAAAATGAGGATTTAAGCGGAGTTTTTATTACTGACCGTGAACTGACGAAAGATTCGATGGTGACACTCGCGGATCGTGGACGTATCAATGTTCGTGAAGGCGAGCGGGATTTGGTTTTATTCCTTGAAGATGGACTAATTCATTTGCAGGGTTCTGCGGGAAACTATCGTACGATTGCCTTTGAAAAATTCAACTACATTTTTCGTCCACCGCAAATTGTTCCTGAAAAAAAAGGCGGACATATTTGGGGCGTTCCAACCAATTTGCTTTGGGGAGACTCCAGTCAGTCTTCGCAAATTGAACTGTTTTTAAGACTCACTACACCGTGGGCTTGTGTGGCTTTTGCCGTTGCAATGGTTCCGTTAGGTCTAATCAATCCACGACGTGGACGTTCCGGTGCGTTTTTGCGGGGGCTGATTTTGGTAGTGATCTATTATATCTTGTGGATGGGTGCAAAAGAAATGACCCAGAACCTGAATTATCAACCTCATGTATTGTGGCTGCCGCCGCTCTTAATTTGGATTTTTGGACTATACAGCCTTTACAAAAGTAACCTGAATCTGCGAAATATATTTGATATGCTGAACTCCTTTGGAAAAACAGGCCCCCGCGTCAAAAAACAAGTTTCAGTCAGTTGAAAACATAAAATTATTTTATGAAAAAATATTCATTTTTACTGATTTTCTGGTTTTTTTACGGATTTTCAGGTCAAACATTTTCCGGCGAAAAAAATCTGCTACAACTTATTCAGACGCAATATCAAAGCATTCAAAGTTTTTCGGGGCATTTTGTACAAACGAGCCACCGCGCAAATTCTGAAACCACGCCCAGGAAAGCAGAAGGAACGGTTTCATACAAACGTCCGGGAAAAATGCGCTGGCTTTATGCTCCACCGGAAGAGCAGTTGCTGGTTACAAATGGCGAAACTTTGTGGCTCTTTGATCCATTGCTCGAAAATGTAACTGTTCAAAAACTGGCAAAACTCACAGACGGAACCGCGCTTTCTTTTTTGCTGGGTTTGGGTGATTTAAACGCGGATTTTAAACGCCGGAAAATCAGCAAATCTTTGCTGGAAAATCCGGATGGTTTGATTGTTGAGCTAGTTCCAAATAAACAAACTGCCAATTTAGCATTTATCCAATTAGAGGTGCATCCGGAAACCTACAATTTGCAAAAAATCGCACTCATGGATCAACAGGGAAATTACCGAACAATCGCGCTGGAATCAATAAACTACAACCTCGTACTGGAAGATAAGTTTTTTGAATTTGAGGTCACTCCGGATATGGAAGTTATTGAGGTTGGTAATTAAAATACAGCCAGCTCTTGTTTAGAATTTCGCTGAGAATGCGAAAGGTCAAATGCTAAAAGAGAAACATGGTGGATGTATTTTTTGCTGGCTTTAGTTAAAAAAACTTGATTAAACTATGCTCAAAAAAGAACTGACATTATTCAATGTTTACGCCATTGCGACAGGGACAACCTTGAGCGCGGGGTTTTTTCTGCTGCCCGGAATTGCCTTTAACGAAGCTGGACCGGCGGTGGTTTTGAGTTATTTAATTGCGGCAATTCCGCTCATTCCCGCAATGTTCAGCATGGTCGAACTCGCCACTGCCATGCCGAGAGCAGGTGGAGCATATTATTTTCTGGACCGGAGCATGGGGCCTTATGTTGGTACCATCGGCGGATTTGGAACGTGGTTGGCGCTCGTTTTAAAAACCGCGTTTGCCTTGATTGGAATGGGTGCCTATCTTCGCATTTTTTGGCCCGAAGTTCCGGTAGTGACGTTGGCTATTATTTTAGCAGTCTTTTTTGGCATCGTAAATCTTTTTGGAGCAAAGAAAACAGGAACCTTTCAAGTCGTCATGGTTTTTGCCTTGCTGCTGATTTTGTTTGTTTTCATTGTTCAAGGTGTACCACAAATAAATTTTCAGCAATTTGAAGGATTTTTTGACAAAGGTGGTGTTTCAGTCATTTCCACTGCGGGACTGGTTTACATCAGCTATGTTGGGATCACCAACATTGCGAGTGTCGCGGAAGAAATAGAAAATCCTGAACGGAATCTTCCTCTTGGAGTCTTTCTCGCAATTGCAACCGCGATTGCGGTTTATGCTGTTGGCACAACAATCATGGTCGGTGTCCTTCCTGCTAAAGAGTTGGCACAGGATTTAACACCTGTTGCGTCTGCGGCAGAAGTATTGTTTGGAAATTGGGGAAAAATAGGAGTGACTGTCGCGGCAGTGATTGCCTTTGCATCAGTTGCAAACGCAGGAATTTTGAGTGCGTCTCGTTATCCTCTTGCCATGAGCAGGGATCACCTCATTCCAGGAATATTTTCTAAACTCACCTCGCGTAATATTCCGCATTATGGAATTGCGGTTACAGTCGGACTGATTATTTTTCTGGTGCTGACTTTTGATATTGCCAGTATTGCCAAACTGGCGAGTGCCTTCCAATTGATGATGTTTGCGCTAATTTGTTTAGCGGTTATAGTTATGCGTGAAAGCAGAATTGAAGCCTATGATCCCGGATATCATTCTCCTTTTTATCCGTGGATGCAGATTTTTGGGATTTTTTCGCCAATGTGGTTGATTGCGGAAATGGGAATGGTGCCTATTTTATTTTCATTGGCACTCGTCACACTTGGAACCATCTGGTACATTTTGTATGCACGTGACAGAGTGGTGCGTTCCGGAGCAATTTATCATTTATTCGCGCGTCTCGGAGAACAAAGATTTGAGGGGCTGGATCGTGAATTGCGCGGTATTATGAAAGAAAAAGGGGTACGCGAAGAAGATCCCTTTGATGAAGTTGTCACCCGCGCCAAAGTGATGGAATTTTCCGAAAAATATCTTTTTGAGGAAATTACACACGATGTTGCCAACGAGTTGGGGCGTAGTCTGGGGATTTCTGCAAAAGACCTCGAGCAGGGATTTTTGGAGGGCAGCAGAATTGGGGCAACTCCAATTTCACATGGCGCTGCATTACCCCACATACGGCTTGCGGAAATTGAGCACGCAGAAATGGTGATTGTCAGAGCTAAAGAAACTTGTTATGTGGAAGCCCCTGATTTTTCAGGCAAAATTTCACTTCAAGGACCGATCCACGCATTTTTCTTTTTGGTCAGTCCAAACGAAAATCCCGGACAGCACCTGCGGATTCTGGCTCAAATCGCAGGACGTGTTGATGATGAAAATTTCCTCAAAGACTGGCTGGTAGCAACAGACGAGCAAGAATTAAAGGAAATTTTATTACGTGACGAACGATTTATGTCTCTCCGAATTCGTAGGCACTCACCTTCTGCAGTTCTCATTGGACTTTCACTGAAAGAAATCCGGATGCCGGAAGGAAGTCTGGTTGCATTGATTCGCCGAAAAGGAGAAACAATTATACCGAGCGGAGTCACTGTTTTACAGGCAGGTGATCGTCTAACTATCATTGGTGATGCACATGGGATTGAAGAATTAAACAATGAATACAGTTAAAAAAATGGCAACCTCACGCACAGATGGACGTGCAAACAACGAAGCTCGATTGTTGGAAATAACTCCTGATTTTACCATGCACGCAGAAGGATCGGTATTGGTCACTTGCGGAAATACGAAAATTATTTGCACTGCTTCGGTTGAAAAAAAGGTTCCGGATTGGCTTTTGGATAAAGACAAAAAAGCACGTCACGGCTGGGTAACCGCTGAATACGGAATGCTTCCACGCTCAACCGGAAGTCGCAGAAAAAGGGAAACCGCTAAAATAGATGGACGCACCCAGGAAATTCAACGTTTGATCGGACGGTCGATGCGCTCCGTTGTTGACCTTGACGCACTTGGAACGCACACCGTTTGGATTGACTGTGATGTGATTCAAGCTGATGGTGGAACACGAACCGCATCCATAACCGGTGGATTTGTGGCGCTAATTTTAGCCCTACGAAAAATATATCAAGCAGGAGAGATTAAAGAATTTCCGGTAAAAGAAAACCTTGCGGCAATCAGTGTCGGAATCGTCAATCAATGTCCCATGCTTGATTTGAAATATGATGAAGATAAAAACGCTGAAGTGGACATGAACGTCGTCATGTTGGCTTCCGGAGAATTTGTGGAAGTTCAGGGAACTGCTGAAGGAAAAACCTATTCCCGCGATCAACTCAACCTCATGCTGGATTTAGCCGAAAAGGGAATCCGCTCTCACATTGCTGCACAGAATGAAATTCTTGGTAATGTCCTTTCCGCATAATTTAATTTTTTGAAATAACATGTATCCATATATTTTTTCAGTTGATATTCCTTGGTTTAACATCACCCTGGAACCTCGTTTTTACGGACTGTTTTACGCAATTTCGTTGTTAATCGGCACCAGAATTGTGCTTTCCGAAATTGCAAGGAGGCGCATTAAGCTGAATGAGGACGAAGCAATGAACATGACGATGCTCCTCTTTTTTGCAGGATTGATTGGGGGCCGTGCATACGAAGTGATTTTTGAATGGACGAACTATTATGGATTTCAGCCTTTTTGGAAAGTGTTTGCGGTTTGGGAAGGAGGATTGGCGATTCATGGAGCGATTCTGGGCGGCATCATTGCTTACCCAATTTATTGCCGCGTCAAAAAACTTTCTCTCGCCGCCATGTTAGACATCAGTGCATTGTGCATGATATTAGGTCAGGCGATTGGACGCTGGGGCAATTTCACCAACGGAGAAACCGCGGGGCCAGTCACCGATTTCTGGACAGGTATCGTTTTCCCTGCGGGAACTGCCGTGGACCGTTATGCGCATGGAGTGCCGGTTCACCCCACAATGATTTACGAATCACTTGGTAATTTTCTGATTTTCATTCTTCTCTGGAAACTCCGGTTGAAAAATTTTCGCCCAGGAATGCTCGGTGCGGTTTATTTGCTTTCGTACTCAGTTTTACGTTCATTATTAACTCCGCTACGGATGGATAATCAATATTTTGTAATCGCGGACACGAAAATTCTTGCTGCTTATGCCATCAGTCTTTTGCTCGTTGGAGCTGCTTTGTTCTGGATATTTAAGCAAAAACTTTGGCTTCCGGACAAAGTGTTAAACGAAAAAATTGTGGTTGAAAATGCTATGCTCGCTAAAGGTTCAAAAAGCGTTAAAGGTGCTAAAGGTGTAAAAAGCGCTAAAATTAAAAAAGGATGAACATAGAGCTTGTTGAAATCCTCACGCATCCTGCCACGATGTTAGTCGCCATTTTCGGACTTGATTTGCTTTTTGGCGATCCGGTGTATCGCTTTCATCCGGTGCGGCTGATCGGAAACTTGTTGGCATGGTATGAAACTAAACTCCGAAAATTTAGACTTGACGGGAAATTTGGCGGAATCATTTTAGTGCTGTTTTTGTTAGGCAGTGTGCTTTTGATTTTTCTCAGTATTTCCCATTTTTTGTCGTCATTGCACTGGAGTTTAAGTTGGTTTTGGTCTGTGTACCTCGGCTGGAGTTTTTTGGCATTGCGTGATTTGCTGGTTCATGCAAAACATGTAGCTGAAGCCCTGAAAAATGATGATCTTCCTGAATCAAAAAAGCAGGTTGGGATGCTTATCGGTCGAGACACAAAGCAAATGGATTTGAACGCCTGTGGGCGCGCCACTGTGGAAAGTGTCAGTGAAAATTTGAATGATGGTGTGATTGCACCGTTGTTTTATTTTTGTTTTTTTGGCATAGCGGGAATGTTGGTTTTTAAAATTTTGAGTACACTCGATTCTATGGTCGGTTACCGCAATGAACGCTATCAGAATTTTGGCTGGTGCGCAGCAAAACTGGATGATATTTTAAGTTGGATTCCCGCCAGAATCAGTTGGCTTTTATTGTCCGGAAGCGCGGTTTTGATCCCAGGATTAGCTGGAATAAACGCATTCAAAGTCGGCTGGCAAGACTACGCGAAATTGCCCAGTCCAAACGCCGGATGGTGTGAGGCGACGGCAGCAGGCGCATTGAGGATAAAACTTTGCGGGCCAATTTGGCGTGAAGGAAAACTGGCCCACGATTATTGGCTCGGCGACGCCAACGACAGAGAAGGCGCAACGTTTCAGGACATTCACCGCATGAATAAATTAGCTTTGACAAGCGCATTTTTTGGCGCCGGAATATCCGGATCATTCTTGTGGTTTTCCGGATTCGTACCATTTTTCAGCACATGAAAATTCTGATTATCGGCGGTGTAAAAAGCGGAAAATCACGTCATGCAGAAAAGCGTATCCTGGAAATTGCCGAAGGCAAAAAACCGATTTATCTAGCAACCACAGAATTGCTTGATCCGGAAATGGAAACGCGTATTGCGGAACACCAAAAACGGCGTGGTGAAAAATTTCAAACTATTGAAGAACCGCTTCATTTAGCAAAGGCGCTGGGAAATACAGATGTTCCTGTTTTGATAGAATGTCTGACAATGTGGCTCAATAATGCCTTGTTCCATCAACTTCCGGAAAGTAAAATTTTTGCGGAAATAGAACGCTTGCTTTTGCTGGAGAACGATATTGTTTTTGTCCTGAATGAAGTGGGACTCGGAATCATTCCGGACAATCCTTTGTCGCGTAAATTTGTAGACTTATCCGGACGCATCGCACAAAAACTAGCTGAATGCTGTGATGAAGTCTGGGGCTGTACGGCAGGAATCTTAGTAAAACTAAAATAAAAAAATGAATTCACTTCAAGTAAATTTACCGGGACGTGAATACAAAATTGATATTGGTCTTAATATCCTGGAAAGCCAACTTCCGGAAGCGGTTCTGCGTAACGGCACGGATCATGTGGTGGTGGTCACGAACACAACTCTGCAGGAACTTTATCCAGCTTGTATTTTCGATGTTTTAGCAGATTCCGGAGTTCGTGTTTCAACTTGTGTGCTACCCGATGGTGAGCAGTATAAAAACCTTGAAACGCTTTCGCTGGTATTTGATTTTTTGATGAATGTAAGTGCGAACCGGAAAACCTTGTTGGTTGCTTTTGGCGGAGGAGTAATCGGAGACATGGCCGGTTTTGCCGCTTCGACTTTTGTGCGCGGGATTCCGTTTATTCAAGTTCCGACAACTTTGCTTTCAGACGTTGACAGTAGCGTAGGTGGGAAAACCGCAGTTAATCATCCTTTAGGGAAAAACACAATTGGCTCCTTTAAACAACCTGAATACGTTTGTATAGAACTCTCTTTTCTGAAAACATTGCCTTCACGTGAGTTGAAGGCAGGCTACATGGAATTGCTCAAACACGGCTTGATTCAGGATGCGGATTTTTTCAACTTTACGCAGCAGCACTCCCTGGAACCGCTTGATTTTGATTATTTAGAGCAGGCAATTTTTCGTTCCTGTAAAATTAAAGGTAGAGTTGTTGAACAGGATGAAACAGAAAAGGGTTTACGGGCAAACCTCAATTTTGGACACACGCTGGGTCACTTAATCGAAACCCATGCCGGTTACGGCAAGTACCTTCACGGTGAAGCAGTTGGCGCGGGAATGTGCTTTGCCGCATTTGTTTCCTGGCGCTGGAAAGAACTTGCGCAAAATGAGTGGGAAGTCATCAGCAATACTCTAAGACAATATTTGCAGCCGATAAAACTTGAAAATCTTGATTTTGAAATTTTTAATGATTTGATTTTGCACGATAAAAAAGCAAACAAACAGGCGGTTAATTTTATTCTGTTAAAAAAACTGGGTGAGAGTTTTATTCAGCAGGAAACGTCTGTGGAAAAATTGTGGGAAGAGTTCAAACTGTTTACAACAAAGTTTCCTGAAATTGTAGAACTGGAATGAAAATGTTTCAAACCATGCCTGTTTGAGAAAAAGTGGTGTTCAGCAGGTCAAAACCGAGGTTGTTCATGGTTGTATCCCAGCGCAGTTCATAGTCCATATCCAGCAGCAACGACTCGTCCAGCGGGCCGAGCCACCATGATTCTTCCTGGATTTCTCGGTCTAGCTGGCCTGCGCCCCAGCCTGCATAGCCGCTGCCAAATTGATATGATTGCACGGCTTGACCGCCTGCGATTGAATCCAGAATATCTTGCGCGGAACTCAAATTGATTTTTGGTGAAAGAATAGTTGTCTCTTCAACCGAAAAATCGGAACTGTGAACCGCCCAAAAAGATTCCGGTTGAACAGGACCTCCGACCAGCAAGGGAACGTCAAACGCTGAATTCTCTCTCATTTTTTCGGAGAGCACTTCCTTTACTTGAGTTGTTGAGGGATGATTCATAACTAACCCAAATGCACCGTCTGCATCATAACTGCACAAAAGAATTACTGATTTTTCAAAATAAGTATCTTTGAGCGCAGGCATGGCAACCAGAATGCCGGGAACTTCACTGACCAACATATCGCTTTTTGTCGTAGGGTATAAAAAATAATGTTTAGTTTAGCTCAACAAAATAAAGATCGCAATTTAGTAACGCAATTTCTTCGCTCAATTAAATATCAAAACACATCCGAACACAAAACCTACGGAAACGCTCTGTCTATTCTTCGGGCAATATTTGAAGCATCCGGACAACAACATTTACTTTATTTAGTCAAACTGCGCAAACTCTGGTTTGAAAAGATCGACAATTTTTTGGCAAGAAACGCTTATCCACGGAACATTTCGGTACTGCGTCAATTCACTGTTAATGCTGAATTTATAGAAGAATTGACACGAGCAAGTATTTCAGCAGAATTTTTACAGGCAGTAGAAAAATTAAACGGAGAACGCTTTAAACGTTCATTACATTTTAATGCACAGTTGCAAAAAAAACTGAAACGTTTACTGACTTTGGAAGAAACAGAAATGTTGAAACATAAAGTCAGATTTAAAGCTCATGAGACAATTCTTCATTTGACCGTCTATGACGGAAGCATCGCCCAGGCTCTCCGCTTTGAAACTGAAGCCTATCTTCGCATGTTTTATCGAGTGTTGCCAGAATTAAAATTGGACAATATTCGCTGTCATGTTGGCGATTTGGGACAGGCTCAATACGACCAAAGTCAGGTGGCCCTGCTGGCAAAAGATTGGAATAGTATCACACCGGCGGAAGTTCATCAAAACTGTATGCCTGCTTTCCTCCATCGTGTTTCAAGGGGCCACGCGGTTTTAGTGCTTTATGTTTCATCACAGCAAGGTCTGGAATTATTGAAACGTACTCCAGGCGCGGATTGGCTGGTACAGCATTTACATAAAGAACGGTCTGAACTACAGGATGTTTTGCAGAAAATTGCTTTTGTTCCAAAACCAGAACTGAATTTAGAACAAGTTCGTTTGCGTTCTTTTGTACTTGGAGATATTCAGCCGGAAAAATTTTCTGCAGAGATTGAAATGAAAAGCAGTTCTGCAACGGCTTGTTCCTCGGAATCTTCAATGTCCGCAAAGGAACAATTTGCTAAAATCAGCAGGCGTTTGAGAGAAAAACCAACCGATTCAAACTCTTCTTCCTCTTAAAGAGAATCATAGATGCTGCAGTAACTTTTGTAGCGCTTCTCTGTAATATTTTCGGCAGTAACGGCTTCTTTAATAACACACTGCGGTTCATGCCGATGGGAACAGCCTTTAAATTTGCATTGTCCAAGGAATGGGATGAATTCAACGAAATGTGCGTCAAGTTCTTCCGGACTTACCAGCGGTTCCAGTGCCCTAATTCCGGGTGTGTCCACAATGAATCCACCCTGCGGAAGACGAAACATTTCTGCCATTATTGTTGTGTGACGGCCTTTTCCGGATTTCTCACTGACTTGTCCGATGCGGATTTTCCAGTCAGGATAAAGTGCGGCAATGAGCGAGGACTTTCCAACACCGGAATGTCCGGAAAGGACTGAGGTGCGGTTCTGCATCAATTCACGTAATTGTTCCAGCCCTCTGAATTCAGGAACACTGGTGACTAAAACGGTGCAGTTTAAGGATGAGTAAAGCTTTTTTATGGGAGTAATTTCTGCGGAAGTTACTAAATCTGCTTTGCTGAGAATGAGCACCGTTTCAAGACCACCGCTTAATCCGGCCACTAAAAAGCGATCCACCAATCCGCCCCTGAACGGAGGGTTTAGCAGTGAGGCGACTATCAGCAGTGTGTCTGCGTTGCTGACCAAAACCTGTTCTGGATCACCGATTCCGGCACGGCGTGAAAGTTTGGTGCGGCGGGGAAGCATTCCGAGTATCCAACCAGCGTCTTCTGCGGCAGTCAAATCAATTTCAACTTCATCTCCAACAGCAATTTTATTTTGGTGGGATTTTCCTTTAAACAAGTTCCCACGGATACGGCATAGACGTGGTTCTGTTTCGCCAACATCCACGTAGTAGAAACTTTTGGTGCGTCTGACGACGATTCCTGTCTGGGGCAACGTTCTCCGGAAAGCGTGTGGGGGTCAATCTTCTGGATCGAGCTCGAAATCTTCTCCTTCTGCTCGATATTCATTAAGTTTATTGCGCAAAGTCCGGATGCTGATACCTAAAGTTTTTGCGGCATGAGTCCGGTTTCCTTTTGTCTCGTGCAGAGTTTTGAAAATGAAACGCTTTTCTGCTTCTTTCATCGACATTCCAACTTCAATCCCTAATCCTTCAGATTCCGTGGAATTCTGTGTTTCAGAAAAAGTTTTACTCTCAGCATCAGTTCCAGCCGGTTTAGTCTGAGAAGATTGAGTTGTTATTTTTGCCAAATCTTCATTGATTGAGGCATGCCCAAGTTGAGAAGACATGAGTAAATGGTTTGGCTGAATTTCCTCGCCATTACAGAGCAGCAATGCTCGCTCCATAACGTTTTCTAATTCTCGCACATTTCCACGCCAATGGTAATTGGTGAGGATGTTTAAAGTTTCACGACTTACCGCAGGACAATTACGGTTATTTATCTTGGAATGCTTTTTGATAAAATATGACACCAGCAGCGGAACATCATCCATCCTGTCCCGTAAAGGTGGAAGTGACAGTGGAATTACGTTTAAGCGAAAGAAAAGGTCTTCACGAAATTTACCTGCATCAACCATTTCCATCAAATTCTGGTTGGTGGTGGCAATCACTCTGACATCCACAGGAATCGGTTCTTTCCCGCCGACTTTGTCAATTTGATATTCCTGTAGAACACGGAGGAGTTTTGCCTGGAGCGGTATTGCCATTTCACTGATCTCATCTAAAAGAATTGTACCTGTGTGAGCCTGTTCAAACTTTCCGCGGTGATCCTGAATTGCTCCGGTGAAGGCACCTTTCGCGTGTCCGAAAAGTTCGCTTTCCAGCAGTGTTTCCGGAAGCGCCGCACAGTTTATTGCCACAAAAGGCCTCTTTGCACGGTCGGAATTTTCATGAATAAAATACGCCAGCAACTCTTTTCCGGTTCCACTTTCACTTTGTATCATCATTGTTGACTTACTTTTTGCAACATTCCTGGCAACTTTGAGTAAAGACAACATTGCCTTGTTTTGCGTGATGATTTCCTTTGTCAAATTAATCGGTTTTGACTTTGAAGCCCTGCTTTCAGCTACCGGTGCAACATTTCCAGAAGTGCCTTTGTAATTCAAGGCTTGTTGGACAATAAACTGAAACGAATCAAAATTAATTGGTTTGCGGATGTAATCAAAAGCACCGTGTTTCATTGCTTCCACCGCTGTTTCTACAGTACCGTATGCGGTTGCCATAATTACGGGTTTAGCAGGCGAGATACTTTTTATGTCTTTTAGTAATTCCAGTCCACTGCGTTTTGGCATGGTCATATCTGTAATGACCAGTGAATATTCGTTTTGCTTAAACTTTTTGAGGGCGTCAATTGCGTTGTGTGATATTTCTACAGGATAGCCGCAGTGCTTGAGAGTTTCGGACATGGCGATGCGCATTTCAACTTCATCGTCTACAATTAAAACCGGTTGGTTAACCATTATAAAATCCTTTCAATTTGTGTCCATTCTGCAAAAATCTTTTGTGCGTTCCACATTTTTCTAAGAAAAAAACCACACTTAAATTGAAGCAAGTTAATAAATATTTTGTTGCTATGATCATATCACACTCGGATTGGTTATGCACGATCCATGCGCAGTTAAACAGACTTCTTTTTCAAAGGCGTTAGCTGGCCTGGTGGCAAATTAAAATCATTGAGACTCAATTTCAACATTGATTAGTCAGCACAGAGCGCAAACAGCGTTTTTATGTTGAATTTTCCAAGCGCTCTGTTAGTGTTTATGAAATGAATTTAACAAATAATATGGAGAATACATGGCCCTTGATGATGATTTTAAATCTGCAGCTGAACGTGTGACCCAGCTTTCAAAGCGTCCACCGAATGATATAATGCTCCAACTTTACGCGCTTTACAAACAAGGTAACGAAGGAGACGTAAGTGGTGATCGTCCCGGATTTGCCGATTTTGAAGGTCGGGCAAAGTTTGATGGTTGGAAGAAACTACAAGGAAAATCCGGAGAAGACGCAAAGCAGGAATATATTGCACTTGTCAAAAACCTTGAAGCAGAAGCTGCCTGAAAAATTTTCATGCCTTTTGATCTTTCTTTAGTCGAGCTGGTTGAACGCATCAAGTCGGGAGACATACTTGCCGAAACATTGATGGACGCAGTTTATCTCCGGATTGATCAATACAATTCCTCGTTGAATGTTTACCGCAGTCTTTTGCCGCATGAAGTCGCAATTTCACGTGCCCGCAAAATTGATGAGAAAATTGCTTCCGGAAAAAGCGTTGGGAAACTTGCCGGAATTCCGGTTTCGATCAAAGATAACATTTGTATCAATGATCCGAATTTGAGCAATGCGTGCGGTTCCCAAATTCTTGGTGAATATCACTCGCCGTACAACGCGACTGTTGCAGAAAAATTATTGGGCGAAGATGCGCTGATAATTGGGACTACAAACATGGATGAATTCGCAATGGGTTCATCCACAGAAAATTCTGCATTTGGCGTAACACGAAATCCATGGGACACTGAACGTGTTCCCGGCGGAAGCAGCGGAGGAGCTGCGGTTTCTGTTGTTTCCGGAATGGCAATTCTGGCTCTGGGTTCAGACACAGGAGGCTCAGTTCGTCAACCTGCTTCAATGTGTGGAATCACGGGATTTAAGCCGACTTACGGCACAGTTTCCCGTTATGGTTTGGTTGCTTACGGATCTTCACTGGATCAAATCGGTTGCTTCACTCAAAGTGTTTCTGACTGTCGTTATGTCTTTTCCATTCTGCATGGTCATGATGTAAATGAAAGCACTTCCGCAAAAATAGAATTATCTGCCGCTCCTGAATTAGCGGAGCTTTCCGGTTTGAGAATTTGTCTTCCGGATGAATATGTTGATGAAGAATCTGCTGATCCGGAAGTGGTTGCGAGTGTTAACGAATTGGCGGAATTGCTGGAGAGCAAAGGTGCAACGGTTGAACGACAATCACTTGAGTTTCTGAAATATGTAATTCCAACTTATTACGTCCTCGCATTTGCAGAGGCCAGTTCCAACCTCGGACGTTTCGACGGAATTCGTTACGGAATCCGGAAACAGGAAGATGCTTCTCTCAAATCGCTTTATACATCAACGCGGAAAAAAGGTTTTGGAGAGGAAGTAAAACGCAGAATCATGCTCGGAACATTTGTACTCAGTTCAGGTTATTATGATCAATATTATGGACGGGCAGTGCAGGTAAGAGCCTGGATGGAAAAGCAGGTTAAAGAGGTTTTTGAAAAGTTTGATTTTATTCTTGGTCCAGTTTCACCTTTTCCCGCATTCAAGTTTGGTGAAAAATCTGAAGATCCGCTGGCAATGTATTTAGCTGATATTTGCAGTGTGCTCGCAAACCTGACTCGATCACCGGCGATCTCAATTCCAGGCAGACCGACCAAAGCTGGATTACCGATTGGTTTACAATTGATGGGGCGGCGATTTGCGGACCATAGTCTTTTAGCCTCCGCAGCGGCAATTCAGGAACTGACGGCATATCATAAGCTGCGTCCGGAAAAAAATTTTAGCACTGAGATAAAAAATTAGAAAACTTTTTCAGCCGAACACTACTCTGCAATTACCTAATCTTAATCTTGATATTCCAAACCTTAAACCTTAAAGCTGAAATTCGAACGAATGCTTGATCTTAAATTGATCCGCAGCCAGCCGGAAGAAATTGCGGATAATTGCCGAAGACGCAACGTAGACGTTGACATTAAAAAATTGTTGGCGCTGGATGAGCAAGTCCGGCAAATTACAACTGAAGTTGATGCAGTCAGACAACGTCGGAATGATATCAGCAAAAAAATGAAAAGCAAAATTCCTCCCGAAGAACGACAGCCGCTGATTGAAGAATCAAAAAAATTACGGGACGAAGAGTCGGAAAAAGAAATAATGCTGCGAGGACTGCTTGAGCAGCGGCTTGAATTGCACATGCAGGTTCCAAATCTGACACATCCGGATTCTCCGGATGGTTTTACCGATGAGGACAATGTGCCAATTCGGGAAGTTGGCACAAAACGCAAATTTGATTTTGAGCCTAAAGATCACGTTGAGTTAATGGAAGCACTTGATATGATTGACTTTGATGGAGGCGCAAAAGTTTCCGGACAAAAGTTTTACTACCTCAAAAATCAGGCTGTTTTTTTAGAATTGGCTTTGGCACAGTATGCCCTCAGTTTACTGCAAAAAGAAGGATTCACGGTGCACATCACCCCGGATTTGGCCCGGCAACAGATTTTGGAAGGAATTGGTTTTAATCCACGTGGTGCAGAAACACAGATTTATTCGGTGGAAGAAACAGACCTTTGCCTGATCGCGACCGCAGAAATAACTTTAGGTGGCCTGCTGATTGATCAGGTTCTCAAACCGGAACAGCTGCCGATTTTGTATGCGGGGCTTTCTCATTGTTATCGCACCGAAGCTGGTGCGGCTGGTCGTGAATCCCGTGGGTTATACAGGGTGCATCAGTTTTCAAAAATTGAAATGTTTGCCTTTACTCATCCGAATAAATCAGAAGAAATGCATGAGAAAATGCGTGAAATTGAGGAGCAGATTTATCAGGATTTGGAAATTCCATATCAGTTGGTAAATATTTGCGCGGGTGATCTTGGAGGACCTGCTTTTCGCAAATATGACTTGGAAGCCTGGATGCCGGGACGTGGAAAATGGGGCGAGGTGACGTCCACTTCAAACTGCACAGATTATCAGTCACGGCGCATGAACATACGTTTTAAAGATACGGAAACAGGAAAAAACCGCTTTGTACACATGCTCAATGGAACAGCAATTGCGGTTTCACGAACATTGATTGCTCTCATTGAAAATGGTCAGCAAAAAGATGGTTCAATCAAACTTCCGGCCTGTTTGAATCTTCCGGATATTCCCGCGCCAATTTCAGGATAAAAAATTTTTGTCTTTCAATTGAACAAATTTAGGAATAATGTGACATTTTGCCAAATCCTTTAACCACAAAAAATATTATGAAAACACTCACCATTTTAATTTTTTTTCTGCTGTCTTCAGCACTTGTATTTGCCGAATTGCCGATTGGAGAAATTCCACCAAAAATTGTGCTTGAAGGCGATTTAGGAGGTCGATTGGATGGTACAGCATGGAACAGTGAGGAACTGGTTTCCGGGAAAATACTTGTTCTTTTTTATGTTGATCCGGATGAATCGGATCTCAACAATCATGTCGGTGAAGCTCTCAAGGCAGAGAACTTTCCTCCAGAAAAATATGGTTCTGTCGCTGTTATCAATATGGATGCAACCTGGTTGCCCAACGTGGCGATCAATATAAAATTGAAAAGTAAACAAGAGGAATATAAAACAACTGTTTATGTTAAGGACCTCGAAAAAACTTTGGTTAAAAAATGGGGTTTAAGTGATGATAACAGTGATGTTATGGTGTTTGCTCAAGATGGGAAGGTGCTTTACAGTGTTGACGGGAAATTCACAGACGCTCAGGTTCAGGAAATTATTAAGGTAGTCAAGGATAATTTATAGCGGTTTTAACAATCCTGCCGTTCAGGTGTGTCTGGCTTAAATTGACTTTGCAAGTTCCTTTCTGGCTTTAACAGCAAGTTCGTCGCAGCGGTCATTTTCTGAATCTCCGGAATGCCCTTTGACCCAATGCCATGAGACTTCGTGTTTGTGACTGACTTCAAGCAGACGAAGCCAAAGGTCCTTATTTGCAACAGGTTTTCTCCCTTTACTTTTCCAGCCGTTGTTCTGCCAATTTTTGAGCCAGTTTTTTTCAAACGCGTTTTTTACGTAACTGGAATCAGTGTAGAGTTCAACTACGCATGGTTTTTTCAGGGCTTCCAGGGCTTTGATGGCAGCAGTCATTTCCATTCGGTTGTTAGTAGAATCAACTTCTGAACCGGAAAGTTCCGTGCGGAGATTGTGTTGATTGGAAATCAAAACTGCTCCCCAGCCGCCAATTCCAGGATTTGGTGAACAGGCACCGTCGGTATAAATTATAACAAATGTTTTAGACATTTTTTCTTGAGTTAAACTTTTGAAGAATCACAGTATAACAGAAACAAATTTTGCCTGCGATTTCAAACTGCGTTTATTTTAGTATTTTAAACTTGTTGAGTTTGTGGGAATGAGATGAAGCCGGATTTTAGTCAAGATGGAACCTGGATCTACGTGGATCCGGATGAACAGAGGATCGAACTTATAAATGAAATTCTTGATTTGGACATGCTTTGTGAATTGTTACGCTGCGAATCTACTGATATGGAAGAGTTGGGTGGACCATTTCTGCTGTATTTTGATGGAGAAGGAGCATCGCAGGAAAGACAAACCGAATGGGAATTTAATGAAAATGCTTTTTGGGGTCCAGCACTGATTGTTAAAATCGGCAAAGAAGAAGCATGGCTGGAGACTTGTGATGAGAAAGACCTGGCGGTCATTGAACCGTTGGTAAAATTTTTTGACTAATCAAATTAATAAAAATAAGAAATGAGTGATATCACTTTTCGTGCAATGGTGGTCAGTAAAACTGACGAAAAAACTTATACCCGTGAAGTAACGGAGCGTTCAATCAGCGATCTTCCGGAGGGAGAAGTGCTGGTGAGGGTGCGTTATTCTTCGCTTAATTTCAAGGATGGACTTTCTTGTATTGGAAATCCTGGAGTAACCCGTAATTATCCGCACACGCCCGGAATAGATGCATCCGGTGAGGTTGCAGAAAGTTCAGATTCGCGTTTCAAAATTGGTGACTCTGTAATTGTTACAAGTTATGATTTAGGAATGAGTACCTCCGGAGGTTTTGGACAATACATCCGAGTTCCTGCTGAATGGGTGGTTCCGCTTCCGGAAGGACTTTCATTAAAAGATTCCATGATTTTCGGCACCGCAGGTTATACTGCCGCTCTTTCAGTGCATGCCCTGCAAAAACATGGAATTACTCCGGAGCAGGGCGAGATCGTAGTGACCGGTTCTACAGGTGGAGTCGGCAGCGTTTCTGTAGCATTGCTTTCACACTTGGGTTACTCAGTAGTGGCCTCAACCGGCAAGAAAGAGGAAACCGATTTCCTGAAAGGTCTGGGTGCGGCTGAAATCGTTAGTCGTGAAGAAGTAAACGACGAATCAAAAAAACCGTTACTCAGAGAACGTTGGGCTGGAGCGGTAGATACAGTTGGTGGCACAACTTTGGCCGCATTACTAAAAGCGACAAAACGAGGTGGAGCTGTAGCAGCAACAGGACTGGTTGCGTCAGCTGAATTATCAACGACAGTTTTTCCGTTTATTTTACGTGGAGTGAGCCTGTTGGGAATTGATTCCGGATTTACTCCAACTAAACTACGTCGAAAAATTTGGAACAAACTGGCAGGCATTTGGAAATTCCCGCAACTGGAACAGTTGAAAATCGACTGTACTCTGGAGGAACTGGATCCAGAGATTGACAAGATTCTTGCTGGTGGTCAGCGAGGGCGCGTGGTGGTGGATTTAGAGTAAATTTACCTCCGTTTTATTTATCTTTAAAAGGAACCATTATGAGTGATACGATCAAATATTTGCTTCCGGAAACGGACATTCCAAAAGACTGGTATAACATAATCGCGGATCTACCGGAGCCGCCTCCACCTGTTTTACATCCGGGCACACATGAGCCGATAGGGCCAGATGATCTTGCTCCGCTTTTTCCGATGTCACTGATAATGCAGGAAGTAAGCGGTGAGCGCTACCTTGAAATTCCGGGGCCGGTACGTGACATTTACAAACAGTGGAGACCTTCACCTTTGTTCCGTGCAAGACGTTTGGAAAAAGCGCTTGATACTCCGGCAAAAATTTATTACAAATACGAAGGTGTCAGCCCCGCCGGAAGTCACAAACCAAATACTGCTGTAGCACAGGCTTTTTATAATGCGGAAGCCGGGATCAAAAAAATAACAACCGAAACCGGAGCAGGACAATGGGGTTCTGCCATGGCCTTTGCCGGCGCATTCTTTGACATTGAAATCCAGGTTTACATGGTGAAAGTCAGCTATCAGCAAAAGCCCTATCGGCGTGCCCTGATGGAATCATTTGGCGCAAAATGTTATGCCTCTCCTTCAGATAGAACTCAAACGGGAAGAGCAATTTTGGAACAGGATCCTGATTCTCCCGGAAGTTTAGGAATAGCAATTTCAGAAGCTGTCGAAGTTGCCGCGCAAAGAGATGACACAAAATATGCTTTAGGCAGTGTTTTAAACCACGTTCTGCTGCATCAAACTGTGATTGGCCAGGAAGCAATCAAGCAAATGGAAATGGCAGGAGATTATCCGGATGTAGTAGTGGGTTGTGCGGGAGGCGGTTCCAACTTTGCGGGAATTGCGTTTCCGTTTATTGGAGAACAACTCCGTGGAGGCCAAAGTATTCGTGCGGTTGCGGTTGAACCTGCAGCTTGCCCAAGTATGACACGCGGTCAATATGCCTATGATTTTGGTGATACCGGAAACCTGACGCCTTTGACCAAGATGCACACCCTTGGTTCATCGTTTATACCTCCTGGATTTCACGCGGGTGGATTACGTTACCACGGCATGTCTCCGCTGGTAAGTCATGCGAAGGAACTGGGATTACTGGAAGCAGTGGCCTATCATCAAACTCCTTGTTTTGAAGCCGCAATTACATTTGCCCGTTCAGAAGGAATTATCCCCGCGCCGGAAACGGCACACGCAATTAAAGGCGCGATTGAAGAAGCAATGCGCTGCAAAAGAGAAGGTAAATCTGAAACGATTCTCTTCAATTTGTCAGGTCATGGTCATTTTGATATGGCTGCGTACACGGAATACTTTTCCGGCAAACTTGAAGATAGAAACTATGATGAGCAAAAACTGTCTGACGCATTGGCAAAGTTACCGCAGGTTGCCGCGTCTTAATTAGATAGAGGTGAGTTTCGGGATGCAGTTTTGCTTCCCGAAAACTTCCTTTTTTCAAAAACGAAAATAATGTCTGCTCAGACTTCTATACTTGATCAAGCTAAACGTAAAATCCTAATCGAGCAAACCGTCCGAGGCTTTTTGGAGTTGATGGATGAAAACGAACTTGAATTGGAAGATGGACTTGTTGCCTGGAATATGTTAGGATTTACCATGTTTCAAGATACATATCCGGACGAAAATCATGCTGCGATACAACAGCGTATGGCCGAATTTTCACAATCTCTTTTTGCTTCCGGGCAAACCAATTGATAAACGGCAAATATTTATTTTTAGAATGCGAACAGCTATTTTGCGAATGTTTCAACGCATAGTCATTTTAACGGCCTTGTGGATTTCGTTCGCTCCACTGCTACATGCAAGTGAGCCGGCCTTCGTACGTGAAAGTCTGCGTGCGCGTGGAATGGGCAACGCGTTTACCGCGGCGGCCAACGACGAAATGTTGTTCTTTTATAATCCTGCAGGTTTACGTTCAGTCAACTACAATATCTATGAAATAGCAGGTTTTAATTTTACCATCAACCAAAATACTTTGGATCTTGGCAAATCCAGCAGCAGCAATGCTTCGCTTGGAAAATTGGCAGGAAAAAAAATCTATTTTGAAGGAAATCTTGGTTTACTGAGTCATGTCAATTCCCGATTCGGCTGGTCATTATTTTCAGGCGCCCTGCTGGACATCCAAGTCAGAAATCCTGTTTTTCCATATCTGGAAACAAAAGCATACATGCAAACCGGTCTTGCCGGAGGGATGGCGTGGAGCTTTTTGGATTACCAGCTTGATGTTGGTTTGGGCGGCAAACTTGTGCAAAGAGCAGGTATCGATACAAAGATGCATGTTTTTGATGAAGCCATCATCGAGATTACAGAAAATAAGAAAAGCACCAAACTTCGAAAAAAATTCGCCAACAAAGCAGCATTTGCTCCTGATGCAGGAGTAACCTATCATTTTGACAGCGTGCACAACATGGAACCTAAAGTTGCGGTCAGTCTGCAAAACATAGGCGGTCTTGATTTTAAAGGTGCAGGAAAAGTGCCGATGACAATGAACATTGGCGTAAGCACGGAAACAGAGTTAAGCGGATTTGATATCATTATGGCAGCAGATTACCGCGATTTAACTGATTCACAGAATTTGGTTTCAAAAGGCAACATCATAACTATACGCAATATAAAACTTGGTGCCGAAATTGGCTGGAATAAATTATTTAACGGACATCATTTTATCTCACTGCGTGCGGGGCGTAATGGTCCATACAACAGTGTAGGATGGTCCATGAACTTATTTGGATTCAAAATTGATTTTGCAAAATACTCCCAGGAAATAGGTGGATATGCCGGTGAGTTGGAAGACAAACGAACAAGTTTACAAGTGTCACTTATTTTTTAATTACAATCTTCGAAAATCAAGACATCTCATGAGAAATACTACCTTAGTGATATTAGCAGTATCATTCATGTGGTTAAGTGGCTGTGCCACACAGGGGAGATTGACCTCTTTGACCTTTGAGCAGAGTTTTAGTTATGAGGTACTGGATACCTCAATGGAGAAACTCAAAAGTCAATATGAGAGCTCACTGCAGGAGCAATTCAGCGCTTTACAGGAGATACGTTATATTTCAAAACATGTGGGTGAACCGGGTAAGCGCGAAATGGCTTTGCGTGCTTTGACTTTTTTTGCTTTTGCAAGTGACGACGGTGATATACGGGACCGGAGCATCTCCCGGCTGGAGACAGTACTTGATTCTCCGGAATGGCCCGCACATTTAAAATACACCGTAATTGACAGTACGATAGATCTCGTTACCGGCGAACTTGGATTTCAGGAAACTCATGATGGAATGATAATGCAATTTGGTGTTAAGTCATCGCTCCGTGAAGATGCGCTGCAGTTTGTACTGAATACATATGATGACCTGACTCCGGAGCTTCAGTACCACACCGTAAGTGCACTTCACCGCTTATTGCTCACTAAACCTGCACTGGAGAACTGTCCCGAAAACATTTGTGATGAAGATGTCCGTAAAAACCAGGAAGAATGGGATCTGGGCCGTGAAGTTAAAGTATTGGTTCCGGACAATGCGGATCCGAATGCTGTCGAAGCAGGTGCTTACGGACCGGCAACAAAACGGAAAATTCTTGACGAACGT
>ENA-ORDI01000023-ORDI01000023.1-marine-metagenome-genome-assembly--contig:-NODE-23-length-90303-cov-4.537794_pt1 | contig 90303 bp, 95 predicted proteins | sample MGYA00248628_ERZ508525 | MGnify/ENA primary metagenome ERZ508525 (study PRJEB26195, sample SAMN05422138) | marine metagenome | isolation source: East of Porto Seguro, South Atlantic Ocean | place: Atlantic... | reverse complement strand
CCCTGGACCGGATACGGCTCGGCGCCGTCAGGGCCTGTCGCGAACATCAGGCCACTCCTGGCCTGGGCCGCCGAGTCCAGAGCAGGTTCCCCTGAGTCCGGTCCCAACGGGCCGTAACCGGAACCGGAGGCGTATATCAGCTTGGGATTGAGTTTCTTCAAGTCGTTATAGCCGAGGCCCAGACGTTCAGCAACGCCCTGTCGGAAATTCTGGATGAACACATCGGCGTCCTCCACCAGCTTGCGGACGATCTCGATTCCTTCAGGTTTTTTGAGGTCCAGCGCCACGGATCGTTTGTTTCTGTGATTGGCTTCGAAGTAAGCGTTGCGTCCGGCGGGCAGGCTGCGGTCCACGCCTCCCGCGGCGAACACGGCTCGCCCGGGGTCGCCGTCCAGGGACTCGATCTTGACGACGTCTGCTCCCAGGTCACCCATCATTGTGGCGGCAACCGGGCCGAACTGCCAGATTGTCCAATCCACCACTTTGATGCCCTGCAACGCGCCTGGTTTGTAGTTCCTGTTGGCTCCGTCAGAATCGTATTCATCAGGAATTGAGGCGGATGGCCATTGCGTTGGTTTCCCAGGCACAACGATAGGGACTTCGTTCACAGATCCCATCGAGTCGGTCCTGCCGTGGTGGTGAAGCCAGGCGGTGTAAGCGGCGAATAGCGCGTCGACGTGGTCGTGGTCCAGCTTGCCATCGTATGCTTTCAAGCCTGGAATCATGCCTTCCAGTCGCTTCGAAAGGAAATTATGGCCCTCACGGGTGGTCTTTTTGGGCAAGGGCTTGCCTAGCAGCCTGACCTTTGCCGCGAAAGGATATACTTCGATTACCTGAAACCCCAATACCTCGAATCGTTTCGCTAACTCAATGGCTCGGTATATCATCGGCTTGATGATGGACCGCTTGGTAGTCACGTAGAGGCCAATGCCTTCGGCGATCAGTTGTCGCTCTCCAACACGACCTTTGAAGGAGTGGATGGACTGACAATCGTGATCCTCCTCCAGGCAGTCCATGCCTTCGGGAAATCCCAGCGGAGAGTCGATAGCGATTATTGGCGGACTATGAGCTTCGGCAAGCGCCACCATATCGTCGTCGGTGGACAGCTTGGTGACGCTGACCAACCCGCCGTGTTCGTCGAGAATGGCGCAGGCGGTTGGCTTCTGCTCTTTCGTTGTAAGATCAATCCCCAGGAACATTTTTTGTGTTGGTCCTTTGTTGGATTCCAAATGTGTGCGCTGCGAGTGGGGCTAGTTAGTCGTCTTCGTCGCTGCTCTCGGGAATGGCTATTTCCAGGTTGTTAGCCAGATTTCCATCTCGGACAGACTGAAGCGCGGCGGTGTAGGGGTCCAGATCGCCGGACTCGACCCTGCTTAGAATTTCGGATAGCGGGCTGTTGGAATTCATAAGCTTTGACAGTGTCGCTGTCAGCGTCTCGGTCACGGCTTGGGTAAATTCCTGGCGTCTCCGTTGGCGGCGACGATCCTCAAGAATGTCTTCGTCTTGCTGGATTTTCTGATGATCTCCGAACGCTTCGTACAATTCCTTGATGCCCTCGCTCAAGTGAGCTTGGGTGAACAGGATCGGAGGCTGCCAGTCTGATTCGCCAGGCGGGTTCAGACTGAGCATGCCTCGAATTGCGGTCGCAAGCTGGATCGCTCCATCGCGGTCGGCCTTGTTGACCACGTAGATGTCGGCAATCTCCATGAGTCCTGCCTTCATAGCCTGCACAGCGTCTCCGGCTTCGGGAACCATCGTCACCACAACAGTATCGGCTACGCCCATGATGTCGAGTTCAGTTTGGCCGACGCCTACGGTCTCGACGAAAACCAGGTCTTTGCCTGCGGCGTCCAGAAGACGGACCGCGGCGTTGCAAACGTGAGAGAGGCCGCCGTGGACTCCCCTTGTCGCGAGACTTCGGATAAAAACGTTGCGGTCAAGGTAATGGGTCTGCATGCGGATGCGGTCGCCCAGCACCGCGCCTCCGCTGAACGGGCTCGTGGGGTCCACAGCCAGGACTCCGACACTCAACCCCTTGCTCCGCGCCACCGTGACCAGCGCGTCCACCAACGTGCTTTTGCCCGCGCCGGGAGGGCCGGTGATTCCGACGCAATAAGCGTTTCCGGTGTAGGGATGAACCTGACGCATGACATCTCGGAGGTCGTGGTCGCTGCGCTCGATGCGGGTGAAGAGGCGGGCCAGAGAACGGCGGTCGCCGGCCAGAGATTTCTCCACAAGCTGGTCCAGTCTTGCGTCCACGGCGTTGAGTGTCAGGCGGTGTCGAGGGCGCGGATAAGGTTCGCCATCTCGACGGCTCCGACTCCGGCGTGGTAGCCGTTGTTGCCCGATTTGCCGCCGGCGCGATTAATGGCCTGCTCCAAAGTGTCGGTGGTCAGCACGCCGAATATGACAGGCACGCCTGTGGACACCGAGACGTTGGCGATGCCCTTCGCCGCTTCGCCTGCAACGTGCTCGTAGTGGCCGGTCTCGCCGCGAATGACTGCGCCGAGGCAGATCACGGCGTCGTAGCGTTCCGACTCGGCCATTTTCTTGGCAACCAGCGGAATCTCGAATGAACCTGGGACCGATGCCACGGTGATGTCGTCGTCCCGCACTCCGTGCGCCGAGAGGGCCGACTTCGCGCCTTCGAGAAGCCGAGAAGTTATGAAATCGTTGAAAGTTGCCACGACGATTCCGACTCTCAGGCCGGAGCCATCTAGACTGCCGTGGAGTTCACGGGTCATTCCGCCACCTCTGTGGAGCTATCCATCCGAATCGGGTCCAGCAGGTGGCCCATGCGAGTTCTCTTGGTCTCAAGATAGCGCTTGTTCTCTTCGGTGACCGAGGCGATTATTGGAACCTGCTCGACGATCTCCAGTCCAAAGGCCTCTAGCCCAACTCGCTTTTGAGGGTTGTTGGTCAGCAGGCGCATCTTCTTGACGCCCAGGTCAATGAGAATCTGCGCCCCGACGCCGTACTGTCGGGGGTCTGGAGCGAACCCCAGGGCAATGTTAGCCTCTACGGTGTCCATCCCATCATCTTGCAGCGCATACGCTTTGAGTTTGTTGTGCAGCCCGATCCCGCGTCCTTCTTGTCGCATGTACAGGAACACGCCGTTGGGGTGCCTCTGAATCTCCTGGAGGGCCAGAGCCATCTGATCGCCGCAGTCACACCGAATGCTGCTAAACACGTCTCCGGTCAAACATTCGGAGTGCACCCGGACTATGGTTGGCTCGTCCGCTTTGATTGTGCCTTTCACAAGCGCGATATGCTCGTTGGCGTCGACTATGCTTCTGTAAGATACGGCCATAAACTCGCCGTATTCAGTCGGGACTCGCGCTTCAGCGGCGCGCTCGATTAGGCGTTCATGCTCTCGGCGGTAAGTGATGATGTCCGCGACGGTGACTACTTTGATATTGTGCTGGTAGGAGAAATCTTCCAACGTTTCCATACGCGCCATTGTGCCATCGTCGGCCATGACTTCGCAGATGACAGCGGCGGGGTATTGACCGGCTAACCGCGCAAGGTCAACGGATGCCTCTGTCTGGCCCGCGCGTTTGAGGACTCCACCTTCCATGTAGCGAAGCGGGAAGATGTGACCGGGTTTGCCGAGGTCTTCTGGGAGAGTTTCAGGGTCAATCAACGCTTTGATAGTCGCAGATCTGTCAGCGGCTGATATACCTGTTGTCGCGCCCTTTAGCACATCGACGGATACGGTAAATGCAGTGCTGAGGCGCGCAGTGTTGTCCTGAGTCATCATGGGAAGGCGAAGCTGTTCCAGTCGAGGGCCGAGCATAGGGACACAAATGAGCCCTCGCCCGTAAGTTGCCATGAAGTTGATGGCTGCGGGAGTGATCATCTCGGCGGACATCGCCAGATCGCCCTCGTTTTCGCGGTCCTCATCGTCGACGATGATGACCATCTTCCCTGCTCGGATATCTTCTATCGCATCCTCTATTTTGGATACAGGCATAGGTTTGCGCCTCCGTGCGACCTCAAAGCTCGTCAGCCAAATCCACCGGCAAATGTGGCCCTGTTGATAATCGCTCGACATACTTTGCGATCACGTCAGCTTCTAGATTGACGGTGTCTCCGACCTTCCGCGCTTTGAAAACCGTGTGTTCCCAAGTGAACGGGATGATCGTCACGCTGAATGTGCGACTATCACAGTTTACTACCGTCAGGCTTGCGCCGTCCACAGTCACAAAACCCTTCTCAACCACGTATCGCATTACCGAAGATTCCGCGGAGAAGCGCACCATCATCGCTTCGCCATCTGGCTCGATGCTTTCGACGATGCCGGTCCCGTCCACGTGACCCTGAACGATGTGGCCTCCGAACCGCCCATCGGCCTTCATCGGACGTTCAAGATTTGTGAAATCTCCAGCGGATAGCTGCCCGAGATTTGTGCGTCTGAGAGTTTCCGGCACCGTGTCCACGGAGAAGCTTTTTGAGTCCATTTTGGTTACTGTCAGGCAGGTTCCGTTGACGTTGATACTATCGGAGACCTTGAGGTCGTCCATTACAGTCGAGGCGTCGATAGTAAGGTGTCCGGGTGTTATCTCCTGTACAGTTCCCACCTCTTCCACGATCCCTGTGAACATTTTCAATTCTCCGCTCAGGTTTGCCTGATTCGCGACGACATCTCGTCGGTTCGGACTGCGTCTTCTTAGGTTGTGGACTGAATAATACCATGCGGCGCAAATGAATAGGACAGAGCCGTGTAGCCCTGTCCCGATAATTCGATCTGAAGCCCTCAACCTCAAGTGTCTAATCTGAGGCTTCGGGCAAACCTGTGTTCTCGGAAATACCGAGCATTAGATTCAGGTTTTGAATCGCCGCTCCGCTGGCGCCCTTGCCCAGGTTATCCAGCAAAGCGACTAACAGCAGGTGCCCCGAAGGGTGGGGGACGACGTGAAGTTCGATCAGGTTGGTGTCGTTGCAGGACTGCGGGTCGAAGCTCCATTCGTCTACGGCCCCTGGTTCAGCCATCGGGGCCACTTTGACGAACGTTTCGTTCTCATAGAGCTTGTGGAACGTTTCCCAGACTTTCGCGCCGTCAGCGCGCTGAAAGAGAAGAGACGCATGGATCGGAACCTCAACCCGCATCCCACAGCGGAACGGGCCGACTGCCGGCACGAACTGTGGTTCAGCGGTCAGACTGGCGTGCTTCACCATCTCTGGGATGTGTTTGTGCATTTTGTCGAGAGAGTAGGGGGCCTCGTGGGGAAGCGACTCCAATCCAATATCCGGACTCTCCCATTTTTCGATCATCGAACGACCGCCACCGGAGTAGCCGGAAAGGGCGTGTATCGAAAACGGTGCGTCTTCAGACACCAACCCGGCGTCGATGAGCGGACGCGTCAGAAGGACAAATGCAGATGGATAGCAGCCGGGGTTAGAGACGTTCTTCGCCTGGATGATCGATTCACGCTGCCCCGAGTGAAGCTCAGGAAGGCCGTACACCCAATCGTCGGCGACGCGGTGGGCGGTGCTAGCGTCTATGAGTCGGGTGTCGGAATCTTCTGTCCAGCTCGCCACCTCGCGTGCGGCATCGTCGGGCAGACAAAGGACCGCTATATCTGACTCCAAGATCGTGCTTCTACGGGCATCGGCGTCCTTTCTCAGGTCGTCCGGCAGAGTCACCAACTCAACGTCTGTGCGGTCCGCCATCCAGTCACGGATACGCAGCCCTGTGGTGCCAACATGGCCGTCGATGTATACTTTGGGAAGCATGTTCCTGACCACCTGATCCTTTCGAGGCGTCTTGCGATGATGAATAAGACTATACCACCGCAACGAGTCGAATTGGAATTTCTTCTCAGGTTATCGTGAAATTACAGGCCGCAATACCCGATGATCGCCACATCATCTCCGAATTCTCGCAACTTTACGCGGTTGAGGCGAAGGGCGTCGGCCATGCGCTCCGAACCCAAACCGCCCACAGGTGACAGAGCCGATCGGCCTCCGATGATGACCGGAGCGACGAACGCGACAACCTTATCGACCAAGTGAAGGTCGAACAATGAGCCTATCAATGTCCCTCCCCCTTCGACGAAAACGCTGGTGATTTCTCGGCGTCCGAGTTCTTGGATCAAGGCAGGCAGGTTAACCTTCCCGTCAGAGTCGAGTATATATACTACCTCGGCGCCGCGAATTTGAAGACCTGATTCGGCGACAGCCACCAGCGTGTCCCCAGGCTCTGACAGCAGATGGGCGTCGTGGGGAATCCGGCCTCGGCTATCGACGATGACTCTCAATGGCTGGCGGGGCAGGGTGGAGCCTTCGAGATTCCGAGCCGTGAGTTGGGGGTCATCGGCCAGCACAGTCCCTATCCCTACCATGATCGCATCGGATGCTGCCCGAAGTTGGTGGACGTAGGCACGCGATTCTTCGCCCGTGATCCACTTTGAGTCGCCAGTTCGGGTTGAGATCTTTCCGTCGAGGCTAGCGGCGAATTTCACGGTCACAAGAGGCAAGCCAGTTGTGATGTGCTTGGCGTGAGGCTCGATCAGTTCTCTGGCCTCGTCCTCGCGTTCTCCAACGTGGGTTGGAATGCCTGCCTCGCGCAGGATTACAACGCCGCGCCCTGAGACTAGCGGATTCGGGTCGAGTATCGACGCATGCACTTCCACGATTCCGGCGTCGATGATCCACTGCGTGCATGGAGGTGTTCGCCCGTGGTGGCTGTGAGGTTCCAGAGTCACATAAAGAATCGCTCCTCTGGCTCGGTCACCAGCGTTCTGGAGCGCAACGACCTCGGCGTGGGCTTGCCCTGGAGGCTGGGTCCAGCCTTCGCCCACGACCTCGCAATCTCGTACCACCACCGCCCCCACCGGAGGGTTGGGGCTGGAGGTGCCCACGGCTCGGCGAGCCATTTCTAATGCGCGTTGCATGGGGGGCGCCGGATCAGCGCTCATCATTGCACTGGAGTCACTTTTCCCGGTCGGAGCCGTTCAGCGGAAGCTGATAGTCCATGTAGTACCGGGAAGTTGCCGGGCCGTCCTGTCCCTGGTACTTGCTTCGAAGGTTTTTGGAGCCATAGGGGTTGTCGGCAGGCGTGGACAGGGTATTGAACGAGATGTGCCCGATCTTCATTCCGTAGTAAAGCGTGATTCCAAGAATACCCACGTTGGAGAACTCTAGCGTCAATTGACCGCTCCAGCCAGGGTCCACGAATCCGGCAGTGGAGTGTATAAGCAAGCCGTAGCGGGCAAGAGAGCTTTTGCCCTCGATCCTTGCCACAATGTCATCTGGGATTGTCACGGTCTCCAGAGTGCTGCCCAGAGCGAATTGGCCGGGGTGGAGCATGAACGGCACGCCGTCTTCGATTATCACTCTCTCCACCACGTCGTCGGCGGGTTGCGTCACGTCGATGTGAGTGCGCTGGTTGTTGCGGAATATGAGAATTTCGCGGTCGAGTCGAATGTCCACACTGGCGGGTTGGATCGCATTCTCGTCCATCGGGTCTATGATTATGCGGCCCTGTGCCAGTTCTTCGTGTATTGAACGGTCGCTAAGAATCATGCCCTGCCCTCGCTGATTTTTTTGCAAATATTGGAGGCGCAGCAATGCTCACGCCACCCATAATACTATCTATTCTGACCACCCTGATGCAAAGGGAGAACTGGGCCCTCTTTGGCGCCTTTCGGAATCAAATAAGGGCGGACCCGAAGGCCCGCCCCTGAAAGTGGGGGGTGACTATTGATGCGAATTACTGGATTTCGAAGACCGCCTGCACGCTCATGGTGATCTCAAGCTCGCCGCCGCTGATGCTGGTGGACGGTGCGAAACTCGACACAGCCATCGCGAAGTCGGCCTCCGGGAACGCCCGGACCTGAGGAGCGTTTCCGCCGGTCTCAGAGATGAACACCAGCCTGCCCAGATCCACGCCGGTGAGGTTCGCGAACTGGTTGGCTTTTGCAATCGCGTCGGCCACGGCGTCTGCTCGCAGCGAAACCTTCAGCGGGGAAGTGTCCTCCACTGTGAAGCTAATTCCGTTGATGCGGGCCGCGTCTCCGCCAGCTTCGGACACTTCGTCGATGATTGGGCCTACGTTTTCCATGTCACGAATCTTGATCGCTGCATTGTTGGTGACCCGGTAACCAGTCAAGACTTGTTTGCTAGTGCGAATGCCGTTCTCCAGAACCTCTGTCCACTGGTACTGCGGGGAGATGTTGAAGAACTGTGTCTGGATGTCGATGGCTGCAATGCCGTTGCTCTTAAGGGATGTGACCATCGCGTCCATCGCTGTTGCGGCCTCGGCTCTGGCGGCCGCCACGGTTTTGCCGGTGGTTTCGACTCCCAGATTCAGCATCGCGAGATCGGGTTCCAACGTGACGCTGCCTTCTCCCAATACCCAGATGCCGGAGTTTCCGCTGGTGGATTGAAGCGTGGGAGCGCCGCTGAGGCTGGCCGAGCTTGCTACTGAACTTACCGCCTGAGCCGCCGCGACCGGGCCGGTCTTGGCGGGGACAGCGGGTGCGGCCACAGGAATCGACGTCTGATTGAACGGAGCCGTTACCACAGGAGCCGATTGTTGTGGTAGCGGAGTTTCGCCCGTTGTGGACGACTCTCCGCTGCTACATGCGACCGCAAACAGCGCGACCGCCGTTATGCCGATGGTAACTGGCAGAGTTTTCTTTATGTTCATCGTTGATTCTCCTTGTCAATTCGGACGATTGTTGATGTCTTTTTGATTTCCAGACCTTCTGGATTTTCCCGGTTCTTATATACAGACGAAACTCGAATCCAAAAATTTCCATCGAATCTTGTGAAATTCCGGGATCGTCTGAATTCGGTGAAATGGACTTGGGTAGGACAGATTTCGAGTGCGATGTTGGCATGGGTTTTACGCTCGTATGGCCACCGGGCTCTGAGAAACCTAGACGATTGGCCGTCGCGACACGCGCACCCATAATGTGACAATCGCCAACAGGAACACGAGCGATCCGACGGCCAATTCCAGTTGTCGCAACGGCAGCGATAGGCCGTTGTCGTCAGCGTCCAGCTCGATTGACGGCGCGATCGTGGGCAACGGAACCGGCGTACGCTCAGGAACGAGCGGCGCAGGGGTCGGTCGCGGCGGCGCTGTTGGTTCCTCAATTATTGGCTGAGGTCGGGCTGCTGAGGCCGCAATTTCGCCACCGATACCAGTGGACAACGTGGCAATAGTCGGTGTAGGTGATTCTTGAGACGATGACAGCGACGTAGTTTCTTTTTCAGTCGCTGCGTCTTGCGCTGATTGGACTGACTCTGTTTGCGACATAACAGCCTCTGCCTCTCGAGTTCGCGCCACAGTCAAGCCTGCCGAAGAACCTGACGCAGGAGCCGGCGTCGCCCCCAGAATCTGGGTGAGGGCTGGCTGGGTTAAATCTTGAGATTCTGCCTGTGCTCGCGCTTCTGCTGCCATTGCCGCTGCTGGGGTTGGCGCGACTGCGGGCGCTGCTGCCGACATTGGAGCCGGAGCTGGAGCCGCGAAACTCGAAGCCTCGGTTGAGGGTCGTGATAAAGATTGAGCTTGTTGTTCTAACTGATGAGTCTGGGTCAACAGGCCAGTTATGTCTCCCAACAACAGAGCCACCAGAAGCATTGCGGCCAACGATGTCGCTAATCCTGTTGCCCACCCAGCGGATCGCCGAACCGGAACTGCCTCCGGCGCTGCAGTTAGGGTGAAGTCTCGCCGAGATTCAATCTGCGGCAGGTCGTTCAACAGTTCCACGGTGAACCGCATTGATTCAAGGCTCAGCCGGCAAGATTCGCACGAGGCCAGGTGTTCTTCGACCTCGCGATGCTCGGACGCGGTTACCTGGTCGTCAATATAGGACGACACGAGCTCGCGCAGTCGAGCGTGTTTTCTATTTGCCAGGAACCCGATCAATTTTTCTTTCCCTTGAACTCGTTATGCTGATCAGAATATTTTTATTCGTATTACGTTGTGTGGATGTCGAATCGAAAGCACGCAAAACAATTTTGTCACTATTACTGACGAAATCTATCCGGTAAAAGTTCCCTTCGCTCCATCAAGATGTCGCGAACCCGTCTACGGGCGCGATTCAGTCGCGACTTGACGGTGCCTATTGACGCGCCAACAGATTCGGTGGTCTCCTCGTAGCTGAATCCTTGAACGTCGATCAACACCAGCACGGCGCGCTGATCGTCGGAAAGCGCCAGTATCGCCTTTTGAAGCTCTGCGTTCAACTCACTGCGCTCGGCGTGTTCCTCCGGGGAGGGTTCAGCGGAAACGGGCTGGAACGACGGGCTTTCGAGAGACTCATCCAACGACCGCTCCGGTCGTCGTCGAGACCCGCGAAGGGAATCTCGGCTGGCATTGGCGGCAATTCGCATAAGCCAGGCACGCAGACTGCCGCCTCGGAACCGACCAATGGCCTGGTATGCCGAGATGAAGGTTTCCTGCGTCACGTCCTCAGCGCGACCCCTGTCTCCTATAATTCTGGCAGACAGGTTCAGCACCTGAGACTGGTATCGCTGGACTATGAAATTGAAGGCTTGCAGATCGCCGTCCTTGCTGCGGACGACCAGTTCTGAGTCTTCAGCGTCCATCAAAACCTCGGGTTGCTGCCCGTTCTGCGGGCATTCTATAGTCGATCGAGTTGCATCAGGCTTTGATTCATGGAAAAGCTCACCCTGACAGAACCAACCAATAGTAGCGCTTCATGTGTGACAGGCCAAAGCTATGGTGTATGTTATTATTTAAGTTGCGCGCGCTCGGCGCGGTTGCCAATGCGTCTCAGAGTCGAACGGCAATGCCTGACATTCAGGCAGGCCACATCGGCATGAGGGCGGTGATTGGACCTAGATGAAATGGTACGGGGTTCGTGCGAGAGCTAATAAGGGAACTAATTGAAACGGTTCTTCTTGCCCTTTTGATATTTCTGGTGTTGCAATTCAGCGTCCAGAATTTCAGGGTCGAAGGCTCCAGCATGCAGCCAACCCTCACAGAGGGCCAATATCTGCTGGTCAACAAGATCGTCTATTTGCGAGTGGCCAACGAATCTCTGGCAAGTCTTTTGCCCTGGGTCGAAAGCGAGGAAGACCGCTCGCTGTTCGCCTTCCACCAGCCTGAGCATGGAGAGGTGATAATCTTCCACTTCCCAAGAGACCCATCCCGTGACTTCGTAAAGCGGGTGATCGGCGTTCCTGGAGATGTTATTGAGATTCAACAGGGCACAGTGTCGGTAAATGGCATTGCTCTGGACGAACCCTACATCACTCAACATGACAATAGGACCATCGGACGCCTGGAAGTGGAGCCGGATTCGTTCTACGTCCTGGGCGACAACCGCCGGGCAAGCAACGACTCGCGTGACTGGGGGTTCGTGCCCGCAGAGAACGTCATCGGAAGGGCGTGGGTCAGCTATTGGCCGCCTGAGAATTTCCACATTCTGAGCGCGTTCACGCAATTGCTGAGTTTAGTGGCGGCCATCCCGAACACCATACTGCGCTAGTCATTCGACTGCGCCACCTCCGCCCCTGTTCAGCTTTGCCGTTCGTTGGTTTCGGAAGTTGGCATTCCACTCTTTATCAGAGCCATTATCTCGGCCGGACTTTGCGGGCTGCGGTCTTCTTGTAGAAAAATCAGACTCTGAGCTTCTCCCACACCTTTGCGTAACGTCGCCCCATGATTTCAGTTATCATGTGAACTGATTGTCTGGCGTTTTTAAGGGTTTCATAAAATATAGGCGTGAACGTTGAGAGAATGATATGAGTATCGGATCAATTCTGAGGCAAAAATTTGGCACTCTCCTGGGTAGCGAACTCGGTAAGCCTGAACCTGACACGACTTAGTTGGGCCGCCCGCGCAACCCGAGCCCGTCCAGGATATGGGCGATTTGACTGTCAAGAATAACTCCGCCGGAAATGCGATTCACCCGGACTCAGACAGGGTTCGCGCTCGCGCAGAAAGTTCCGATATGCTGGCTCAGGATGAGTTTGAGGCCCGGCAGGGCGACGTCGGCGGAAAAAGGCGACAGGCTGGCCCGGTCGAGGATGTGTTTTACCCCGACGAACCCGAGTCTAGAGTCGCCAACGAACCGCCCGAGTCCCAAGTGGCTGAGCCGCCAAAGGATGAGGCGCAGCGTCGATCTCCGAGTCCCACTAGCAATCGCGCAAGCAACTATTAGAAGTGAAGTCCATCTCTCCCGAGGACCTTGACCTACTCAGAAACATCTCCGTCACAGATGCCGACACCGCAGGCCAAACCGGCGTCGTTGATGAACCGAGCGTATCCAACAACGGCCAGCAACAGCTGCAGAATGGACAGGATCAGAGTGTGGGCCTGGCCGGAAGATTCCAGGAATCTGCCCGCGAGTGATGTTGATATGAGTCAGTGGGACTCTGGCGACTATCAGCTGGCGGGGCCGGACGGCACGAACTGGTTGTCTCGGACAGACGACCGAATTACAGGCGCATGGGTGGCCGATGGCGAATTTGGATTCATGTGGACTTCAAACGCTGGAGGCCAACGGCCCCATCCGTACGTCAAAGTTGCTCGGATCACCGAAGATTCTATGAGGCTGATCGACGAGCCTGACATATGGAGCCAGAACGCGACCTTTGCCTATCCAGAGGCTTACCCCAATAACAGAGGGCGGCCTATCGGAATCACGCCGTTCTACAGTGCTTCGAACCCCCTGCAGAACCACGTAATCGGCGTTCGGGATGACTACTCGAACGGGCAGTGGGACCTCCAATTCACGAAGGTTGGAACCAACGGGCCGAGGGACGACAAGTGGGGAGATTACCTATCATGCCGTCGACACTCGTCTGATGGCTTGACTTGGATTGCCTCTGGATTCACATTGCAGGGTGGGTCTCCCCGGCGTGACGTCGAACCCAGGGTCGTGCATTTCGGACGCCAGAGATACCGTCGCGCTGTGGACAGGTGGAGCCAAAGATGACAAAAAACAGGGGCAGGCGAGAATTCGTCTGCCCCTGATGCTTTCTGAGAGCCAATCGACCTACAATCTAGAGGTTAAATTGCGGGTCCATGTAGTCTTTCTCCTTGGTGTAAACCTGGAGACGGCCACGGGTGCTGTCGGTGATGATCAGGTTGTCGTCCGCATCAATGGCGATGCCAACCGGTCGGTCTAGCAGGCCGATCTGGGTGCGGTCTTGGACCCGTCGGTAGGCCTTTTGAGCGTCGGGGTTGGCGTTTATGACCTCTGCGGCCCAGGCGGAGAACTCCACGGCGTCGCCGTGCAATGACGTGATGACGTTTCCGTCCGGCTCGTAGATCTGAATTCGCTTGTTGCCCCAATCCGCAACGTACACGTCGCCCTCAGAGTCGACAGCCACGGATGACGGATGGTTCAACTCGCCTCCGGCGGCGGATCCAAAGGTCATCAGGTGCGTGCCTCCGGCTGAGAACTTCTGCACTCGGTCATTGCCCCAGTCTGCAACGAACAGATCTCCACTGGAGTCAACGGTGATTCCCCAGGGCTTGTCAAACTGCCCTTCGTCGGAGCCTGCGGAACCGAAGGTCGCCAGGAAACTGCCATCTTTCGTGAACTTCTGCACTCGGCCATTCCCAGAGTCCACCACGTAGAGATTGTCGTCGGCGTCGAACGCGATTCCGTTTGGGCCGTTCAGTTGCCCCTCGTCGGAGCCTACCTCGCCCCACTCGCCGATTCGCTCCCCATCCTCGTTGTAGCTGGCGATGATGTTAAGATGCTCGTCGGAGCAGAAAAGGTTGCCTTCCGAGTCCACAGCCAGCGCCACCGGCCATGTGAATTCGGAATGGCCGAAGTCTCCGAGAAATTGATCGTCCATCGTCACCTTGCCGATGCGCTTGTTGGGAGCGACAACGCCGCCCGCGCCTTCAGCGCCACGACTCAGGACGTATATCACGCCCTCCGGCCCCAGGGCCACGTCGTAAGGCTGGGTGAATCCGTTGCCGGCCGCCGCATTGCGGCCGACTGCTTTCTTAAAATTCCAGGTTCTTCCTGCCACTGTAGTTGTCAGCATGTCAGTACCCCACATTGCTGGTTATTCGAATCTCGGTCCCAAACAGGCATGCTCCGCTTCTGCGAATGCGACGCCTTGACTGAGTTGTCAGTCCAATTCAACACGAGATGTATCGTATGCCCAGGCCGTGCGTGGGCATGACCTAGGCATCCGAATCGTTCTCGATTTCGCTGGTTTCTGATTGGGGTTTTATTAAGCGCCGATGAACGCTGGCGCTTCAAACTGGCCGTTTACGATGGGAGCGGCTTCCAAGTGTAGCCAGTCCTCAAGGATCGTGGAGTAAACGCCCCGGTAGTCTTGATTGGGAACCAGGTCGCCTTGCTCCAGCGCCTCGGGCCGGGTCTGCGGGTATTCACTGTACATGCCGCCCTTTATGCTTGGGCCTATGGCAAAGGCGACGCCCGCGGCGCCGTGGTCTGTTCCGGAGCCATTGTCTCGGACACGCCTACCAAATTCGGAGAACATGAACATTATCACGTTTTGGTCGGCATCATGCTCGCGGAGGTCGTCCCAGAAATCGGCAACCGCCTCGGACACCTCGGTCCACAGGCCTGCGTGGAGCGCGGCCTGGGCAGCGTGGGTGTCGAAGGAGCCGTGGCTGGTGTAAAAGACGCGGGTTCCAACATCGGCGGTGTGAATCTGAGCGATGTCTTTCAACTTCTTGGCGATGGGACTGGACCCGTACTCAACGCTTGAACTGTACTGCTCAGGAGCCACTTTCAGGATGTCCGCGCCCTTGAGTGCGTCCAAACCTGTCTGGCCGAGATACTCCATTACCTGGCCTGTGCCGACAGCGGGGCCGTACATGTTGGCAAAGCGTTGGAGCATTTGGTTTCGCTGGTCTTCCTGCTCAATGCTGGTCAGCAGGCCATAGGTGGACAGGTCGGCGACAGAGGCTACGGACACTCCGGGGGCCACCAGCGCCCTGGGAAGCGCCTGGTCGACGTTGACGCCAGTCACAGGGTTCTCGCCTTTGGGGTCGATCTCGCGAAGAGCGCGGCCCAGCCAGCCTTCGGTGCCCACGGTGTCTGGCTCACAGGTGTGCCAGATGTCCATTGATCGGAAGTGAGACCTCGGTGAGTTGGCATATCCGATGCCATGAATTATCGCCATATCGCCCGAGTCGTAGATTTCCTTCATAGGGCCCATAGCGGGGTGCATGCCCAAAGTGTCATCCAGCTTGAGAACCCGGTCCTGGGGGACCTGCAAGCTGGGACGCATGTCATAGTAGTTTCCATCGTTGTAGGGAATCAGGGTGTTGAAGTAGTCGTTTCCGCCGGTCAACTGAAGGATGACCAGGACAGGAGGCTTGCCATTTCCGGCCATGTCTCTTTTCTCCTATCGATTGCTAGTTTGCTCTAGATTGCGATTCGTTTTGACTATGTGGTTGCCGGCTTAACCGAACTGGAACTCGCGGGTCGCCGCGATCAGCGCGAAGGTTTCCGATGTGCGCTGCGAGAAGGACTCGCCGCCCAACTCGATCTTTCCGCCGCTCTCAACGTTGGAAACAAGCTCGTGCTTGGTGAGGTCGGAGACCTCCACAGGTCCCATGATGTCCAGGCATCGGTCGACCAACTCTTCGGCGGACATCGTCGCGCCGTTGTTGCCGACATGTTCGACCATCCTCTGGACTCCAGGGAGGCTGGTGTCGCTGACTCGGTCCGAAACGAAGTTTACTCGTTTCACCAGTGAGCCGCTGTTGATCCATTCGCGTCCGGTGTGCCAACCTTCGACACTAGGCGGGTCCAGGATGTCCTGTCCCAGGTATCCAGGCTCTTTACCCAGGGCTTCCAACTTGGGATCGGAGCCGGTCAGGTCGCCTGTGCCACGCAAAGTTCCAATCACGACCTCGACAGGGCTTTTGACCTTCTGGTTCAGGGCCTCTTTGAAGAAGTCAGAGTTGAACATCGCTCGTAGGACAGGCTTGATCTCGTAGTCGTTTTCGACCAGAATCTTAGCCATCATTTCGACAGCCTCGGGGTTCCGAGGTTCCTCAATGTTCCATGCCGGAACCTGCGGCTCGTCGGCCACAAAGAAATTGTACAGGTGTCGAGCGATGAATTTTGAGCAAGCTTCCTGTTGCAGGACGATTTCGATGATGTCCTCGCCGTTGAAGTTGCCGGTTTGGCCGAGGAACGTCTTCTCGCTGTAGTCGTGATCCTCGGGGCGGAACACGAACTTCCACGGGAAGCGGCCATAGGGATACCGGGGCATCTTGGCGTCAAGAGTCCAGCCTGTGAACGCGCGAGAGCACTCGAAAACGTCCTTTTCGGTGTAGTTTCCGACGCCCAGGGAGAACAGTTCAAGAAGCTCTCGGCCCCAGTTCTCGTTGGGCGCGCGCTTGTGGTTCTCGTTGTTGTCCAACCAGAATATCATCGCCGGGTCGGCTGCCAAACCCTTGAGCAGGTCTCGGTAGCTGCCCATGCCCTGACTGCGGAACATGGCGATCTGGTCCATTATGTGGAAGCAGTTATCCACTTTGGCGTTGCCCGTGGCGAACACATGGTGCCAGAACAGCGTCATCTTCTCTTCTAGCGGTCGCTGGGTTGTGGCCATGAAGTAGAGCCACGCAGCCTGACCGGGCGCCGCCGCGCCGCCGGGGACTTCCGTTATGGGATGGTGCCTGTACAGATCATACTCATCCACTGGCGGTCCCGTAGGGTTCAGAAGCTGTTCGACTGTCACCTCGTAGCCCTGTTCGCACATCTGCTCAATCTCATCCCTGGACGCGCCAAACCCTGCCCGACGCATCAGGTGTGACATCAATGCAATATCTTCTCTGCTGGCCATCTCATTCCTCCTTTCGAGGATTCTGACTTGTTGCCTTCAATAATTAGCTCGGTCGTTCAACGCGACGAATCCAGCTTAGCCGGACAGCCGCGATTCTCGTTTTTTCTGGCAGTTCGGGCAGATGCCGTAGTAGTCTAGTCGCTGCCGAACCACTTCGTACCCTGTTTCAGCGCCGATAGCCTCAAAAATGCCCTCAGGTTCGGGGACTTCCAGATCGTCGATGCGCTGGCACTCCAGGCAAACCAGGTGAGGGTGGGAGTCTGGCCTGCGCCCGTCGTACCTATTGGCGGCCGCAGAGAACTCCAATTCCAAGACCTGCCCTGTCTCTTTCAGCAGTTCTATGGTGTTATAGACGGTCGCAAGGCTGGTAGAGGGATGCCATCGCTGGACCTCTGTGTGCAGGTCTCCGACGTTGGGATGGTCGTCACTGGTTGCCAGGATTTCCAGCACCTTGGCCCGCTTGGGCGTGATAACGACGCCGCGTTTGACGAGCGCTGCGCGCATCTCTTCGAGCCGCTGTTGGATATCTGAGCCGGTCGCCAAATTGTTGGCTCCTGAATTGGGTCATCTGGTTGAAGGAGAATGTGAAAGTTCTATCAAATTAGAATCATTCTAAAACCCCTTAGATGACGTACGTTAAACGAACGTTTCTCAGATGTCAAGGATTTCAGGCAAAAATGGGAACGTTCTTGACGGTCGAATGTCGCGAGCATCATCAGGGATATTCACGGCAGACTCGGCGTTTCCATTGGATGTCCGCGACAGAGTTTTGAGCAACGAATTTACCCAACAGTGGCATGAACGAGATGCCGAGGTCGTCCGCAACCGCGCTGATATTCAACAATAAATTGCGGCTGGCACTGAGGCAAGTATTAGCGTCGTTCCTGTGCGGGCTGGAAACGCCGTGGGGCTGCTGTCGTCGATTGAGCCTGCGGGTGCCATCCTCCGTCGAATAATCGAGGAGGCCGAAGCGATTCTCACCAAGCGGCCGTCAGAATTGTTGTCTCGTTAGATGTTCGTTAAATGCGGGTCTCGATTCGTTGCCGCACCCGTTTCATTTCAGGTTAGCGAAACTGGATCAATGTCCACGTGCCAATCTCGTGGAAGGGCCACGTGGTCCAACAGCGCGCGAGGCTCCGGGCCTCTGAGGACGATGTGCCAGCGGTATCTGCCCCGCAAACGAGCCGGATATGCCGGAACCGGTCCCAAAATCTCGATGCTTCCGATGCCTCGCGCATCTCGTTCATCAGCCATAGTTCTGGCGACGGCGCGCGCTTCATGCTCGCAGGTTGCCTGATTGATGTGAGTGTGAAGTAAGCGAATCAGCTTATTGAACGGCGGATTGCCTCTCTCTCGACGGTATGCCATCTCTTTGTTGTAGAAGCTTTGGTAGTCCTGAGCGGCTGAGGCTTGAATGGCGTAGTTGTCAGGCTGGTATGTCTGAATAACGACTCTGCCGGGTCGTTCGCCTCGACCCGCTCGGCCTGCCACCTGACACAATAGCTGAAACGCGCGCTCACCGGCTCGGTAGTCCGGGATGCTGAGTCCAACATCCGCGAGGACGACGCCTACCAGGGTGACCGATGGGAAATGCAGGCCCTTGGCGATCATCTGAGTGCCGACCAACGCCTGACCCTCGCCCGTTCTGAATTTTTCGATAAGCTCCCGGTAATCCGCGATGTTGCGCGTGGCGTCTCGGTCCCACCTCAGAACAGTAGTGTCCGGGAACCTCTGTTCCAGGGCTTCGGCGACGCTCTGGGTGCCGATGCCGTAGTAGCTGAGCCGGTATCCGAGGCACTGGGGGCATCGCTCCGGGATTCGATGTCGTGTCCCGCAGTAGTGGCAAATGAGGCGGCCCGCCCGTCGGTGATAGGTGAGGGCGATGTCGCACTTGGCGCAACGCATCTGGTGACCACAACTACGGCATTGCAACTGCGACGCAGTGCCTCGACGGTTCAGGAAGAGAATCATCTGATTACCAGCGTCTAGACAAGCCTCCATCTCGGCGTCAAGTTGACGGCTGAACATATCGCGGTTGCCCTCTTTGAGTTCCTGTCGCATGTCGACGATGTCAACATCCGCCAGCGGAGCGGGCGTCGGCTTCCCGTTCTTGGATACGCTCAGCCGGTCGGGCAGGATGAGCAGGCCGTACTGCTTTGCCAGACTCCGGTGATAGGACGATACGTCCGGCGACGCGCTGCCCAATAGAACTTTCGCTCCTGTTAACTCGGCCAGTTTGTTGGCAACGTCCCTGGCATGGTATCGAGGGTTGGAGTCTTGTTGTTTGTACGTCCACTCGTGTTCTTCGTCCACAACAACCAGGCCCAGATTCGGCATCGGCGCGAAGATGGCGCTTCGGGAGCCGACTACGATGTCGTAGTCTCCTTCACGGGTCTTCCACCACTGGTCGAACCTCTCGCCAGCCGACAGCCCGCTATGCAACACAGCGACTCGATTTGGGAAGCGGGAGGCGAAACGTTCAATAGTTTGCTGTGTGAGGGCGATTTCCGGCACCATGACGATGGCCCGCCGGCCAAGCTCCAGGCATCGCTCGACAGCCGCCAGGTATATTTCAGTCTTGCCGGAGCCTGTGACTCCCTGAACCAGAAACGTTCGCGGCGCTTCATCTGGATGATCCAAGCCGGCGCAAACGGCATCGGTGACGGACTGCTGTTGGGACGTAAGGCCGACGGCAGATTCGGGAGCGAACATCTGGCCAGCCAACGGGTCGCGGTCGGTTCGCTGCTGGGTAATGGTCAGCCACTGCCGCTCTCTTAATCTGGCGACATTGTGAGCGCCGAACTCTTTTCGAGTTTCAGTTGCAGGCAGTGGAGCGTCTGCCTCCAAGAGAGCATCAACCAGCGTGGCCTGCCTTGCGGATCGTCGGGGAGCATTTTTCATCCACACCCCAATTTCTTCCAGCATTTCGGGGTTCAGAGCGATGTGTTCCACCAGCTTGTGGGTCATCTGCCTGCTGGAGCTTCGGACTTTGCTCTCCAGCAATCCGCGTTCGACCAATCGAGCTGCCATGCTGCGGGAGTTGGGGCCGAGAGCGCGGTCGAGCCTCCCGGCGTCAACCACCTCGTGACGTTGGATATATTCCAAAAACCGTTGCTGATGTGGAGAGTTTGCGGCCTCGGCCACATCGTCAACGTCGGGACTCAAAGAGTAGAACGTGCGAGGGCGAAAACGACCTCCGGGGGGGAGCATGAGAGCGGCTGATTCAAACAGCGAACTGAGGTAGTATTCGCTGATCCATCGAGCCAGGGAAAGCTGATGAGATTCCAGAAGCGCGCCGGCGCTGAGAGTGTCAGCGATGTCGCGGGTTTCTTCAACCTGTGGCGCATCGACAACCGCAAAGACGATGCCTTGAAGCGTCCGAGGGCCGAAGGGAACTTTGACAGATTGGCCCTGAACAATATCGAGATGGTCAGGTATCGAGTAGCTGAAGGTGCGGCCATGGCCTGCTGGGGCATCGACCGCTACATCGGCGAACTTCATCTGGCCGGAGACCTCCGTTCTCTGTGTCGGTCTAGTCGGTGGCCGGATTGGAAGGCTACCTGTTTCTGCGGTCTTCCTTGATGCGGGCGCCTCGACCGGACCTGCCGCGCAGATAGTACAGTCGGGCCTGCTTGACGAGGCCGCGCCGCGTCCTCTCTACATACTCGACTGCCGGAGAATGTGTGAGGAAGGTTCGCTCGACCCCGATCTCGTAGCTGACTCGGCGGACAGTGAAGGACGCGCCAGGGCCAGAGCCGCGATTGCGTATCACCACGCCTTCGAAGACCTGTGTGCGGGTGCGAGTGCCCTCAGTGACTCGAATGCCCACTCGCACCGTGTCGCCGGGGGTGAAATTGTCGATTCTGGGATTGGGTTCCAGCTTTACCAGTTCTGAGGCTTCCATCGTAGATAGTCCTGACATAAGAGATGATTTCTTATTTGTGATTCATCATTCTACCCATTCTCGAAAGTTGCACGCAAGTGCGGGGATTGTGCGTATTCATTTCGGGAGTCTCATTATTCATTATGGGCACGGGATACCACGGCGGATGAGTCGATCATTTCGACCCGCCCGCCAATGGGGTTATTCAGCGATGTCTGATCGCTTCATTCGCCAGATTCTGTTCGGTCTAGATTGAGTAAACTGAAGGCAACATGAAACCCGCTGAGTGCGTGTGCTGGCAGGCATTCACCACCTGACTCCAGTGATCTATCCCTCTGCTAGGGAGTGGCGATTAGATTCCACGTTGGTTATGGATTAATTGTCTGCCGGAACGATGATTTCTCGAATGCGTTGAATCGACGGCCTTTCCAGATGAGCGACAGTTTTTGCTCTCAAAGCGCTAGCGCTTTCGACCCTCTGTTGCGAAACGGCCTCTAGTTCGGACACTGATTCGTAGATGTCCCCCATGATAAATGCAGGGCCCTCATATCCGAATATGGTCTGAGCCACTCTAAATCTGGGCCTGACCTGTGCCTGCTGCTCCTTCGCAAATTCTTCAAGGATGCCACGTAGTGCATCCTGTTTCAGAGGGGTTGGAAACAGAATCACCTGTTGTGTATGATTTGCGCCCGAGTCTATCGATTGGGCGGGGGGCACTATCGGGCTCAAAAGCCTGACTGTGATCGGTTGACTCATCAACCCGGTTATCTTCGCGCGGTGTTCCTACATCACAGGGTCTGTCCGGTCTTTTTCGTAATCTTCCAGGGAGTCGAAAACCATTGTGGTAACTAAGACCGGTATCTCACCGACGATATTCTGAGAGAGGCTCATTCTTGGCGTCGATCTGGCTCTTGCTTCCAGATTTGAACGCACTTCGGCGTACTTTTCCAACTTGGGGAATGTGCTTACTAATCTGACGACAGTCATTTGGCGCCTCCTCGGGAGAATTTCTGACCGGTCAGCATTCAGGACACCGGTGAACCGGAAGCGCGTTTCGCCCAAAAGCCTCGATGCTATGGCCGGACAAAATTGATCGCAAGTCCGTCTCGGACTCGCCCAGGCTCCTCCTGTCGGTATGTCCTATTTTTTGTTGTGTTTGGGTGTGTCGAATCTAATGATATTTGTTGTTGACCGCCGAATGCCGAAACGCTCAGTCGGCGGTCACGGCAAAGACCCAGGGTCTCGCAAGCCTGACGTCGTTCATCGTATTTCGCGATGGAGTCAAGGTCAATGCCCTACTTGAATCCGTCCGTCAACCGAAGTGTGCTCGTTGGCGGCCATTATGTTTATCGGCTTGAAGGCGACGGAGACCTGTGAGAGAATCCGCCTGTTGGTCAGGAGTCAAGGGAATATGTTCCGATCTAAGCCTTTTGTGTACATAACGTTGGCGGAATTCATAGTTCGGTCGGCGTATCAAATGGGCAAAATCCCTCTGTTGCCGATATTCGCCGCGTCTCTAGGCGCAGGGCCTGCGCTGCTGGGTTTCATCGTTTCTGTCTCAACCCTCACTGGGATGATGCTAAAACCCTTCTTCGGGTTCTTGTCGGACCGTTGGGGGCGCAAAGTATGGCTGATCGTAGGCACTACCTTCTTCGTCGTCATGCCTTTCATGTACCAGTTCGTGAGCACGACTGAAGCATTGTTCGCCATTCGAATGATTCATGGCCTCGCAACCGCGATCTATGGGCCAGTGACGTTAGCTTACGTAGCCGAGTTGTCGAGTGAGGGACGCGCAGAGCGTCTGGCTTGGTTCAGCAACGCTCGCAGCGCCGGATACATCGTTGGGCCAGTTATTGGGGGTTTGATGTTGTTGAGCATGGACCCAAGGTGGGTGTTTACTGGTGTTGGCCTGATGAGCAGTGTTGCATTCATTCCAGTTTTGCTTCTGCCTGAAACTCACTCCGGGTCAACGAAGAAGCGAGCGCCTATTCTGAAGGACGCGGTGGAGGCCCTATGGGCGGGAGGCCGCAACGGAGCGGTGTTGTTGGCCGGTGGTATGGAGGCTGGAACCTTCATGGCGCTTTACGCTACCAAGGCGTTCCTGCCCATTTACGCGCTGGCGGCAGGATTCAACGTAGCGGTCGTAGGGACATTCTTTGCAGTGCAAGAAGCTGTCCACATCATTGTCAACCCGGTCGGAGGCCGCTTCGGAGACAGGTTCGGGTATTTCTTCGCAATACCGATAGGGATGGTCACCATCGCGATCTCAGTTCCATTGCTGCCGATAGCCAGCAACACCGTCTCGCTTATGTCCGTGGCTGTGGCGATGGGCGTGGCGCAGGCGTTTGTGTTTCCATCGACTATCGCGATGGTGTCCGCTCAGATCAAAGAAGGGAACATCGCAACGGGCATAGGTCTTGTCGGAACGATGAAAAATGCGGGGAAGGTGGCAGGCCCGGTCATCGCTGGCGGACTCATTCACTGGCTGGACTACACAATAACGTTCCGATTGTTTGGTCTGGCGATGCTGATGGGCGCGGCGTTCGTGTGGTGGCGGTCGCGAGGCGCCGGACGGGCCCAATATGCTGCGACTGTGACCTCAGAGGTCGCAGACGCCTCGACGGGCGATTGACGACAAGACAGGTTATTCTAATAGACTTAAGGCAGAAACATGCAAAACCTTGATCCCGTAGTGAGAGAAGCGTTTACCATCGACATGGTGGTGGACATAACCACCATTGGCCGCAAAACCGGCCAACCCCGCCGTATCGAAATTTGGGCGCACAACCTTGAAGATCGATTGATTCAGACCGCGTCTCCTGGTCGTCGAAGTTGGTACGCCAACATGCTGGAAACTCCGAAAATTACGTTGCACCTGAAGGGCGAGGTGAAAGCCGACCTGGCCGCCACTGTCCGACCGATACTCGACGAGTCAGAGCGTCGAGATGTTCTGGCCCGATTGAACGCGGCTTCGGCATTCCGGCAATCTCAGAACATGGATGTCGAGGAATGGGTGCGGAACAGCTGTCTTGTCGAACTGTCTGTTGAGTGATTATTTCACAGGGAATTTGATGGTGAATGCATGATGACCGAATTGGACGTTCTTGACGTAGAACGGAGGCTTTCACCACAGGTCATCGGACACAAACTCTACCACCACCAGTCCCTTCCATCTACGATGGATGAAGCACGGCGGCTGGCCGAAGCGGGCGCATCGGAAGGTATTGTCGTCGTCGCCGAAGATCAAACCAAGGGCAGGGGCAGGTTCGACCGCCAGTGGATTTCTCCGGTCGGCGTAAACCTTGCTTTCTCGACGCTGTTCCGACCAGAGATTTCTCAACTCCCGTTCATCAACATGGCGGCGGCGCTGGCCGTGTGTGACGCCTTTTGTGATCTGACCGGGCGGTCACCAGAAATAAAATGGCCCAACGACGTTCGGATCGGCGGCAAAAAACTCTCCGGAATCCTCATGGAAACTGAAGTGAAAGGCGGAGAGGTTGTTCACGCTGTGCTAGGCATCGGACTGAACGTTAACCTCGACCCCAGGGGCTATCCAGAGATCGAGGAGGTCGCGACCAGTTTCTTCGACGAGACCGGACTCCGCTTCGACAGAGCAGACGCGCTATGCGCTGTACTGCAACATCTCGACGAATACTACAGCGACATCAAGGCTGGAAAGTCACTCACTAAGCTTTGGGCTGGCAGGATGGAAACCCTTGGCAGGCTGATCCAGGTTCGATGGAAAGATGACGTGATCGAGGGTGTCGCTCAATCCGTGGACGACCAGGGCAACCTGATTCTGAAAAAGCCTGACGGCTCGTCTATCAAGGTTGTGGCGGGAGAAGTAACCCTCCAGGTATAATGCGCCCAGCTTCAAAGAACTCAAGAACGATTGGCCGCATAGACAATTTTTTGGCTGATGGCGGCTTCAATCCGTAATTTACAAAAGATTTTAGGAGGACCGATGCTGGAGGAAAAACTCTCTCTGGAAGGCAAAACCATCGTCATCACCGGAGGCGGAACCGGCCTGGGCCGTGAAATGACTCTGGCTATGGCCTCCGCAGGAGCAGACCTGGTTATCGCGTCTCGACGTATCGGGCCCATAGATGAAGTGGCACAGGCTGCGCGTGATATGGGTCGCCGGGCTATCACCGTGTCCACCGACGTCACCGACACGTCGCAAGTCGCCGCGCTGATGGAACGCGCTCTGGACGAGTACGGCAAGGTGGACGTTCTGTTGAACAACGCGGGCATCGTTCGAGGCAAGGGCGCCGAGGCCATCTGGGATATCTCAGATGAGGACTGGCGAATCGGCATCGACACCAACATGTCCAGCGCGTTTTTTTGCTCCCGCGCCATCGCCAAGCACATGGTCGAGCGTGGTCAGGGCAAGATTATCAACGTGTCTTCCGGGTTCGGATACAGAGGGGGGCGGGACAATTATATGTACGCTGTGGGCAAGGGCGGCATAGTCCAGCTAACTCGGACACTGGCGACCAGCCTTAGCAGGCACGGCATTACCAGCACATGCATCGTCCCTGGGTTCCTGCCCACCACCGGAACCGACGAGTCCAACATCACCCTGCCTCGGGGTGATTTTATCCCCATTGGGCGTGTGGGCCGTCCTTCGGAACTGGGGGCCGTTGCCGTTTTCCTAGCATCACCCGGGTCGGACTACATGAACGGCGAGGCGTTCGCCATCGACGGCGGAGGTCTGGCCGGCGGAGTGGCTCCAACAGGCTACGCGCCGGAAATTCCGCTGGAGATTTAGACCTGAGAGATCGGGCTACCAAATTCGAAACTTTTTCTCTCCTTCATGCTTACGGAGAGCGACATCAACAAGAGAGGGCATCGAATGGCTATCCCCCAGGAATGGGACCTAACAGGAAAAACAGCAATTATAACCGCCGACCGACGCGGCTGGACTCCGCATCTGGCTTCCGCCTTGGCTGAAGCTGGAGCAGACGTCGCTGTGGCAGGCTCCGAGAACTCCGACATGACCGACGCGGTGTCAGCAGTAAAGAAGCTAGGCCGAAAATCCGTAGCTATCACGACCAACGTTCGAGATGCCGAGAGCGTGAACTCAATGGTCAGCACGGCTGTCTTGGAGCTAGGGAAATTAGACATTCTTGTTAACAACGCCCGCGCCGAGTTCGGGAAGCGTTTCGAGAAGGTAGAAGAATGCGAGTGGGACACATTGATGGACTTCAATGTGAAGTCGATGTTCCTGTGCTGTCAGGCGGTTGGAAATGTGATGTTGGAACAGAAGAGTGGTCGAATCGTGAATATCGGTTCCGCGCTGTCGGTCCGAGGATTGTGGAACTCCGTGGCTGCGTGCGCCGCCCAGGGAGCCATCCACCAGTTGACCTCTTCGCTGGCCCTTGAATGGGGCCGGGAAGGCATACGCGTCAACTCAATAGGCGCCGGCTGGATAACGCCGGAAAAACAGACCGAAGAGAGCCAGAAGGAACTCCTTGTGCGCTACATTCCGTCCAGGCGCAAAGGCCACCCCAACGATCTCGCATCACTTCTAGTCTACCTCGCGTCCGACGCCTGCGACTTCGTGACCGGTCAGACGATATTCATTGACGGCGGCGTCCTTGCCCACGCTTAGGATATTCAGACTGCTATGGACTTGCAGATAAGAGTCGTCCCGAAGGCGAAGCGCAACTCGATTGAGATTGGCGACGATGGCCTGTTCAAGGTCCGAGTCACTGCGGCACCGGAACGTGGAAAAGCCAACGATGCTGTGATAGCGTTGCTCTCGAAGCTGATAGGCGTTCCGAAACGCGACATTCAGATCGTGCGAGGGCACACTGCGCGAAACAAATTAGTGAGGGTAGAGGGCGCGACGACGAAGCAAGTTATCGAGAAACTTTCCTCGGATTAGTTTGCTAGTTGGCGGCCCGGCGCCGTCATGACAGGGAGCTAAGATGTCCATCCTGATTCGACCTGACGACCCGCGACTGACATGGCAAGGCGCGATTTCGCAGAACGTCACAGATGAAGGGGTTGTTCCATGGCGTTTGCCTTTCGAGAAATTGGCCCTATACCCGCCGGAGGCGCTGCAAGAGCGAGCCGTCATGCCAGCCGGGGTGCGAGTGTCGTTTCTAACCGACACGTCTTCGCTCACTGCTTCGATGACGGTAGAATCCGACGACCCGCAATTTGTCGACTTTTATTGCGACGGCCAGCTATTTGCGTCCCTCTCTGCTGATGGCAGTAAGAACCTCAGCGTCACCAGTTTGCCAGCCGGCCAACACCTGATTGAGATGTGGTTGCCCCAACATGGGAAAACGATGTTGAGTTCGCTGGAGATCGAGGACGGCGCCAGCCTGCTTCCCTACGAGGATGATCGACCCAAATGGGTGACTTACGGAAGCTCAATCACGCACTGCAGGGCCGCTGCAAGTCCCAGCATGACCTGGCCTGCGATTGTAGCAAGAGACCGCGGCTTCAACCTGACGTGTCTCGGTTACGGAGGAAATTGCCATCTGGAACCGATGCTTGCTCGAATGATTAGAGACCTACCTGCGGACTATTTGTCGATGAAGGTGGGGATCAACATTCAGGGCTCGCAGAGCCTGAACATTCGCACGTTCAAGCCCGCGATAATCGGATTCGTGTCGATTGTAAGGGAGAAACATCCTGACACGCCCTTCGTCGTGATCTCGCCGATATTCTCGCCGCCCAAGGAGACAACCCGTAATTCGCTGGGGTTCAGCCTGTCGGACATGCGCGAGGAGGTTACGGAGGCAGTTGGACTGCTCAAGGCTCAGGGAGATGCCAACATTCACTATGTCGATGGCTTGAAACTATTTGGCGCTGAATATGCGGACATGCTGCCCGACGAACTGCATCCAGACGCCAAAGGCTACGAAGTTTTGGCTGGGAATTTCGTTGATGAAGTCGCGAGGCCTTTGTTCATCTAAAGCGATGTTGGCTTGCTACCCTGTAATGATTCTCACGAACGCGGATCGTATGAACGTCAGCAGGAGCAGGGCGACCATTGGCGACAAGTCCAGCATCCCCAACTTAGGCAGCACACGGCGGATTGGAGCCAGGATCGGCTCTGTAACCTGATAGACGATGTTGAGAATCGGAAACAATGGGCTGGTTGGCCCGACGTTGAACCACGAACTAAAAACGCGGATCAAGAGCGCAATGTAGAGCACAGTGCTCAGAATAGTAACGAACTGGACCAGATATGCTTCCACCCGTCAGCCTCCCAATGCCTTCGACTTCTCGTATGCGGCGTTCACCGCGCTGAATATCGTAGCCCGGAATCCGCCGTCCTCAAAGGCTCTAACCGCCTCTATCGTGGTGCCTCCCGGAGAGGTCACCATGTCCTTTAACACTGCCGGATGGCTTCCGGTCTCTTTCACCAACTGGGCGCTTCCCAGGACGGTCTGGAGAGCCAACTGTCGAGCCACATCCCTTGCCATGCCGAGATACACTCCGGCGTCGATCAGCGCCTCTATGAACAAAAACACGTAAGCTGGGCCGCTCGCGGAGAGCGCGGTCGCCATGTCGATGAGCTTTTCATCGTCGGCGTAGAGCTCTTCGCCCAGAGTGCCGAGAATCTGTTTGGTAGTGGCGCGCTTGTCCTCAGACACTTCAGGGGCGGCGGTCCACACGCTCATGCCCGCTCCGATCTGCGCTGGAGTGTTGGGCATGACTCGGATTACGGCCTTGTGGTCAAGTCCGTCGGTCAGCGTCTTCATGGTTGCGCCGGCGACGATGGACAGCAGCGCGTTATCTTTGGAGAGTTTGCCCTTGAGATCGGGCAGAACGTAAGGCAGGCTCTGAGGCTTGACGGCCAGCACGCTCAGGCCTGCGTCTTCCAGGGCGTCTCGATTGTTGGCGTGCGCGGTGAGTCCGTATGTGTTCTCAAGATGGGCGCGTCGGGCCTCCACAGGCTCACCGACGTGGACGTCCTGAGCGTTGGCTATCTTGGACTCGATTATGCCCCCAATAATGGCCTCGGCCATGACTCCGCCGCCGATGAACGCGATTTGCATTTGCTGTCCTTTGGAAAAGGCTGTCAGGTGTCATTGAAGTTCTATTAGACCGGTGGCAACCGGTTGTCGCTGGCGATGGAGACTGCCACGCGGATGGACTCCAGCATGCTTGTGGCGTCGGCGATCCCCTTGCCTGCGATGTCGAACGCGGTGCCGTGGTCAACCGAAGTCCGAATGAAAGGCAGGCCGAGGTTCACGCTCACGCTCCTCGCCCAATCAAAGACCTTGATGGGGATGTGGCCCTGGTCGTGGTACATGGCAATAACCGCATCGTACTTGCCGTCTATGGCCTGAACAAACACCGTGTCCGCGGGGACAGGTCCGGTGGCGTCAATGCCCATTGCTCGGGCTTCCTCAACCGCTGGAGTGATCTGTTTTGCTTCCTCATCACCTAGGAGACCGCCGTCACTGGAATGTGGGTTGAGGGCCGAGACGCCTATGCGGGGAGTCTCAAACCCCCACTGCTTGAACGTCTCGTCTGTGAGGGCGATCTTTGCTAGCACGTTTTCCTTGGTCACGTAGTCGCAAGCGATTCTCAGAGATCGGTGGGTGGTCAGATGGACGGTGCGAAGCTGTCGAGCCATGAGCATCGTCGCGACGTTCTTGGAGCCGGTCTGGCTCTGGAAAATCTCCATATGCCCGATATCTTCGTGGCCGGCCAGCGCGCAAGCCTCTTTGTTGATGGGCGCGGTTGCGATGGCCTGGACTTGGCCTGATGCGGCTAACTCTCCGGCCCTTAGTATCCATTCCACCGACGCCTGACCCGCAACTGGCGATATTTTGCCGTACTCCAGCGCATTGAAATCAAGATTCTCAAGGTCCAGCACGTCGATGGTGCCATGCTCGCCCCGAACCTCATCGACATCGTGCGCCAGACGGGTACCGCCCGTTGCGTTGATGAGCCGCAGGGCGTCGTCCATAGCGGCGACGCTACCGACCACGAAGGGGCGGCACTTTTCATAGACCCACGGGTCCTGCAATGCTTTGGCGGTGACTTCGGCGCCAATGCCGGCGGCGTCGCCCATAGTGATGGCGACCAGTGGTTTATCGGACATGGGGTGTTCGCTCCGTTGTGGAATTAGGCGTTGATTCAAGCTGCTGGCGGCAGGTCGTCAGGCTCAGTCCATTATACCTCGGCGGGAGGGGGACGGGTAGGTGGCAGCGAGGTATCGGTATCAGGAATCAGGTTGTCAGGGTTTATCCATTCAAAGCGAAGGGCAGTTCATATCGCCCTGAGCAACCCGACGAGATTGTGATCGCGGATGGCGGCGGATATGCGTTCTATCTGCATATGTGCCATAATCCGACCTTCTTCATCATTTAGATCCATGAATGCGAGAACCATTACCTTGAAATAAAACGGGTAAAGGAAACCTGACCGGTAGTCGGCTTGGCATTGTTCGATGCTGTAACCGGTTCCGCCTTCGGACACCAGGGTATTGTGATACAGGCCCAACAAGTTGGTCTCGATCGTCCTTCTCATGTTGACGGTGAGGCCATGAATTGTCAGGCACGAGATGCCAGTCACGCCCTTCGCGTGCGCCGCAGACGGCCAGTCGATCAAGGTGACATGACTGCCTCTGAACTCGGTGTCGAAAAAAATATTGGTCGTGTGGATGTCTCCGTGGATCAGAGTCAGCGGCGCGTTACTTGCAGCCTTCAATATCGGGATCAGTTTTTGACCATAGAGTGTGATTGCTTCTCTGAACTCGTCATCGACCTCTTCGCCGTGCTTCTCAAGAAATGTCCTTCCACTGGGGATAAACCGCTCGGCCTGAATCGCGGCCCGATCGATGGGCGCAGGCAGCCAACGAGCCCGTTCCAGGTTGGTTCTACCCCACCACTTGGCGTGAAAAACAGCGAGCGCTCTGGCGGCCTTTTCAGCGTCGGCTTTCGACATTCCGGCAAAACTATTGCCTAACCGTCCCTTGCTCAGGTCTTCCATGAGAATAGCGCAGTCGCCGGTTACATGGTCGGAATCAGAAAAATAGCATCTGGCATGATGAATTTCGAGGCTACCGCCAGGCGTCGATATACGTTGGCTTCCCGGACTGTGAATTCAACGAGAGCCGATTTGAGAATCGGGTCTGTATTCGCGAACTTAGCTGCGATTGATGTCGGAGGCGTCGTTCTCGTATTCGAGGTCGATGCGCCACTCCTCTCTGACGAACACGAACCCTTCGCTCATCCTCTGAATTCCGAATGACGAAATCTTCGCGCCTCGGAAGTCGTCGTGATTCCTGAGAACTTCGTTCAGCCACTCGACTGATACATCCTCAGCGCGCCATGGTGGGTTGCCGGAGGATTTGTCTGCGTTCGTCATGACGTCTAGCTCGGTTCACGGTAGCTGGAGAGAATATCAGACCCATCAACCAAAGCCTCTATCGAGATGACACTATCGCACGGAGAAGAGTGAGCCTGCCGGGGTCATACCCTCGGGATTCAGCGAGCGCAACCCTGCTAAGTGTTTCGGCATGCGGATCCGTGTTATGCGCTTCTATCAGAAACATCATCGCTTCTCCCCACAACTCCCAGTCTCGCGGACTACTGGTCACAGCGTAAACCAGATCGGAAGGAGCATCTTCAATATCTGACCCGGACAATCGAAGGAGGCTTCGATAATACATCGCCAGATATTCCCGACCGAATGACGGCTGGTAATTGATTGCCCGTTCAAGATATTCAGCCGTGTCTGAGAAATCGCTCGTCAAAAAGTAGATATGCCGAAGTTCGGCCAACGCGACCGAAATGAAGTTACCTTCGTCAATTAAACTTGATAACAACTGCACGGCTACTTCGTAACGCCCTAGCCTCGAATTGACTACTCTTCGCAGAAATAGAGTCCGACCGGAGCCAGAATCGCCGACTGAAAGTTCTCCCGAAGCGTCAAGCTCGTTGAGAGCCTCCTCATATTGGTGCAACGCGATGAACGCTTCAGTTTTTTCGTTGCGTGCGATAGCCAACAGTGGTAGTTGGTAATCACCCGAAGAAGATGTGTTCGTATCAAACAAGGCATCAGTTGATTCAGCAGCGCTTGCCGATCTTCGCGTGGAAGGAGTAGGCGACACAGCTCTAGAAGCACGTTGCGTTTCGGAGGCCCGATCTGTCGAGAGTTGCTGAGTTACCGACGGGCCAGTTGCGCGAGTCGCTGCTTCCGCTGCAACTTGAGCCTCCGAGGTTCGTTCGATGGCAACATTCGTTGGCGAATCGCCGCCTGTGCCGCACGCCAATATGCTCAGGACGCATGTCAACGCCACCACATATGCGCCGATTGATTTAACGCTCATGTGCTAGCCCACCCTCTGTTCCTCACGAGCCACTGACAAGTATGTGTCACTCAGAGGATGCAGCTTTGTAATCAAACGAAGACCATCCCCAACCGCCGAGTCTTCGTAATTCTCCGTCAGGATTCGGCCCCAGTTATCGCGGCGGGGTTGAGCGCCCGTCACCACAGTCTGGCTAGCCTACGTACTCCGACATCATAAACCCGTTGCCCTCAGGGTCTGCAAGTTCGGCCAGCTTTATCGGCTCGCCGGGTCGGTTTCCAGGAGCTTTGCGAATTAGGCCTCCGCCTGTTTCGATTTCGGCGCAGGCGGATTCGACGTCCGACACCTGAACGCTCAATCCGGTCGGGTTGAAATCGCCGTTGCCTCCGCCGTGGAGGGCGACGACGGCGTCCCCGTGGGCAAGTTCGCTCCACATAGGAGACTGCGAGTTGACCTTCAGTCCAACAACGTCACGATAGAAGGCCACGGCGCGGTCCATGTCCTGGACCATAAGCATGTATTTCAGTGATTCTATTCGCATCGTATGAGACCTCCTGACTCGTAAATAAGATCGGGCCGCCAACATCTGATTCATAATATCAAGTGTTGGCGGCCCGTGTTTGCTACATCGGTTGCGAAACTACTCGCACTTGGAGTAGCCGCAATCTAGGCAACTCAGGCATCCCTCCTGAGGGATCAGCGAACCGGAGCATTTGGGGCACCGGATGCCGGTCGCGACAGGGCTGGCGCTGTGACCGTTGCCGTTGCCATTGGGGGCTGCGGACTCCGCCTGAGTGGAAGGGAACAGTCCTAACTGCGCCACGGTCTTCGATTCCTCGGTGGGGCCGTGACCCTGGAGGGCGATGTGGTCGGCGTGGAGGTGGTTGCCCAGAGCATGGGCCACCGCATCGGGCGCCGAGCGTATCAGCGTTCCGCCGTCCCATGCAGGGCAACAGGTGATGCCCTGGAGATGCTCGACGATCTCATCAGGCCTAATGCCGGAGCGCAGGGCCAGGGACACCAACCGAGACACGGCCTCCAGGTTCGCCGAGTCACACCCTCCAGCTTTGCCCAGGTTGGTGAACACTTCGAAGGGCTTTCCATTTTCGTCAAAAGTGATGTTGACGTACATATTGCCGTGACCGGATCGTATGCGATCCGTGACGCCAGACACCGAGGTCGGGCGCTGTCGAGGGATCAGGATTTCCTTGACCACCGAGGCGTCATCTTCGTTCGCGGACTCTGATCCCGTCTCCAGAACCTGCATCGACTTTGAGCCGTCGCGATAGACTGTAACGGCCTTGCATCCCGTCTCCCAGGCCAGCATGTAGGCGTTGTGGACGTCCTCGATGGTCGCGTTGTTGGGCAGGTTGATGGTCTTGGAGACCGAGTTGGTCACATGGTTTTGCCAGACAGCCTGCATACGAACGTGAGCCTCAGGGCTGATGGTCATCGACGTGCGGAAGATGTCGGGGTCCAGGCCATGCTCCTTCAGGATGCTTTCGGCGCTGTCTGGAGTCTCGATGATCTGTTGAAGGACGTTTCGCACGCGGGCGTCGTCGCCCAATTCTTTGTGAAGCGTCTCGGTAATAGACGTTGGAGCGTCCAGCAGTCTGGAGCTTGTGCCCTCGTGGTCCTTCCACAGCACGTTCGACCACCACGCCAGCGCGAAGTGAGGCTCGATGCCGCTGGAGCAACCGGCTATGCGGCTGATCGTTCCCGTGGGAGCGATCGTGACAATGCTGGAGTTCCGAACCGGAGGCAGGCCGCGCTGTTTGAGAGCCGAACCTTCATACTCGGCGAACGGGCCACGCTCGACGGCGAGGTTGTGGGACTCGTCCCAGGCTGTGCTCTCTATGAAACCGCCCATCTCTTCGGCCAAATCACGCGCCGGTTGAGAATCGTAGGGTAGGTTGAGGCGAATCAGAGCGTCGGCCCAACCCATGACGCCCAGACCGATGCGTCGGGTCGCCAGGTTGACTTCTCTGAGTTTCTCCAGAGGGAAGCTGTTGACCTCAATGACGTCATCCAAGAATCGAACGGCCGTCCTGACGGTGTCTTCCAGAGCTTCCCAATCGAAACCGTTTCCGTTGATGTGGCGGTCAAGATTGATAGAGCCAAGGCAGCAGTTGCCATAATTCTCCAGGAACTCTTCGCCGCACGGATTGCTGGTTTGAATCTTGCCCATCTGAGGGTTGGGAGCGGTCTCCCAGACGCGGTCCATGAAGACGACGCCGGGGTCTCCCGTCTTCCAGGCGGACTCGGTGATCTCGTCCCAAAGCTCCCGCGCTCGGATGGTCTCGACAACCTCCAAAACGGGGCCGTCGCCTTCGTCGCGAGGGTTAATCAGGTTCCAATCTGCATCGGCCTTGACCGCCTCCATGAAGGCGTCGGTTATCTGAACCGAGATGTTGAAGTTCTGGAGCGTGTCGTCGCTATCCTTGCAATGGATGAAATCTCGGATGTCGGGATGGCTGTCCAGAAGCTGGCCCATGTGCGCGCCCAGCCGGAATGCGCCCTGGGTGAGGGTCGCGCCGACGGCAGAGTACAGCTTCATGACCGCGATAGGGCCACAGGCGTTGCCGTGAGTCGTCCTGATGGCGTCGTTCTTCGGCCTCAGATTCGAGAATCCGAATCCGATGCCGCCGCCCCATTTCTCGATCATGGCGGCGTCGTGGGCCACCTCCATGATGGACTCCATGTCGTCCTCGGGCGACACGACGAAACATGCCGACAGGCAACCCCGACCCGTGCCTGCGTTGACCAGAGTAGGGGAGTTGGGTAGGAACTTCAACGAGGTCATCATGTCGTAGAACTTGTTCTCCCAGACCGCCTGATGCGCGGGAGCCTCGCCCTGAGCGATAGCGTTGGAGACCCGGTGGAACAGGTCTTCGGGGGCCTCAATGGCGTTGCCGTCGGCATCCTTGCGAAGGTAGCGTTCTTCCAGGATCGTCCTGGCGTTATCGGAAATTATCAGTTCGCCTCTGGTCGCGATGGGGGTTGTATGGCCGTTGCCATTCCCGTTGCCCTTGAGGGACTGAGTGACCTGGCTCAGGACATCGCCGGACACGCCGGCAGACTCCAGAGCGCGTTCGATATCCTGAAGCAATTGTTCTGATGATCTCTGAGAGTTTGACCCGCTGGACTTTTCATCCACGTACATTCTCACGACTCCTGATTTGGGTTGGGCTTGGGCGGTTGTCGGTTATCGCGATTGGTAGATTCGGGTCTCTTGTAATACCCGAATAATAGCATAAAACGAACATATGGTCTATAATAAATAGACGGCAAATCTCCCGGCGGGCGGCTCTACGCCGGGTTGGCCTGAGGGCGTTTGGGCCTCCGACCTCGACGGCGACGCCTGCGTATCGGTGGCGTCTCGTCCTCCAGCAGCGAGAGCTGATTTTCGGGGACGCCGTCGCCGGGCTCCCGGTTTTCGATGAGGGCTTCGATCTCTTGCTTGAAGCTCTCGATGTCTCGGAAGTCCCGGTACACGCTGGCGTACCTGATGTAGGCCACGCGATCCATAACCTTGAGCCGGTCCATGACCAACTCGCCGATGTCCTTGGACGTTATCTCAGCGCGGCCTGAGTCCGAAAGGTCTGATTCGATCTCTTCCAACGCTTTTTCGATACTGCCCAGGGGCAAGGGGCGTTTGGCGCACGCTTTGGTGACGGATGCCCAGAGTTTGTCGCGGACGAATTCTTCGCGCCGCTCGTCGCGTTTGACCACCATCAGAGCGCGCATTTGAACGCGTTCGTAAGTGGTGAACCGTCGGGCGCATGCAAGGCATTCTCGCCGTCTCCGGATGCCGTCGCCGGAGTCTCGCGAGTCGATGACCTTGGAGCTACTTTCGTCGCAGAATGGGCAATACATCAATCAATCTGAATGGCTAAACAAAGTCTAAGAAAAGTATTACCAACCACAATCTACTGGGCACATTGGATACATTACCACCATATATTGGGGTATGTCAATAAATTTCCACGCACAAATATGGCAACAAACTGTCGATTATCTGGCAATTATGGTGAACTCGATTTTATCGAGGCTGGACGGCAATCCTGAGCTGCTCCAACTGATTTATGCGAGGCAGGTTTGCGTCCGATTTCATTCTGAGTAGAGAGGGGCGAAGCGTGTGGCCATGGCCCATCTGATGATCATCCTACATACTAATTAGATGTTCGTCTGAGGCCTAAGATTCGCGACGGCCCTGCCAATAATCTGAACTACACTCCCCATCCAGGACGACAAAAAATTGGTGTTTCCTGGCGCCTAATTGCCTCGCATCGAACGACGACGCCGTTGTCGGTTCAACAGCGCCGTCGGTCTCAGAGTGAATTATGGACGGGCGTTAGTCCGGCAAGCCGTTGTTGGGCCTTGATCGCGCCCTGGAGGAGAATCGTCTCAAGAACGGAGGGAGATCAAGGTCGGAATCGTCGTTGTTCAGGGCATCCTGGAGCAGTCGGTCCACTTGCTCCTCTCTGTCGGTAAAGGTGTCTCCGGTGGGGAAGCCGGTCGCGATGATGGTGAGCTTGATCTCGTTCTCCATCTTCAGGTCGGTGACCATGCCGAAGATGATGTTAGCGTCCGGATCGACGACCCGCTGGATGACCTCGGCGGCTTCGTGAAGCTCGGAGAGTCGAAGATCGCTGCCGCCAGTGATGTTAAACAGCACTCCGCGCGCGCCCTCGATGGATACGTCCAGCAACGGGTTGGTGATCGCCTGCTGGGCCGCTTCTCGCGAGCGATGCTCTCCCATGCCCCAGCCGATGGACATCCATGCGGGGCCGGCGTCTCGCATGATGGCGTTGACGTCGGCGAAGTCCACGTTTATGTCGCCAGCGACGGTCACAAGTTCTGCGATGGACTGGACGCCCATTCGCAGAACGTCGTCGGCCATTCGAAAAGCGTTCTCTGCTGTGATTTCATCTTCAGCGATGACGTGCAGTCGCTCGTTGGGTATCACCAGAAGGGTGTCAACGTGTTCACGCAGACGACTGATGCCCTGCTCGGCGACCCTGGATCGTCGAAGGCCCTCAAAGGCGAAGGGCCGGGTGACGATACCCACTGTAAGGGCGCCCGTTTCTTTGGCTATCTGAGCGAGGACCGGCGAGGCGCCCGTTCCGGTTCCGCCTCCCATTCCGCCGGCCACGAACACCATATCAGCGTCGCTGAGAACCTCATAGAGGTCTTCGCGACTCTCCTCAGCGGAGCGCGCGCCGAGTTCGGGGCTTCCCCCAACGCCCTGACCCTGGGTCAGTTGGTCGCCGATGCGAACCTTCAGGGGAACATCGCTTCTAACCAGGGCCTGGGAGTCGGTGTTGACGACGATATACTCGACGCCAGGCATCGGCTCACGGAACATGCGGGACACCGCGTTGGAACCTCCACCGCCGACGCCAACGACTTTGATCCGAGCGACGGCTTCCTGGTCGCCTCTATAGTTGGTCATATAGCTTGCCCCCTTCTCTGGGTTTGTGCATTTTCAGATACAGGTTCAGTTCGATATTTGGAAGATGAAGATGCCTGCTTATCTTGGGAACATCTTTTTGAAGAACCGGGACACTCCTCGGTTTGGCTGTTCTTCCGCTTCATGATTATTGGAATGATTGACATGCCCGGGCGCGCCTTGACGATCGATTGCCCAGAGCAGCAGACCTACGCTGGTGGCGAACATCGGAGAGCGCAACTCGTCGGGAATGCCTGGTACGTCGTCAGGCGAGCCTATCCGCACATGCCGGGTGATTGTTCGTCGAATCATGTCTTCGAGCCCCGGCAGGCTGGCCGAACCACCGGTTAACACTAACCGAACTTCCGACGACTCGGTGTACCCTGACTCGGTCAGCTTGATGCGTATGAGCCTAACAAGCTCTTGCGCCCTCTCTCGCAAAAGTTGGCTCAGGTCGCGCAAGGCGACGGTTCGATTGCTGACTCGACCCGCTAACGGCAGAGACACGTCTGCAATGGCCCCCAACGAAGCCGGATCAGTTGTGCCGTGTTCGAGTTTGACGGCCTCAGCGGCTTCGTAGGTCGTGTCGTAGGTCAGGCAAATGTCGTTAGTGAACTGGAACCCGCCGATAGGCAGGGCGGCGTTGTAGAGAACCGTGCCCTGACGATAAACTACCATGTCGGTTGTGCCGCCTCCGATGTCCACCAGGGCGACCCCAGACTCCCTTTCCTCAACTGTCAGCACCGCTTCCGCGCTGGCGATTGGCTCCAACACAAGTTCGCGCACAGAGACTCCAGCCTGTCGAACGGCCTGATTGAGTTTGTCTATGAACATGGCCGCTGCGGTGACGACGTGAGTTTCGACCTTGACCTGGCTCGTGTGCATGCCCAGAGGGTTGCGGATTCCCGACTGGCCGTCGAGTATGTAGTTCCTGGGCAAAGCGTGAAGCACTTTGCGTCCCGGCTCCGCGCTGGCTGCGGCCACGGAGGTGGGAACGCGCCGAATATCCGCAGGGGTTATGACTCCACGTTTCGCGGCCCAGTCCAGCTTGTCCAGACGGTTCTCGAAATTCACGTGGGAGCCTGTGACGCCCACATATGCTTCATTGACCGTCGCTCGAGCTTGTCTTGCCGCTTTAGTCGCCGACTCCCGGATCACCGATTGTGTCGCGCTGATGTCGGTGACGATCCCCTTTTGGAGTCCCTGAGATGGCACGACGCTGTGCGACAGGACGCTAAAACGGCGTCCGCCTTCTCTGCGGGCTATGATCGTGCACACCTTAGATGTGCCGACATCAATTGCCATTATTATGTTGGGGTCCTGAATCATGCCTTATGCTCCTGATTCGGCCTCAAAATTCCCAAAAGGTTTATTTTACCTACGCTGTGGGCGTATTGGAGCGTTTCTATACAGATTATTTATCGTTCCTACGAATCATATCCGCTGAGCGATTCGCAGTTTGGCGCTTCGTGCTCGTGGATTTGATCTGATTTCCTCATCAGAGGGTGTAATCACGCGACGATTAATTAGACTGAGTGTTGGCGTATGCTCGCATACGCATATCGGCAGGCCTGGAGGGCATATGCACTCTGATGCCTCTCGACGCATGACATTCTTGACCACACGGTCTTCGAGTGAGTGGTAACTAAGCACGACCAACCGCCCGTTCGGTCTTAGAGCCTGGATAGCGGCCATCAGGCCCTTCTCCAGATTATCCAGTTCGCCGTTGACTGCGATACGCAGAGCCTGGAACGTTCTGGTCGCCGGGTGGACTCGGCTCCGTGTAGACCAATTTACCGCACGCTTCACAACGTCCGCCAACTCGGTGGTGGTGGTGATTCTGCGTCGGTTGATGATGGCTCTGGCTATCGAACGCGCCCGTGGCTCCTCTCCGTATTCTCGGATGACCGCCGCAAGCTCGCGCTCCTGGTAATGGTTAACGATATCGTAAGCGGTGAGTTCTGTTTGTGGGGTGAACCGCATGTCCAGCGCGGCTTCGTTGCGGAAACTGAATCCCCGTTCAGGGGTGTCCAGTTGGAGCGAGGATACTCCCAGGTCAAACAGGACTCCTTCGAATAGACTGTCGCCCGCGATGTGAGCAAGCTCTGAGAAGTTTGATTGCGCCAGTTCCAGTCGGTCGGTATAGTCGGCCAACCTGAGGCGCGCGAAATTCAGGGCGGTGTCATCCAGGTCGATGCCCAGAACGGAAACGTCGTCACCGGCGCGAAAAATCGCGTCTGCGTGACCGCCCTCTCCCACGTTGCAATCAATGTATGCTCCGCCGGGCGTGAGGCCCAAACCCTCTATCGCCTCGGTGGACATCACCGGGACATGGATGGGACTTATAGCAGGTTCGTTGACCTTAGTCATCTGCTCGACGGCTGCGCTGCTTGCTAGAATGTTGGGACGATCGTGCCTACTCTGAGGCGTATCTAAGGCAGCGGCTCTAGATTGTTGCCCAAACGTCGACTGTGGACGCGTTAAGCATTCACTATGGGCCGACGGTCCGACGATTGTGCGCTTCAGGATGTGATCCTCGTCTTTACATGGTAACATATCGGTTGAATTGCGAATAAATCTAATACGTAAAGGATGCCTACCAGCCGCATCCAGCGCTGGTTCATTGACTCGTTGGGGTCGAGCGCCGAGCGGACGTTTTCCCACCACGGATATGAGTGTCCCAGAATGTTCCGCAACCGCGCAAGGGATATTTGGGAACTCTTCCTCGACATTTATGTATCCGATTTTGAATTGAGGGGCAGGCAGATTTTCAAGCTGGCAATTCTCACAATCAGCGACACAGGTTCCAAAGGCGAACGCGAAGACACCAGCGGCGACGCCATCAGCAAGATCATGGCGGATGCTGGCGAGTTTGAAGAAGTCGCCCGCGAGATCGTCGCCGATGAAACAGGCCTCATTGCCGGAAGGCTGACCGAGTGGTGCGACACCGGCGACATTGACCTGGTGGTGACCACAGGAGGCACAGGACTCGGCCCCCGTGATGTGACGCCAGAAGCGACACGTCAGGTTATCGACCTGGAGGTTCCAGGCATCGCCGAGGCCATGCGTATGGAGACGTTGAAGATTACCCCGTTCGCCATGCTCAGTCGATCGGTGGTCGGCGTCCGCAACGGTTGCCTGATCGTGAACCTCCCCGGCAGTCCAAAGGGCGTCACTGAAACGTTGGAAGTTGCCCTCCGAGGTATCTCGCACGCGCTCGAAATGGTCAAAGGCTGGCGCACCCATTGACGTCCAGACGTTCATTGATATTGTTGTTCGATAGGGGCGGGTTCGAAACCCGCCCTAGCTCTGTCCGGCGTTCGCCTGCATGATGCGATTTCACGTTCTGACCATATTCCCTGGGATGTTTGACAGCCCTCTATCGTTGAGCATCATCGCCCGCGCTCAGAAACAAGGACTTGTCGAGGTGAACCTTCATAACATTCGAGACTTCACCCACGACCGCCACAACACCGTCGACGACTACCCGTTTGGAGGAGGGCCGGGGATGGTCATGAAACCCGATCCCCTGTTCGAGGGTGTCGAGCATGTGCGGGAGTCCGCGTCACTGGATGAAAACGTCCCGACCGTCTTGATGACGCCCCAGGGCCGTCAATTCAACCAGCGCATCGCAGAAGATTTATCCGAATTATCCGATATGGTCATCATATGCGGCAGGTATGAGGGCGTCGACGAGCGAGTCCGCCAGAATCTGGTCACCGACGAGATCAGCATCGGAGACTACGTCCTGGGGGGAGGAGAGCTGGCGGCGATGGTGGTCATCGACGCTGTGGCCCGGCTGATTCCCGGCGTGGTCGGCTCGGCGGAGTCTCCTGCTAACGACTCTCACACCACGGGCTTGCTGCAACACCCTCTATACACTCGGCCATCGGTGTTTCGAGGCATGGAGGCTCCCGATGTCCTGTTGTCAGGCCACCATGCCGAGATAACCAAATGGCAGCGATGGGAAGCTTTGCGCCGCACGTTGGAGCGACGGCCCGACATGCTGGAATCATCAGAATTGTCACCGGACGACCGTCGATTCCTCGACGAACTGAGGGACGAACGAGAACGCGATGATTGATGTGGCTCGTTCAATATTCATCGTAGTGTTCATATTGGCCGTCTCGGCCTGCGACCCAGACTCCGATCAGACCGTCGCCACATCGGGAAACTCGGTTCCAGCCGCGCCGGTTGTTTCGGCGGAATTGGTCTCGACGGTGTCTCCTATAGAAAGTCTTTCCGACGTGGAGGCTGTTTCGGTAAGTGGCGCTCCTGGATCATATACCTTCTCCGTCACAGTTAGCAGCCCTGACACCGGCTGCGACCATTATGCTGATTGGTGGGAGGTATTGTCCGAATCAGGAGACCTTCTCTATCGCCGTGTTCTTCTCCACTCTCACGTTGATGAGCAGCCATTCACGCGCACTTGCGGCCCCGAGGATGCTCGGCGGGATAAGACGGTGATTGCTCGGGCGCATATGAATCTCTCGCGCTATGGCGGGGTCGCGATGCGGGGAAGCCTGATCGACGGATTCAACAGCGTCATTCTGACAACCGGCTTTGGAGACGGCGTGGAGACGATGGCGCCGTTGCCGGACGGCTGCGCGTTCTGAATGTGGCCGGTCCGCTATGGGACGCTCACAATGAGCATCCCCTCGGACCAATCCTCGGTCTGAGATACCAGAGCGCCGGTCGGGTCGAACATGTAACCGCCGCCTGGGAAGTCTTCATCCACAATGCGGCCTGACTGGGTCCGGCAGCGATGGTCAGTCCGTGCTTTCGGGCGTACTTGCCCATCTTGGCCTTGCATTCGCCGTTCCACCAGTCGTAGCCTGATTGCCAGTTCCGCGTTGTCTGATCTCCGTCAAGTCCGGGCGCGGAGGAGTGCAAGACGACCTGCGTTCCAGCCTCGGAGTATCGACGGAACAGGTCTTCACCCTCGATGTCCGCGCAAATCGCCAACCCGAAGTTGATGCCGCCCTGACTGAATATGCAAAGTTCGTCGTCGGCAGAGTTAAGCGATAACTCTTCAGGCGCGAGATGCGTTTTGTGATAGACATGCAAAAGCTCGCCGCCGCGAATGATGCCTTGGAAAATGAATGGATTGCCTGATGGGTTGCGTTCAATGATGCCCACAACACCGGTAATCGGGTTATCATGGAACCATTGAAAGAGCAAGGAGGTAATCGTCCCAGCCAATCACCGCCTCAGGGAATTTGAGAGGGTCGATATACCCTGTCAGATGCCTTCTGGAAAACAAACGATGTCTGCCCTTGCCCCTGTCTCTGATGCTTGTGCGGAGAACTCGATGGAGCGTTGCACGTTGTGTTGTATCTCGCCTTTTTCGCAAGTCATCTGGATCAGGGCGACTTTGAATTGTTCTTTGCGGACGAGCATTGGGACAAAATCTTTTCGGTCTCTGGAACGTGAAGTGTATTCATCTGATTATATATGCGGATGATGTCGCGGTCGGCAGCGATTTTGGTAAATGCTGGACTTTTGACCCTTGAGAGTCGGACATCATGCGATCCCAGGTTTCCATCGGCCAGAACGAATCTGCTATATTATCGGCATTGTTCAAGCGAGGGGTATCTGATGAAAGGCAAGGACTTCCTGTCCATCACAGACTTGGAACCGGATGAGGTTGCGCTCATGGTTCAGCGCGCCAGGCATATCAAAGAGACCGAAACGCCTCGACCCCTGGAGGGCAAGGTGTTGGCTTTGATATTCGAAAAGCCGTCATTGCGAACCAGAGTCAGTTTCGAAGTCGGGATTCGACAGATGGGCGGCGAGTGCATCTACCTGAGCAACGCAGACATCGGTCTCGGAACACGGGAGCCAGAGATCGACGTGGCGCGAGTCCTCGACCGGCTGGTGGATGGAATCGTTGCTCGCGTGTTCTCACACCGCAGCCTCGAAATCCTCGCTGAAAATACCACAATCCCTGTCATAAATGCCCTCTCTGACCTAGCTCACCCATGCCAGGCGCTGGGGGACTTGTTGACTATCAACGAGAGCAAAGGCAACCTTGAAGGCCTCAATGTTACCTATGTTGGCGATGGCAATAACATCGCATCCAGTCTGGCGTTGGCTTGCAGTTCTGTTGGAGCGAATTTCACGATCTCCGCACCCGGCGACTACCATGTGCCATCCATCGCATGGGATGAGGCCCGACGCCGCGCCGCCCAAAAGGAGTCCCTTTTGGACTGGGTGGAAAAACCTCAAGATGCCGTCAAAAGCGCAGACGTCGTTTACACCGACGTCTGGATAAGCATGGGTGACGAAGCAGAGGCTGATGAGCGTCGTCGCGTGTTCGCCGAGTATCAGGTGAACACGGAGTTGATGGGCCTTGCAAAATCGGACGCAGTGTTCATGCACGACATGCCTGCTCACCGAGGCGAAGAGGTTTCGGACGAGATGTTCGATCACCCCAAATCGGTCGTCTTCCATCAGGCAGAGAACCGACTCCACGCTCAAAAAGCCGTCATGGCAGAGCTTTTCAGCAGGTGACGTTTGGCGTCATGAAAATTCACGAATTGATAAGATAGCGTCAAAAGCGCATCGGTAGGTGCGGGTTTCAAACCTGCCCTTACACAAGCATATGACCTGTCACCAATGACAAGGAGTCGTCGTGGCAAAGCCCGTCGTCGCAATTGTGGGTAGACCCAACGTCGGAAAATCAACAATGTTCAACCGATTGGTTGGACGTTCTGCGGCCATTGTGTCTCGGATGGCAGGCACCACTCGCGACCGTAACACCCGCGAGACCGAATGGGGCGAGCATCTTTTCATCTTAGTTGACACTGGCGGGTTGGAGATCTTCCCGGAAGATGATATGTGGCGTCAGGTCAGGGCGCAAATTGAGACTGCCATCGAGGACGCCGACGTCATAATAATGATGGTGGATGTTCGGGACGGCGTGACGCCGGACGACGTCGACGTGGCACAGCTTTTGCGACCCGTCGATCAGCCCATTATTCTGGCGGCCAACAAGGCCGACACTGCGACCGTGGGCACGACGGTCTCCGAGTTTTACGAGCTTGGCCTGGGAGACCCACACCCGATAAGTGCATACCATAACATTGGCCTGGATGACATGATGGCCGAGGTCATCAAACATTTCCCCGATGGGACTGAGTTCCCAGAGCCGGAGGCCGACCTCCGCGTCGCCATCGTGGGCAGGCCCAACGTCGGCAAGTCCCAATTGCTTAACATCATTACCGGCGAGAACCGCTCGATTGTCAGCGATGTGCCTGGCACAACTAGGGACACGGTAGACACTCTGATCGAGGTCGAAGATAAGACTGTCCTCCTCATCGACACCGCCGGCATTCGACGGCGAGGAAAGATAGGCACTGGCGTTGAGAAGTACAGCGTCATTCGATCTGTGCGGGCCATCGACCGTGCCGACGTTGCGATACTTCTTATGGACGCTTCCGAACCTGCAACCGCTCAGGACTCCCATATTGCCAGCTACATCCTCGACTCATTTAAAGGCGTCGTTCTGGCAGTCAACAAATGGGACCTGGCGGGGGAGTTGAACGTCAACCGAGAGGACGTAATGGCGGTCGTCGCGGACAAATTCCGATTCGCGTCCTACGCCCCCTTGAGATTCATATCTGCGCTGACCGGTCAGGGCGTGAACCAACTTCTCGACACCGCTCTTTCTGTGCACCGACAGTGGACCAAGAGCCTCCCCAGATACGACTTGAGACGGACGGTCATGAACGCGGTGGCCGAGCATCCCCCCGTTGCTCAAAAAGGGCGGTCCCTCAGAATCTACAACGTTTCGCAGGATCAGGCAGGGCCGCCGACGTTCACCTTCTACGTCAATCATTCTGACACTCTGCATTTTTCATACCAGAGATACCTGGAAAACCGACTGCGCGAAGTGTACGATTTCCACGGCAGTCCCTTGAAAATGCGGTTCAGAAGCAGGCGTGAGTGATGTTCGATTACCTGATACTTGTCCCGATTGCGTATCTGTTGGGTTCGGTTCCCTTCGGACTGATTGCCGGCAAATTGGCAGGCAACGTAGACATCCGTGAGCACGGAAGCGGCAACATCGGCATGACCAACGTCCAGCGAACCGTGGGGACTCCGGTGGCGTTGGTTGTGCTGTTTTTGGATATGGGCAAGGCCGTGCTTGCGGTTGTGGTCGCCCGAATCTTCTTTGATTCACCGGGCGTCGATGCGGCGGCGGCTCTGGCAGTCGTGTTTGGCCACAACTGGCCGGTATTTATCCGATTCAAAGGGGGCAAAGGAATTGCTTCCGGCTGGGGTGGGTTGTTTGTTTTGTCCCCAATTGCCGGTCTTGTTGCCACGCTCGTGGGTCTACCACTGATTGCGTTTACGCGATACGTGTCGCTGGCATCAATCTCCTCTGCTGTGTTGGGGTCTCTGGCTCTCATAATATTGGCGGCCTTGGGGCACCTTCCTCTGGCCTACATCTGGTTCGGCGCTATCGGCAGCGTTTTGGTGGTTGCTCGCCACAGAGAGAACATCCAGCGTCTTCTCAGCGGCACCGAACGAAAGCTGGGCCAACAGGCTGAGGCCGCATCGTAGAATCACGCCATGCTGAGTCGAAGCGAAGCATCTGGTTGTTGAGAGAACGGTTGTGAGAATTACGACGAGATTCTTCGTCCGCGCACTTAGAATCGCGAACACTGACACCTGAAAACCTGATGCCCGAAACCTATACAACAAATGCCAACAGTCACCATCGTAGGAACCACAAGCTGGGGCACAACCCTGGGCATTATCATGGCTCGGCAGAGCGTGACGGTGCGATTGCTCGCCCGCAATGACGATGAGGCTCAAAGGCTTCAGGCTGCCCGCGAGAACGCCCGATTCGTTCCCGATGCTCCGTTTCCTGATTCGTTGAGTGTCACCGCCGACGCCAAATCTGCCTTCGAAGGCGCGGATCTGTTGGCTTTCGTGGTACCTTCCAAAAGCCTCAGAGAGAACGCCCGAAATGTGGCGCGATATGTGAATCGAGGTTCGATAGTAGTTACCGCGACAAAAGGGCTTGAGCTTGGTTCAGGAAAACGCATGAGCCAGGTGTTGGAGGAGGAGTTGGGGGAATCGTTGACGCACGGAGTGTGCGCTCTGTCAGGCCCTAACCTAGCCCGTGAGATCGTGGCGGAAATGCCGTCGTCCACGGTCATTGCATCCTCGGACACCGAGGCCGCGACCAAAGCGCAGGCGATCATCAACTCCTCGGTGTTTCGCGTTTACACTAATGAAGACATCGTGGGCGTCGAGTTCTGTGGCGCTCTCAAGAACATCATCGCCCTGGGCGCAGGGATAGTGGACGGTCTGGGTCTGGGAGACAACTCCAAGGCAGCGTTCATGACGAGGGGGCTAGCCGAGATAACTAGGCTGGGCGTCGCCGCTGGAGCCAGTCCAACAACTTTTGCGGGACTGGCCGGGATGGGAGACTTGATCGCGACCTGCTCCAGCGCTCTGAGCAGGAATCACTTCGTCGGAAAGCAGTTGGCAAAAGGACGCAACCTGACCGAGATTCGCGCAGCGATGCAGAACGTGGCCGAGGGCGTGGACACGACCCCCGCCGCAGTGGAACTAGCGGACAGGTTGGGCGTGGAAATGCCCATAGCGCGCATGACCCACAAAATTCTCTTCGATGGACTGTCGGTCCGCGACGCGATCGCCGAGTTAATGGGCCGCGACCCGACGTCCGAGTAACTTGCTTCTTGCAACTACTAGACAGATGCCTTCCGATCAGGAACTCAAGGGTGCCGGCGGGCTTGTCTTGCGAGGTTTGGCCTACAGCTCCCACTCCCCAAGCTCGAAGCAAACAGCGGCCACAGAGGCGATGGCGGCAGTCTCGGCTCTGAGGACGCGCTGGCCTAGGCTCACAGTCTGAACTCCGTGGTGATGGGCAAGATCGGCCTCCTCGGCTGTAAATCCACCTTCAGGCCCGATTATTATTGACACTTCCGAAAACCCACGGCCTTCGTTTCTGATCTTTGAAATTGTGTCCTTCAGACCAGAAGACCGCTCTTCCTCCCACGGCATCAGGGCGAGAGAAGGTTGACTTCGAAGGGCGTCCTCTAAACTCACGGGCGCCAGCGCCTCTGGAATCCTGGCTCGGCGGGACTGTTCTGCCGCCTCGGTGACGATGCGCCGCCACCTTTCCATGCGACTGTTCGTTCGACGCTCAGATGAGCGTCGAACGACTGTGCGTTCGGTGATGATCGGGACGAAAGTGGACACGCCAAGCTCGGTGCATTTCTGGAGAACGATATCGAATCTGTCGCCCTTCAGCATGGCCTGATACAGGGTGATCTTGGTATCTGGCTCGCCGAGACCGCGGCTTTGTTGGATGACGTTGGCCTCAACCAATTGCGGCGACACAGTCGTCAGAACCACATCGTATTCCTGTCCTGAATTGTCGAGGAGAACAATGCTATCGCCGGGGGCCTGACGTAGCACCCGCGCGATCTGGTGGGCCTGGTCTCCAGACAGAGTTGCCTTCCCGTCAGAAATTGACTCGGGAGGCACGAAGAACCTGTGCATGGTCAGCCTCTAGCGGATCGGACCTTACGTGCCTGGGACCCAGAGAGCAGAGCGCTCTGGCTGTCGCTCGGCTTCCTCGACACTGGAGGTTTCGGCCGGAGCGTCGGTCTGTTGGTTGGGCACCCACAGCCCGGAATCCGAATCCACATCTCCCTGGGCAGCCTGTTGCTCTGGCGTCCAGATTGGAGAAGCAGGGATCGGCGGCTGGCCCTGAGCTTGAGCGTTTTGTTGGAATAGCTCCTCGAAACCCTCTGGCGGCTCGCCTGCCGGAACGTAGTTGAAGTTTCCAATGCCAACGTTCTCAACCAGACGGTTTAGAACCATACGTTGGTTGTCGCCTGGGGCGGGAACATAAGTCGGCACGCCGCCATGTCCGAACTCTATCACGCCACTGCGCGGTTGTGCATCGGCGGTGTCCAGAATATTGCGGGTCCGATTAAACAGCCTGTGAGGTCGGAAGCCTATGGCCTCCGCGAACTCTATCGCGCCGTATATTATTTCGTGGGCAAGTTCGACAGAGACGCTTATCGGAGGCTCGCCCTGATACAGACGAGGCAGGGCGTCGTTGTGGAACTGGTTTGGCTCGACGTTTACGCCAAAGAACGTGTCCTTCAGTCCAACGCAAAAAGTGTCGACCAGGAACCTGCCGAATGTGATGTTGTCGTCGGGCTGAGTGCGGGCAACGATCATCGAGGCGATGCCGTACTGTTGCCAGTCCCGCTGCACCCATGCTCCCAAAAACGGAAATTCGCGGGCGCGACGGAGCATGCTCGCCGGCCGTTCGGATGCGGACTCGTGGATTGCGCGCTGGACCAGCTTATTCTTGCGCTGGGTCCGTTTTTGAAGGGCGCGTTGCAGTTTTTTGTGCTGTTTTCGCTTCTGTTTCTTCGCCATATACTGCTGGGTCAGTTCGGGTGTCTGAGAATCAGGCTGATGCTAGCAGTGTCACCCAGTCGCCGTCAATGAACGTCTCGTCGATGGACGCTCCCACAGCGTTCAACGCTTTGGTCACGTCCTCGACGTGAGGCTCGATGATTCCTCCGGCGATGAGTTTGCCGCCGATGGCGACGGAGTCGATCAGGTGTTGGGCAAGGTTGGTCACGACTTTGGCAGAGATATTTGCGGCCACGATATCGAAACTGCGGGCCTCCGCCAGAGGGCTGGGTAACGTGCCCTGCACGATTTGAACTTTGTCTTCGATCCCGTTGATTCGGACATTCTCCTCGCCAGCCCGAGCCGCCACAGGGTCGATTTCCAGACCCAGAGCCGACGTGGCTCCCACTTTCACCGCGACCACAGAAAGGATTCCAGAACCGCAGCCTACGTCCAGGATTCGGTCTCCGGGCTTGGTGTCGCGCTCCAGAATTTCCATACAAGTGCGAGTAGTTGGGTGATGGCCGGTGCCGAACGCCATGCCGGGGTCCAGGTGTATCAGGATGTCGGACTCGGATGTCTCGACCGTCCTCCAGGTGGGGCATATGACCAGATGCCGGCCGATACGCAGGGGGTGGAAATGCTCTTTCCAGGCGTTCTGCCAGTCCTCCTCTTCGACATACTTTTCTTTGAGAGGGGAGATCGTGGCGAGATGGGCGACGAGCCGAACGCCAATGTCGATCTGGTTTCGTCGGCGTTCCGTTGTGTTGTCCACAGGCAGGTAGGTCTTGATGGTCACGAAATCAGGGACAGGCGGGGATTCGCCCTCGTCCGGATTGTAGCCTGCCTCTTGTTCGATTGCGACGCCGCCGTGACCGTATCTGTGGAAGATTTCGGACATCGGCTCTGCGTACTCGGGCGGGACGTCGACGGTTAGTTCAATCCATTTCAAATCAGCTACTCAGTGCCGAAGGCGTCTTTGACCTTGTCGAAAAAGCCCTTCTGCTCATCTTCGAGACCGCTCTCGCCCAGCATTTCGCCCAACTGTTGGAAAACGGCGCGCTGTTCGTCGTTAAGAGCCTCGGGAACATTGACTTCAACGGTGATAAACTGGTCGCCGCGCCTGGAGCCTCGAAGCTCAGGAACGCCCTTCTCCTTCAGCAAGAAGACCTCGCCTGGCTGCGTGCCAGCCGGAATCTCTAGATCCGTGTCGCCGTACAGTGTCGGGACGGGTACAGTGGCTCCCAGGGTCGCCTGGAAAACGCTGATAGGGTGGGTGTAGTGAATGTCGGTACCGTCACGAGCGAATATCTCGTGGGGTCGGACTCGAATCAGGACGTAAAGGTCGCCCGGTCGGCCACTGTTGGTCCCGGCTTCGCCTTCCCGACTGAGACGGATCTGAGTGTTGTCTTCAATTCCCGCAGGAATGGAGATCATCAGCTTGCGGTTTTTGCGCTCTCGGCCCGACCCTCGGCATTTTTTGCATGGGTTCGAAATGATGGTGCCCAAGCCCTGGCAGGTGTTGCATGTTGAAACCTGATGGAACTGTCCGAAGAACCCTTGCTGCGACCGCCTGACCTGTCCTGAGCCTTTGCAATTTGAGCAAGTGACCGGCGCAGCGCCAGATTCGCGTTTCGATCCTTGGCAACTGGAGCAGACGTCCATGCGTTGAATTTCGATCTCGTTGTCGGTGCCGAACACGGCATCCTCGAAGGAGATGTTCACGCCATATTGAAGGTCTGCGCCTCGCTTGGGCGCGTTGGCGTGGGTCTGGGTAGTCGCGCCGCCAAATCCACCGCTGAAGAACGCGTCGAAGATGTCGCCGAATCCGCCGACAGTGCCGAACCCATCGAAACCTCTGCCACCTGCCGCCCCAGCGGTGGCGGCGTGGCCGTAGCGGTCGTATGTGGCCCGCTTCTTGGCATCGGACAACACCTGGTAGGCCTCATTGACTTCTTTGAACTTGTCCTCTGCGCCCTCGTTCTTGTTGCGGTCTGGGTGGTACTCAAGCGCAAGCTTTCGGAACGCCTTTTTGATATCTTCCTCAGATGCTTCGCGGGCGATTCCGAGGACGTCGTAATAATCTTTTTTGCTAGTCGTCATGGCTCTTGTAGAGCATCCTTTACTGGCGGGACATTATGCTAAATATGCATCACGACGCGCCCACTGAATACAATATACTCTCAGGAAATTTGATAACCAACTTTGATTATATGCCGAGATCAAAGATGCCACAAGCGTGTTAACGCGTGTGGCGCCAGATATTTCGGCTTGAAACCGCTGGATTATTCATCGAGCAATAGGGTTGGATCAACCGTCTATGAGCGTGTCTAACAGCGCTATCCCGATGACGGCGGAGCCGCCCATAAGCTCAGGCTGAACGAAATCGAGCCTGTCTTCCGGAGTGTGGATTCGGGATATGTCGTCGGCCAGGAAGAAGATCACGGGAATTCCTGCCTCATTGAATGGCGCGTGGTCGCTAGTGGCGTTGGGCAGGTTGACTCGTCGGCGAACTGAGATGCCCAACTCCTCGCCGATGTCGATTGCATCACCTACCAATTCCCGATCTCCGAGAGCGCCGACGGTGTCTCCGGTGCCTAGGGCGTCGAAGTTGAACATGGCGATGATGTCTTCATGTTTCTCAGGCGTCAGCGACCGGAGATGCGCGATGCTTCCACGAAGCCCTAGCTCCTCAGAGCCGAACAGCACGAACCAGATGTCGAAGGGGTAGGACTCGTCGGCGATGGCGCGGGCCACTGTCACGACCGTGGCGATGCCTGAGCCGTTGTCGTTGGCTCCTGGAACGTCCTCGACAGTGTCATAGTGGCCGCCGAGAACAACCACGTCGCCGTTGCCTGCGGTTCCAGGCTTTTCGGCGACGACGTTCTGAGAGTCAAGGACCTTTGTCTCCACTGTCACAGTTGCGGATACATCATCCAACCCCAGCAAGTCACGGATTGCGAGGCCGTCCTCTCGTGAGATTGACACCGCGGGAATCCTGGACTGATTTTCGAATACTCCACGGAAAATCCCCGCGCCGTTGTTGAATATTATGGCGGCGACCGCTCCTGCGTCGGCGACTCGGTTCACCTTTTCCTCGAAGAGGATCGTGCCGCGTTCAATTAGCGCCACTTTGCCTGCCAGTCCCTCGGCTGGGATGTCCTCCGCGAACGCCATTCCCGCCGAGGCCAACACACCGGTCGCGGAGGCTTCGATAGACTCGGTGATGGGCAGCGTTCTGAATTCAGAAGGCACTCCAGCATCGGACGACTCCAACTCAACGCTCGAACGTTTCAATTCGACTGTGAAGGGTTGGAGGCTGGTCTCGAATCCCAACGATTCAAACTGAGATGCCAGGAACTCCGCCGCCGCCAGTTCCTGGTCGGTGCCGCTCTGCCTGGGGCTGAAGTCGGCTGTAAACTCCTCAAGAAAAGCCATTGCCTTGGCGCTTAGAACGCCGACTTCGGATTGAGGGACGCCCTGTGTTGCCGAGGGTGTCTCCGTGGCTTCCGGCACAGAAGTCGGCGGCGAAACGGGAGTCTGTGTAGGCGGCGCGACAGTCGCTTTCGGTGTCTGAGTTGGCGCCGGTTCGGCAGCAGTCGCTGGTTCCGATGTTGCTGCGGGCGCGGGCTGAATTGCGGGGCTGGGTACGGGCGGGACCGTAGCTGGGACGCTGGTGGCAATGTTTGGAGCAGTAGTGGGTTGTGTCGCAGGCTCTGCTGCCGATGTCGCAGGACTGCTGCAGGCCGCTGCGACGAATATTATCGCGAGGAGCATCAATTGCTGACGAGCGACACGTTTGGCAAGAATCAACAAGTTTTTTCCCTGTGTTGGACGACTTGGATGATGATACCGCTGCGAAGTTGGATGCGGTCAGCATATACAACGGTTGCGATGCTATGGGGGATAGGGCGCGAATACGATTCGTGCCTTACGATGGACGAGTTCCGGGTCGCGTTCCGCCTCCCAGGATGGCGGGCGCCCACCAGTTGGCGGAACTGAACAATCTCATAAGCGCCGGCACCAGCAGGGCACGGACGACCGTCGAATCGATGAGTATCGCCAACGCAACGCCGAATCCCAACGTTTTGACAATGAGAATGTCTCCCGATGCGAAGCCCGCCGACACAAGAATCAGAACCAACGCCGCGCTGGTGATTATCCGGCCCGACTTCTCCATGCCCACCGCCACCGCATGGGTGTTGTCTCCAGTGGCTTCGTACTCTTCTTTGATTCGACTGAGGAGGAAAACCTCGTAGTCCATGCTGAGACCAAACACGATGGAGAACAACAGTATCGGGACCGACGCCTCGGTGATGCCCTGGGACGTGAAGCCCAACAGGCTTTGAAAATGGCCTTGTTGAAATACGAAAACCAGCGCTCCAAAGCTGGCAAGGATGCTCAGGATGTTGAGGGCCACCGCCTTCAATGGCAGCACGACGGAGCGGAACAGAAAAAACAACGCTAGATACGTCATGACAGAGACGTAAATTATCACCTTCGGAAAGTCGGAGTACATGCGGGTTACCGTGTCCTGAAGGTCAGGCGTGACACCTGTGACGTTGGTATCAAGGTCACCCGAAGGCGGCGAGGCGCGGATGTCTCGGGCGAGATCGTGGGCCGCGTCCGACACAGGGCCGTGGTCAGGCACAACACGGATCATGCTCAACGAGCGGTCATCGCTGACCAGCTCGTCGAGAGCGAACGCAACCTGTGGGCCTCCGATGGTCTCCGGCGATGACAGTGAGTACAGGAATTGGAACTCCTCCAGGGTTACATCCAGGTCGGTCGAAAGGATGCTGTCAACTCGACGGACGCGAGGGTCGGCCTCCATGCGCTGGACGAATTCGTGGATCGCCGCGATATTGTCAGGCGAAAGGGTCGAAGTTTCAGATGTGTTTACCACGATGATCTGTGCAAGCTCACCGGGACCGAACCGTTGCGCCACTATGTCCCAACCGACTCGGGACTCGGCGTCCTCCGGCAGAACCGTCGCCCACGGACTGCCCAGTTTAACGCCCAAGAACGGAGCGCCCAGAAGCAACAATCCGGCAGTGACAGGAACGGCCACAGCCACGGGATGCCTCATTACCCAACGGGAGAACCGGAGCCAAAACATTCTGTCTCCCGATCTCATCAGCCTGACCGAGAACCGGTTGACGCGCGTTCCAAGCGTGGCAAGCAGGGCTGGAATAAGCGTCAGCGCTACGAGGAGCGAAAACAAAATTACTGTGATGCCGCCGATGCCCAAAGACCGCAGCATCATGAACTGGAAGAACAGCAGGCCAGACAGTCCGATTATCGACGTGACCGCAGAGAACACGATAGCTTTGCCCGCCGTGGCTAGCGTGTTTTGAACCGCTTCAGTGACTTCGTGACGGACCAGTTCCTCCCGGAACCGGCTCACCATCAGCAGGGAATAATCCACCGCCATGCCCAGGCCCAGGAATGAGGCAATGTTGAGGACGAATATGGACATGTCAGTGAACTGGGCCAACAGGTGTACCAGAGCCAGTGTGATGACAACACTCAAGGCTCCCATTGCCAGAGGCAAACCGGCGGCAATAACTCCGCCGAAAACGATGAGTAACGCGACGATAAGCAATGGCAGGGTGATGATCTCCGCCCGACGCAGGTCTTGCTCGCTGGCGACATTCAGGTCGGAGAAAATGGCGACTCCGCCTGTGACCCAGATGTCCAAATCGTCTCCGGGTCGCAGAGCTTCTCGTATATCGGGAACCAGGTCTGTGGCCGCGTCTATGTCAGCATCGAGCAACACGAAGGCGTAGGTGGTTCGGCCATCGGGAGCGATCATGCGGTTGTTATCGGCGCTGTTGAACGTGATGAGCCTGTCCACCTGTGGAATCTGAGAAAGCGGGGCGGTGGCGCGTTCGACGGCCTCAACATATCGAGGGTCGGAGGCGTCGAGGCTGTCGCTAGAGAAGACTAGCGTGACCGATGATTCGGGAAGCTCCAGACGTTCGGACATCAACCGTAGGGCGATACGGGACTCGGTTTCCACCTCGCCAAAACCGGACTTGAGAGATGACGTCGCCTGGAAAGCGAACGGCACGCTTACGACGAACACAGCGCACCAGAAGGCGATTATCCACCATCGGAATCGGACGACGTGAGCGCCTAGAGAGGCGAGCATTCAGTGGTCAGCAACACATTGTGGTGATCAGCCAGTTGCCAGACTCGTCTTCCGCAATCTCTAAACCGTGTCCTCAACACACAGCGTGGAATTTCGGAGATAGCTCGGAAGGAGGATGCGTAATGGTTAATGGACTCATTGGTTTGCTAGCCTGTTCATGACCGTCTTCAACAACAGACAACAGTTCATCGAAAAAAGATGGGGCCAACGCACGAATATCCTTGAAATTTATTTCATAAGTGCCATTTGCACGCCGAAGTTCAAGATTAATTGCGTCTGAAATCGACCTGGCTGAACTCCGAGAGGTTAACACGTTTTTGGGAAGCAACGCATGAATATTTACTGTTGTCATTACGTTCTCCGTCAACAGGGGATTGATGCCACAATCAACACGCCTGGGAATAGCTTAGCACGAGCTGTGCGACGCTGGAGATTCTGGGTCATGTTCATCATTCCGACTCCTGAGTGGATCAGAAGTTGACGGCCCTCAACCAACATGTCCTCTGTAACACCATATAAGCCGATACCGCGCTGACTGTCACCTGTTCCGCTGATTCGCTCATGAGTCGCGTATTCGATCGCTACCCAGTCATATGGGAACCTTCGAGCGTATTCAGGGATTCTCTCTGACGAAGTTCTTATTCCAACACCTGCATCGGCTATAGCGCAAAACTATGCTCTGCCCTGTTGTGTAATTGTCGAAATGAATCATCCTGATATGAGGCGATGGACGAATTCGCGTGCTGAGTGGCGTTGTTCGCTAATTCGCCGAATGTTTCAGTTATCGTTGATTTGATATTGGATGTGATAAGTTTCAATTCATCCAATCGTTCGTAAATTACATTCGTGACTTCCTCGGCGTCAAAATCGGAACTAAATTTCGTCAACGAGAGAATTATTTGATAATGATTCGTTCGATCCAAATGTTCGCCAATGATGGAAACGTCAAACTCTTCTAAACACCGAAACAAGCCAATCGAATTTAGGTATATTGCTGCCCTCGGTTCTTCTGGAACCAAGAGTTGACAAGATGCCCCCGATTTCATAACTTGCAACGCGAAAATCAAACACCACAAAGTCGGTGTGGGTCGAATTGCAACGCATTGTCGAAGATCAATTGTGACCTCTTCAAACCCAAATCCCGCGTCGCGTGGGTCAATATTGCGCGTGTTGCCAGATAGCAACCCGGCATGGCCAAACCTTTTTGGGGCGGTTATTGTAAGTGTCGGCATGGCTCGCAATCAAACTTGATCAGGAATGATATTGTCTACTCCAGACCGTCCATCTTCTTCTGCGTGCCGTTGCGCTGACCATTGGTTTTGGCCTTGCCATTAGGGGACGCTTTGCCTTTGGCCTGAGCATCCGAGCTCTCTTCCTCGTCCAAGTCAAGGTCGCTTACAGCTTCGATAGATGACACTGCGTCCCCTGGGGCGGGTTTGAATATTGTGACGCCCTGGGTCGCGCGGCCCATGCTCCGAATTTCGGAGAGGTTGGTCCGCAGCACCTGGGCCTGCTCAGAGACGACATAAATCTCTTTGCTGTCGTCGATTATCTGAGCGTCGGCCACGACGCCCGTCTTTGTGCGGATGTTGAATGTCTTGACTCCGATGCCGCCCCTGCCCTGAGTGCGGTAATTTTCCAGCGGCGTGAGCTTACCATAACCCAGTTTGCTGATCACCAGCAGTCGAGTGTCGGGGGTTCCAACGTCCATCGAAATGACTCTGTCCTTGCCTCGGAGTGTTATACCCTTGACGCCACCGGCGGCGCGCTGGCGCAGCGGAACTTCTGTTACTGGGAATCGGATCGACATGCCCTGTTCGGACACGATAATCACGTCGTCTTCTTGATCGGCCAGTCGCACCGAGACTAACTCATCTTCTGGCTTCAGGTTCATGATTATGAGTCCCGATGGCCGGATGTTGGACACAGAGTTGAGGACGACGCGCTTGATGCGTCCAGTCCGAGTCGTCAGCACCAGGTACCGATTGTCGCCGTGTTCCAGTTCATCGCCGCTTACAGCTATGACCTTGCTGATTTTCTCGGTGTCTGTGATCGCCAGCACATTCACGACAGGCACTCCCCGCGTGTTGCGGGACAGGTCAGGCCGGAGTTCATAGGCTGTGATCGATAGCACGCGGCCCTTGTTGGTGAAGAACAGCAGCTTTTGATGCGTGTCCACAACGAGGATGTGCTTCACGGCGTCGTCGTCGCGCTTGTTCATGCTGACAACACCCTTGCCCCCACGGTGCTGGTTGCGGTAGGTGCTGGCGGCTATGCGCTTGACGTACCCGCCCTGGCTGAGGGTGACTACAATCTGTTCGTGGGCCTCTAGCTCCTCACGGCTGAGGTCATGGGCGTCGCCGCTGATTTCGGTGCGGCGTTTTTCGCCGTACTTCTTTTTGATATTGTCAGTTTCTTCTTTGACCTGAGTCAGAATCTTGCTCTCGTCGGCGAGCAGTTCTTCCATGCCCTGAATCGTGGTTTGCAACGCTTGATACTCGGTCTCAAGGCGTTCCCGCTCCAAAGCGGCGAGGCGTCGTAACTGCATATCCAGGATGGCTTGGGACTGGCGTTCATCCAGTCCGAAACGGGTCATCAACTGGGCGCGGGCGGCCTCTGCGCTCTCGGAAGCTCGGATAAGGCGGATAACCTCATCCATGTTGCTTATGGCGATTCGCAGGCCGGCCAGGATGTGGGCGCGTTCGCGGGCACGCCTTAGCTCAAACTCGGTTCTGCGGCGGATGACCACCTGCCGGAAGGCGATGAACTGTTGCAACGCGACTCTGAGGGTGATCGTCCTGGGCATGCCGTCAACCAGGGCCAGCATGTTGGCCGAGAAGGACTGCTGCATTGCCGAGTGCTTGTACAGGTTGTTGAGCACGATCTGAGGCTGGACTCCGGCGCGAAGCTCCATGACCACGCGCATGCCGTCTCGGTCGGACTCGTCGCGGATTTCTGTGATGCCCTCAACGCGCTTGGTCTTGACCAGTCCCGCGATCTTCTCCACGAGGGCGGCTTTGTTGACTTGATAAGGCAGTTCGTTGACGATTATTTGCATACGATTCGAGCGTTCCATAGGCTCGATTTCGGCCTTCGCTCTCACGATGATCTGTCCCCGCCCGGTTGTGTAGGTGTTGCGGATTCCCTCGCGGCCCATGATTGTGGCGCCGGTGGGAAAATCCGGCCCTCTCACGTAGCGCATGAGCTGTTCTGAGGTCAAGTCAGGGTCGTCGATAAGCGCATTGATTGCGTTGCAGACTTCCCTCGGGTTATGAGGGGGGATGTTGGTCGCCATGCCAACGGCAATGCCGGAAGCCCCGTTAATCAGAAGGTTTGGGATTCGAGACGGCAGAACCCGAGGCTCTCTGAGCGAGCCGTCGAAATTGTCAGCGAAATCGACGGTTTCCTGGTCGATGTTAGCCAGCATTTCTTCGGCGATTGGAGAGAGCCGCGCCTCGGTGTATCGCATTGCTGCTGGCGGGTCGTTGTCAACGCTGCCGAAGTTTCCTTGGCCGTCGACCAGAGGCATCCGCAGGCTGAACGGCTGGGCCATTCGGACCATTGCGTCATAGACAGCAGAGTCACCGTGGGGATGCCATTTGCCTAGGACGTCGCCCACCAATCGGGCGCTCTTTTTGAAGCTGGAATTTGACCTCATGCTCAGGTCGTCCATGGCGAACAAAATGCGTCTCTGCACTGGTTTGAGGCCATCGCGAACATCTGGCAGCGCCCTGGATACGATGACGGACATCGAGTAATCCAGATACGAACTTCGCATCTCGTCCACAATCTGTGTGGACCTTATGAAACCATAATCGGTCTTGGTAACCATGCACGACTCCTGATGCGCTTAACATCTCAACGATGACGGACGGCGTTCGCCTGGAAGGTCAATAGTTGACCCAATTCTCAGGACGCTGAGGTCACTGGCAAGATCGGTCTGTGTTGCGAAAAATTTGGACGATTCCTTGAAGAGATGAACCGAACAAAACCGGTGTTTTGGCGCCATTCATGCAATCCATTGCATGAATGGTTGACGCTCGAAATAGATTACCAATTGTGCGAGGGTTTCACCAAAAATATCATACTATTAAACATCAACTAATTATAGCATTTTCGTAGCTAATTTTCACCTTTTTAGCGTTGTGAAAAGGCGCTCCTCGGCCCGTTCGACTAGTGACTGAAAGAGCCGATCGAAGTGGGGGGGCAATTCCATGCGGCGTTCAGGGTGAAACTGGACTCCGATGACCCAGCGATGGTTGGGGCTTTCCAACGCTTCGATCACGCCGTCTTCCAGTGAATAGGCCGACGCCATCAGCAGAGGCGACTTCTGCGCTTCACGCATGCCTTGATTGTGAATGCTGTTGACTCTCACAATCCCGCCCGAACCCACAACAGCGGCCAGTTTGCTGCCAGGAGAGATAAAAATTCGGTGGTATGCGACCTCGTCTATGTCACCGTGCTCTGTGAGCGTTCCCATGTGCCCCTCCACGTCCACCAGCGTGCCCCCAAGCGCGACGTTCAGAAGCTGGACCCCACGACAGATGGCGTAGACAGGCATGTCGTCATTGAGGGCGGCCCTCAGAAGGCTGAACTCCATAACATCACGAGGCTCGTTGAGCCACTGCTGGCGGGTCGTCAGAGGCTCCGAGTCGTAACGAGAAGGGTGGACGTCCTCGCCACCGGTCAGCACCAGGGCGTTGGCTTTCGCCATGAACTCCTCGACGCCAACACCGTGCTCAGGGAGTATGACCCACGGCTCTCCGTTGGAACGCTCGACTCCATCGACGTATTTCTGGGTGCGGTGGTCCAGACCGTAGGCGGTAACGGCGATGATCGGTTTATCTGAAGCGTCACTCACTGCGCGACTGCGCCTCCGTTTCGTCGACGGTGTGTAGGGTCTTACGTGGTTTTATCTGATCTCTCACAGAATCAGTGGAAGTTGGGAGCGCGTTTCTCCCGGAAGGCTAATAGAGCCTCTTTATGGGCGTCTCTGCCCTGGGATTCTCGGAATATCTTGCTCTCGTCGGCCAGAACCTTGTCGATGTCGTGTTCCAGGTAGTCCTGATGCACCAGGTGTTTGACCTTTGCCAGGTTCCAATTGGGATTGTCTGCGATAGCGCCAGCCAGTTCCACGGCCTTCTCAAGTAATTGGTTCGTTGGATAGATGTGATTGACCAGCCCGATGCGGAAGGCTTCATCCGCTGGGAGCAATTCCCCGGTTAGCATCAGTTCCAGGGTTCGTCCTAGACCGATGAGATAAACGGCGTAATGCGTCGAAGCGACCTCTGGCGTTAGGCCCACTCGCAGGAATCTGAAGGACAGGCGGGCGGTGTCCGACGCCACCCGAACGTCACAAGGTAGCGTTCGAGTCAGCCCTTCGCCGATGGAGACGCCGTTTATCGCGGCGATCACAGGCTTCGCTGTTTTTATCATATCGATCCAACTCTGAGCGGGACGCGGAACGACGTTATCGAGATTCTCGCCCTGAACGCTGGCCTCGAACCTGCTGATGTCGGCGCCTGCGCAGAAACCCCGGCCTGCGCCGGTCCAGACTATCGCGCCGATGGATTCGTCGGCGTTCCAGTCGGCGATCTGATCGCGAATTTCGTAATCCATCCGTGCGTTCATGGCGTTCAACTTGTCCGGCCGGTTCATCGTAATAATGCCGACTCGACCCTGAACCTCGGTCAAAATCTCTTCGTAACTCACTATCGCCTTTCGGGATAATTTCCGATTACCCGCCTGAGAAACTCGTCGCCCAGCGAGGCCTTTTGAAGATGTTGAGTTTGAGCCTGTGGAGGCGCAAAAAAACCTGCGCCAATCTTATCACAAAAGGCCTCAGCTTGCCCTCAGCCGTGCCTGCCTAGTAGCATGAGACCGCTTGTCGATCAACTATATGATGGAGTAATCGCGAACCGCGCGATTCCCGATTAATGTCGTCGGAGAGTAGTCACAATGAAGATAACCGATGTTAAAGCCGTATACCCGAACTATCAGCATATCCCTCCGTCCTGGCGAACCCACTTTTGGCAGATCGTTGTCAGGGTGGAGTCTGACGCCGGAGTCACGGGTTACGGCTACGGAGGTGGCGGTGTCGCGGCTGTCGATGTGGTGAATAGACACCTGGGAGAATTGCTGATTGGCCGGGAGGTCAACAGTGTGGCAGATATCGCCGATGCCTGGGGTGATTTGTATTCCGAATCCTTGCCATACGGTCGAAAAGGCATAGGGGTCATGGCCCTGAGCGGCGTCGACCTCGCTCTGTGGGATTTGTTGGGCAAGGCCGAGAGCATGCCCGTGTATCAGCTTGTCGGGCAACGGAATAAAGACAAAGTTAAGGCTTACGCAACCGGTATGGACTCCGAGTGGTACAGGGAGCTTGGATTCACGGCTCACAAGTTCCCGCATCGGTGGACCGGTCAGGAATCGGACTATGACAGAGCGGTCACCCACGCGTCTCGCGCTCGCAACTTGTTCGGGCCGGATGCGATGGTGATGATCGACACTTACATGTCTTGGACGACCGATGTGACCATCGAAATGGGCAAGCGCCTGGCAGAACTTAATATCCACTGGTTCGAGGACATTCTGACGCCTGACGAACTGGATGGGCAGGCCGCATTGCGCGGAGAGGTCGGGGACACTCTCATCGCTGGAGGCGAGCACGAGTTCACCCATTACGGCTTTCAAGAAATCGCCAGGTCCGAGGCTCTGGACCTGTGGCAGCCGGATATCACTTGGTGCGGTGGCATCACAGCCGGACTGAGAATCCTAGACGTGGCACGCGAGGCTCAAACTCCAGTCGCTCCTCATCGGGGCGGCGAAGTCTGGGGATTGCATCTAATTGTGTCCTCAGACTGCATTGACCTTGCGGAGCAGAACCCTGGCAATCGGGACGCGCCGAAGGACGCTTTATGGGTCGGCCAGACTCCGGTTGTGGATGGCTACATGGAGCCGTCAGACGAACCCGGTTTCGGCGTGCAGGTTAACGAGGCGATGCTTTAGACTAGGCGATGCGCCACTACATACGGGACGAGCTGAGATTGAGAAAGGAATAATCATGGCTGTGAAAATTGGCATTCACGGGGGACAACAAGACATCGAGATGGACGAGTTGAGGCGGATGTGGCGGTTTGCCGACAGCAATGGATTCGACTTCATATCTCTGTGGGACCACTTTTACGAGGCTCCTCCGATTGACGGCGATTCGCCGGTGTTTGAGGCCATTGCGGGAATGGCTGCGCTGGCCGCCGAGACCGAGAACGCTCGGATTGGATGTCATGTTCTCTGCGTCACATACCGAAATCCTGGACTTCTGGCGAACTCCATTATGACCATCGACCATATCAGTCACGGTCGCGTCGAAGTCGGTCTAGGAGCCGGATGGCAGGTTCCGGAACACATGGCCTATGGATACCCGTTCGATTCGCCCAAAGCTCGCTCAGATCGTCTTGAGGAGGGGATCGAAGCCCTCCGTATGCTATTCACTGAGGACGTCTCCAATTATTCTGGAAACTACTATCAGTTGAAAGACGCCAAGCTGTACCCTCGACCCGTTCAGGAGCGCATCCCCATCGTCGTAGGCGGGAGGGGGGAGCGCCGGACCCTTCCCACAGCAGCCCGCCTGGCAGACGGTTGGAATGTCCCTTATGCCACGGTCGACGAATTCACAAGGCTGAACGCCATCCTGGATGAGCGGTGCACGATTGAGGGCCGCGATCCCGCAACCCTCAATCGCAGCGTGAACCTCCATATGCGGATGGGAACCACAGCTGCTCAGGCCGCTCAGATTGAGCAGGAACGTGGCGCAACCGACGGAGCGGTCGTCGGCACAGCGCAGCAGGCCATCGACGCTATCAAAGCCTACGAGGAAGCGGGAGCATCGCGGGTCAGCATCGCGATCCGACCACCGATAGAGTGGGACGCCCTGCAGGCCTTCGTCGAGGAGGTCATGCCGGCCGTCCAGTGAGATGTCGAACGGGTTTAGCGAATTTGGCCCTGCTGGTTGTCTTGCTGGTAGCCGGATGCCAAGAACCAACCAGGGAGCCGTCGAACGTCGAGGCCACCATTGAGGCTAGGGTTGTCGCCACGGTCGTCGCGTTTCAGTTACGAAACCCGACTGCGACGCCGCAGCCAGCGCCAACTCCGATCCCCACTGTTACTCTGACCCCGATTCGCGTGGCGACTCCGACGCCCAGACTGATAGTTGCTCCAACCGAGATCCCGTTGCCGACGCCAACAACTGTCCCGACCTCTCTAACGCAAACCGTGTCGCACGTCGTGGGCGCTGTGGTGGCGATCAACACTCCTGCAGGCACAGGTTCCGGGTTTTTCTTTGAAGACGGTTTGGTGATGACCAATGCTCACGTCGTGAAAGATTTCCTACGAGCCACCGTTGTCAGCAAATTCAACGGCATCAATCTTGGCATTACTGGCACCGTGATCGGCGTAGATGAAGAACTTGACATAGCGGTGATCGAAGTAAGCAAGAACCCGGAGCGACCAACGTTGAAATTTGGAGACTCCAGAACAACGCAACTTGCCGAGGATGTTTTGGTGATCGGTTTCCCCTTGAGCAATATCCTGGGAGAAGCAATTTCCGTTTCGAAGGGGATCATATCGTCGAAGCGCAACATCGACGGGGTTGAAATGATCCAGGTTGATGCCGCGACCAACCCCGGCAACAGCGGGGGCCCGCTCCTCAATTCTCAAGGAGAGGTAATCGGGATGGTCACGTTGAAAATAGTTAATGAGGTTGCCAATCGCTTCTTTGAAGGCACTGGGATAGCGATCGCATCTAATGCCATTCAAGATCGTCTTCCATCGTTGCTGGAAGAGTAAGCCTCACAGATTCCTGGATTATGTCCGACATTTTGAAGTCTGGGACAGTCAGCAAGCCTCGGGAATTGCGTCTACATCCAGTTTTTTTGGGAGACATGAATTGCAACTCCCGCGCTTGCTCGCAAAACTCGGATGTTTCCAGAACGTATTCGACATTGAAGACTGGTTTGCCTGCGTCGATGAACGGCAAGAGCGTCTCGCATTCGTCGAACTGGAAGCACTCCTCGTTCAGCGCCCAATCGAAGTGGGCGATCAGGTCGGGTATCTGGTCCATGTCGTTCTTGAGGCCGATGGACAATCCCCGTTGGTGGGCCTGGCCTGTCAGCCATATATTGAACTTTAGCTGGTCGTCGTAGGTCAGCGGGAATCCAGTGTTGTTCAGAAAACCGTCCACGTTGTCAGGCTCGATGCCATCGAAGCCTTTGTCTCGGCAGTCTCAAATCGGGTTTTTAGGATTGGCCCCAGCACGTCTAATCGGCGAATATCGAGCCAGCGTTTGCCCTCCCAGTCGTCCAAATTCTTCCCGATGACTTCTAGAGGGAACAATCCAGCGTCGGGCCTCCAGTTCTCCCAGCCTCCGGCGTTGAGGTAGCAAACTACTTTGCGGCCCTGGATTTGCAGATCTGCGACGACGCTCGATTCATTATCGAACAGGTCGATATCGTGCATGTCCACGTCGAATGATGCGTCGGTTGGCTGTCCGATCAACTGCCATTGCTATGTCGTGTCGATAGGTGGATGCCAGATTTCTCGAATCTGCGAGACGACAACCAGTAAGGATTGAGGAATGGGTGCGCTGATTGGAACCGATGTTGGCGAAATTGTCGATTCAGTCTGTGTGTCAATTTCTGATGCCGATTCATCGCCGCCACACGAAGCGCACAGAATCAGCATCAACCATAGGGACGCGCTGAATTTGGCATTCATCAATAGAACCTGGAATTCCCAGATACGTTTAATGTGATTTTGGGTTGCCAGCGAGAAATCTCATTGTGCTGACAATAATATAGGTTTTTAGGCGGCAATTGAAAACATCAGCGAACGGTCGTCCGGCGCTCCACCACGGTGAGATGTGTTCATGAAAGCCTGGGTTCCAATCCGGGAAATATCAACCAATAATGTTGCGTTGGGCAACCGACCTCATGGCGGTGTAAGATCACATACTCAGGCGAGGTTGGACAGACGTCTCTAAAGCGCTCTCGCCTGGAGTCAACGACGGGATACTATTGAATATCTCCTGACATGAATCGCCTGGGTCCGGTGGCAACTGGCGAATTCGTTCAGGATTGAGTCCGAGGAGGAAGGGGAATGGTCCGACTGAGCCAGTTACCTGAAGCATCGCGAACGAGCCTGCTTAATCTCGAATGCCCGGTGTTCGACGGGCGCCCCTGGGTTGAAGGTCCTTCGGTCGCGGAACGTCGAGTCGCCATCATATCGACCGCTGGCCTTCATCGACGCGGCGATCAGCTTTTCAGCGTGGGGGCGGGGAGCGTACCAGGCGAGTACCGAATCATCCCGAGGGATACAGACGCCAACGACCTTGTGATGAGCCACATATCGACCAACTATGACCGCAGCGGCTTTCAGAAGGACTGGAACGTCGTGTTTCCGCTGGATCGCCTGAACGAGCTGGCGCAACAAGGTGTCATCGGCAGCGTCGCAGATTTCCACTACTCATTCATGGGCGCCACCGATCCTCAGTTAATGGAGACCGCCGCTCGCAACCTCGCGAGCCTCCTCAGGGAAGACAACGTTACCGCTGCACTACTGGTCCCGGTTTGACCGGCCTGCACGCGCGCCGTTGGCGGGCTTGCACACTACATTGAAGAAGAGGGCGTTCCCACGACGCAGATCAGCCTCATCCGCGAGCACACCGAGAAGATCAAGCCACCGCGGGCGCTCTGGGTGCCCTTCGAGCTCGGGCGTCCCCTTGGAGTCCCGAATGACGCCGCTTTCCAAAACCGGGTGATCACAGCGGCACTGGACCTCTTCGAGGCTCCAAGCGGGCCGAGGCTCATAGACCATACGGAAGACGCGCCTCCCGTGGAAGGGCCAACGGCCCTCGTCTGTCCGGTAAGTTTCTCCCAACCTGTCTCTGACGAGTCCAGCGTGGCGCAACTGTCGGCAAAATTCAAGGAAGAAATTGCACTGATGCGGCCCTGGTACGATCGGTCCACGGAAGAGCGCAAGCGGACCACCGTTGGCGTGAGTGGTATGGAACCCGAAGCCATCGGCTCTTTCGTCGTCCAGTTTCTAGACGACGACATTCCCTCAACTCAAGAAAATAATAACCTCGGAGCCCTGTTCAAGCTAGCCGTGGAGGACTTGAAAGCGTTTTATTATGAGTCAGCCACGGCTCGACCTGGGCAAATGGACGCCGACAGCGAAACCCTTTCCCAGTGGTACTGGCGGGAAACCGTGGCTGGAAAGGTGCTGGTCGCAGTCCACAGAACTCACAGGGACAGCGAAGACGAGACGCTCAGACGGGTAGTCAACCGCAATCTGGTCCCTAGGGCGCATGCTAGTCTCTTGTCTTAATGAGCCTGCCGACAAAGGGAATCCAGATTTGAAATACGGCTTGAGTCCTTCTCGAGTTTCTGATTCGACTTAGTGGCGACAACCAGAGTGTCACCAGCTGTTTAACAACATCGTATGGCGGTTATATCGCCTGAATCATCTTGGACGATCCCGTGCGTTAGTTTGAGCGGGTCACAGCTTCGATCACGGCCTTGATGTACCCATAGGTGTATGCAAAACCCACCATCCTCGGATTATCTCCGGCCATTTCCGGAACGTGGTCGGGCATCAGCATGTATGGGTAGCCGACTTCGTTGTAAACCTCGGCGGCTTTGAACATATCGACGTCGCCGTCGTCGATGAATGTTTCCACGAAGTCCAGGAATGTGCCCTGTATGTTGCGGAAATGGACATTGAATATCTTGTTCCGGCTGCCGAAGTACCGGATAACGTCGTAAATCTCCTCGCCGGGCTTTTCCAGCATTTCGGAGACGGTGCCTTGGCAGAAGTTCAAGCCATGATAGGGGCTGGTATGGAGGTCCATGAATTTTTTAAGGCCATCGACACTGCCAAGCACGCGGTCCACTCCGCGGAATCCGTCGGGGCGGGGCATGCCGGGATCGTGGGGATGGCAGGCCATGCGGATTTTGTTTTCGTCGGCCACGGGAACAACGCGCTGGATGAAGTAGTCTATCCGTTCCCACATCGTGTCAGCGTCCACTTCGCCGGCAATGGTCAGAGGCGAGTCTTGCACAGCGGTGGCATAGTTGAAGGCGCGGCTGGACGCTCCACCTCTCCACGCCTGACGCTCGGTGCTGACTACGCCCAGCAACGTCATATTGTACTTGACGGCTGGGATTCCGGCCTCAGCGCAGGCCCGGATGATGTTGCACACGTCTTCGATCTCACGGTCTCTTTCAGGACTCTTGCCAAGCATGATGTTGGGGTTTTCAGCCTTGGAGATTTCGTGGGATGACAGAGGAAGCGGGATAACATCTACCGTGATTCCGAAAGACTCGATGTGTTCTCGGTATCTGGTGAGGTTCTCGGCGGTCCAGTCCTTCTGGGTTCCGGGAGGATATCCGCAGATGTGTTCAATGCCCAGTTGGGCGAACACTCTCAGGTCTTCATCGGATCGCGGGGAAAACTGTGTTCCGAGGTGCATATTATTATTTCTCCGTTGTGATCGTCTGTTTCAATGATACGAGAACTTCGTAAGCAATCTGGCGAATACTCGGGGCGACAACGGAATTCTCTAACATCCGCTGAATTCCATCTGATTCCAATATCCATCCCATTGAGTTAAAACGTGAGAGGTTCGCGTATGGTTCGTCCAGTTTCGGGTCAACATGTGTTCCTCCATCTTTGTTAGCATGTGCCAAAACAAGATCCCGACGCGAAAACATGCTGCCGTTGTTGTCTTTGATTACTGTTGCATCCCACCTTCGTTGAATGAAACCCATACACCTTCGATGCCGGCCTGCGGCCCATTAACCCGAGCCACGTGACTAACTTTGACACCATCGTCTCCGGATGACAACGATTGATCATGGCTAGTTGAACTGAAAGGCGAAAACGTCAACGAGGTTATTTTTCCACTAGGGTTCTCGATTTTCATCAAAACGAGACCTTGATGTGGAGCCAAATTATTCGTTATCAGAGGAGGTGACGCATCCAGCACACGTAACAAATTTTTGACATTGAGTAATAATAGTAGAGATTTCGATTTTTTTGTGTCATGTAACAACCCTCTAATCGTAGTCGTGAGTCGTTTGGCCTCGCCCTCAAACCCCTTGTCATAGGCGTCACTTGACCTTTTCAGGAATTCGAGTTGGTCATGCAGATGATCTCGAAGCTCGACAACCGATTAGCGATATTTAGCCATAAGTTCACTCCAGCGTGGCAACTTTGTGGGAATTTATCCAATCCCAATCAAGCTTGTAGCCAATACCTGGCGCGGTGGGAGCCTCAATCACCTGCCGCTCGTTCAGCTTGATGTCCTCGACCAGGCCGAATTGGTGCGCCTCGACGGGCATCCAATACTCGTAGTACGCGCAGTTGCTGACCGAGAATATCACGTGCAGGTTTGCGGCGTTGAGCAGGGAGTTTCCGGCGGTGCCGATCTCGCAGTTCATGCCAAAACCCTCGACCATCGAGCATAGCTTCTTGAGTCCGGTGATGCCCAGTTTGGCAGCCGTTCCCCTGACCAATCTGGATGACTGGAGGCGAACGGCGCGGGCGGCCTCGTAGAACTGGAACTCAGGTTTGTCGCTCATGCAAAGGGGCGTCGATAGACGTTGAGTAAGCTGGGTTATTGCGTCAACATCTTGGTATGGCACCGGGTCCTCGAACCAGTAAAAACCCTGGTCGTCCAAGGCTCTGCCGATGCCGTAAGCCTTGCGGAAATTGTAGCCGTTGTTAGGGTCCAGCATCAGTTCCATTTCGTCCCCGACGGTTGCTCGCACCTGGCCCACCATGTCGATGACGTCTCGCGTGGACAAAACTCCGGGGTGTATTTTGTAGGCCCGGAAGCCTGCATCTCGGAACGTTTCGGCTTCTCGAACCCAGCCGTCGGGTGCCGTATGGCGCGGAGGGTAGGTGCCGTAGACTTCCGTCTCGTAGCGTTGGGTCCCTAGCAGTTTGTGGATAGGAACGCCCGCGGATTTGCCTGCGATGTCCCATAGCGCCACATCCACAGGCGCCCAGGCAGTCATAGAAAGACCACGACGGCCGCTGAGAATCGGCAATCGACTCCACAGCCACTCTCGCTCTGCGGGGTCGCGGCCCATTAGTTCCGGTTTGAGGACGTTGAGAATGGAGCCAAATTGGCCGTGGCCTCCGCCTCGAAAAGCGCCGACGAAACAGTTGCCCTCGATACCCTCGTCGGTGAAAATTCTGAGCACGCCTTGTTCGACCTCGCCAGAGAACCGGCCTAGGTCCGAGTCTAGCCCTGTGTCGGGCAACGCTCGTCGGATAACTTCGATCTGAATATCGGTAATTTTCAACTTCGATTCTCTCCAGGAGGGGCATGCGTTTTGGCGGATTCAATTATATACTCTGGATGCGTCATATGCGTCCAGTTTCAGATTGCGAGGAGAGATCAACATGCGCCTAGCCTTACTAGGAATGACCCACGAGACCAACACTTTCTCTCGCGTGCCAGCTACTTATGATCGCTTTGATATATTTCGGGACGACGAGATCGTCAGCCAGTACGCTGAGTCGCAGTCCACGAACGCTGGGTTTCTGGAGGCTGCGAACCGGTTCGAGGTCGACGTCGTCCCTCTGACTTTCGCCAACACAGGCCCCATAGGGACGATAACCAAGGACGCTTTCGACCGGATTATTGGCGAGTTGTTGGACCGGCTCAGAGACGATGGCCCCTGGGATGGGGTTTTGCTCTCGTTGCACGGCGCCGCCGTTTCGGAGGAATACCCGGATGCCGATGGTGAAATAACGGCACGAGTTCGAGCGCTTGTTGGCCTGAACGTACCGGTCGGGATGACGCTGGACCTGCATGCGAATGTCACACAAAAAATGATCGAGAACACAACTGTCGCGACATTCTATCGCTCCAATCCTCACCTGGACCCGCGACCTCGGGCGCTAGAGTGCGCCGAATTGATTGTCCAAACCATCCGAGGCGAAATTCGGCCAGTTCAGGCGTTGGAGATGCCACCGGTGGTTATCAACATCGTAAAGCAGTTCACCGGCGAGGAGCCGATGGCCAGCGTCATCCGTGACTGCGAGGATGCAATTCAACGCCCCGAAATTTTGACCGCCAGTGTCGCCCAAGGTTACCCGTATTCTGATGTCGAAGAGATGGGCATGTCTTTCCTTGCGGTTTCCGATGGCGATGAACCCGCGGCTCGCGATGCCGCCCGGTGGATGGCCCAGCGAGCGTGGGAAATGCGAGAGCAGTTCGTCGTGGACACACCGTCGGCTGACGAAGCATTACAGATGGCGGTTGCCGAGGAATCCGGCCCCGTCGTGCTGATGGATGTCGGAGACAATATCGGAGGCGGAAGCTCTGCCGACTCTACGATAATTCTGGAGGCAGCCAAGCGGCTCGGAGTGAAGAGCTATTTGCAATCTCTCTATGACCCGGAGGCTGTGGCGGTGTGTGTGGAATCGGGAATTGGTTCCCGTATCACGCTAGCAGTAGGAGGAAAGACCGACGATATGCACGGTTCTCCTGTCGAGGTTAGCGGCACGGTGCGGGTCATTACCGACGGACTTTACGAAGACCCCACACCGACGCACGGCGGGTTTCGGTACTTCGACGGAGGAACCTCGGTTGTGCTGGAGACGGAGGACGACCACACGATTTTGCTGACCAGCAAGAGATCAATGAACACAACCAGAGAGCAGATGTACTCGGCAGGCATCGTTCCGGAGCGTTACAAGGTCGTGGTGGCGAAGGGCGTTGTGTCGCCGAGGCCTGCCTATGAGCCCATCGCGTCCCGAATCATCCTGGTCAACACTCCGGGGGTGACAACGTCAGACCTTTCGTTCTTCGAGTATCACCGCCGTCGGACACCCCTGTACCCATTCGAGGAGGACGCGAGGTATTAGGAATTCCAATTCCGAAATGCGGACTTGACCTCGATTTCAGGATCGACACGTTCGGCGAGACCGAATAACGCTTGTGTAATGTTCTTGCTCGCGGTGGTTCTTACCAAACTGCGTTCGACGAGGTTCTTCAGCGTAATGCCGAGCTCGCTCTCCGACAATTTAACCGCGCCTCTTAAACCATCTGTTGAGCGCCACGGAAAATCTTTATGAGATACCGCGATGAGGACGCGAAGCTCATCTTCGTCGAATTCCTTGACGCGGGTGCGCCAATCAAGATTGTTGAGATAAGTTGTCATCGTTCTCCTCGTCAGATAGCTGCAATCGCAGAAGATCCGTCAATTCTGATTCGATAGCTTCCTGATCTTCTTCGACCTCGTCTCGCACTTCGTCGCTCACGAACTCCTGGCCCAGATGTGCGTATGTGGAAGCGCCTTCGCGCAGGAACGTCACCGCAATTTCAGGTGGTAGATTCCCGGACAACGCTTCAACCTTTCTCAAATCTAGCGCTTGATTACCACTGGGCGTCAGAAAAGCCGGGTCTCTCCAATAAATCGCCACCAACGCAGTAAGCACCATGCCCAGCGCAGCCAACGCGAAACCGGCGATTAATGTGGGGAGTCAGCATCCGTTAAAGTGACGATTGTGCCCAGCGCGGACTCGGCGATTGCAAGGCAAGTCCCCCAAAACACTAGCGTCGTGATATTTGATCTTCCCAGACTCTCGCCTCATTTCACCTGGACTGGACCTGGTTTTTCAATTGTCATTCCAATCCTGTCACTCGTGTTAGTCCGCGCTTCGATCGAGAATCGGCGAGTGCCTCACATTCAAGTTAACCGGACATCACTGCCAATACAACATGCGATGGCCTGAGCTCATCGTGGAACACCGTGTTAAATAGCGACCTGGCCCACCGCCTCTTTGTGAATCGGGCCTCCGGTGTTCAGGGTGCTGTCGAATCGCGGGAAGCATGAGCTTGTGATTGTGACTCGGATGCGATGTCCCTGCAGGAATGCGTTGCTGGTGGCCCATAGGTCGATGTCGTATTTGTATATCTGGCCGGGCGAAAGCAACGTTCGTTTCTCGAAAAAGTCGCGATACCTCGCCCTCAAGATTCCGTCCGCAATGGGACGGGAGTGGCCGTCGGGGTGAACGTCGGTTACGCGAACGACCCAGTCTGTGTCGAGCGCTGATGACGCGGCGTAAAGAACAGCGCTCACATGACCTGTGGCTTCGATTTCCTCTGTTAGAGGTTCGGATGTGAAGGTCAGGCACCGTACTTCCACGTCCCGCTGGCTGAAAGCTCCGTTGGGTATGGTCTGAGTGTTGCCACCCCTGGATGGGACGAGGTTTGCAGGATCGTAAGTGTAGCTGGCCGGGTTCTCTGCGCCGTGGGGAGGCACGGTGGACAGCGTCCCGTCATTTAGCGAGTTGGCAGAACCGCTTGTCCCACCGTGGAGGTAGAAGTTTGTGTGCTGAGTGCCAGGAATGATCCAATCTTCTCGGCCCATCACGAATATTCGGACAGGCGGCTCATCCATGACGCCAATTTCTGCGTCCTTCGCCCAGTGATCGAACCACGGCAGCCTCAAGTCATTGATGTTCAAAGCGGCGTCCGATCCGAAGTCGAAATCACCGGAGAACTGGTTGTCGATGTTGGCAGGGCCGTGAATCCACGGGCCGACAATCAGCTTCTGGCTCCGGCGCGTTTTTAATGCCCATGTAATTTTTTAGCGTTCCGATAAGGAAAACGTCGAACTAGCCGCCGAGACGATACATGGGAATCTCGATCTGGTCGTGGAATTTTTCGATGTTGAACTGCTACCAGTAAGGGCCATCAATCAGGTTGTCCAGCCATTCGTTGTGCCAATCGTTGAGACCCGTCATGTAGGGGGGTGGAAATATGGGCAGTCGACTATGCCAGTGGTCCACCGCGTTGTCAACGCCTTCGAGAATCCCCTGGTGTCGTTCGAGGACGTCGTCTTCTACGAGATGTGGCAGGTTGGCGAGCGTGACGGCGCGTGACCAGCCCATGTTGAATCCGAGTTCGAAGGCGCCGCCTCTGTACACCCATTAATCGTAGTAGTCTGATTAGGACTCGCGGATGAACATCGCTTGAAGGTGTGGCGGGCGGCATAGGGCGATGCGGCACTGGGTTGCGCCGGAGTGTGAGCCTCCGATGGTCCCGATTCTGCCATTGGACCACGGTTGGTCAGCCAGGCATTCAACAGTGTCGTAGCCGTCGCGGTTGATCCCCGTTCCGTCGTCGAGGAATGGGTAGAAGTCGCCCTCTGATGCGAACCGGCCGCTCACGTCCTGTATAATTACGACATAACCCCTAGAGGCGAAATACTCAGCAGCGCCGACGGCGTTCCCTGAGCCGATTTCCTTGTTGTAAAGTGTGCGTTCCGACAGCACAGGAAACCGCCTTTCCGCTTCGGGTCTGGTGATATCGGCTCGCGGCGTCGTGCCGTATCGCATGGGGATTTTGATGTTCTTCTCGTGGGACGTCTGATATTGGGAAGGTGACATATTCGAGTCTTTGGCCAATTCTTGAATCCCTCCTTATTCGCTCGACCATCAGGGCTGGCTATCGTAATATATGCTTGTCGAACCGATAATTCTAGTGAATGTTTGCATATTTAGGTAATCCGTTTGCGCTTTCGCAACCATAGTTTCTCGGTTAAGATACTTGTAAAAATGACGGTCAAATAATTCGTACCTTATCAAGGAGCAGCAATGAACAAGGTTGGAGGCAGTGGCCTACTGTTAGCAGGAATTTTCCTGGCGTTGTTCGGTCTATTTATAGGGTCGAACTTCGTAGAGGGACTGTTGGACTTTATTAAATGGATATTCGTGATAATAGGCGTGATTATGGGCGTGGTTGGTCTCCTCCAAGTTTTCAGCGGGGACAAGTAAAGCTCAAGCCAGTTCTAGTCACCACCGCTATCAAAATCATACGAATTGGAGGCAAATAGATGGGTGTCCTATCCAGGATGTCAACAATAGTTAAATCCAAGATGAACCGACTACTGGATTCAGCAGAGAATCCCAATGAGCAGTTGGACTATGCTTACGATGAGCAGAGAAAGATGCTCCAGAATGTCAAGCGCGGCATCGTCGAGATGGTGACCGCGAAACGTCGGCTCCAGCTACAGGCTGAGAAGGTCAAAACCAACATTGCCACGGTGGATAACCAGGCCCGACAGGCCCTAGCCGCAGGACGGGAAGACTTGGCGCGTATGGCGCTTCAGCGCAAACAGGCCGCAATGATCGAGCTTGACGGTCTCGACGCACAGATAACTCAGCTTGAGGGTGAGCAAGAAAAGCTCACGCAGTCCGAACAACGACTCGCGCAGAAGGTTGAAGCTTTCAAGTCCAAGAAAGAGATCATCAAAGCCCAGTACAGCGCGGCGCAGGCTCAGGTGCGTATCGGGTCGGCTCTGAACGGCTTATCCGAAGAGATGGGCGACGTTCAGCTATCGGTGGAACGAGCCGAAGCCAAAACCGAGACTATGAGGGCCAAGGCAGGCGCCATCGACGAATTGGCTGACCTGGGTGTTCTTGACGATGTTTCAGGCACAAGTTCAGACCCGCTGAGCAAGGAGCTTGCCGAATTGACCGCCTCTCAGAATGTTGAGGATGAACTGGCTGCCCTCCGAGCGGGATTGCCGCCGGCCGACGACAAGCGCGCGCTCCCAGGAGGATAAGCTGATGATAGTCCGAATACCCTCAGAAGGGCAGTACAACCTGCCAGGCGCCTTTATCGACGACCTCAATGACGTTGACAATAAGCTGGTTGAGGCTGTGGAACTAGAAGACGAACCTCAGTTCGAGAAGCTTCTCAAAGAGATGTTAGACCTGGTCCGCAACAACGGTACACTTCTGCCTGTTGACGAACTTGTGGAATCGGACCTCGTGCTTCCAGAGCCAGACATCACGCTTATTGAAGCAGAAGAAATGTTCGTCGGCGAAGGATTGTTGCCAGATTAACGTTTCATGGTCGGGGCCACAATTTTAAGCAGTTATTAGCGAGAATCAGTAAGGGCGGGTTTGAAACCCGCCCCTACGACTTTTCGATGATTTCGTTAATCCCGTAGATGCCTAGATACGGCTAGAACGGGATTCCCCACAGGGCGTACCAGTTCTCCAGCTTGCGCTCCACTGGCAGTTTTTGTTCCTTCATGATCTCGCCCAATCGCAATTCGGTGGCGTTGTCACGCTTCCGTGGGCCATTGGGGACGAAGGGGTAGAATTTTCCGGTCTTGTAATTATAAACCCAGTAACCCTGTTGGCGCTGGAACTCGAAAGCGAAGACCGATGCCAGAAGGCGATCTCCGAACCCGTGATCTGCCACGGCCTCGCCGATCAGGTGCAGCGTGGTCACGATGTCCTCGAAATCCGGATCATCCAGCGCCACCCAGCGCGTGCCGAACTCATCATCGATTATTTCATGTCGCACGCCTGTCGATCTGCCGCTTATTTCCATCAAGGGGAGAATCTCGGAGTTAAGCCTGTCGAAATACTGTGACTCTGCCGGGTTCATCACGATCCCTGCTTTGCCCATCAGTTTGATGTCGGAGCTTCCCTGAATCTCGTCGGCGGCTCCGATTATGGAGAAGAATTTCTCCCTGTCAGCGTTCTTTATCTTGGTTCGCCCGAACAGGCCTGTGAAGAATCCCAATGCGTGTTGCCTCGTTTTCGTAGTTGGCTGCCCTTACGCTCGGAAAGGGAAGCCTCTGTCCATCTCTCTATGCATTTCCTGTAGCTTTTCGATCCGTTTTTCCGTCGTTGGATGGCTGGAGAACAGTTTCGCCATGCTATTGCCTTTGAGAGCCGGCCCCAAAAAGCAGGCCCATGAACACCACCCATACAATTCCAAGCATGAACATGGTGAACATTATTCGCAGGGTCAGTCCTGTGTCCCTGCCGTAACTGCGTTGTCTCATCTGGTTTCCTTTCGCTAACGTCGGAGAGAAAACTGATAAAGCTAATGATACTGGAGTTGTTTTGGCGGAAGAAAGCGGATTATTAGCCTCGTGCCATTGATGCCGATGTTCTCAGGCCCATCAGACGGACTGGCGAGGCTTCCACTTCACAATATACAGAAATCTCGCTGTGACTAAATTCAATCAATTGCGCGCCTACGGGCCGTCTGATCTCCGCGAGATGATCCCATCTTGTAAAACGCTGAAATCTCGGCATCGTTAGTCGTGGAGCGTCAATCCATGCTGCCAGGGCTTTTGATAACATGGGGCAAGCACATGAATGTGACCTGAAGGCGAAGCAGAGACATGAAGTACAGGAAATTCGGCTCGACCGGTATCGATATTTCTGAGATTGTGTTTGGCGCGGGGGCTGTGGGCGGAGTCGTATTCCAGACCGACCGTGACACTCGTATCGAGGCCGTTCGACGAGGTCTCGACTACGGCATAAACTGGATCGACACCGCGGCCAGTTACGGCGACGGCCAGTCCGAGGAGAATCTCGGTTGGATTCTGAAGGAGCTTGACGCCGACCCGTACCTGTCGACTAAAGTGCGAATCGGCCTGGAGCATCTCGGAGATATTACTAGCGAAATTCAGCGCTCGATGGAAGCCAGCCTACAGCGTCTTCAGCGCGAACGTGTGAACCTGTTCCAACTGCACACTGCTGTCACCAACGAACGCGGGACGATGCGCGGCTCGATCTCGCTGGACGATGTTCTCGGAGACAACGGCGTGATCGCCGGATTCGAGCGGTTGCGGGAGCAGGGACTGTGTGACTTCTTCGGATTCACGGGATTTGGAGACACCAACTGTATCCACCAGATGATCGAGAGTGGACACTTTGATTCGGTGCAGACGTATCACAACCTGCTCAATCCCAGCGCTGGCCGACCCGTTCCCGACGGATTCTCGGCTCACGACTATGGCAACATGATTGGCCTTGCCCAAGAGCGAGGCGTCGGCATACTGAACATCAGGGTGCTGGCAGCCGGCGCGGTGGCTGGAGTGCAGAACACCGGACCTGCCGCCGGGTTGTCTCCTGGCTCTGGCGGAGAGGCGGACTTCCTGCGAGCGCAAAAGGTCAACGCTGCTCTCGGAGATCAGGAAGGTACGCCTGCTCAGACCGCCATCCGGTTCGCGCTGATGAACCCCGGGGTGTCGGGAGCGCTGGTGGGGTTCGGTCAACTGGATCACATCGACGAGGCGGTGGCTGCTGTCGACATGGGACCGTTGTCGGATGATGTGATGAAACAACTGGACGCGCTTTACGCTTCAGATTTCAGCACAGCATGACCACTGCGCAGGTTCTAGAGCAATTGGCCTCTCCGGCCGATCCTGACGCCCATCGAGAGATGACCCGCGTTGGCATCAACGTGGCAAAATCATATGGGATCAAGACTCCCGTCCTTCGCGGTATCGTTCGCCAGATCGGGAAAGATCATTCGTTGGCGCTTGAGCGTTGGGAGTCTGGAATTTCGGATGCCCGCCACCTGGCATATATGGTTGATGTTCCAGCCAGGATCGATGAGTCACAGATGGAAGACTGGGCGTCTGACTTCGATTCTTGGGCCGTCACAGATCCCGCGTGTTTTGGCCTGTTTCGCCAGACGGCCTTCGCTTATGATAAAGCTGTTGAGTGGAGCGAACGAAACGAGGAGTTTGTCAAAAGAGACGGCTTCGTGTTGATGGCGGGATTGGTTGTTCATGACAAACGCGCTCCTGACGGAAATTTCCTGAAGTTTTTTCCGATCATTGACCGCGAGTCCGACGACGACCGTAATTTCGTGAAGAAGGCTGTCAACTGGGCGTTGCGGAGCATCGGCAAGCGGAGTATTGTGCTGAATCAGGCGGCAATCGATACTGCGGGCGATATCCAAAAAAGAGGCACCCGCGCTGCCCGTTGGATTGCCGCGGACGCCATCAGAGAACTCATTGGCGACAAAGATCAGGCTCGTTTGAAAAAACGATAACAAGACTAATAAAGAAGTAGGCTGGCTTGCGAGAGATTTTCGGCCTGGATATGACCTACATCGTTATAGCGGTGTCTATCGGGTTTGGCTTGATCGTGCTGTCTGTCGGTTTCCTTGCTCTTCTGAATCGGATCATCTTCAAGATAGGCCTTCGGAACATCCCTCGCCGTCCAGCACAGACGGCGTTGATCGTCGTAGGGCTGATGCTCAGCACGCTGATCATATCCTCGGCTCTGGGCACGGGCGACACAATCGGCCACAGTATCCGCAACGAAGTTGTCAAGGGACTCGTCGAGATAGATGAGATTCTGACTGCCAATCAGGGTGCCAACCTGGGCCTCACAGGCAGCAGTCCTTACTTCCCCGAAGAACGCTTTGACACACTGCGCGCGGAACTGTCCGATTTTGACGCTATTGACGGCATGTTGCCAATGATCGCCGAGCGCGCTCCCGTCGCCAATCCGGGCAAGCAAAAGAGCGTCGGCCTCATGAACATCGCCGCCTTCGATCCAGGAAATCTTGGCGTGTTTGGCCCTCTGCTAGCGATTGACGGTTCCACGGCGAACCCGATTGCGCTAACGGGCGCTGACGTGTTCCTGAATAAAACCGCGGCTGAGGAACTGGGAGCAGTTGTAGGCGACCAGCTTGAACTGTTCCTTCAGAACGGGAATGTCACGCTCTGGGTCGCCGGCATCGTTGAAGGCGGCGGCGTGGCAGGCGACGACGAAACAACATTGATTTCGTTGACTCAAGCTCAGGAGATATTCAACAAACCAAACCAGATAAATAGCATCGTGGTTTCTAACAAGGGCGACGCCGAGAGCGGAGCGGACTTGAGCGAAGAGGTGACCGAGAAACTGCGATCTCTATTAACTGACAACGATGTTGCTCAGGAACTGAAACGACTGTTGAACGATCCGGCTACAATCGCGGCGCTCGAACTTCGCACCGAAAGGCTGTCCCAGGGGCAGAAAGACGATGTTCTGGAGTTGGCAGAACTCCTCGCGGCTGATGGCATGGACGACCGATTGATTTCTCTGATGGCTGACGACCAGGTAGCGGCTCAAGTCCTGCTGGCCGTCGAGTCACTGGGCGACGAAGCGAGATTCACCGGAATTTTCGAGCGATTTCTCCACCTGCGTATCCTGACCGTGCAGGATATCAAAGCCGACCTGTTGGATCTGTCCGCCACCATTGCCAGCGGAATCATGTCCATCTTCATCGTGTTCGGCCTGTTCTCGATGATGGCCGGAGTGATGCTCATATTCTTGATATTCGTCATGCTGGCCGCCGAGCGAAAACCCGAAATGGGCATTGCGCGCGCTGTGGGCATGAAACGACGACACCTCATCCAGTCCTTTGTCTATGAAGGGCTGGCCTACGATTTGATGTCTGCGCTTGTGGGCGCTTTGTTGGGCATCGTGGTCGGGTTGGTGCTAGTCACCATCATGGCGAGCATATTCGCCAGCGATGACGATGGATTTGAACTAGTCCGCCAATACCGGTGGCAGAGCTTCGTAGTTTCATACTGCATCGGAGTCGTGCTGACGTTCATTACGGTATTCTTCTCGTCTTATCGGGCCAGCCGGTTGAACATCGTGTCGGCGATTCGAGACCTGCCTGAGACATTTGCGGCATCAGCGCATGAGCCGCGTTTGAGGATGGTTCTCAGAGCGCTGGTAAGACCGTTCATATATCTGGTTCGGGCGTTCAAGGCCTTAATTCAACTTCGTATAGTCGCTTTCTTTGGCAACCTTGCTTTGGTCGCGGTTCGCGGTTTTCCCCTTGTGTGGATTGTGGACATCGTGTGGGCGTTAGTGCGAGCGGCGATGCCAGAACTGGGCGCAGGTTGGCTCACGGTTATCCTCGGCGTTTTGGTGGCTGCGCTCGGACTCGTGGTAACCCAGGCCGCGCCATTCGCTATCGGAACCACGTTGACGATCATCGGCATAGGCTTGATGATTCGCAAACTGTTTGCGAATAGAGGTTGGGATGCGCGCCAACAAGGCAACTTTACTGCCGTTGTTGTCGCCGCTGTGTCGCTGTTCTGGCTGATAGTCGGGATATCGTTGGGCAATTTGTTCACGATCACTCTGTCAATTGTCGTTGTGGCGTTTGAGGCAGTCAGGCAGGCGGCAATGAGACGCGAGGCGACCGTATCCGACTCGGAAGACCGGAACGTCTACACCTTCATAGGCCTGGCCCTGATCTTGTATTGGGGAGTGCCGTTCGACTCGCTGGACTGGATAGTGCCAGACCTGGAATCCAGCATCGAGATGTTCTTCATATCCGGCATCTGCATGGTGGCGGCGGCGGTCTGGGTCGTCATATATAACGCTGATCTCATCACAAACGCGCTTACCGCCGTGCTGGGTCGGTTCTCCAAGATCAGGCCCTCGTTGAAGACCGCCATCGCGTACCCTCTTAACTCGCGGCTTCGCACCGGACTCACATTGGCGATGCTGGCGCTAGTGATATTCACTCTCATCGTCATGTCTTCGCTCACCAGCTCGTTCAACACAGTTCTCGAGGATATTGATTCGGTGACAGGCAGCTGGGACATCGTTGCAACCGTCAGTTACAACAACCCGATCGAGGACATCGAAGCCGACCTGCCTGAACTCCTGGGCGCCGAAGCCGGGAACATCAACGCAGTCGGCGGTTACACGACGCTCCCGATAGAGGCCCGTCAGATCGGCGCGGAAGAACAGGAATGGAAGTCCTACACCGTCAGGGGCGCGACTACTGATTATCTTGAGGCAACCGGACACGGCTTTGCAATCACAGCCGAAGATTATGGAGACGGCAAAGAGGGAATCTGGAAGGCGCTGCGTGAAGACCCGACCCTGGGTGTGATCGATAGCATCGGAGTGCCGGCTAGAGGCGGAGGCGGATTCATAATCGGCGGCCCCCAGTTCAAGATGGAAGGGTTCTTCATCGAAGATGACGAGATGCCGGCCACCGAAATCGAAATCCGCGAACCCCGAAGCGGGGCGGTGGCGAAGGTCACAATAATCGCAGTTCTAGATTTGGTCGCAGATCAGTTCGGCGTGATAATGTTCGACAAGGCCACGCTGGACGGAATTTCGCCTGATCCTCTGCCGCTGACGACCTACCGTTTCAGGCTTGGGGAAGGCGTCGACGCCGGAGTTTCGGCAGAAAGCCTCGAAGCCGCGTTCCTGGCTAACGGCCTGGAGACGCAAGTGCTGGCAGACGAGCTTGAAGAGGACCGTCAGGCCAATGTGGCCCTTAACAACCTTCTGCAAGGGTTCATGGCGTCGGGCTTGCTGGTTGGCATCGCGGCCCTGGGCGTGATCAGTCTGCGATCTGTTGTCGAGCGCCGCCAGCAGATTGGAGTTCTGCGGGCCATCGGCTATCGGCGTTCTATGGTGTTGGCAAGTTTCCTGATGGAGTCGTCGTTCATCGCGTTGCTGGGAATCTTCCTTGGGGTTGGTCTAGGCACATTATTGGCGTTCAACCTGGTGACGTTCATCGGCGAACAGGTTCCAGGCTTGAGATTCTCGATGCCGTGGTTCCAGATTGGGGTGATCGTGACGCTGGCGTACTTGTTCTCGTTATTGGCCACGTTCCTGCCTGCGCGTCAGGCATCGCGAATCTACCCTGCCCAGGCGTTGAGGTACGAGTAGCGCTGTGTGGAAGACAGTGGGCCACGACAAGGCGGTCAGCGCTCTATCCCAGGCGCTGACCGACAACAGGATGTCGCATGCATTTTTGATAACCGGCGCGTCCAGGGTGGGCAAGATGTCGTTGGCGTTGGACATGGCGCGGGCATTGAACTGCATTGGAGACGACCCGCCCTGCGGAGTTTGCGGCCAGTGCCGTCGGGTGACAGATGAGTTACATCCTGACGTTCGTGTGATCGGCTTGGAAAAGGACAGCGACACAGGGCGTCTTAGGACGGTCATATCGATTGACCAGGTGCGCGAGGTTCAACGCGATGTGAGCCTGAAACCATACGAAGGCAAATCTCGCGTGGTCATTTTCGATGGAGCGGAAAATCTCCGAGAAGAAGCGGCCAACAGCCTGCTGAAAACCCTTGAGGAGCCGCCCGATCAGGTCGTCATTATTCTGTTGGCGCTCGATGCTGCAAACGTTCTTCCCACAATACTCTCACGATGTCGTAGGATCGACCTACGCCCAATCGGCGCTGAGATCATTGCTGACCATCTCTATCGGCTGTACACCACGGACCGCCAGTTGGCTGAAGAGGTCGCCCGGATGTCTGGTGGTCGAATAGGATGGGCGATTCAGGCGACGCAGGAGCCAGAAATGCTCGAGGCCATCTCCGACAGGCTCGACGCAGTAGAGCAGACCGTCGCTTCCTCGCTTGAGGCGCGATTTGAGTACGCGGAGCAACTGGCTCGTCGCTTCTCTCAGGGCAGGGCCGAAGTACTAGAAGAGTTGGACCTGTGGCTCGGATGGTGGCGCGACGTGATGGTTATTTCACAGGGCAAACCGGAACTGGTGTGGAACGTTTCGAGGTTGTCCGCGCTCCAGTCCACGTCTGCCAGTACGTCCCTATCCCAGGCTGCGGCTACGGTCAAGGCCGTTCAACGTGCCATCGACCTGCTACAGCGCAACGTAAATTCTCGGCTGACGATTGAGGAGCTAATGTTGGCCGTCCCAAACGTCGTGATTTCGCCGGCGTGAATCTTCAGTCGTGACTCCGTCGCTAGAACCAGAATCCACGAATCACCATCACTCAACTCTCAGGAACACAACTCATGTCGACAATCATAGGCGTAAGATTCAAGCGAAACGATCGAGTCCAGTACTTCGACTCGGCTGGAATATCTCTTTCAGCAGGAGACAGAGTTGTCGTGGAAACCGAGGACGGGCCACGCGAGGGGCGGGTCGCCATTGCGCCGGGTCAGGTGGCGCACTCTGACTTGAAGGGTCCGCTCAGTCCGGCGCTGAAGCGAATTGAACCTGACTTCGACTGATCTCTTGCGCCTCCGCCAGCCCTATGAGGACAGCCAGGGCATGAAGGGCAGCCATTCGTCCAATATCTCCCTGTGATGGAACATGTAGTAGGGATTTGGGCGTGGCGTGGTCGGCTTCGTCAGCAGGCGCATTCTGGCCTCTTTGAGACTCGAGCCCGCTTTCGTGTGGTTGCACGGGATGCACGCGCTAACCACATTTTCCCAGATATGCTTGCCATTCCGAGAGCGCGGGATGATGTGGTCCAGCGTCAACTGCTTGGATTTTTTCCCGCAGTACTGGCAGGTGAACCCATCACGATAGAATATCGCCTGTCGTGACAGACGTCGCCGCATAACAGGACGTTTGACCATATAGAAGAGCCTGATAACTGACGGCGCAGGGAACGCTTCGGTGATGCTGTGGATGAACCCCAGGGCGTTTGCGACAAGCTCAGCTTTACCGCGTCCCATCAGCACGAATGCGCGTCTTACGGTGCAGACGTTGAGCGGTTGGTAATTCTGGTTTAACACTAATACAGGCGAGTTGATTGTCGCCGTGCCATTCATCTTTATCCACTAACAACATTAGCCCGAACAACCGAGGTGGTTCTTCTGCACGGTCATTGAGCCTCATTCAACCATTGGCGTGTTGCCCGAGTTTCCTCACAACTGTAACTTGCGGAGCGCAAAGGTTCTTTCGCTCACACAGGCATGTTATCAGTTTAGCTCAAAATCGCAACTTAGGCATCATCGAAGAGGCTTACTCGGCTTCAAGAGCGTTAATTTCAGCCTGCAAAATGTCCAGGGCTAACGCGAAGTCTGCCGGTATGAACCCTAAAGCGTCGGCTGGGAGCGCGCCTTGGATGTCCATGAATATAGGCACGATAGTCGATTCGGTGAGCGAATCCTCGACCGCTTGCTTTTTGTCGGCCACGATAGGCAATGAGACGTCGCCAAGCGCGTCGGTCAAGGCTCCGGTCGCAGCGGCGGCCTGGCCCCCAATTGCTGTCCCAGTGATGCCCGGCGCGACTGCCTCCACGCCAGGAGTCTGGATTGTGAAGTTGTAGGCGAATCGTGCCATGCCTGTGATGAACACGCCGGCGATGGCGAGGGCGATTACCAGCCCCAAGGCCAGTCCGCCCAGCTTGTCGACCATCCCAGACATGCCCAACGTGGCGGTGGTGAGAATCGGCTTGGCGATCTTGCCGATGAACCCGATTATCACAACGGACGCTATGATGATTATCGCGTAGGAAACGACAGTCACAAGTGTGTCGGAGTTGAGGGAACTTTCAAACAACCCGCCGATGTCGTCGGCCACTTGTCCCGCCAACACCCAGCCTACCAAGATGCCGACTGCGGTGAAGATCGCGCCGATGAGACCGGTCTTCATGCCCCATAATAGTCCCAAAACCAGTATGACGATGAGCGCAATGTCGAGCCAATTCATCTTGTGACCTCGTTATTTTCCAATGCGGATTCAGAGGGTGTGAATTCAAATTCACGACAGTTTATCACACGCTTTTTGGAGCGCATAGGTAGATTTGTACTATGTTTACGTAAACAAAAACAGGGCAGACCAATCTCTGATCTGCCCTGTTTTGTTTCTTAGTTAGCTCGCAAGGGTCTTAAGTGGCTATTACCATCCCATTTTGCAGTTGCAACTTTGCCTTTAGCGACCGCATGAACAGAAACTTCTTCAAATCAAGGTGAACATTGCTCACAAATGGCGCAATGGCTCTGGAAACCAGCACTTCGACGTCGTCCTGTTTCACGATGCTGTAATTCGAAGTATTCCGGCTGCCAATGTAGGTATCGACCGATACCTCAGATATGCGAGTCGATCAAGTGGACATACATATGAGGTCCAGCGCTGCGCGGCCACCTTTGTTTTGGATATGCGCCAGCGCCTCTTCGCTAAATGACACGTTCAACATATTTGCCTCCAATCATCCTCTTTACTATGCGTACGAGGCCGGCTCACAATCAGGTGTTTCTTTCACAAGTCAGATGCGGCGTTTCAAGAATGGGTTCATTAAGCGGTCGAATCGGCGTACTGTGCGATGACTCGCGGCATATCCCGACTAAACTCGCCTTTAGACAACACCTGGTCACATCCCAGGCTCCGCGCCAGTTCCATCCCTTTGATATCTGAGTGAGGGCCGAAGGCGACGAGTTTCGTTTCAGAGTTCCGGGTTTTAAGTTCTTCTAAAACCTTCGGCCAGACATCAGGATCCCCCTCCAAGTCGATTAATGCCAACGTCGGGGCCTGCTCTTGGTACGCATTCCAGAAATCGGCCTCAGTGTTAGTGAGCCTCATCGTCAGACCCGCCTGCTTGGCCGCGTTCATGATGCGAGGGAGAAAGAACAGGTTCTGCCCTAGCACGAATACTTTTTTATCTTCGGTCATACATCTGCCTTGGCGTGTGCGTTCGGAAGAAGTTAATTATTGGGTAAGCATAACATGGAGCAACGATAAAGCAATTTCAAAGGGGGCCACCAGAGCGAATTGACGGCGTCAGACCGGAATCAGCATCGTTGGGATTACAGCAGAAATTAATCAGAGAGTTTACAGTCTTCCAAGTGCTATAATTCCACAGGTCGAGCCGTGGAGTCAGCACATCCCCCAAATCCGGTCCGGAGCGATTAATGGTCTCTATCTCTTTCGATAAATTCACCCTTTCAAATGGTCTCGATGTAATCCTGTCTGAGGACCACACATTGCCCGTTGCGGCTGTGAACCTCTGGTATCATGTAGGCTCCCAGAATGAAGAGCCTGGACGCACCGGATTCGCCCACCTCTTCGAGCACGTAATGTTCGAAGGCTCGAAGCACCACAACAAGAGCTACTTCGAACCGCTTCAAAAGGTTGGAGCAAACCTGAACGGTTCCACGTCCCCAGACCGCACAAACTACTGGGAAAACGTGCCTTCCAATTATCTCGAGTTGGCATTGTGGTTGGAGTCCGACCGCATGGGATTCTTGCTGGACGCTCTGGACCAGGACCGGTTTGAGATTCAGCGCGAAGTCGTGAAAAACGAGCGGCGCCAGAGCTATGAGAATCGACCCTACGGCATGGCTCCCATGATAATTCAGCCGAACCTATATCCCGCTCCTCACCCGTACAACTGGACGACTATTGGCGACCCGGCAGATCTCGACGCGGCGTCCTTGGACGACATCAAAGCGTTTTTCTCGAAATTTTACTCACCGTCTAACGCCAGCCTCGCCATTGTCGGCGACTTCGATTCTGAGGCGACTCGCAGGATGGTGGAGAGCTACTTTGGAGACATCCCAGCAGGCCCGTCAATCGACAGAGTTGGGCGCATGGATTCCAGGCTCAGCGGGCAAGTTACGCTCACAACCTCCGATAGCGTGCAACTGTCAAGGTTGTACCTGAACTGGCCGACCAATCCGAATTTCACGCGACTGCAAGCCCCGACCGACCTGTTGGCGACGATCCTCGGCGGAGGCAAAAGCTCTAGGCTCTACAAGTCCCTGGTCTACGAACGCAGGATTGCGCGTGAGATCAGTGTTTATGACTACGGCCAGGAAATTGCAGGCGAGTTCACGATTCAGGCCACCGCGAACCCCGGTCACTCCACAGAAGAGATCGAAACGGCTATCATTGAAGAAATCGAAAGACTGAAGACCGAGGCGCCGACCGAGGCAGAGATTGCCAGGGCCAAGAACCGCATTGAGACAAGTCACATTATGCAGTTGGAGCGGTTCGGAGGTTTTGGTGGCCGAGCCGACCAGCTTAACTACTACAACACGCTCACCGGAGACCCAGAGGCGATTAACACCGACGTGGACCGGTACATGGCCGTCGAGCCTGAAGAGATCAGAGAAGCAGCAGCGTTGCTTGGTGGAAATGTCGTTAAATTGACTGTTCACCCCGAAGCCAGCCGTCAGACAATCGCCTCATCGGTGGACCGCGCATCGACTCCGTCGCCGGCAGCGCAACCTCGGTTCACCTCGCCGATTCCAAAACGCGGGAAGTTGTCTAACGGCCTGGAAGTTGTCCACCTCGAAAAGAGTGGCGTTCCCGTCGTGGCATTTGGGTTGGTGCTGTCCGGTGGCGCGTTGGACGATCCTGAAAGCAAGTCAGGGCTGGCTAGCCTCACCGCAAGCATGCTGGCAGAAGGGACCGGAACCCGGAGCAGCATCCAGATTGCTGAAGAACTGGAGTTCCTGGGCACCAACCTCCGTAACCATGCCAATCGTGAGTATGCGATGGTATCCAGCGATTCCCTGAAAACGAATTGGAAGGACACACTGAACATTCTGAGCGATGTCGTCTTGAACTCGGCGTTCCCCGACCACGAATTGGAGCGCTTGCGTAAGAACCTGCTGACAGACCTGGACAGAATCTCCGACAGTCCGATGGCGATTGCCGGCCGAGCGGCCCGTTCGCTCTACTACGGGCCAGGGACGCCCTACGGCCATCCACTAACTGGAAACCAACAGTCCGTAGCCTCTATAACCAGAGACGATCTGCTGGGATACTATGACTCTCATTTCGGCCCTGATAAAGCCACCTTCGTCGTTGTTGGCGACCTTTCGTTCGAAGAGGCGATGGAGTCCGCTGAGTCCAACTTTGGAGAATGGAAGCAGTTGGTCGGCGCCAGCGCCAATGGCGTGTCGTCGATCGCGAATCATCCGTCGCCCACTCAGATATACATCGCCGACAAGCCCGGCGCGGCCCAATCTGTGATTCGCGCCGGTCACCTGACCATCCCCCGGAGCCACGAAGATTACCTGTCGCTGAACATGCTCAATTTCATTTTCGGCGGCCAGTTTATGGCCCGACTTAACAGCAACTTGAGGCAGGACAAAGGGTATAGCTACGGCTACAATTCCATGATCGACTGGAGCATCGGGCCCTCGATGTTTATGGTCGGAGGCGGAGTTCAAACCGCCGTGACCAAAGAGGCGTTGATCGAGACACTCAAGGAGTTCGAAGAGATCAAAGGCTCGCGTCCTGTGACCTCTGAAGAGTATTCTGACGCCCGCGATGGCATACTCCGGGCGCTCCCCGGCCAATTTGAGACGATGCACCAGGTTCTGCAACAACTGACTCGAATGGTGATATTCGGCCTCCCGGACGACTACTTCGCTACCTTCGAGGACCGATTATCTGAAGTCACGCTGGATGACGTTCATCGGGCCAGCGACATGCTGGACACAGACCATTTGAGCATCCTCGTGGTAGGCGACGGCTCCGAGATTGAATCAGGGATCAGCGAGCTTGGCCTCTCGGTATCCAAAGTGGATTACGAAGGCAGGCCACTGGCTTAGGCTCTGGTTCAAAATAAGATCGGTCCCAACTCAATATCTGATCGCTGATGGCTAAGCCCCCGAGATGGAGTGTCGCAATTGTCAACCGAGTACCGACCACTGCGCCTGATGGACACATTTCGGAACCTCTTCTACACGCCAATCTATGTGGCAGTGGCAGGAGGATTTTTTTACGCTGAAGGCCTGAACGTCGAGTTCAGCACGGTTCCCGAAGGCCAGCCTGCGATGGATATGCTGAGGTCTGGGGCCGTTGACATCGCGCAGACCGGGATCAGCCGCAGTCTCATGGACCTGGACGAAGGAAAAGAGGACGCGCCGCTCCACATTGCGGAGATCAACCAGCGAGACGGCTTTTTTCTACTGTCACGTATCCCCGTAGAAAACTGGGCATGGAAGGACCTGGAAGGCTCGTCGTTGATACCCATCGGATTCACTCCGGTGCCGTGGAACCCTCTCAGGACAGTGTTGAAGAACAACGGTGTCGATCTGGATGCCATCAATCTGATTGGAGGACTGTCTGCCGCTGAAGCCATCGACCGTTTCAGAAATGGGCAGGCCGACTACCTCCACATTCTTCACCCTTTCGCCCAGACGTTGATTGAGGGCGGCATCGGTCATATGGCGGCGTCGATGGGGCCGGAGCTTGGATATATCTGCTATAGTTCGTTTGCGGCCACGCCCAGCTATATTGACGATAATCCAGAAACAGTGCAGGCGTTCGTAACCGGGTTTCACAAAGCCTTGAACTGGGTTGCCGAGAGCGACGCTCCGGCGATAGCAGAACGAGTTTCGCCCTTCTTTCCTGATATATTGCCTGAGTCATTGGCGAGTGGGATAGGGCAGTATAAGATTCAAGAAACATGGCCGCGAGATGCGCTGATTGGCGAGGATGGGTACGACTCGATGCGCGACATCCTGATCGACGGAGGGTTAGTCACCGGACGTCACCCATACCAAAGGCTCGTGAGGCCAGAGTTCGCCCGAAACGCGATGGATGCGTAGCTGGTGCCCAATCAAACCGTTGATAAGGCTGTGGCCTATATTACCTGTGATGGAAAACTTCTGGTGTTTGACCATCCGGGCATACCTGAAACAGGGACACAGGTTCCTGCCGGGACCATCGCGCCCGGAGAACCGCCTGCTGAAGCGGCCATGAGAGAAGCCTTCGAGGAAACCGGCCTGACATCGCTTGTCATGCGGAGATTTCTGGGAGAGCGGGCGTTCGATATTGCGCCTTTCGGTAGAGACGAAATTTATCACCGATACTTTTTTCATCTGGAGTATGAGGACGACTCACCTGACCGCTGGAGACACTTCGAGGAACAGCCGTACGACGGCGGCGAGCCTGTGGAATTCGAGCTATACTAGGTCGATATGCCGTCTGACGCGGTGGAGTTAACTGCGGGGAAGGGCGAGCTCCTTCACATGATCAACGAGGTCACGTCGTGAGAATAACCGCCAAGATTGCAGCCATCAGCCAGGAGACGCCGACGATCAAATCCTTCAGGCTTGATCTGGGCGGACAGAACTTTGAGTATCGGTCGGGCCAATGGGTGGACTTCTTTGTCAGGATTGAGGGCGCAGAGGCTGTGGGCGGGTATTCAATTACTTCCAATCCCACGCGCAAGGGTTACATCGACCTGGCAATAAAGCTGGACGGCTATGGAGTTGTCACTCACTACCTGCACAAGCAGGCCAGTGTGGGCGATGGAGTCGACATTCAGGTCGGCGGCGACTTCTACTACACACGCGATATGGCGGATTCGGTGGTTCTGCTGGGCGGCGGAATCGGGCTCACGCCTCTCATGAGTATCATGCGGTATGTGGACGAGGACGCGCCTGATACACAGCTCGCGCTCGTGCACAGCGCTCAGACGCCGTCCGAGCTTCTGTTCCGAGACGAGCTTGAAGCGATGGCCGATCGCAATCCCAGAATCCGCAATATATTTAGTGTCACAAGGCAGGGCAGCGAGCCTTGGGAGGGCCAAACAGGTCGTATTGACGCACAGTTGATTAACGACCAAGGGATCGATCTCGGCGCGCTGTTCTACATCTGCGGACCGCCGGAAATGATCCAGAGCATGTTGGCGATGCTCCGAGGTCTGGGTGTCGCTGAAACCCGCATCCGCTACGAACAATGGTGGTAACCGCAGACTGATCTCGATTCCCTAGATCATAGAGTAGCTTTGTCCGCCGTCCAC
>ENA-ORDI01000022-ORDI01000022.1-marine-metagenome-genome-assembly--contig:-NODE-22-length-90345-cov-5.216810_pt1 | contig 90345 bp, 93 predicted proteins | sample MGYA00248628_ERZ508525 | MGnify/ENA primary metagenome ERZ508525 (study PRJEB26195, sample SAMN05422138) | marine metagenome | isolation source: East of Porto Seguro, South Atlantic Ocean | place: Atlantic... | reverse complement strand
TGGGATGGTAGGTATGTCGGTTATTGATTGATAAGGGTTTTATCAACGAACCGGAGGGCAAAGTTAGACAGTTTTGGGGTATATCGTCGGGTCAATCTCACTTCTCCGTCCTAACACCGGACGAATAGGTCAGAGTGGTCAGGTTTTGTATTTAGTCCTCAACGACCATCTCACTACCATCAGACGAGTAACTGACCCGAGGACCGTCCCTCTTCCCGTCCTTGTAGGTTCCTTTGTGCCATAACTGTCCGTTGGACCAGTAACGGACCCAACGACCATCTTCCTTACCGTTCTTGTAGGTTCCTTTGGACCCTAACTGTCCGTTGTCGTAGTAGTTGACATAAGGACCATCTTTCTTATTGTCCTTGTAGGTTACTTTGTAAGATAACTGACCGTTGGACCAGTAAAGGACCCAAGGACCGTCTTGATTACCGTCCTTGTAGTTGCCTTTGTACGATAACCGTCCGTTGTCGTGGTAATAGACCCAAGGACCGTCTTTCTTCCCGTTTCTGAATGCCCCCTCTGTCATCCCCGTAACCGTCCCCGTGAAGGGGACCACATTGTGTCCCGGTTGCCTTATCAATAGAAGTATCGACCTTTTCACCGGGTTGAACTTTTTGTAGAAAAGACCGTCCTGTTCCACCAAGTCGTCCATCGTCTCCCCCAGTGCGAGTGCAGGGAAGAGGAGGACCACAAGGACAATCGATGTGAGGATGTGTTTCATCAGGATAGTTTAGGACGGAATGAAAGACAGAGAAACTATTCGTTCCATATCAAGTTTTAGATAAATAGTAGTGTAAGTAACGATTTCCATATCACCTGAAACCAACTACTAACTTATGAAGAAACCCATCCGTCAAAAGATGGGTTTTTTATTAAGGTCAGAAACAAACAGTTCTAATACCTGTTTTGTGAAGTTGGGTTCCACGGGATGTTGTGAAATATGGAAACTTTTGTTTCCTTTGTCCAGAGATGAACAAACCCAAATAAACGTTCAGGAAAAAACCTGACGAAAATATTTGGTCGTCCAAACCTTTTTTATGGATCTTCGATGTGATGAACTTTGATTAGTTGTTCCCTAAACATTTTCGGTTGTAAGTGTCTTGCATAATGATCTCTTATCACTTGATACGACACATCACATTGTTCCGTTAGATACTCTATTGGGGTTCCTCCTTGTAACTCGGTCATAATGTAGAAGTGTCGTAGTGATTTTGAATCACGACGATCCCCGTTTATTGAATATCTCAACCCACCTTCAATGAGAAGTTCCCTAAAACCCAGATATGGATTAGTCGGGAATATCAAATCATCAGGTTTGTGGTCAGGACAAATGTTCTTACATAAACCACGATATGCAAAAAATGCACCATATTTAGAGATGATAGTTCTATCTCGTCGTTTCCCAATAATGAATATCTCTAAATGTTTCCTCTGGTCATCGTCATCATCCACCATCACGATGTCCTTGTGTTTGACCCTTTGTAGTTCGTAAGGTCTTACACCAGTGTGTGCAAGAATGACGATGTAGTAGTGAAGATACATTCTTGAGAGAATATATTGTTCCCAACCACCACCAAAACTTTTCTTATTCTTGTCCTCTTTGAGTTTTATCTGTTCCCTTCGGGTCTCTTTTGCATCCCTTATTCTTTGTCGACTGACTTGTAGGATTTTTTTGTATTCACTACTTGTAAAGGTTCCACGACTTGGTGGTCTCTTCGTCGAACCCATCTGTCTCATCAAAGACAAAGGTTTTTCTGGTCTCCCATTTATGAAACCTTTATCAAGACCCATCTGTAGTATCTGAAATATGATCGTGTATTCTTTCTTCAGTCGAGTGTGTAGTAGGTCAGGTGATTTTATTCGTCGTGTTTCTCTCCATTTTTGCCATTTTAGAAGTCGTGGAGTATCTATCTGTTCTACATAGTCGTTGATGAAGAAGGGTTGGATGTAGTTCTTGTATGAAATATTGTGGTCTTTGTAATAGTTCTTATGTCTAAGACCTGTTTCACTACTTTTCTTACATAAATCTAACCACTCATTTGCAAGTTCATCAAACAAGTGGTCATCACGGTCTAACCGTTCAGTTGGTATTCCATCATCTAACTTGGACAACATTTTCCCATACCACTTCTTTGCAATATTGATTGCAGTTTTGAGGTCATCTGTGTCGGTAGTTTTTTGTCTTGTCTTACCACCCAAGTAACATCTTGCATACCAGTTTCGACTTTTTGTTTTCTCCCAACCACTTTTATCTTTTACATACTGAAACAGGGTAATGACCTTGTCGTCCATTTGGATGTTGTGTCGAACGGTTTGTCCTTTAGAGGACTTACTCCTACCATCCTTTGGGACGAGGAGTTTCCGATTAGTTTTCATCATACAACTCGTTGGTTATGCAACTTCATCCAAAAGTTTGTAGAGTGTCCCTACTCCGATATTCAGTGTCTTACAAACTTTTGTTTTAGACATTCCCCTATCAAGAAGTTCCACTACCGTTGTTTTAGTAGAACTATTCACCATACTTGGACGACCGATAGGACGACCACTTTTGGTTCCGTTTTTCTTTGCATTTTCCATTCCTGACTTGACCCGTTCCCGAATAATGTTCCTCTCAAACTCTGCAAATACCCCACACATCTGGAACATCATCTTCCCTGTTGGTGTAGATGTATCCAGACCCTGTTGATGGATGTAGAGGTCAATGTTCTTTGACTGAACATCGTTGAGGAAAGAAACGAGGTCTTGTAATGAACGACCAAGACGGTCGATAGACCAAACTAGTATCCCATCAAACTTCTTTCTATTTACATCCTTGAGAAGTCGGTCAAAGGATGGACGACCATTACGACCTAGAGAACCCGACAAACCTTTGTCCAGGTATTCTTCTACAACTTCCCAACCATTTCGTCGTGATACTTCTCTGAGTTCTTCGAGTTGGTTCTGAACGGTTTGTTTATCGGTAGAAACCCTACCGTAAATGACTACTTTCTTGGTCATAGTAAAACACTCCTGTATCTGTAAGTCCTTGATTTTAGGACCCTTTTTATTACACAGATAATTCTACTACAACTTCTACTAATATTCTATTGACTTAACCAATTGTTTTTCTGTGGTAATACTCCTGTCTTATTCGTCTCTAAGTCATTGATGTATCAGTAATACTTCAGTTCTACTATGTTCCCATCAGGGTCATAAAGATACAAAGATTGACCATCTCCTCGTGCCCCCCAACGTATTCCAGGTCCGTCGTGGATGCCAATCCCCAATTTCGTGCATCTTGTTTTCAGTTGTGCAAGATCTGTCGGTTTTATCTCCAAACAGAAATGGTCCTGATTGATGGTCGTAGGCTCTCGAACGTCAGGGGCAGCAAAAAGATCAATCAGGGTGGAAGTATTCAACCGAACGGATGGAAAGGTGACTTCGCCATTCCTCCACTCCTTCACTCTCTCTGACTCAAGACCCAGTACACCCGTGTAAAACGAGAGCGACAATTCAACATCTCTGACCCGAAGGCCGATGTGATCAAGGCCCGTAACCGTCACCAGCGGCTCTGGCTGATTTCCGTTAGCTGACATTCGAATCCAAAGGTTCGTTTACTGTCGCCCTGGACTTTCTCTGATGCTGCTTCTCGCGAACGTAACGTGACGCCTCACGGATTAACCAACCGCAGAATAACGTGACAGGACCGTTTCCACTCTCGACTGAAGTCGCCAGAGCCCAGTAAGCAAGATCCCCGGGATACGAGATATCGAATGGCTTAACCAAAGTCCCTGCCGCCAACTCACTTTCCACCACCAACTCAGCCATTAGCGAAACACCATGGCCGGCCAGAAGCGCCTCAAGGGTGAAATTGGGTGAGGTAAAGTGAGGACCTCTATTGGGGTCAATTCGATCCACGTTGTTCGCCCTGAGCCAGGTCTCCCAGTTTGGCCACTCTGGATCACCGACTGGGGCATCAAAATGAATCAATGTATGTCCTCGCAGATCAGCCGGTGTTCTAAGCGGATTTTGTCCGTTGAGCAATTCAGGACTGCACACCGGGAATACGTCTTGTCCGAACAGGCGTTTCACCCAACGACCGGAATAGTGTCCCTGGCTGAATTCGATAACAACATCAATACCATCGCGTACGGGATCCATGCGCCGGATAGCGGGGTCGATCCGTACCTGAATCTGTGGATTTGCGGTTCTGAAATCAACGATCCTAGGCACCAGCCATCGAGCGCCAAATGCCGGAGGCGCACTGATCGTAAGAACATCCCAGTCTTCCTTGTCTCTAACTCGACCGACCGCCGACACCATAGTCTCAAACGCCTCGCGCAAGCCCGGCAGGCAGGCCTGACCTGCTTCTGTCAGCCGTAGCGACCGGTTGAGCCGGCGAAACAGCTTCACACCCAAGTCGGTTTCCAGCGCTTTAATCTGATGACTGATCGCAGCCGGCGTGACATGGAGTTCCTCCGCCGCACGGCTGAAACTCATGTGCCGTCCAGCGACTTCAAAGGCTTTTAAGGCATTTAATGGGGGCAAACGACGCATAGTTGTATAGTTTTCCTAAACCGAACTCAAGAAATTATCGTTTGTCGAAGTTGTTAATACCAGACAAAATTGCCAACTCAGTAGGCGGTGTCCGAGTAAGTTTCGCTAAGGAATTTTAACACGGGTTGGACCCGGGCTCTGGTCGCTGCAGACAAGATTTTTATTTTCCTCCAAGTGGTTTTTATGCCCTGCACCCGCGGGGCATTTTTTTCTCTCCCAGTGAATCGATGGCGATGTGTCCGGCACGTTCCCAGTGCGATTACCACGAACATCGGCGTTGCAGTCGACTCTTGGCCTTAATTCAAACGATCGGCTTCGCGGTCACAATTCTGGTAATGGTTCGAGGTGGCGCGACCAGAATTCCAGGGTATCAAGATCAACAGGTCTGGCGGCCATCGCTGGCTGACGGTCATGAACCTCGGCAAGTCCCAAACGTTGCGCCGCTAAGCGCTTGCCGTAACACAGCAGATGATCGATGGTCAGCATCAGATAGGACAGTAGTGGCAACGCATGCCGAAACTGCGCCGTGGCCGCCTGCTGATCGCCGCTGCGCCAGTTGTCATAGATTCGGACCTGCAGGTCGCAGCATTCCACGCTAGGTATGGTCCCAGCACACCCAGCACGCAAATTGTCGATCAGTTCCACTCCATTACGACCGTTGAACACCGTGAATTCTCCACCGAGTTCCCGCATCAGACCGCTGATATAGGGTGGTGGTCCTTCGGCCTTGAGTATCTGAATATTCGACGCGCGGTTAGCTAACGTACGTATAGCGGGGTTGTCCAGCCCAATACCGATATATTCAGGCGCATTCTGGATGCCGAGCGGCAGATCAAAGCCACTGGCTACGGCTGCAAAAAAATCGACCAGTGCATCGATACTGGCACCGCGCACCGGTGGCGGCTGCATCACAACCCATGCAACACCGGCTTCGTGAGCGTGATCGATCGCACTTCTTTGTCCTGCAAGCGTGTTTTCCGACACAGTCACCGAGACCGGTACACGATCAGCGGCATCCTCAATAGTCCATTCGACGAGCTGACGCTTTTCGTCGGTTGACAACTTGTTGCATTCCGTTGCCAGTCCACCCACTGCAAGCCCATGGGCACCGGCTGCTATGCACGCACCAACCTGTCTGCGGTGTGCAAACCGGTCGAGACTGTTATCGGCTCTGAAGAACGCATAAAGCATTGGGTAGATACCGTGAAACCCCTTGCTCATGTCATCTGATATCTCGTTGTCCTTGAAATAGTACTCTCGCGGACTTTGAAATCGGGTAACAACTCCATACCCAACCCAGGACCCTCCGGTGCTGAAATGGCGCCGTCGACAATAGGTGGTAGCTCGGTAACGATCTCAGCATACCAGCCGTAGTAGAACGCCCGTACGATTTCCTGCACAAAGGCATTGGGTGTGGCTTGACAGAAATGGACCGAGGCGCACAACACCACCGGACCGTTACAGTCGTGGGCTGCTACCGGTGTTAGGTAAGTACCAGCAAGTGCCGCACAACGTCGCGCCTCAGTGAGTCCACCGCACCAACCGATATCAAGAATCAATAACGACAGTGCCCCGGTATCGAGAAAGATTTTGAAATCATCTGCACCCCCTCGCGTTTCACCCATGGCAATACGAGATCGCACGGTGCGTTTGAGCTCCTGGATCCCGGCCGGGTTAGTCAAAAACACCGGGTCTTCAATCCATCGCATGCCGATTTCGTCCAGCGCCTGACAGATGATCAGCGACTCTGAAAGGTTCCACATGCCATGCAGTTCAGCGCTGATCTGCATCCGGTCGCCGTATTCTTTTTTGATGGCTTTAAACGGCACCAGCGCCTTATTCAGTTCGGCCGGGCTGATGAACTGACCCTGTGTAGACTCAGCAGCAAAATCAAACGGCCAGATCTTCATCGAGTCTATGCCCATGTCGAGAAGACTGCCTGCCAGTCCGACCGGATCATTGAGAAATCGGTCCAGGTCTTCGTAGTTCTGGTCTGTTCCCGACGAAGCAATACCAAAGTTTTCGGTAGTACCCAGCTTTGTTCCACGTACATACTGGTTACCCGCACACGTGTTGTAAACCGGGATTTGACTACGTATGCGCCCCCCCAGCAAAACCGATATCGGTTGACCGGTTACCTTGCCCAGTGCGTCCCATAGGGCGATATCCAATGCCGAGCGGGCTCGCAGTTCGGTACTCGCGGCCACAAACCCGACATAAGGACGGGTTCGATAATAGACAGCCTCGATATCGACCGCCGACATCCCGAGCACAATTGGTGCGAGATTTGCATGAATGTAGGCCTCAACAGCCTCAGCAGCGTAGAAGGTTTCTCCCAGACCGACAACGCCGTCTGCCGTTTCAGCCTCCAACCAGAGCATGTTGGGGAGTTCCAAAGAGCGGTATGTAGTCAGGGCTGTGATAGTCATCGTACTAATTATGTCTCGATGTTTTGGTTGACATCATCCGTTAGATATTAAGTTTTCTATCGCAAATTACACACGATCACTATCAGCACGAAAGATCCTTAGTAATTTACCGCAAGACTAGCTACAGAATTTTTGCGTCGTCTCTGTGTTCTGCCTGTTGATCGAAGAACGATGCAGTATCTGGCAACTGCGGAAGATCGACCGCATAGTCGATTGATCTAACTCGGCCTTTCCGATAACCTCGAACGACCAATCCCTCGTAGCGGTTGGGCATTGGATTGGGTGATAACGGTACGGCATCGTCAGCGGAATACACAGAGATAAAAAGAGTACGAGGAAATGCTGATTGATTATCTCTCGAACCATGGAGAAGCCGGGTATGCATCAGGCAGACAGCTCCGGCGGGCCCTGTACATGTTGCTGCCTTTGAAGCACATGTTGCTGCGATCACATCATCTATGGCTCCAGTGAATTTACCGTTATGCCACAGACCATGGATTGGACCGGTGTGAGATCCCGGTAGAACCTCGAGCGGTCCATTCGTTTCAGTTACTTCATCGACCATTAACAACGCAGTGACCACGCTATCATTACTGTGTGGCGTAAATGGAAAATCCTGGTGCCATTTGACAACCGTCTCGGCACCGGGCTGCTTTGAGTTTATTTTCGTATGATGCAGCTTAACGTCGGGTCCGATCAATGCTGCAACAAAATCCGTCATCTCACTGTCTGACATAGCGTTGAAATATGCCTTTGAGACTTCGACCGGTGCGTTAACCCGACGCAAGCGAGGCGAATCAGCGCAGTGGCCGGGCTCAATATCATATCGCGGCTTGCCATTGAGAGTCTCACCCCAATTTTCAGAGTGTCCGCGGCTTTCCTCAACCCAGTTCTGAAAAGTTTGGCGAAGCTCCACAAGCGCACCGTCACTTACAGCATCTGGGACAACCAAATAGCCGTTCTGCCAGAAAAAATCCTGTTGCTGCTGTGTCAGTGCTCCCATGTGCCATTTCAGCCACTTAGACGATGTCAGAAGATTAACAGACACTTACCATTTGCGGCAAACAAGGAATCACACCTGACCTTCCCTTCAGAACTCAGGACAGATCAGTAGATTCTTTAGCAGCAAGCTTGGAAAGCGCCTGGTAAAGACCCGCAAGAAGTTGCGCTCTGGGCACCAGAGACGAAACGTAGATGTGTTCTGATTTGGTGTGTAGACCCTTGCCGTGTACGCCGAGGCCATCAAGCGTCGGTATACCCAGTGCACCGGTAAAGTTACCATCGCTGCCACCGCCGAACTGGCCATGATCAAGATTAAGACCTAACTCGGCCGCAACACTGGCTGCGATCTCATACAAGGCTAAAGTGCCGGCCGTGGGTTTAAATAAAGGACGAACAGGGCCAGCATCGACTTCAACACGCAGTTCTGGATCCCCAGTATCCAGAGCATCCATCTGCTGCCTGATCTCGTGGAATGCATTGGCTGTAGGTGCAACACACAGCACCTGAGCCTGGCATTGTGTAGGCACCACATTTACAAAATCTCCCCCCGATACAACACCGACTCGGTAAGTGATCTCGCGTTCAATATCGGATAGCGCCTCTATCTGGGTAATCAATCGGGCCATAGCACTGATCGCACTTCGGCCCGCACCCCGGGCAACGCCTGCATGTTGTGCTTTGCCGAATACCGTTAGTGTGAATCGGAGAAAGGCATGTCGCCCTGTCACCAGTTTTTCATCGTGTGCCGGTTCTGGCACCAGAACCCAACGACTTTTACGGGCTTCCGCTTCGATCAGTTTTCGGGTTGACGGACTGCCGATTTCTTCATCGGGAATGAACATGAATGTGACAGGTACCGATAAAGCACTCTGTTTTTCGAGCACATGACCCAGCGCATGTACGGAGAGATACATCCCCCCCTTCATGTCCATCACACCCGGTCCATAGAGGCGGTCCCCGTCCCGCCGGATCGGCAGTGACTCTTTAAGTGTACCGACCAGGTGCACAGTATCCAGATGACCCAGTACCAAGATACCCGGTGTGGAGCCCCAGTTAAACCGAGCAGTAACCACATCCCCGTAACCATCGGCACCTGGTGTTCGCTCGACAGTTGCACCCAACGTTTCCATGGTTGATGAAGCGACATCCATCATCTGGTTCACAGCAAAGGGATCATAGCTTGGACTTTCAATGCTCGCCCAGTCAGCGATGGCAGATGCGATCAGTTCCGCATCCAACGGATAAGTACTCGAATTAATCATGCCGCTATTGTTTTCCGTCATTTGCTCTGGAGGCCTATGATGACCGGAACCGTGGGAAGGCTCAATACTCAATTGACAGAACTGCCGGACACACTTTCTTACACACTCATTCACAGGTATGGTAACGCTATCAGAACACTGTCATCTCCAGAAAATGGGGTATTACAGACAACCAATAGGGTCAAAACGATCTACGGAAACTACCCGTGAACAGAGCCTTTGTTAAAGAAGCTGACGGAGATGATGTCGTCGAACCGCTATACGAACGGCAACACAGTGATCTGCCAAATTACATTACACCACAGGGTCTTTTACACCTGAAAAACAGAATTCGAGACCTCGAAAGAAGTATAGACGTCCTTTCGAAAACAGATACGTTAGAGAAAAATTCTCAGATAGCCCGCGCACAAAGCGATCGGCGTTATCTGCTGGAACGTGTGCGCAGAGCACAACCAGTTACACCGCCAGCATCACCTGAGAAGATCCAGTTCGGCGTCACTGCGGTGCTTGAGGATGAATCGGGTCAGTCGTACAGCTTTACCCTTGTCGGTGAGGACGAAACAGATATAGATCAGGGCAAAATCAGCTGGGCGACTCCGATTGGAAAACAACTCAGTGGTCGGGTAATCGGAGACCATATTGCCTGGTCGCGCGGAGACGAACAGATTCAACTGGAAATTGTAGACATCCGGTCTTAAGTCAACCTATATATACCCACTTGGTTACCCGAACTGCACCCTTGGAATAACGACGCAATGGCAAACACCACCCACAGCAGACTCGTCAACGTGTTTTACGACACACACCCTATCAGCGAGTCGCAGGTGCTGGAAAAACTGGAACAAACCGGAGTCGATACATCGATTCTCACTGTTGAAGTACTTCAACACCACGACCAAGACCATTTCGGTGGCTTGGCTGCTACCGAAGCGCTTGCTCACCATGCGCAAATCAACGAATCAACGCACGTGCTGGACCTGTGCTGTGGACTGGGCGGCCCTGCCCGTTATCTTGCGTATCATTATGGCTGCCGGGTTACCGGGGTTGATATGAATTCGGACCGCCTGGCCGGTGCTGTTCGTCTGACCGAAAGAACCAAACTGCAAGACCGCGTCCTATTCCACCATGCTAATGCTCTGCAAACAGGATTAGCTGATGAAACATTTGACGTTATCGTTTCGCAGGAAGCCTTTTGCCACATTCCAAACAAAAAGACACTAATGACTGAATGCGTCCGTCTTCTAAAACCCGACGGGCGCATTGTCTATACCGACATCCTTGCGCGTAGCAGTTTGACCAACGAGATTTGCTGTCGCCTGGAAAACGAAATGGTATTTTCTGAATTAAGCACATTGGAGCAATACTGCCACCTACTTGAGGAAAAGGGCTGCCACGTGGTCGAAGTAGAGGATCTGAGTGACGATTGGGCACAGATACTGATCGACCGACTCGCTATGTATCGAAGCTTAAAAGAACAGACCGTTTCAAGTTTCGGCCTGGAGCATTTCCAAAAATGGGACCGCACCTACAGCTTTTTTGTCGGTCTGTATCGATCCGGTGAACTTGGTGGTGGGCGATTTGTAGCACACAAACCTAGATCGATCTGACAACGACAGTGTTTTCACGGTTGTTTATGATGATTCACGCCGCATCACGTAAAGCCCACTGCCGATTATCAGCATAATCCCGATGACAGCGACTCTGTCCGGCGTTTCGGAATAGAACATCAATCCCCATACAACTGCACAAGGCATCGCAACATATTCAAATGGCGCAATCACAGACGCTGAAGCCAGACGGTAACCGCGGGTGACCAGATAAGTACCCGCAGCGCTCACCGACCCCATCAAAGCCCAGAGAGCCAGATCAGACTCTGCGGGCAGCGTCCAGCTCCGAAGGAGAAACTGCAGACTTGGATGACCGACATCGCTGAACTGTCCCCTGCCGGTCAACATACCCATAACCGCACTCGCTATGAGTAATGAAATCTGTGCATAAGCAACCATTGTCGCGGTCGAGGCTGTCGTATGCATATGCCGTGTCAATAGCTGCATGCAGCAATAGGCAAACGCTGCCCCGATCGCGAGTAGCCCTTCCCAGCGTATGGCCTCCGTACCGGGCCGCAACATGATCACCACACCGACCATACCTATAGCAACGCTTGACCATCGTGCAAGACCCACAGATTCTTTTAGCAAGACAGCCGACAGTGCTGTGATCAGCACTGGTGCGATAAAAAATATGGCTACCACTTCGGCAACCGGCATCTTGACCATTGCCAGGAAGAAACAAGTGTTTGCCACGACCAACATCAAGCCACGCAACACCAACAAGGAAAAACTCGACGAGTAAAGCTGTTGAAGTCCCCCACTCATTAGCAGTATGACCAACGTCAACGACAGTGCAACAGTTGCTCGCACTAACATCACCTCGTGCAACGCATAGGAATCGGCAAACAGTTTTACCATTGCATCTTGAAGGGAAACCATCACAATGCCACCCACCATCGAAACGATGCCCATCATCTTCGGTGAAAGCATATGTGGTGTCCCGAATCTTATTATGAGCACAGCTTCGGATTACAACTACTTAGAAAAATACACGTTGCCGACACTGTTAAAGCCATAGGATACCTGCCGCGAACCTGGTGAACTACGCCTGGTGCAACAATAAAGATCCGTCACTGATCCTTAAATCGAAACCAATCATCTTGATAAATCCCATCGGCCCGTTTTTTCTACAGATGATGCGATCAGGGTAACCAGATTTTATGAAATCATGTCTGCTACGAATAACCAGAATGACACGGTCGCATAGGCCGACACTACAAATAGGACCAGCATCAGTATCCGATCCTTCACTCCATTACCACGTTTCCAATAAAAAAGAGCTCGAACAAAAGCAAGCGTAGCGACAGCGAACACCACGATCAGCAGCAACACATCTGAGAACAACCCCTCTCCTATCATCGACCCTCCCGGTACCATGCTATGGCTGGTTTCATACAAGCCGACCCCGCCAGTGTGAGCGTCCGCATGTTACAGTGGCAACCTGACTATCGCCAGAACACAGAACTGGATTCAAGAACCTATGCTTTATGCTATTCATTGCCTGGACCGAGAAAATGCACTGTCGATCCGACTCGAAAACTATGACGCCCACCGGGACTACCTGAACGCCACCCAAACCAACATTGTCCTTGCAGGACCAGTGACTGCAGATGATAGGTCGACGCCGATCGGCAGTTTTATGATTATTTCTGTAAATAACCAGGAAGAAGCAGAGCGCTTTAACCACGGTGATCCGTTCTACCGGCTCAATGTATGGGACGAGGCCTCAATCAGGATACAACCGTTCATCAAACGACGTGGTTGGTCAGAGGACACTTGACGCTCGAGAAATTTGTAAATAACTGAATGCTCTACACCTGTCCAGCCTGTTTTAAACCACTTCAGTCAGCCAGTGGCCCGGACCGGAACCGCCTGAAAGCGCCGCTAAACACAAATATCAGAGCCAGCAGAATCACTATACCCCCCACCAATGTCTGGTCAGACGGCACCTCACGTATGACAAGCCAGGCCCATAACGGTGCGAGCAGTACTTCGACCAGCATGATTAGCCCTGACTCAGGCACAAGCAGGTAGCGGGGACCGAGCGTCGTCATAGTTGTCCCCAGTGGTACCAACACAAGTCCCAGCAGCAGGGCGAACAAAAAGCCCTGCGGCGTGAGCGAAAGCGGTGAAGCCATTGGCGCTGCAATCAGGCCCGTCAATAAACACCCGATCATCACCGCCGGGACCATACTGATTTCCTTAGATCCTCGGACAATCACGAACTTGGTCGCCAGAAGAAATGCAGCACCCAGCGCTGCCACATCGCCGTTGATCGAGTCCGAATTGAGACTGTTCCGAAAGATGATGATCAGCCCGAGGAGAATCACGGTCGCACCCAGCCAGGTTCTTCCCCCTACCGGTTCACCCAAGACGACGCGGCTCATCAAAGCGCCCAGTACTGGCGAGATACTCATGATTACCAGCGCATTGGCGACGGTCGTGTGCGTCACCGCATAAACGAAACACATAGTACAACCCACATAAGATGCCGAAAGAGCTAGTCCTGGAATACCTATCCGTCTAAAGCCCTTCAACCCTATCGGTTTTTCCATAACCACTGAAATTACCAGCAACCCCACAGCACCCAACAAACTGCGACACATTAGAATTGTCCAGATATCGGCGTTAATCAACCGAATCAAAACACTGTCAGGACTGACAACAATCACGCCGACAAGCGTCAGTAAAACGCCCGCCAGTCGTGTTCGAGGGATAGACGGATAACCCACCAATGTTTTACAGTTTTTGTTCTATAGAGCGGCGCTCGGTCGAGCGCTCACCACGTCATACCATCGCCTGGCGTGGATCGCGTCCTCAGCCAATACCAGTTTTCGCCATGCTGCAAAATCGATCAATACCAGCAGATCAATATCGGCCACAGTAAAAGCGTCACCCGCCACAAACGGTTTTTCGCCGACCAAGTCATCAACTTCAGCCAGGAAGCGTTCGATCCGCTGTTTTCCCCGTTCAGCAAGTGCTGGGATCTGGTCATAGTTAATCGGACCAGTCAGAGCACGGCCCTTAAACCCCTGGGCTGAATTTCGTAGGTACTCTGCCATGGCCATAAAGCCTCCCATCTCAATATGCCACTGCAAATCGGCGACGCGGCCCCGGTCAATTGGGCTCGTACCCATCAGAGGCGGATTGGGATACTCGGCATCAAGATAGTGCCAGATCGCAGTAGTACTGTTGAGACAAGTTCCATCTTCGAGCTGCAATACCGGCACCGTACCGCATGCATTCAGAGCAACAAATTCCTCCTTGAGGTGTTCACCTGAGCGAAGATCAACTTCGATGGTCTCAACCTGAATACCTTTTTCAGCAATAAAAATTCTAGCCCGCCTGGGGGATGGCGCAGTCTTGCAGTCATAAAATCTCACAATATCGTCTCCTCAAAAACTCTAATTGATCCCGATCTAAATGTTGATTGGCAATACGCACCTCAGCCACAGCCCAAAGCAACACCTACTCCACCATGGCGTTTAAGTACGGCCAGCCAATCAGGTATGTGCTTCTTGATTCGGTTAAGAATATTAGGCTCATCCAATCCTAAAATACAGCCACCTTCCAACACCAGTCGCCCATCTATTACGCTGCAAACGACATCTGATGCACGAGCGTAATAAGCTAAGGATGAGTACTCTGCATAAAATGGCTGCAAGTGTGGACGCTGCAAATCAAGCTGTATTAGATCAGCTCTTTTCCCGGGCGCCAAACTGCCGACCTGATCCTCAATACCCATAACTCTTGCGCTACCGATGGTCGCCAGTTTCATTGCGTCAAGAGAAGTCAGCGCATCATGGAGTCCACTCAGTAATCGAACTGCATTCATCGCATTGCGCATGGCTTCAAACGGATCATTCATCATCCAGTCTGTCGCAATCCCAGTAACAATTTGGCGATCTTGAATTCCCTGAAGATCTGGATATACGCCGCGACGTGGATAAATTGTTGGGCAATGTGCATAACGCGCCTTAGATTGCTTGATCACATCCAAGTCGGTATCTGAAGCAAATGTCAGGTGTGCCAATACAGAGCGATTCGACAACACATCCAGGTCAGCGAGAAACTCGGCAGGGCCTTTGTCGTATGTTGACCGGCAGTATTCAACTTCCTGTCTTGACTGAGCCACGTGCGTATGCAACCCAACACCCAGGCGGTTAGCTTCTGCGTGAGCCTCTACATGGAGCCCGGGAGAACAAGTGTCCGTAGCGTGAGGGCCGATTCGTCCTGTAACGAGTCTCGATTTGGAGGCGGCACATTTCTCGACGAAATTAACGCCACGGCGCAACCGTTCCTCACCTTCTGTCGCCACCCACTCGTAGTGGTTCGCGTAAAGTTTCTCTAACTTCACATCAAAGACTTTCAGTGCTATCTGCGCGCGCAATCCCGCCGTCTCAGCCGCCTCGGCGAGGCCTTCAGGCTCGTACCAGATGTCGTTGATCGTCGTAACACCCGACCGGATCATATCCAAGACACCCAATAGAGCCAGATCCCGCCACTGCTCAGTAGAAATATGCTTCTCACTCCTGAATGCGACTGAATACAGAGCTTGGCCACCGGCGCCATCATCGCTCTGACTCCGGAACAGCGCTGAAGCGGCGTGGCTATGGCAATTAACGAACCCGGGCATTACAGCTTTACCTTGACCTGACAGAGTTTTTTTTGGCTGCCAGAAACCGCTGCCCTTAGCGGGACCACTGTAGACAATCGTGTTGCCGTTTACAGCAACCTCCCCGTTCACAACAATAGGGGCATCTTCGGTCAGTGTGTAGAGAACATCCGCGCTGACCAGTAAGTCAACTTGTGTTCCTGGCGGAGGAATTTGTTTGTCATCAGTCATGATGGCATTTATAGATAAACACGGTCTCTCTCAATTGCTAATATATACCGTCGTTGCATGACCAGCTTGGATTGGACATGGCAGTACTGTATACGGATGTATTAGCACAGTACCTGAAAATACAGATTGTGAATATACAAATTGATACTCGGACTTTGACGCCATCTGGTTTCGGCGTCGAAGTAAGTGGTGTCGATATTTCCAAGCTTGATGACCAAACAGGTCAAATACTCACCGATGCCTTTGACGCGCACGGTGGCCTGCTGGTTCTGCGTGATCAGGGGCTCGAAAACCCGGACGATCTATACCAGTTGGCCGCATTGTTCGGTGAGATCGAACACAATGAAAAATACGACCCGCGCTATCTATTGCCGGATCATCCTGAGATTCTTCGTATCGGCAACACAATCGAAGACGGACAATACAGCGCACTGTTTATCCGTGCTGACCCTCCGCCTCTACTCTGGCATTGCGACGACTCCTTTCGCCATCCACAACCCATGGGCTCATGTCTTTATTGCGTGGAAACCCCCGAGTCAGGTGGGGAAACTGGTTTTGCAGGTATGACCGCAGCCTACGAAGAGTTGAGCGAACAGATCAAATTCAGAATTAATAACTTGGTTGCTGTTCATTCCTATGATCATCTCAATGAACTGTTACGCCGAAAAAATATACACCGCCCCCCGCTCAGCAAAGCGCTGCGCCAGGAACATCCTCCGGTAAGAAGACCGCTGGTAGCCCGTCACCCGGTCACCGGAAACAAATCATTGTACCTGCCCTTATGCCATATCGAGTGCATTGAGGGCATGGCTGCCACAGAAGGGGAGGTTCTACTTGAGGAACTGCAGGCACATGCTGTTCAGGAGCGTTTTACCCATTTCCAAAACTGGAGGCCAGGAGACTTGGTGATATGGGACAACCGCTGCACGCTACATGCCCCCACACCATTCGATGATCAACTCCATACCCGCCTAATGTATCGTCTGACAATGACCGGGCCTCAGATTGCTACTGTCTGACATAGCAGGCAACATTGCCTGAATTTGATCGCCAGTAACGTTGAATTTCCTATCTAAATTTCGTCCAAATGAGCTCATTCGAAGACCAGTTTTATCGTACAGACCGAGCCGTTTGGCCCCGTATCAAACGGGACCTCTTGCTCGCGATATGGATCGCTAGACTGATCTTGACCTGGTTTACCCAGGGTCGACGTCTACGCAAGGCGAGCTGCCGCGCATTGCGTGAAGAAAACGTGTTGTACCTGGACGACCTTATAAATTCTGAAGACGATGACTAAGCGATTCCCAACACCGGACTACCATTTCAGTTATCGAATTCCACCTGTTTCAGGCAATACGATCAATGGCCTGGGAGAGACGTCGCCTCGTCGTGCTCGCCAGGTATTCCACGGATCTGGGGCACGAAAACTGGAGTGGGTTGCTTTGGAAATGTTCTTTGGGCTGACAATGCCTTTGCACATTTTCATTCGAAATGCACTTAACCGCTGGGAACTGCGCAAAGCTGACGGTCCACTTGCCCAGAAACGCACACCAGTTCCCGATTCCGCAGAGATGTCCAAGCAAATCAAGTCAATCGCAAAACAGGCGGGTGCCGGTGCTGTTGGCATCACACCAATGACCGAAGATGCATTGTTCGAAGGGCAGACGGCGGATTACCAGACAGCTATCGTGATTGCGTTGCCCCAGGACTACGAAACCATGAAGGCGGTCACCACAGTTAAGGCCGCGGCAGAAACCGTCGATACCTACCGGGATGTCTCCCGAATCGTGATGGCGCTGGCTGCACATATCCGAAGTCTTGGCTGGCGTGCGCGCGCCTATGGGGAGAGCGCCGACCTCCTACACATCCCCCTTGCCATCAATGCTGGTATCGGTCAACTGGGCAAACATGGCTCGGTCATCGGCACTGAGTTCGGTTCCAATTTCAGACTGGCGAGTGTGCTGACAGATATTCCCCTAGCGATAGACTCAGCGGTCGATATCGGCGTTGATGATCTGTGCCTGGGCTGTCAACGTTGCACGATCGATTGTCCTGCAGACGCAATCAGTGATCAACGGCAATGGGTCCGCGGCAAAAAGAAATGGTACGTGGACTTTGACCGATGTGTGATGTACTTCGTTAAAACACTCGGCTGTGGTATCTGTATAGAAGTCTGTCCATGGAGTCGCCCTGGACGTGGCCGATCGCTGTCACAAACGCTGCTCGCAAAACGAGCAAAACGCGATCCGACATGATCCTACTAGTCTTATGGCTAGTCGAGTCAACTGCCCATAAATCGGTCAAAAACATTCTTCATCAGTCTTGAAATATTGTTATCGAAATTGTTGTGAGGCAGGCTACCACAGAAAGTGATTGAACCAGTCGAGAAGACTGCACCACCGGAAGGTGTATCAAAGTAAACCATGTCAGCACGGATCAGTTCCTCATTTGGCACTCCCGGCCAGTTAGTGATATGCGTGAGTTGTTCTTCTGGAACCAGGACGAACGTGTCATTGTGATTTTCTGACGAGGCAACCACTACAGCGTTTTGTGGAGAACCCAAGTAACGATCATAACGGTCGAGCTCAAAACCGGCCGCGCCGCCACCGCTGAAACCAAAATCACCAATCAGTTCATCGGATATACCGTCGAACATCCAACTGAATCGCTCATCGTAACTCTCGGGCGTACGACGGTAGTAGGAACCGAAAAAACGACCCTGAGACGAGAATCCTACGCCGGCGAGATGTTGCGGAGGCCGACCGTTTCGACGCCACAATCCACCATACTGGCCATCAAAAGCGTTGTAGTACTCACCGGGTTCCGCAGCCCAAGCTCGTATTCCACCTTCGGCTCTTCGGATTTCGATCAGCGAACTATTCTCGGGATGAATCGCCACACGCCAATAAAAACCGTTCCCACCGAGATAGGCGAGGTGACCGCCCTGGTCGCGGTACTGCTGTAGTGCATCGAGTGTCCGCGCAGTGTGGTATTCAGGATGAGATCCTGTTGTCACCGCAGCATAACCGCTCAGCACAGCCACGCCTTCATCATGCAATTCCTTATCGGTAATCACATCAAAGGAATAGCCTTGATTTTCCAGCCACGCCGTTAGGTGACTATCAGCCTGAAAATGACGCAGTCCAGAACACGCGTTCGCACCAAATGTCAGATAACCCGGTCTCAGATTGAATAATGGTCGTCGATGACTGGCGTGACAAATACCACTTCGATCAGAGTGAAAATTGTAGGTGGAACATCCGTAGTGTGGATACTCAGCCGGATTCCATGGGTAGGCATTCCACGCCTCGTTCCTGTCGAGCCAAGAAGGTTCGTAGTCAGGTCGAGCATGGTTACCATAGACCGTGTAGGTGAAGGTCGACACCAGGACACATAAACGGGCAGTCCGTTTATCCCGCGGCGGACAGACAAACAGTGGAATCGTGTCATGCTGATCTTCCTGCTCGAGTCGAATACCGTAAATCCCGGATCGAAGATCATTAGGCACCACAAACGAAAAATCTGTTTCCCACTCAAAGTCGTAGATATCATCTTCATGGAAGTGGATCGCCCCATACTGGTGTGGCAAGTGTCGCCAACACATCTCGGTACCATCCCAATTAGCCCCCGTCATTGCACGAGCGGGAAAATTGATTAGCGTGCCAGTTAACTGGTTGGGACCTGAATCAACAACACGGCAACTGGATATGTCGCGCGAAAAATCCCAGCATGCAAACACCGGAACACCATCGGTTTGTCCTTCCAGGGTATCCAGATCCAGCGGTCCCACATAAACCGTCGGACTGTCTATCTTGCCGTTGAAGTGCATCTGTCGCCCAGTCCTTTCAGCCGCCGCAATCATCAGACAGCCCATCGTTTCCAGCTCCAGAGCCGTCGACCCGCTAAATTCGGCGTGCGAAGCCTCATCGGACTGATTACCGCTACAGCGCAGGGCCAACGAGCCTTCTACCAGATCGACACTTGCCGAAAGACGTACCCAGTAACGGTCAGTAGTCGGACTGTCCAGCACACACTCACTCCAACTGTCATCGGTCATCCTGACTGCGACCCTTGGCCTGCCAGCACCGTCCAGACCCAAAACAAACGCACACCCAGAATCTGCTGCACCTGCCGAAAACACCGTCTGTGCCCCTTCCCCAGGCCGGGTCGGCCAGATCATCACGGTTACCGCAAATGCTTCAGGCAACTGACTGTCTGCTGCTAGAGGCACTTTCAGACAGGATCCGGGTACAAATGGCTGTACACGCGCTGAATAGGCACCCGTTAAACTGCAGTCGATGGCTTCCTCAACCAGCCCCATCCCTTCAGGATTGGGGTCAGCACAAACGGTACGCACCAGACGGGCTGTGTAATTGCCGTCTAGATAACTGCTGACCTTAACCTCGACGACCTCTCCCGGCCGGGCAGACAGCCGGTCAGCATAACCGAGCAGTGGGGGATGGTTATGGTTCATGTGTGGGCGACCTGTGGTGTGGTTGGACCATCACTGGAGATGGTGGTCCGGCGTACGTCTCTGGTATCCTCAGTTTCATCGAAACGCCGAACGCGATGCATCGTCTGCCGATTGTCCCACATGACGAGGTCGTGTAATCGCCAGTGGTGTACATAGACAAACTGCGGCTGGGTCGCACATTCGATCAGATCGCGCAGAAAGATACGGGCTTCAGCCATCGGCCAACCCACGATGGTTCCGGCATGAGACGCCAGAAAGAGCGATCTGCGCATCGTCACAGGATGAGTTCTCACCAACACCTGGCGAACGGGCGCGAAGGTTTGTTGTTCTTCTTCTGTGAAGTCGGTAAACCCAAGCTGACCCCGGGAATACATCAGCGAGTGTTCACATATCAACCCCTCAACTTCCGCCTTTATCTTGTCATCCAGAGCGTCATAGGCCGCTCGCATGTCTGCATATTCGGTATTTGGACCATCGGCCGGAATAGAGCGGGCGGACAATAGTGAATACTTCGCCGGAATGGCACGAAACGAACTGTCTGAATGCCACAAACGGTTACCTAAATTAAATAATCTCCGTCGGTCGTCCCTGGCATAGATATTCTGGTTTTGATCCAGATTGGAGACATCCGCAATATCGGTACCGAGCCGGCGCTGATCGAGTCGCGTGATATTGCCACCAATTGAAGATTCAATCGGTCCGAGCGCTCGACTGAACGCAAGCTGCTCTTCGTCACTGATATCCTGACCACGAAACACCAAGACTGCGTATTCGTCCATACCGGAATCGATCGCAGCCACTGTCTCCGGACTCAAAGGTCGACGGAGATCCACTCCAGACACCTCCCCCGCAAAACATCTACCGATCGGAACAATCGAAATACTCATCTTTTGTCAGCCGCAGTTGTAATGGTCGGATACACAACCGGTTCAGTCAGAAATGTTTCCTAAACATGCAGTCATAGCTTTAATCATAGACACCACCACGTCGATACACCAGCGATTGCTTATAAACAATCCCTTTCGACATGCGCAGGCAGGTAGAATCCGGCCCTTATGTTTAGTGAAACACCATGAGAAATCGCATTCGTGAGGTCTATCCGCTGATCCGGCTGGCAACCGTTTTAGCACTGATGACGCTCGGTTGTTCCGCTATGTACGCGGGCGTGATGGTGCTCGAGCCCTTAGCGCTGGAATTGAATACCGGTCGCGGCAACAGTTCGTTGATCTACGGCACGTTTATGATCGGATTTGCGTTGGGTGGTGTATTCATGGGCCAGCTGGCTGATCGCATGGGTATCATGATTCCTGCCTTGATCGGGAGTCTCGCCCTACCGGCAGGCTTTTATCTCGCAGCGCATGCCAGTTCAATTCTCGAGATTTGCCTGGCTTTTAGTTTATTGTGCGGGTTTCTAGGATCATCGTTCAGCATGGCCCCACTTATCGCTGACATCTCTCATTGGTTCAGCCGGCGGCGCGGACTTGCGGTCGGAATCGCATTCAGTGGCAGCTATGTCGCCGGTGCAATATGGCCACCGATATTGCAACGTATGTTTGATGCCCAGGGTTGGCGTGAAAGTTTTGTCGACCTGGCTTTGCTCACACTCATTCTCATGGCACTGCTGTCTCTACTGCTGTATCCGAGATCTCCGATAAACAAACAGCTGCCTACAGCTAGCTCAGCCAACTCTAGTCTGACCAACTCGGCAATATCAGCAGGTACTCTTCAGAGCCTGATCTATCTTGCCGGATTTGGTTGTTGCGTTGCTATGGCAATGCCGCAGGTCCACATCGTGCCCTATGTCATGGATCTGGGTCATCCAGCAATACGGGGAGCGGAGATGCTGGGTCTGATGCTGGGTTTCGGTGTGATCAGCCGTGTTGGTTCTGGCTGGCTATCTGACCGCATCGGCGGCCTGGCTACTTTGGTGCTGGGTTCAGCACTACAGGTGGCTGTACTGATTGCGTTTCTTACCGGTAACAGTTTGGTCTTCCTGTATGGCATTTCCATTGCTTTTGGTCTCTCCCAAGGTGGGATTGTCCCATCCTATACCATCATTCTGCGTGCGTTTTTTCCACCCAAGCAGGCTGGCTGGCGAATCAGCACATCATTTCTGTTCACCGTTGCCGGCATGGCTTTCGGCGGTTGGATCGCGGGCTTACTTTACGACCTCACCGGCTCATATACCGTTTCTTTTCTTAATGCGATTGGATTTAATATTCTGAACCTGTGGGTCGCCGCAAGCCTGCTAAAAAAATCCGGTGCGATCGGTACACGCGCCTCGACAAGCGCAGTGAACTGAAGACACTCAGGACGCCATCGCTCATCGGCTAGAGACTACGGGCGATGAGTTCCTTCATGATCTCATTTGTTCCACCGTAGATCTTCTGAACCCGGGCATCGGCATAGGCACGGGCAATGGGATATTCGAGCATGTAGCCGTAACCCCCAAATAGCTGTAGACATTCGTCAATGACTTCGCACTGCATCTGACTACTCCACCATTTGGCCATGGAAGCAGTCGTCGCATCAAGCTGGCCATCCCGCTGAAGCTCAATACACTGGTTGATGAACGCCCGCGTGACCTCAAGTTTCGTTTTCTGTTCGGCCAGTTTAAAACGGGTATTCTGGAATTCGAATATGGACTTGCCGAATGCTTTTCTTTCTTTCACGTATTCCAGGGTCTCCGTAAGTGCAAAGTCCATGTGGCCCAGCGCACCAATACCGATCGCAAGTCTCTCCCAAGGCAGTTGGTTCATCAGTTGATAAAAACCCTGGCCAGGTTCAAGACCCAGAATATTTCCTTCCGGGACAAGCATATCGTCAAAAAATAGTTCCGAGGTGTCCTGGCCCTTAAGGCCGATTTTGTCCAGATTCTGGCCGCGACGAAATCCGTCGACCTGATCTGTTTCAATCATCAGTAGTGAAATACCGCGCGCACCCGCGTCGCGTTGTGTTTTCACCACCAGGCAGATCAGGTTTGCCGTCTGCCCATTGGTGATAAAGGTTTTGGCGCCGTTGACCCGAAAAACACCATCCTCCAGCACTGCGTGCGTCTCTACAGACTGCAGATCCGAGCCTTGTCCGGGCTCGGTCATAGCCAAAGCAGAGATACGCTCCCCCGACACAAGTTGTGGCAGCCAGCGCTGTTTCTGTTCTGTCGTTCCATAGGCAAGTACGTACTGGACGACGATCGTATGGATCACAAAACCCCAGCTGAAATCCCCCGCAAGTGCTTGTTCGTACGTCGTGACGACGTCAAAGGTGATCCCGGCGCCTGCACCGCCATACTCTTCAGGAATGGCCGCTCCGAGTATCCCAGCCTCTCCAGCTAGGCGCCAGAAATCTGGATCGACATAGCCCTGTTCGTTCCAACGTGGCACATGAGGGATATATTCACTGGCCAGAAAACGCCTCACAGATTCAGCATAAAGCTGATGTTCTTCTGTCATCCACGTCGGAGTCCGTGTGTCACTGTGCATCTGTTTATCTTCCTTGATAGTTTGGTGCGCGTTTTTCTGCAAACGCACGCGGGCCCTCCACAGCATCCTCCGTACGCATCACACTGTTGAATAGTTGGAGTTCTAGACTCATCGCCTCGTTAAATGGCAGGCTGGCACCCTCGAGGATAGCGCGTTTGGCAGCACGCAGCGCCAGTGGTCCACGTGTAAGCAGCGTATCTGCCAGCGCACGGGCTTCGTCCATCAGCTTATCGCCCGGAACAACGCGATTCACCAGACCTAGCTGGTAGGCCTCATCGGCTGTAATAGGATCACCCGTCAAGATCATCTCCATGGCGCGGGCAAGAGGGATGGAGCGCGGCAACCGCTGGGTTCCCCCAGCACCAGGAATGATGGCCCACTTCACTTCAGCAAGACCCAGCCGGGCATGATCCGCTGCGACCCGCAAGTCGCACGCCAGCACCATTTCCAGCCCACCCGCAAGTGCAACACCATTGATGGCAGCGATGATGGGTTTATAGGTCGTAAAATTTCGGGTGATCCCGCCAAAGTTCCAGTCGTCCATGACCCCGGCACCCTGCGCAGGAATCAGGGTTTTAAGGTCGGCACCCGCTGAAAACGCTTTATCACCGGCGCCTGTAAGAATTGCGACCCACAGATCGTCATCATCACGAAACTCAGCCCAAACACGATCGAGCTCTACATTGTGCGCCATATCAAGCGCATTCATAGTCTCGGGACGATCAATCGTGACGATCGCAAGACGGTTGTCTTTTTCAAATCGAATACTCATTGCCTTTTCCCCTTTGCAACGTGGCACAGCAGCCTTTATCGCACTTTCTGGACAAAACCGCTATGGGGTTGTGTATGCTCCTATAGGTCCAAGCGTATCGCGCTAACTATAATTTGAATTGTATAGTTCTCACACACTCATTAATTGGGAGACTCTCGTATCATCCAGAATAATCCGACACCAATCAGGGCACTAACAACGGAAACAGAGTAACTCAGGATATAACCTCCGGTCATGTCGTAGAACACACCGGAAAGCCAGGCGCCGCTCATACCACCCAGACCAACACCCATGGTCATGGCGCCGCAAATTGCACCGAGCCCGTGGCTCGGGAGGCCAGCACAGATACGATTGGACCCCGTGCACCTTGACTCAGGCCCAACGGTAAGATTGCCAGAGCCAGCAATACCATCGCCGGGGTGACACTCAGGCACGCCAGGAGTATGCAAGCTGTGATGCTCATCGCATAGGAGACGGTGGCGACGCGCTTCATACCAAAGTGACGCGCTAACCACCCTGTTCCAGCAATTCCGAAAACAGTCAGAAATCCGTTTATGCTGAACGCCATCGACGCCACGGTCGAACCAAAACCCACGGATACAAGATAAGCCACCAGCTGTGGTCCAACCAGATACATTGCCACAGCCGTAATAAACATAATCACACACAGCAACCAGAACATCTTAGTTTGCAGTGCGGCTCGCAAGTGTCCATCGGTGCTGTCGCCTAGAACACCACCAAAACGAGAAAATGGAAACGTTGTGAGCTGCAGCTTTCTCCAGGGTAAAACGTATACGATAACCGCCAGAACACACAAAATAATCCCCAGTGTCCTATAAGTCTCACGCCAACCCAGCATCTCGATAAGCTCATTGGTGATCGGTATCCACAAAATGACACCAGCACCCATACCAGAATAGGCAATGCCGATCGCCGGTGAGAGCTGACGTGCACGAGGTCCCTGATACCAGCGCGTGATCAGGACTGTGGCTGTCGTCATGCCGATTGCCGTCATCGCAATGCCAGCCATCACGCCAGTACTAAGGTAAAAATGCCAAGGCTCAGTTCCAAACCGGGCCTACGAAAAAGCAAGACCGTAGATCAGAAGTCCAATGGTATAAACAATCCTGGGCCCGACCCTGTCCACAAACCAACCGATGACCACACCGGCGAGACCGTGCGCCCCCATATAAATTGCATAAATACCCGCCAGTGTGGTCCGTGTCCAACCCATCTCTGACTCGATGGGCAACAGGAACACGGCGAAAGTCTCGCCAAATCCGCGTGACAAAAGATTCATCAGAAAAGCTAGTATCACGACCAGTGTGGCGGTTTCACGCAATCCGTGACGAGTAGATGAATCGGATACCTCGGTCACCAATTCCCCTTCAGCGTGGATACAGTCGAACGCTTGGACTGATAACTGTCACGATCACTCAGCGTGTTGCTGATTCGAGTTCTAGTGGTTCCAACCGCCGGAGTGCATCAAGTAATCCGTCGTCCAGAGGCCACCGACCAATGTCCGGACATTCAGAAACTGTATCCAAGGTCGCAAGAACATCCTTTTCAACTATTCCGATGGTATTATCCAGGGAATATCCCTCGTCCGACCAGTCAATCTGGTCGATATGATCTGCAAACCAGTTCGAGCCCGAACTGTGTTTCATCACCTCCAGCAGGCTGCGTCGATCCAGGCCGAGTACCTGCGCCATTCCAAGCACGCGATGTGTGGCCGCTATAGACGATGCCGCACAGTAGTTATTGAGTACCTTGGTTGTCATGCCCATGCCAACATCGCCCAGACGAAATAAGCGATTGCCCATCACCTGCAAAATCGGCATCAGACGGTCGACAACAGCATCTGGACCGCCGAGCATAAAAGAAAGTGTTCCCTCTCTTGCACGGTATGGCGCACCGCTCATTGCAGCATCAACCAAACTGGTTTGTGTCGGCAACTCTGTCAACAGCTGACGGATAAACCGCGGTGAAACCGTTGAACTGATAACCAGGATTTCAGGCGGGCTGGCGCCACGAACGATTCCCTGCGCTTCGCTGAAAAGCAATGATCTAGTCTGGTCCACGTCACGGACCGCACTGATCACCACATTACATCGCTTGGCGAACTCTGCGGCATCCTCCAACATATGCTCAGCGATGGCACCGAATTCTGCGAGCGGCCGCACATCGTGAGCCCACACCTCAAAACCAGCCGTCAGTAGACGCTGGGCCATCGGTTCTCCCATTGCACCACAGCCTGCGATACCGATCACTTCCTTTGCCATATGCTGAATTCCTCTGGAATTTTCAGGTACGATAAAAACCGATCGACAGCAGAACCCGATTCGACGTATTCACCGACCTGATCATCGGACTGACAGATCTGAGTTGATGTTAACCCGTTGCGGGCAAAATGCGACACTGAAGATCTGATCCTGCCCAGCTGGTCTGACCCGACCCACCACCGGAATAATAACGGCCACTGCGAGCCCTGACTTGAGGGCTGTCTCTTCAGACGATCCCCGCGTAACATATCGGGCCAGAATATCGTACGTCGCTGCTCCGATCTATACACCCAGCGCCAGTTGCACGAACCTAGACATTACCTGACAACATGCGACAACTGATAACCGTCAACCACACAAGGAGAACCGTATGGCTGCCAATCGTAAAGTAATCATCACCTGTGCCAGTACAGGGTCAATTCACACACCGACCATGTCTGAGTTCCTGCCGCTGACACCACAGCAGATCGCCGGACAGTCAATCGCAGCTGCAGAAGCCGGTGCAGCGATTCTTCATCTGCATGCCCGCGACCCGGAAGATGGCCGCCCTACACCAGATCCCGATGTCTTCATGCAGTTCCTGCCACCGATCAAAGAAGCTTGCGACGCTGTCATCAATATCACCACCGGCGGGGGCCACGGGATGACCTTGGATGAGCGCCTGGCGGCACCGCTTCGAGTCAAACCTGAAATGAGTTCACTCAACATGGGCTCCATGAACTTCGGCCTTTTCCCCATGCTGGCACGCTACGACGAGTTTCGATATGACTGGGAACGGGCGCATTTGGAGAACAGCCGCGACTTTATCTTTAGGAACACATTCAAGGATATTGAATATATCCTCGAGATTCTCGGCGAAGGCTGTGGCACTCGATTCGAGTTTGAATGTTACGACATCGGTCACCTCTACAGTCTCGCCCACTTTCTAGACCGTGGCCTGGTTAAGCCCCCCCTTTTCGTTCAATCAATATTCGGAATTCTTGGCGGAATAGGCGCTGATCCTGAAAACGTGACCCACATGCGCCGTATAGCAGACAAACTTTTTGGTGACCAGTACATCTGGAGTATTCTGGCTGGCGGTCGACACCAGCTTCCGTTGGTCACTATGGGTGCGGTAATGGGTGGTAATGTGCGGGTCGGACTGGAAGACAGCCTTTACGCGGGCAAAGGGCGACTGGCGACGTCGAATGCGGAGCAGGTATCGATCATCCGAAGGATTCTCGAGCGACTCTCACTTGAGATTGCAACACCTGATGAGGCCCGCGAAATGCTTGACCTTAAAGGTGCCGATCAGGTCGCCTTCTAGTCCAGTCCCCCACTGGGTGTTTCAGCAGTTTCAAACTGTTTGTGCAGAACGCAATACCAGTTTGTTACTCCGACTCAAGCAATTGGGAGAAATAGATGACTACACCACCTATACAAAACATTGCGGTCATCGGCCTTGGCACTATTGGTCACAGCGTCGCCCAGGTTTATGCCGCAGCAGGTTGCACAGTGAGATGCTTTGATCCTGACCCCACAACTGGAGCCAGTCTTGCTGACCGTGTTCGCACAAATCTAAAACAGATGGCCTCCGCCGGACTCTCGTCACCAGATGAAATTGAACACGTTGTGTCAAGGTTTGTGATTTGTGACAGCGAAGTCGAAGCTGTTTCCGGTGCTGAATTTGTGTCTGAGGCGGCTGCCGAAGATTTAACTATTAAGCAAGCGCTGTTCGCCAGGCTGGAAAACCATATTGACCGCTACACCATACTCGCCAGTAACACCTCCACTTATCCAATGACGCAGATATCGCGGGATATGGTCCATCCGGACCGCGCCCTGGTGACTCACCCGTTTAACCCGCCACATCTGCTGCCAATTATTGAAGTCGTGCCAGGAAAAAGCACCTCGGAACAGACAGTGTCCGCTGCAATGGCACTGATCGAGTACACGGGTAAACGCCCGATTCGGTTGAACCTCGAAATGCCCGGCTTTCTAATCAACCGTATCCAGATGGCTATGGTACGTGAGGTATGGGATCTGTTGGATCGAGGTGTTGCGTCTGCTGAAGACATCGATGCCGCCGTGCGTGGCAGTCTTGGCTTCAGGCTGGCTGCCATCGGCCCACTAGCGGTGTGCGACTTTGCTGGGCTGGATATCTGGGCCAAAGTGTTCGACAACCTTGCTGGTGAAATCTCAGCGAACCAGCAGATCCCAACCACGATTCGGACGCTGATAGATAACGAGCATTACGGCACGAAGAGTGGGCGTGGGTTCTTTAACTACTCCGATGAGACTACCCTGAAGGCCCGGACCGACGCACGAGATCGCGGTTTTCTAGAGATCCTAAAACTTTTTCATTCCGGCTGAGAAAGCTGCTCTAGAATTAATTCTCATAACCGGTTGCGTGCCAGCTTCGCGCCCTCGACCATCACTTTGAGCTTTCGTCGTGCAACATCGACGTCAAGCGGCACCAAACCGCAGTCCGGTGCCGCCTGGATCTGATCGGCCGGCAGATATTCGGCCGCCATCAGCAGCCGGGCGGCTATCTGTTCAGGGCATTCAACCCGGTCAAACCCCAACGCACCATTATCGACACAACCAAATAACACCGTTTTGCTGGGGCACAGCGTAAGCAATCCGGGATCGAGGCCGGATGCTTCAAACTCGAGCGCCAACTGGTCTACCTTTGAGTGTTCCAGCTCTGTGAGTATGGCGGGATAGGCATCAACGATCGGCCGTGGCACACCCGGCATCGGGTAACTGTAGCAAACATGGACACAGGTTTTGGCGCGGATTCCTTCGATACACCGATCCAGAGCTTCTATACCCCATTCGGCAACTTTGTCCGGGTAACGGCTGAATACCGGCTCATCGAACTGAATGACGGCCGGGCCCAGCGCATCCAGATCGCGAGCCTCGTCGTTCAACGCCCGGGCAACTGCCATGGCCAATGCCCGCTCATCTCCATAGTGCTGGTCAAGCGTAGAATCGACCACAGTCATCGGACCGGGCAGCGTCACTTTCAGCGGGCGACTGCTGTGCGCCATAGCAAATTGAAGATCGTCGACCACGATCGGTGCATCACGGGACACCTCCCCCGTACAGCGGCCGACCTCGGCCAGTCGCCGATTGTCTCTCACCCACTTTTTGGCTGGCGTGGCATAGTCAAAACCACCCAGCCGCGCCACAATGTGCGCCAAATAAGAGGTGCGGCGCTGTTCACCATCGCTGATCACATCTATATCGGCTTCAGTCTGGTCGTGGATCGCGACCCGAACAGCATCGTCCTGCGCCTGTTTCAGTAGTTCTCCTTCAAAAAGCCATGTGGCCCCTTTACCATGGACCTGTTTACCACTGGTATTTAGGGGTAGTTTCTCCTGCAGCCAAGGGGGCTTGGGCAGACTGCCAACAACAGTGGTTAGAAATGGACGGTTCGGCAGTTCCATGGTTGTTCTCTCCGAACGTAGCAATGCGCACGCAGGCTGGATCTGGTGTTCTCAGCTATATTCTGGCTCACACAGACTACAGGTTGATCGAATTATCTCAACCCAGTGTAACAATAACTTATACAGATTCGTTCACCGATAAAAAAGCGTTCTATGGACCATTACGAATCCGTCTGCAGATCCCATCGTACCTCGCTGCCTGAGACATTTAATTTCGGCCGAGATGTGGTTGATCAGATGGCCCGGAATAAAGACAAGATTGCCTTGATCTGGTGCAACGACTGCAACACAGAACGGGTACTCACCTTTCAGGAAATCGCGGACAGCTCAAATCAGGTTGCCAACTGGCTTATTGAACAGGATATCAGCCAGGGTGATCGCGTCATCGTCATGCTGCCCCGTATTCCCGAGTGGCAGATCTGTCTGACCGCTTGTCTCAAACTGGGTGCAGTACCCATACCCTGTATCACCATGCTCACAGAAAAGGACATTGCCTACCGTATGGATCATTCGGGCGCTGCTGCCGTGATCACGACGGCAGCAGAGACATCCAAGTTTCAGACCCATCTGCGCACACTTAAAGCAGCACTTGCAATAGGTGGGGCGGTTGCGGGTTGGTCGGATTACGAGTTGATCAGCGATCAGGACAGGAGATTTGAATGTTGTGACCTCGGCCTGGACGAACCTGCCATCATGTACTACACCTCCGGTTCGACCGGTGATCCTAAAGGGGTATGTCATCCGTCAAGAAGCCTTTACGCCTGGCGCTATTCGGCAGTGCACTGGCTGTCTCTGGAGCCATCCGACATCATGTGGTGTACTGCAGATACCGGATGGTCAAAAGCAGGAACGAGCATCCTGTTTGGTCCGTGGAGTCAGGGCAGTACGGTCCTTTTCTATGACGGGCCATTTGAACCACGGCGACGGTTTGAGTTGATCGAACGCTACCGCGTTAGCGTATTCTGCGCTGCAGCCACTGAACTTCGGCAACTGATCACAGAAGACGTCAGCGGAATCGATCTTTCTCACCTGAAGCACGCAGTCTCTGCCGGCGAATCGGTTAATCCCGAAATTATTTCGGCCTGGACTGCGCAGACCGGCGTACCTTTGTTGGATGGTTACGGCCAGACCGAGATTTTGATGACGGTACTCAACTACCCCTGGATGCCGGTCAAGCCGGGTTCGATGGGCCGTCCTTTACCGGGTATAGACACCGGCGTGCTTCGCACAGACGGTACCCTAGGTGGCCGAGGCGACCAAGGTGAACTGCTGATCCGCCTTCCCAGTCCCCAGATGATGCTGAGTTACTGGAACGATCCCCAACGTTCCGCCGAGGCAGTGGTGACACTGAATGGGTCAGACTGGTTCAAGACAGGAGACAACGTGCGGCAGGACACAGACGGTTACCTCTTTTACGTCGGTAGAACTGATGACATCATCAGTTCAGCGGGTTACCGGATCGGCCCACAGGAAGTTGAAAACGCCCTGATCACCCATCCTGCGGTTCAGGAAAGTGCAGTCGTCGGCCTGCCTGACCCCGAACGTGGTGAAATCGTCAAAGCTTTCGTGGTTCTTACACAATCTGATTCACAACGTGCGGACACCGAACTGGTTGCCGAGCTGCAGACCCACGTTAAACGGACAACGGCACCTTACAAATATCCCAGGGCGATAGAGTTTGTCGACGAACTGCCAAAAACAGTGAGTGGCAAAATCCAGCGCAACCTGCTGCGGCAATCAAGCCCGAATAAGTAACCCGGTTACGGTTATCAGACTGCAAGCGCCATGCCAGCGCCATAAACGATGTCCGCACCCCCCGCTGGTTCACCACCTGCCGTAAAGCCAATGGCATGCACTGATGCAATATCGTAGCTGGCTGCACTCCTGACGAAGCGATATCCATCGGTCTCGAGATCCGCATAACTGTAGCGCGGAATACGAGCGCTGACCGTAATCGCATCGCTGGTTGCTGAGAACCGTGGAGCGAGAACGGCCTGCTGTGGGGTCATGTCGAATTCAACCACATTGAGGATGACCTGTAGTACACCCATGGCGATCTGAGTCCCGCCGGGTGCCCCCAACGCCAGTAGCGGCTGCTCGCCATCAAAAACAATTGTCGGGCAGATGGAACTGAACCTCGACTTGCCCGGTGCAATAGAACCGGCCCTGCAGGGTCTAGGATCAAATACACCCATACAACCGTTATACATAAACCCCATTCCGGGTGTAATCACACCAGACATCATACCCAGTGAATGAGTCATTGAAACAATATTCCCGGAATGATCGACCGTACACAGGTGTGTCGTACCTGGAGACTCCGACAGTTGCAGCCGCTCAACCTGCGCTTTCTTTCCCTGTGAGATAGCACTGGCGTGCTCACTCGCATAAGACTGACTGGTAAGCCGCTCGACAGGCACATCGATAAAACGAGGATCTCCGACGTGGCTGTCTTTATCCGCGGTGGCTATCTTCATGGTTTCGGCGACCGTACGGATATATTCAGCGGAGTTGTGTCCCATTGCCTTCAGATCAAAGTGCTCAAGAATGTTGAGCATCTCAATAATCATGATGCCACCACCGGGCGGGTGATTGGTCGCCACCCTCAAGCCCCGATACGCACCCCACAACGGTTCTTGTCTTTCCGTCGTGTAGTCGGCGAGATCATCTGCACTCAACAGCGCATCGTTACACCGCATGTCTGCATCGATTTGCCGCGCAATGTCACCGCTATAAAAGATCTCAGCACCAGCAGCGGCAATCCGACCGTAAGTCTCGGCCATGCCTGGATTGCGAACAATGCTGCCAACCGGCTTGACCTGTCCTTGATCAAAATAAATCTCCCGCCCATCGGGAGAATAGCCTAACCTGTCCTCAACGCTGACCCGACCCGGCAGCCCAGTACCTGTCCAGTAACTGTAGACGCCGGGTGTGACCACATAGCCGTTGGAAGCTGTCTCAATAGCGGGCTGGAGCAGTTCCGCCCAGGAAGTTGTGCCGTATCTCTGGTGTGCTTCCCAGAAAGCCTTCAGTGTGCCCGGGGTAGTAATCGACTGATAGCCGATATCGTTCAATGCGCCTTCAAGTACAAAACCAAAGCCGTCCTCAGTCTCCCCCAGCACAAGGTCCTGCCACATCTCCGCTGTAGCGCCGGCAGGGACCCGCCCATGAAAGTCAATACATTCGTGAACACCCGCTTCCGGCAGGTAGAGATGCATGCTGCCAAATCCTGCAATACCGCACATCATCGGATCAACAACCGTTTGTACAAAAGCACAGGCGAGCGCTGCATCTACTGCATTGCCACCCGCGCGAAGAATATTTGCACCAGCCTCTACGGCGTCTGGCTGCAGGCTCACAATCATTGATTTGGGCATTGCGTGCGCTCCACAAACGATCTGCTGCGGCAATCATACGGGTACTTGGCGGCTTGGGGAAAGCAACAGACCAGCAATGTTGACTTTAAGGCTGTTTAGAGCGCTTCTATGGTCTCTTTCCTACGGAGTTGCCACGTGAACCAGAAGGCCACCACCGACAGGACAACCATCCAAACAAACACATGATGGTAGTCACCAAAAGCATCGTAAACAGCACCACCCAAGTACGCCCCGGCACCCCCGGCTGCCTGATGTGTCATGATAATGATGCCACTGAGTACGCCCAAGTCCGCCCGACCAAAGTATTGTTGGACAAATACAACTGTCAGTGGTGCTGTAATCCAGAAAGTGATGCCATAGCACAATGCGAACAAAATGATAGTCGTCGGTGTTGGCATCAGCATCACCAGAGTAAACACCACGATGCGCACTGCGAAACAAACCAGTGTGGGAAGCACGGGACCATAGCGGTCGGTCAGAAACCCAGTTGCGAGTACACCAAACAGCCCGAAAAGTCCCATCACCGCAAAAAGATTGCCGGCCATTGACGACGTCAGCCCCTGGTCACTGGCAAAAGCAACCACATGGGTAGCCACGAAAAAATCCTGCCCGCCACAGACGGCGTAGATCACTATCAGGATCCAAAACACGCGAGTGCAAACCGCCGTTGATACACCGCCCCTTGAGTCATCCACCCCACGGCTGACGCCCTGATCTGTCTGTTGTTGCAAAGTCGGCGGCACACCGAGAAACATCAGCGGTACAACGAGAACAATCCCAAGCCCCGCCAGGAGAATAAACGCACCACGCCAGCCGATCACGTCAAGCTGCGCCGTTAACAGCAAAATGATAACCAACTGCCCCACTCCCATACCGGATATCGCAATACTGTTTGCAAGGCCGAGTCGATTGGGAAACCAGCGGCTGATCAGAACCCCGATGGGGGCCACGGAAGTTCCCGCATTGGATAGCGCAAATATCACCCCGTAGAGCAATATCGCCTGAAATGGAGTCTGAATCAGACCCATCAGTGCAATACTGGCGCTGGAAACCAGCAACGCGAATATCAGTATCAACTTGGGATTGTAACGATCCGCCAGGCGACCAATGACGGGCAGCACGACAGCCGAAACCACCATGAATACGGTTACCGTCAGCGACAGCGTGGTACGACTCCATACCAGATCATCAGCCATCGGCTTGAGCGTTAGACCGATCGTAAACCGGGAACCCCCATTGAAAAGCAACAGCAAGAAAGCCACCGCCAGTACAAAAAGCGCTTTAACTGGCGGCATCTTGTAAACCGTCATCTCGCTGACTTCACAACAAAAAGCTCACGCTTGAGCAAGCCGTCAGCCAAGGCATCTCGCCGTCTTTCGAGGTCCTTAATCCGTTTTTCCACGGCCTCAGGACCGGCCGACAACACCAGTTCACGGTGGTAGGCACGTTCGGTATCCACTCGATCTACCGTCAACTGTGCAAACGGTTCTGTCACGTCGTGCTGTGCCTCTACTGTCCACCCTGTTTGGGTCAGCAGCGATCGATAGCTGCTCTTTGATGCTACAAATTCTGGGCCGGCATCCAGCGCACGGCGGTGATCGAATTCCGACAATCCCGGGGGGACGGAAATCACACTGAACACCATCGGCCTGCCTGGACGCAGTATGTTCTGACAAGCCCGCAACACCGCCTTTTTGCGCAGCAGGCAACACAACAGATCCGCGTGGCATACCGCATCGAAACTATCGTGGGCAAAAGGCAGTGCTGCAGCATCTGCCAACGCCAGCCAGACAGACGCATTACTGGTTTCTTTCAACCGCCTCGTTTGGGCGATTTTCAAGCCGAAAGCCGGGAGATCAACCAGAGCCAGATCGCAACTCGTTGTTCGGGACAGATAAAGACCCGGCCAGCCGGAGCCGGACCCTACATCGAGCAGTCTGGACCCCGACCTCAGCTCGAGTAAGCTGGCCATGCGATCCGCTTCTGCCCTTGTCGTCCAGCTGCTGGCACCGTAGTCGCAGCCACAGACCTGGCGCTCAATTTTCAGCATCGCCGGATGCTGCGCATACTCGTAATAGGTATCCATGGCGTGCCTTTGCTGCTGTTCAGCTGATGTCAACACGGTCTGTTTACCTACGTTCTCAATCTGAAATCAGACTCTTCAAGGGCGCCCTAGACACGACTGGTCGGAGTGCTATCGTACCAGCCACACCGATCCCGAGTGCTCCACCGATACACCCCAGGCCCCATACCCACCAACCTGGGGACAACGTAAACCCGAATACTTCTGTTGCCAGAATCGAAGCGGTGGCAACAGCACTCGTCGATGCTAGCAGCCCGGCAACAGCCCCCAGCAGCGCAAATTCGAAGAACTGGGTCAGCCACAAGCGCCGAGTACTCGCCCCAAGTGCTCGAAGTACCGCAGCATCCCGGCTTCGCTCTATTGCGCTCGCTTGTACGGCCGCGGTCAGCACTGCGATACCAGCCAACAACGTGAATATGAAAACGTACTGTACCGCCACACTGACCTGCTGGATGACCTGCCGAACCTGCTGCATCAGAGAATCGATATCAAACAGGGTAACAGACGGAAACTGTTGGATCAGCCGGATCGTAGTATCGGTGTTCTCGGCTGGCAGGAAAAAACTGGTAATGAGCGTCCTAGGCCGATCTAGAAGCAAGCCCGGTGTGGTAATGACAAAAAAATTAACCTCGAAACTGTCCCAGGCAACCTCTCTCAGATTGCTCACCCGGCCGGTCAGATCGACTCCGGCAACACGGAAAGTCATCTCATCACCAATACCAACGCCGAGGGTCTGCGCAAACTCTCTTTCCAGTGATAACAGGTGCTCATCGTCCTGGCCCGCTGTCCACCATGTTCCGCTGACGATGCGGTTGGTATGTGGAAGGTCGCCTGAGGGGGAGAGATTGAACTCGCGGGCGGCAAAACGCTGAGCTTGAAGCGTCGGAAACGACTGTGGCTCCACTGGCTTACCGTTGTGTCTAACCCAACGACCCCGGGTCATAGAGTAGAGACCCGACGTGGTCAGGTTTTCCTCGGCAAAAAATTTCATCAACGAGGTACGCTGGTCGGGCTGGATGTTGATCAAAAACCGATTTGGTGTGTCGCTTGGGAGCGAATTCATCCAGCCCTCCATTAACTGGGTACGCATGACCGTCACCATCAACAGTGCGGTAATGCCAAGGCCAAAAGCGAGCACCTGCATCACGCCCATGCCGCGTCGGCCCCCCACGGTAGACATGACATATCGAGTGGTCGGACGTGAAACCGGAATTTGTGTGGCCAGCCAGAGGATCACCCATCCCCCACATGTAAGCCCGACCACCAGACAAACTGTCAATCCCATAACCCACAAGGTGAGCACAGCCTCATCGGCTTGCCAGAAGATCAGTCCACCGCTGGTGAACACCGCCAGTCCAATCGTCAACCACATCGAAGGCGGAGCCACGCCTTCTTCTCCCCGCAGAATCCCTAATACTGAGACAGTGGGCAGCTTGAGCAGTGGCGCGAGTCCGAAACCCAGTGCCGTAATCAGTCCAACTAATATCCCCGTCAGCAATGGCCAAAGAGAAGGGGGACCGAGTGAAAAGCCGAGTTTTTCTTCGGCGAGAGCCGATAGAAATGACTGTCCCGCATAACCCAGCAAACCACCAACGCAGGAGGCAGTCAGTGCAACCCGTACCAACCGGAAGATGAAAATCCTAAGGATCCGTCTCTGACTCGCACCCAAGCAGCGCATGACAGCCGCAGTCGTCGATTGCCTGCGGGCATAAAAACGCGCTGCGATGAATATACCGGCTCCAGCAACGATTACCACCGACAAGCTGGCCAGCCCAAGGAAACTCGAGGCCCGCTCGAGCGCGGTTCGGACACTGGGCTGAGCATCCTGCACACTTCGCCGTTCAAGGCCTGGGAAATCCTGTCGGTTTAGCCATTTCGAGAATGCGTTCAGTGCGTCCCGAGTACCCGCCAGCTGAATACGGTAATGCGCCCGACTTGATGATGTGATGAGTCCCGTCGCGCTGAGATCTGACAGTCTGATCATGATTCGCGGCGCAGCCATACGGAAAAATGAACCAAAGTCATCGGGTTCAGTGATCAGCGCATGCGAGACCCTAAAAGATTTCTCGCCGAGCTGAACGATGTCACCGGTATCAAACCGGGCTTCTGCAAACAAGCGTGAATGTGCCCAGCTTTCTCCGGTGGCTGGAATCTTGTGGGCCGCGGAACCTTGACCATAGGGCCGCTCGGCTACCTGGGCAACTCCGCGAAGGGGATATTTCTCATCCACCGCCTTCACTGATACCAAGCGTGGTGATCCCGCCGCGGTCAGCATCATGCTGGGAAATTCGACCTGCTGACTCAGCTCAAGCCCTAAAGCCTTCGCCTGATCCACTACTCTGGGAGCGATAGGATCATGGGCCTGCAGCACCAGATCGCCACCGAGGCTCTGCGCGGCCCGACTTTGCATAGCCTCCCACACACGCTCATTAAAGATACCAACCGATGTCACGGCCGATACCGCAACCACCAGCGCCAACGCGATTACCGGAAGACCAGCTTCCTGCCAGTCCCGTCGAAAAATGCGCACACCATCCTTGACGGTAATCAAGACTGCAGTCGCCCGCCGACGCCGAGTGTCAAAATTCGATCGCAGCGGTCAGCCAGCGAAGCATCGTGAGTCACCAGTAGTAGGGCACTTCCATACTGTTGGCGAAGATCGAAAAACAAATCCGCAATAAGACCACTGCTTGCAGCATCCAGATTACCGGTGGGCTCATCAGCAAACAACACCTTCGGATTTACAACAAAGGCCCTGGCCAGGGCAACCCGCTGCTGCTCGCCACCGGACAGTTGCGATGGGTAATGGTTTACCCGTTCAGTCAATCCCACGCGATCGAGCAGATCTGCCGCGGCAGGTCGAGTATTGTCGTAACCGGCAAGTTCCAATGCGATCTCTACGTTTTCAATTGCACTCAAGCCTGCCAGCAGATGAAAGGTCTGAAATACGAATCCAACATTGCCTGCCCGAAGTGCTGCTTTCTCATCCTGGTTCAATATGCCCAGTTCTCTACCGAGGAGATGAACCGAACCTCTGGTCGGATCCTCCAGACCTGCCAGCAGAGCCAGCAAAGTAGATTTGCCCGAACCCGATGGCCCGGTGATGGCAACTGCATCGCCCGGCATGACTGTCAGGGTAATCCCATCGAGTATGCTCAATTCTCCATCCGGCGTTTTCACTTGCCGGGACACATCGTCTGCAGTGACAATCGGTTTCATGCTGCGTCTACTCCTGGTGCTGTCCGCTTTATTGTTGCCCGTAAAGGTCAACGCGGAAAACATTGTAATTCTCGGTGACAGCCTCAGTGCCGGCTACGGTATTCCGCTCACCGATAGCTGGCCTGAACTGTTGAGATCACGATTATCGCAAATGGGCCACGTGTACGACGTAATCAATGCCAGCATCAGCGGGGAAACAGCAACTGGCGGCCGAAATCGACTGCCGGAACTGCTCACAGAGTGGCACCCCAAGATATTGATCCTTGAACTCGGTGCCAACGATGGCTTGCGAGGAGCACCGATCGTCTCGATTCGTGATGATCTCGATTACATCATCAGCCATTCCCTGGCTGAGGGTACCGACGTAGTGCTGGTGGGTGTCCTACTTCCTCCCAACTACGGCGCACACTACACCCGTAAGTTCCGTGATGTTTACACAGAATTGGCCAAACGCTACGCGTTGCATTTTCTACCTTTTATTCTCTACGGCATCCACGACCAGCCTGAACTGATGTTGGATGACCGCCTGCACCCATCATCTCTTGCACAACCTATGATTCTGGATAACCTTTGGCCGGTTCTGGCGCCACTATTGAACGTGATCAGATGAGTCAGATTCGAACAGGTTCCAACTGGGGTACCTAAAATCCCTCGCTCGAATTCAGACCTGGCTGGCTGTACTGTACAGCCGGCGCTACACTCATCGTCAGTTCACCATTCTTTATAATAATACCGACGTGACTCAAGGAGAACAGCCTATGTATACGCTATACGGTTCGCTAGGTGCGGCCAGTCTCACTCCTCAGTGCGTACTAGAGGAAGCCGGCGTCCCCTACGAACTCATCGAAGTGGATATTTCAGAAGACACCGAACGTGATCCGGAATACCTGAAGCTCAACCCACATGGCCGAATACCAACGCTGGTATTCGATGACCAGGTCATGATCGAATCCGCTGCTATTTCTATCTATTTGGCCGACAAGCATTCTCAAACACAGCTTAGTCCTCCCTTAGATCATCCCGAGCGCTCCCGTTATCTGCAATGGATGGTTTACCTCACCAACACCCTACAGGAGGCCTTACTGCTAAAAATGTACAGCTCACTCTACACTGATGACCCCGAGGGATCCGCTGCCGTTATATCCCGTGCATCATCAAAACTGGACACGATTATGGCCTTTGTTGAACAGTCACTAGGCCTGACAGAAGGACCTTTCTTTCTGAGCAGCGGACTCAGCACAGCCGATATTTACCTTAATATGCTTGGTGGATGGGACCCAGCAATCCAGGTCCGGATACTGTCCTCGTCTACAGTCGCAAACATACCGGAAAACCAGCGGTATATTAATGTCGAACGTAACTATGCCGAGATGCTCAAGCGACCTGGGGTTGCGAAAATATTTGCTGCCAATGGCTACTAATTTGTTGAGAATCCAATCGAGTCCAGTTTCGAGGCACCGGGCCTGCTACCGGTCTAGATAGAAGACCCCAGAATCAGTCCGCTGCGCCTACTGAGGTTTTTGGCCGCGCTATCCACTGCAGTAACATCACCGCGACAACCGTGACACTCGCACCCATCACCTGTTGTGCAGTCAGCCACTGCCCCAGCACAATGACCCCTAGAATCATAGCCCATACGGGAGCGGTGTTATCAATGATGGCTGTCTGCAGGGAACCAACCAAGTCAACTGCCTTGAATAACAACAGCGTGGCTGTAACGTATAAGACTACGCTGCCGCACAACGCCAGCCACCCCACGGGGGACGTCGGCCATGTTAACTCAACGATAAACAGGGACACAAAGCCCACCACAGCCGTTACACTCAACAACATATAAAGCATCATGATCTTTGCCGGCAGTCTTTCCAGTACCCGTTCGCTAAGCAGCAGTAAAGCTGCCAGGCAGATGGCAGCAATCAGAGCCAGTGCAATACCGTATCTGACATCCCAGCCTGCCAACAGACTATCCGATCCAGTCAAGGCAATGATCAGACCCATGAAGGCCAGCGCTATGACACCCAGACCAAAGTAAGAAAAATCGCTTTGCCCCGAGCGCCAGGTCCAAAGGGCAATCATTATCGGATAAGTATAGAAAACGAGTATAGCCAGAGCGACTGGGATAAAAAGAATTGAGGCCAACAACAGATACATCTCGGCACACAGCAATACGCCGAGTATCAAACAACGATAAATCTCGGCTCGCTTTATAGAAACTTGAGAACCAGACAGCCATACCGCCACTATCAGACACCCTAGAAAAACAGACGCCCGGATTAGATTGAGTGCATGCAGGTTCGTACCAAAGTCATAAGCCAGCTTCGACAATGCGACATTGGACGAGAACGAAACGGCCGACATCAAGGCAGCGGCACTACCTAACCAGAACCGCTGGCGGGTTAATTCAGTATCGCACATGGACTTTTGTCTGTCGTTTTCTCAGCCGGCCACGCACAAAGCAGCAGCTGGCAACAGGCATTTATAGATACTGCGGGTGATTGAGGTCGTGATCAGAATACCTAAGGACGGGTAACCGACCTGATTCTCTTCCACCAGTCCGTACTTTGTTTACGCTTTCCCCGCCTGCTGAGTTGTTCCAGTTTTATCAGCAGTCCCCTGGCCGGCGTCCTGGCGAACCAACGCCATACTCGATTCCACAGGAATCCGAAATCCCTGTTCCAGGGACAGACCCGTAGGCAAATCGCGCAGTCACTGCTCAAATCAGCCCAGAAACTGAAACACTTTTCAGCGTCTGAGGTCCACTTGATCACACCTTGTATTGCTGATCTGTTGGGCTGTACGTCCGACGGTGGCCCGCTGGGCAATGCTTTAACCGGACAGGCATCGACACAACGGGTACAAACATCACAGAACCGGCGTACTCCGAGCAACCGGGGTTGGTCGTGTACCAACGGCAGGTCAGTCAGCACTTTTGAGAATCTGACTCTGGGACCGTACTCCGGCGTGATCACCAGCTGGTTACGGGCATACTCACCGAGACCCGCCTGGAGTGCATAGGGGATCACCAATGCCGAGTCATTCATGGAACCGACCGCTTGCCAGCCCAGATTACGAATATACTGTGACAAGCGAATTACCGTAGCTGCCTCTTCAGAATAGGTATTTCCCGTCGCTGCACCTGCGACTGCCGACGGGTAGGTGTCTACCATAGCCCTATCCATTTCGTGCCCCAATACCACGACTGATGTCAGACCTTCAGGTAAACCGGTATCGTGTTCTTCGAATGTGGTCGAGCTTACCCGGTTGGCATACGTCCAGCGTGGGTCATACGGGGCTATGCCAACGATCCCCGCGCCAAACAGCTTCGCGATATGCTTGATCTCAGCCGTCATAGCGTCACGATCCTCGACCTCGACCCGCTCTGCTGCGACCTGCGCAGTGGGCCGCAGAGGCGCGTTGAAACCTTCCCGAATACCCTGCGACTCTCCACGACTGGAAAATTCGTCTGAAACCGCCCAGGCAGCATTGCGCAGTGCAAAATCTTTCTGAGTAAACCCACCACCACGTCGGAAACTGGGTGTCTTTCGGTAAGAATCAAAAAACGCCATCATCTCCGGACGACGAATTTCGTCATCCCAGAAAGCCCGATTGAACATGTCATTGCGTTGACTGAAACGGGCAAACCTGTCGGTCGTCTGAATGCCCGCCGCAGCATCGCGTCGTTCCCTATCGGCGGCAGTCACCGGCGAGGTGTTAACGTTTGTGCTGTGATTCACCGTAACTCGTGGGTATTTGTGGCAGTAAACTCTGTACTGACTACAGGCCGATAACCGCTCAACTGCCGGTCAGTCTGAGTCCTTCAGACCTGATTCTGAAGTACGGTAGAGGTGTACGTCTCGCTGTGGAAACGGAATGCTGATACCAACAGCATCCAACCACAGTTTGACATTTTGTTCAGTTCGAACCGAAGAGGCCAGAAATCGGTTCTACTGGTCCAGCAGCGAAGCGTGAGATCGACTGATGGATCACCCAATCCCGTGACCAGAACTTGGGGATCAGGGTCAGGCAGTACCCGAGTATCTTTAGACAGGTGGGACAACAGCAGATCGAGGGCCTGCTCGACATCGTCTTCATAGGCAATGCCGACTGGTATATCCAGTCGACGGGTCGGATTACGGCTGTTGTTGAGGATATTGCGATTCCACAACTCAGCGTTGGGCACTGAGCGGTAAATGCCGTCGTAGGTGGTCATGTCAGTGGTAAAAAGATTTATCGCGTCTACGGTACCGGACACACCACCGGCATCGATGTACTCTCCAACCCGGAAAGGCCGGAGAACCAGCAACATGATACCGGCCGCAATGTTCTGCAACGTGCCCTGAAGAGCAAGGCCGATTGCAAGTCCCGCAGCACCCAGAACCGCAATAATTGAGGTGGTCTGAACGCCAAATTCCGCGAGCACCGCAACAAAGGCGATGACAATGACAAGATAACGGACCGACGACGACAGAAATGGCTTGAGGGTGTCATCGATTCGAGGCACGCGATCCAGGGCACGCCGAACGAGATACTGAGCCCGACCCGCGATCCACCAGCCGACCAGTAGAATAACGAGCGCACCGACCGCATCCAGTGCATAGCTCGCCAACTGGTCAAGCAACGCTTGAATCTGATCCTGATTCATAACCGCTATTCTACGACCAGTCACACTGTGACGGTATGCCCGTTTTTATCCGGATAGCCTGCGCTTAATCCAACTGACTCATCGTTTAACAGAAAAAGCCGACCGGGAGGGACTACAACGGACAGGATTCAAGCTGTTTACGATATCGATCAGCACGTGTAGCGACCTGTTCTGCGACCTTTAACAGCCATTTCTTTTTACGATAGGATTTATTCTGGTAACCGTCATGACCTTCATGGTAGGCAAGGTAGGAAGATCTGGCATCTGACGTGCTTATTCTCAGCGCTGTGTATGACTGCTGGTTATACCAACCGATGAAATCAGCCGCGTCCGCAAAGTCGGTTCGATCAGCGTCAGCGCTGCCAGCATCGCGCTGGTAACGAGCCCAGGTAGAGTCAATTGCCTGGGCATATCCAAATGCCGTACTCGGCCGCTTCCAGGGAATGATCCACAATAATTTCCGCCGTGGAGGCCGGGCGTCCGACCTGAAAGAAGATTCCTGGTAGACGAACGATACTGTTATCTCCGGCGGTACTCCCCAGCGTTCGGCAGTTCGTCTAACAGCCACCTTCCACTGTGGGCGATCCGAAAAAATCTGACAGATATCGTCAATAGATCTGAGCGGAGCCTCTATACACCCAGACAGAACCAACACGGCCAACAAAACAACCCCGATGACTGGCCTGTACACGAATCCGGTCAACAATCGCAGAGGATGCACTGAATCTGAACCCGATACTAAGATGAAATGACTATTCTGATCGCGGTGGGGTTGCCCCCGTTACATGGATTGTTTACCTGGGGGCAATTGGAAATCACAGCAAGCGCGTTCATCTTGGCCTCAAGTTCTACATAGTCGCCTGCCACAGAATTACCCGGGACAAAAACCGTCTGCTCGAGAGTGCGATCTGTGTCGACCGGAACATTACAGAAAAAGTTTATGTTCGGTACGATATCACGTCGATCCATTCCGTAGGGAGCCAGGGCGGCGAGAAAATTTTCCCGGCAACCGGTACAGTTTTCTACCCCATACAAAAGCTGGTTGCTGTGTTGACTGCAGCAACCACCAATCGTGTCGTGTCCACCTACAGTATCGTCGGTGATCGTAAATATCGGCCTCGCCTCGTCAGAATAGAGCGTGTGCCCTGCACTGAGCTTAAGGGTCAGTGCAGCCTTGAGTGTATTGGGGGCATGGTAGCGCTCTGCGTGTTGATCCGCGTTGTAGCACAGAAAATCAACACCCTGGCCACCTTCCAGATCGATGATTCTGAGTCGATGCCCCTGCGGAACAGGTTCACTCCAGTGTCCAGCCGGTGGTACAACATATTCTTTTCGCATTTGATTCTCCCGTTCTGTGTTTTTTTGTACTCCACAAACGCAATCTTAAATCGACTTTGATCCCAGGTTAACAATATCACCATACAGTTACACAATCGGCTTGATCACCTGGCCCGTCACGCCAGATTCGCCGATCAGCTAGAATCGCGGGCGAGTTTTAGTGGCCACTCTGGTCGAACCACATTAAGGATAGCCCGGATGGGGAATCACGTCGTGCCTTCTGCGTGTCGCTGGGATCTTGCTGACAGCCGATGAGCGGCTTGAATTCAAAACAGCCAGGGTCATCGGCGCGTCGAATCAGATGACTCCCCGACTAAATATTCAACGAAACGGCCGGGCCTGGCTGCTGCTCGGGTTTATGGGCATTCTCTGGGGTTTGTCTTTTTCCCTGGCCAAGATGGCGACCGAAGGTGGTGCCCATCCGATCGGCATCAATTACTGGGTTTGTCTCATCGGTGCCGCTGTCCTGATTAGCGGCAGCTTTATATTGAGGCGCCCACTGCCTCTTCGACGGGATGTCCTGATTGTCTGTACTGTCTGCGGCGTACTGGGTTCTGTTATCCCGGGTACCGCATACTTTTATGCCGCGTCGCGACTCTCTCCCGGCGTTTTATCCATCACAATCGCCACCGTCCCGCTGATGACGTTTCTGGCGGCAGCTGTTCTGGGTGTTGAGCGTGTTTCGACAACGCGGCTGTTGGGTGTGTTCCTGGGGGTCCTGTCCATCGCCCTCCTGATTGGACCGAGTACAAGCCTGCCGGATCGGTCAGCCGTACCGTGGGTTCTGCTGGCGGTGAGCTCAGCGCTGTGCTACACCGCTGAAAACCTGTTTGTGGCAATACGTATGCCGGCAGACGTCAACATATACACCATCGTGGGCGGAATGTTTCTAGCAGCCACGATCATCATGACACCGCTGGTCGTAATAACGGGTACTTTTGAACCGCTGCCCTGGCCCTGGGGACGATCCGAGTGGGCGATTCTCGGCATGGCGGCAATCACTGTATCGGCCTACGGTTTGTTTCTCTATCTGATCCGCTATGCCGGACCCGTATTCGCAAGCCAAACAGCTTATGTGGTGACACTCTCAGGCGTGATATGGGGCATTATGATCTTTGACGACGAACATTCACTGTGGGTGTGGTTGTCTCTGGGCGTGATGATGCTCGCACTGGGGCTGGTCACACCGAGAAAAGACAAGTCGCAACTTGCAGCACCTCCGGAACACGTGAACATCCCGTAATCCTGAATACATCTCTCGGCGCGGTGGTGTACTGACACCCCTAGGCTCCAGGTGAGTGCGTCTCGACAATGTCCGGTAAGGTGACCTCGAGCAGCTCCAGGTCTTGCGTGGACTCGACCAGTGTGTAACTGAAGTTGCTGGGCAGCACCATCGAATCGCCCCTGTTGAATTGCTCGATACCCCGGCCCGTGAGTTCCAGTGTGACAGACCCCTTGAGCACAAAGAAAAAAACGAATTCCGCAACGTGACTGCACGGTCCGGCGGTTGGTTTAAGCTGAGGACGGACAACGCGAACGCCGGCCAGACCTGAAGTGGCGGCCCCGATGCCGCTGTCTCGACACTCGAAACCGTCAATTCGCCATTTTGCCCAGCTGGCGGTTTCGGCCTGGTGCCGAACAAAACGCTGACCCATAAATAGCCGTTTACGGGCGACAACAGCTGTTGGCAGATCCATCTCATGATCGGCGATGGTTTCGTGCTCTGCTGGACATCCTATTTCGACAACCTCCATATTGTCTGAACACTCAAGTACGCGATGACGGATCTGTGGTGGTTGCAGTACACAGTCACCGGCACTAAGGATGAATTCACCACCTTGATCCTCATACACCAGCTTTGCCCAGCCCCGACAGCAGAAAATCAATTGAAATCGAATTCTGTGGTAGTGGACATAATCAGGGACCGGGCCAGCGTCGGGAATATGGATATGTGAGGCGATAAAGCGGCCACCTTGTCTATCCGGAATCAGGTCTCGGTAGCGCATTCCCGCTCGACCCACACCCCAGGCGGTACTGGAATCTAGCCGACTGACCACAAGTGACTGGACTACCGGTGGCAACTGTAGAACATTTTCAGCCGCTTCGAGTTCAATCTCAGTGCCGTTGGGTGCCTGCAAGCGCAAATTGCCTTGGGCAAGAGCCGTTGGTGCGCTGCAGTAAAGCCGCAGCGTTGCTGGCTTACTCGTCGCGTGACGATCGAGGCGCAACCGAATTCCGTATCCTGACAATACCGCTACCGTCGGCGCATCGGCGGGAAATATGCGATCAATCTGAAACTGTAGGGTCTCTACAAAAAAGGCCAGAGTCTCGTCTAGATCGGAGCACGCAAGCACCACCTCGGCGGTCTGTATGTTGTTGCTGTCTTTCACCGTTGAACTCAGATTAAGGCTGCACTACAGTTTTACCAGCCCTGTTGCCTGGCAAAAACCAAGAATCCTATAACGAACACCACCAGTACACTGTACGCGACCGCACCGATCAGAAAACGGACGATACGTCTACGCCGACGGCGTGTCTCAACCCGTACAAACGGTCTCTTCTCAAAAGGCGCCACCAGCGGCACATAAGACTCCGCCGTATCCGCATGACCTCTAGAGCGTGAATCGAACCGCGAGTAAACACCATCATCGTATTCATAACACCCATCGAACTGTTCGAGGACATAGGCTGCCGCATCCATGCTCAGACCAGGACAGGCAACCCCAAGTGCCTGCTGGAACTTTTTCCGGTAGACAGACCAGTTCGGATGCATGTTTGCGTAAAGCACAGGCGGAAACTTTTTCAGCTCGGTCTGCAGGTAGGACATACCCAAATCAACGTGATCATCAAACCGACGAGTATCTCTTTTCGACCACCAGGCGACGACTACGATTCCGCTTGCAACCAGGTACCAATACTCAAGTGCTGTGCGACCAATTTCGAGCCACATCGACATGACCTGCTGCCCCGTCTGCGTTGCCTTGAGTTAGCCCACGAGCTGGTTCAAATCAATCTACTTCGGGCAGCAGAAATTGACGTCAATCGCGGTAATCACGCTCCTCCCGATCGAGAACCGCTACCAGTCCGGTAAAGTGGCTGTAAGCAGGGCCATAATAAGTTTCAAGCGCTCGAGCCAGACTTTCTGCCACTTCGTCAGACATCAGTCTCAGTGGCTCGCTCAAAATAGTACAGCCGGTTAAATGTCTGGGCGACGGAATCGCCAATGACCAGGATGCCATGGTTGCTCATGATCATCACCTGACAGGGATTATCAGAAAGCATTTTTGCACATCGTTCTCCCTCATCCGCCAGTGCCAATCCGCCGTAGTCTTCGTCAATGACCACACGATTGAAAAAGGTCGCCGAATTCTGATCAATCGCGGGCAAGCGACTGTCGGCAAGACTTGCCAGCACAGTTGAATAAATCGGGTGCGTATGCATGAGACATTTGATTCAAGGACAAAGACGGTGGATAGAACCGTGTAGACCCCAGGCCGTTGGGTCAGGCGCATCCGGTCTTTCCATGACACCTTCGTCATGAACATTCAACAGCAACAGGTCGCTGGCTCGAATCTGGGAAAAGTGACGCTGGTTCGGATTCAGCAAGAAGTCGGTGCCAGACTCATTGACAGCCAGAGAAAAATGACTTGCCACACCCTCATGCAAATTGAGTCTGGCTGTCCAGCGGAAAGATGCCGCCAGCATGGCGCGCTCGTCCAAGTAAGCGCTAACGTTTGCTTGCTGAGAAATAGATACAGTTGCCATTGTTGGCCGCCCTATGTACTCAATGATACTCCGCGGCATTGTGGCACAGGTCAAAAAAAGGTGCTATTCATACACAATCCCTCAGGGCCAGACATTAGTGGTCTAACGAATCCATCCCGCAGACTTCCGTGTATCATTGCCGCATTGGAACGATCTGGCAGGAGTAGACGAGCGTGAACCTTGAAACAGTGAATTACCAGCACGATGGTAGCGTCGCCATCATCAAACTCAACCGTCCCCAGGCCGGCAATGCCCTGTCTGCTCAACTGGCAAGTGACCTGCTTGCAGCAGCCAGCGGCGCAGCCAAGGATGACAACGTACGGGCTGTGGTGTTTTCTGCAGAGGGAGATTATTTTTGCTTCGGGGGCGACCTTAAAGAGTTCAAAGCATTTGGAGGACAACCCGATAAACTCAAACCCATCGCCGACCAATTGCACCGGGCCATGTCGATTTTCCTGACAATGCCGAAACCCGTGATCGTCGCGGTCAATGGTATGGCTGCGGGCGCAGGCGTGCCGATGTCTCTGGTTGGAGACATCATCATTGTCGATGAAACAGCGCGATTTCGACTGGCCTATACGGCTGCCGGCTTGAGCCCTGATGGTGGGTCGACGTGGCTGTTACCGCGACTGATCGGTTTTCGCCGTACACAGGAACTGATATTTGAGAACCGCGAATTATCTGCACAGGAGGCCGTGGAGTGGGGACTCGCCACGCGTACCGCTAACCAGGGCACTGCTCTGGACACTGCAATCAAACAGGCTCAGTCGATGGCCAGCGGACCGACCATGGCGTTTGCTTCCGCAAAAAAGATGCTCGAGACAACCTTCGCTAACGATTTTGTCGCACAGACAGACATCGAAACACAGGAGATCTCAGCAAACATGGCCGGTCATGACGGGAAAGAAGGTATCGATGCTTTCATCAACAAACGCAAGCCCAATTTCAAGGGAGTACGCTGAGCAACACCTGGGTTGAATGCTGATGGGGAAAGACGAGCACAAGATCGACCCCCGACTTGCCCGAAATTATGCCGATCTGGCTACGGACGATCAGCGAGTCGTCTACCGGCAGTGGGCAGATTCATACGATGAGGAACTGATCGAAGAATTCGGCTACATCGCACCTCAGGAGGCGGTCAACGCCTTCGTCCGCAGGGTCCCTGACCGCAAAGCGCCTGTTCTGGATATGGGTTGTGGTACCGGACTGGCAGGGAAACTGCTCGACCAGGCGGGCTATGAACACATCGACGGTATTGACCTGTCACCGGAGATGCTCGAAAAAGCGGCCGCACTAAACGTTTACCGTCACCTTTGGGAAGGTGATCTCACCGCTGTCATTGATGTACAGCCGATATACCAGGCAGTGATCTGCGTGGGCGTTTTCTCTCACAAACCAGATCAACCGTTTCTGATACCCAAATTGTTGGATTGGCTTCTGCCTGGCGGTCTTGTAATCGCCACAGTTAATGGTAAAGGGTGGCGGGATATCGGCTGGGTCGAGTTATTAGAAGAAAGTCAGCGTCAACACGACTTCAATCTTGAGTCCGTTGACGATATTGGTTATCTCGTAAAACAGGGCATAGATGGAAAACTGCTGACGATCAGACCCTGATCCTGCCAATGGCGTCTCGCCGGCGGATCTAAGGCGTCAGACCTTCACGCAACGTAACCTGTTATTCAGGCAAAGTCACAAATCATCTTCCACAGTTCATCGACATGGCGCTGCTCGGTTCGTGTCTGGCCGATCGAGACACGCACGAAAGTCTGATCATTGATGCGCGAAGTCGTGATCATCGCCCTGCCAGAAACATTGATCGCGTCAGCAATGCCTTGAGTAGCTGTGTCACCGTCAACATGGCTGAAACTGACCAGTGCGAAATCTGTTGGTGCAACCAGCCTGAAACGATCATCATCCTCTAACCACTGTGTCAGTTCTTTTGCCATACGGATATGCTCGCGAATGTGATGACGGAGTCCTTCTGTGCCATAGCTGCGCAGTACCCACCACAGTTTGAGTGCTCGAAACCGGCGTCCCAGGGGCACGTGCCAGTCACGATAGTCGACAACCTGCCCGGAATCAGATGCTTCATTTCGAAGATAGGGCGGCAGGATACTCAACGTATCCAGTAAGGGCCTGCGATCTGCGACCCAGAACACGTTGCAGTCGAAATTCGTAAACAGCCACTTATGGGGGTTGAAGGTGTAACTGTCTACGTTCTTGAGTGTGCCCTGGTGGAAACGGTGTTCTGAACAGATCATGGCATTACCTGCCCAGGCTGCGTCCACGTGGTGCCACATTCCGTAACGCCTGGCCAGCTCTCCAATCGCATCTATGGGATCGACCGCGCCCGTGCCCGTTGTTCCCAGGGTAGACACTACACAAACAGGCGTTAAGCCCGAGGTAACATCTTTTTCTATCACCTGCGCCAGTGCGGTTGGGTTGAGGGCAAAATTCTTGTCGACATCAACCAGCCTGACATGTTTATACCCGGCCACCCGGGCACCCTTTTGGATTGATGAATGGGCTTGAGTTGAGGCGTAAACCACCAGTCGGTCGACGGGCACATCCTGGCGCTCTCGGGCTACCACCAGTGCGGTATGTGTCGAATCCGAAGCGGACATTTGGATCACGCCACCGCCGGGGCCTGACATCTTCCAGCTTTGGGGTAAAGCCATGAGATCAACCAGCCAGTCCAGCACAGCAGACTCGATTTCTGTGGCCGCTGGGCTGGTCGACCAAAGCATTCCCTGAACAGCCAGGCCCGCTGCAGCCAGTTCACCAAGGACTGCTGGCGGAGAAGAGTTCGCGGGGAAATAAGCAAACCAGTTCGGCGACTGCCAGTGTGTCACGCCCGGCATCACGACTTTGTCCAGATCTTCCAGCAGTGCTTTGAAGGCTTCGGGCTGTTCCGGTGCTGTACCCGGCAGCTTTTTTCGAATGGCGCCCGGTTCGACTGTTGACATCACTGGGTACTGCTCGACGTTCTCCATGTAGCGGGCGATCCAATCAATCAGCGCATGACCATTGGCCCGAAACTCTTCTGCTGACATGTGATAGCTGGTCATGAAATCTCTCCCGGATCTGGTTGCAAGCAATAAAAAATAGCTTCGTCGATTGTTCGGACAGAAGACTTAAACAACAAAAACGGTTTGTAGATACGGCTACACCGAATTGATGTCTCCATAATAAATTGTGTCTATAGAGGGTTGTTGGGATTGTGAGCGCCGATTATGAGGTGAGATCCCTAGGATGTGCCAGGCCTGTCGTTGGATATATCTCCGGGTGACCCTGAAATGTATTCGCCAGTCTCGCCCTGTGTCCCGTCGTTTATGGCTTGCTATTCCGGCCGCGGTTGTTGATCTTCTCCGAGAAACCCCAGCACTCTTTTCTTCGCCTTACTCGGGGCAGACACGCTACTATATTGTTCTCGATTCGCTGGCCCTGACTGCCAGCAGGCGGAAAACACCAACATGCAGACCAACCAACGTAGAGTCACCTATTCCTGGGCCATGTACGACTGGGCCAATTCGGCCTTTGCGACCACAGTCATGGCCGGATTCTTCCCTTTGTTTTTCAAACAATACTGGAGTCAGGGTGTTGAGGTGACTCACAGCACCTATTACCTGGGTGTCAGCAACTCTGTAGCCAGTCTGATCATCGTGATCCTCGCTCCCATACTGGGGGCAATGGCTGATACCGGCGGCTTACGTAAACGCATGCTGGCGTCTTTTGCCTGTCTGGGGGTCCTCGCAACAGGATCTTTGTACCTGGTGGAGGCGGGTATGTGGCCGTTTGCCATTCTGCTCTACGTGATCGCAGTGGTTGGTTTTTCGGGGGCGAATATCTTTTACGATGCTATGCTGGTGATCGTCTCTCCCCGAGATGCCCGTCATCGAGTCTCGGCTCTGGGATTTGCGCTCGGTTACCTTGGGGGTGGGTTGTTGTTCCTAGTGAATGTTCTGATGACGCTCAAACCGGCCTTGTTCGGTTTAGCCGATGCCGCAGAAGGTGTGCGCTGGTCTTTTGTCACCGTTGCAGTCTGGTGGGCAGTGTTTTCCGTCCCGCTTTTTGTCGGGGTTGAAGAACCAGTACCCCCGTCAGGTCGACGCGGTGTTGATCTGGCCGGTACGTTCGATGCGCTGAAGCAGACCGCTTCAAATCTACGTCAGTATCGGGTTGCCTGGCTGTTTTTGCTGGCCTACTGGCTGTATATCGACGGCGTTGACACCATCGTGCGCATGGCAGTCGATTACGGACTCTCCATCGGCTTGCCGTCGGAAAGTCTGATTATCGCCTTGCTCATGGTCCAATTTATCGGCTTTCCGGCTGCCCTGGTGTTTGGCCGACTGGGTGAACGCTACGGTCCCCGACGCGGAATCTGGATTGCAATCTGGGTCTATGTCGGTGTTACGGTCTATGCGTATTACATGGATTCAGCTGTAGAAATGTACATTCTTGCGGGAGTCATCGGTCTTGTTCAAGGCGGCATCCAGGCGCTGAGTCGGTCAATGTTCAGCGAACTCATCCCCGCGGAAAAAAATGCGGAATTCTTTGGTTTTTATAACGTTGTCGGCAAAGCTGCCGCCGTATTTGGACCGTTTCTGATGGGCTGGGTGACCCTTGTCAGTGGTAATTCGCGAACCGGCATGCTTTCAATCCTGGTGCTTTTCTTTGCTGGGATGATCGTCTTTCGCAAAGTCGGCAAAGCAGAGCTCGATCAAGACGGCTGATGCCACTGCCCTCGGGTCAACAGAACACTTTTCAGCTTTGCCGGATAGTCGGTCATCAGGCCATCAATGCCAAGATCGAGTAGTCGGTGCATCTCGTCGACATTATTGACGGTCCACACGTGCACCGGTATGCCCCGGGCATGCATCGTCTGCACAAAACGATGGTCCACAACCAGGATTCTGTTCCACCACACGGGCACCTGGGCACAGGCCGCACCGCCGCCCCGCCAGGGCAGACCCAGACTGGCAAAACGCGCATAGGTCGTTTCAGCACGCGCCATCGAGGTGCACACACGCGGCAGAGATTCCCGTACCCAGCGCAAGCGCCTGCCGTAGAAGGAACCTATACACACCCGATGCCCGGCATCCATGTGACGAATGACGTCGATGAGCGACCCAACCGCGGCGTCTGATTTGGGGTCGATATTGAATCGGGTGTCGGGGAATGCCTCTAGGAGAGTTTCCAGCCGTGGGATTTGCTCTGTTTCTCCGATCCGCGCTTGCCTGATCGTCGCGTAATCCGTCTGTGCGATAAGGCCCTGCCGATCAGTCACCCGATCGAGCCGATCGTCATGAAACGCCAGGAGCACACCGTCCTTGCTGCAGTGGACATCCGTTTCCAGGTAGCAGAAACCCTGTTGGACGGCACCTTCGAATGCGCTCAGGGTGTTTTCAGGTCCGGCCTGGTGATCTCCCCGGTGGGCAAAAGCCAGAATACCCTCATGTTCCAGAAATGCGTGTTCAGACACTGTGGTGTTTTGGCATCATGACCGTTTATGACGCAGCTTTGACGCCACGAAATCTCTGTGCGGGATGTGGAGCAATCGCTGAATCTTACGCATCAAATGGACTTCATGATCGTCGAGACGCCGGTCAGCGTAGACCACCTGCCACATTCGATCGACCAGTAGGGTTCGCTCTTCGAGCGTCCAGTTGCGATTGATCAACCGAGTAAACCCATGCAGGTCGGTAGCATCTTTCACCTGGGACTGGGCCAGCGCAAGAAGTTCGTCGGCCTCAGTTTTTGTGAGTTCGAACTGTTCACTGACTAACTTCTGGATCAGCGTCTGTTCCTCTTGACCCAGGTCGTAATCCGCCATCGCGGTTTCATACATAAGGGCGGCCGCAGCGAGGCGCAGTTCGTGCTCAGTATCCTCGACGGCTTCGTTGCCCTCAATATGTTCTGAGAAAAACTGCCGGATTGCGTCAATCATGAGTGGATTTTGTCAAAACGCAGTCATGCACGCTTCGATCATTTCTGATCGGCTTTGCTGGATAGCCGGGCTGCCATCAGACAAAGTATTTCCCACATCATCTGTGCCCCATTCAAAGCAGTGGTGTTCGCCGAATCGAATGGCGGTGAAACTTCAACCAGGTCACCTCCGACAATGTCGATACCCGTCAGCCCCCGCAGCATCTGCTGAGCTTCGAAGCTGGTGAACCCACCGACTTCTGGCGTACCAGTACCAGGGGCGTAAACCGGGTCCATACCGTCGACATCGAAACTCACATAAACCGGACCATCGGAGACCACCTCCAAAGCTTTCTCGATAACCGCTTCAATACCCATGGCGTAGAGCTCTTCGATATGAATAACCGTCATGCCTGAGTCGTAGCTGAATCCCCATAGTGGCTCGGCTGGTCCACGTATGCCAATCTGAATTGTTCGCTGTGGATCCAGGGCACCGTCTTCTACTGCGACTCTGAAAGGCCCACCGTGGTGATGCTTGTGACCAAACAGCTCCGGTCCGGTGTCGCAGTGCGCGTCGAAATGAATCATCCCTACGGGCTCGCCCAGTTGCCTGGAAATCGCTTTAAGTATGGGCAGACTGATACAGTGATCGCCACCGGCCGACAGCGGCATAATTCTGCTCTGGACTACCTTACTGTAGAAAGCCTCAATGTCTTCAATGGCTCGGTCAAGTACATAAACCCCTTCGATCGGCACATCACCCAGGTCAGCAACCTGGGCCGCATCATAAGGTTTGACCCCGGTCTGATGATTGATTCTGCCCATCAGTGTTGACTGTTCACGCAGTGCCCTTGGACCGTGGCGAGCACCAGGGCGATTTGTGACGCCTCCGTCGAAAGGCACTCCAATAAGACCGATATCCGTACCCGCCCATTCGGATTCCAGCTCACGTAGAGGCTGACGCATGAAAGTAGCGACGCCGGTGTATCTCGGGCGGTACACTTCTCCCCACGCCGCCAAGCGTTCCTCTGGAACACCACTCATCTGTTCAGGTTTATCGCTCAATCTGCCATTCTCCAACTCACCAACAACACGTTGACCCTAACCATACAAAAAAAGACCCTCGGTGAAAAGTATTACGGCATTGCAACTGACAGGCTCATCTACCATAACCCAGTCAACACCGGTGTTGTTCAAGGTCGTTGTCACCGGTAGCGAATGTACCGGAAAAACGACGCTGGCGCAGGCACTGGCAGAGCGTTTTGAAACGGCTTTCTCCACCGAGGGTGCCCGGGACTACCTGAATAAAGTGCAACGACCACTGTCTTTTGCAGATGTAGAGCCGATCGCACATCACCAGGTGTCACTTGAAGGACAAGCATTAGAACGAGCCGGAAATCTGGCTATCCTGGACACCGATCTGGTGTCGACGGTGATCTACAGCCGCCATTATTACGGCAGATGTAAGACCTGGATCACTGAAATGGCGGAATCACGGATGGCAGACCTTTACCTGGTGTGTGATATTGACGTACCTTGGACTGAAGATGGACCGCAACGCGATCAAGGTGAACCGGAACAGCGCCTGCAACTGCATCAGACCTTTATCAGCGAACTCGACCGTATTCAGGCTCGATATGAGATCCTGTCGGGTGGAGCAGATACACGACTTGAGCGTGCCACAACGATAATAGAGGCTCATTTATGATTCACACCTATGCAACGCTATCCCGTCCTAGATCAATCACTCCGCTCGGATTACTGTGGCGAATTGCTTGTGGGTATGGTCTGAACAGGTGGCAATTCGACGGTTTGATCATTAATAAACTGAAGACGGTTAGCGTTGTGGTCACCACGCTGGTTTTATTAAACAATGTCGCCATTGCAGGGTGCCCGAAAAACCTGGATTTCACTAAACGATTTCTGGCCAGCGAGCACAGTGTGCATCTATGCCAGGCCTACGCAGGCAAAGTGTTGTTGGTGGTCAACACTGCCAGTTTTTGCGGCTTTACCAAACAATATCGCGGTCTTGAAGCTTTGTATCAACAGTATCGCGAAGCTGGTCTGGTCGTGCTCGGTTTTCCCTCAAATGATTTCTTCCAGGAACCTCGATCTGAAGACAAAGTGAGGGAATTCTGTTCACTCACTTACAATGTGAAGTTCCCGATGTTTGAAAAAACCCGCGTCGCGAAGCGCCATGCCGATCCGTTCTACCGGGCACTGGCGAATCAGTCAGGACACTACCCGAGGTGGAACTTTCACAAATACCTGCTCGACCGACAGGGTAATGTCGTCGCCAGCTATGGCAGTTCTGTACGACCTGATGACAAATTACTGATCTCAACGATCGAATCGCACCTGTAGCCACTCTTCTCTACAACGCCCCGGAACACCTCGCCCAAAACCATCATTAAAGGAGACTGTTTATGGGTCGTGCGGTATTCACCGACCTTGATGGCACTTTGCTCGGATCGGACCAAAAACTCAGTCCGGCCAACCATGAAGCGCTGGAGGCACTCGGCCAGCACGGCATCCTACGCGTGGTAGTCACGGGCCGATCTCTTTTTTCCTGCCGGCGTGTTCTCGACAGGTCATTTCCAATTGATCTCCTGGTCACCTCATCGGGAGCTGGAATATTTTCATTCCCAAGATTTGAATTACTGTTTGACCAGGCGCTCACTGAAACTGAAGTCAGTGAGTCCATCGAGGTGCTAAACGCACTGAAACTCGACTTCATGGTGCACGATCCGGTGCCTGACAACCACCGCTTTCGCTGGTACCAGTACACAACCCACAACCCGGATTTCGCCCACCGCCTGACCTTGTACCAAGGCCATCACCGACCCATCGAAGCACTCGACAAATTTAGCAGGGCCTCAACCCAACTGGTGGCCATCAGTCTGCCCGAAGATAACGGCTGCGCTCTGGCGGATCTCAAGCAGAAACTCTCCTGGCTGACTGTTGTCCGAACCACCTCTCCGCTGGACCACCAGTCGACTTGGTACGAGATCTTTCCACGCAACGTCTCAAAATCTTCGGCGGCGGCGTGGGTCTGCAGTGAATTTAACCTAGATTCAAACAAAGTCTTTGCTGTCGGCAATGACTACAACGATCTCGATCTGTTGCGCTGGTGTACCCAGTCTCGTGTCGTGGCCAATGCACCAACTGAACTCACTTCCGAGTTCGAGGTCGTTGCAAGCCATGATGATGATGGCTTTGCCCAGGCCGTTGTCGAGTGGTTGAACAGTTTATAGATTGCTTTTTGTATCGGTCATTAACAGGGGCGCCCTACCGTAGTAAGATGACCAAATTATGGACAACTGTAGGATCCGGGAGATTCAGATGAAACGAGTGCTCAAGTCTACGGTTCTTTTTTTTCATCTTGACGGGTATATCCTGGCAAGCAGGCGCATTCAATGAGACCGATCTACAAAAACTGAAGTCATCGTTGAAATGTTTTAAATGTGACCTCACAGCTGCAGACCTAGAAGGTGCTGTATTGCCCGGGGCGGACCTAACCGAGGCCAATCTTTTCCGCACCAACCTGGCAGGGGCGACCTTGAGAAGTGCAGTCCTCACCAAATCCATACCGATGCTTACCAATCTGACTGGCGCCGATCTTTCAGGGGTAAATCTGATAGAAGCCTATATGGAGGACGCCAATCTACAAGATGCGAATCTGACAGGAGCAGACCTGACCAAAGCCTATCTGGAAGCCACAGATCTGACCGGTGCGAACCTAACGCAGGCCAATTTTACAGGCGCTTTTCTGGAAGGCGTCAACCTGGAAAACGCAGATCTGACAGATGCTGTCTTGACCGATACAAAACTGGACCGGGTCAAAAACCTAAACACAGCGATCCTGCGTAGAACCACAATGCCCGATGCAACAGTCAATAACTCAGGCTGTTGACGAGCCGAACCCCGTCTAATCCGCCCACGAGGCACCGAGAGTATCTACCAGAGTAACTGCCCTTCAACGAACGCCCGCGCTTCTTGGGTCTTTGCGTGAGTCAAGAAATCCTCGCTCGCAGTCTGTTCTAGCAGCTGTCCCTGGTGTAGGAACAACACTTCATCGGCCAGTCTTCGGACCTGGCCAAGATCATGTGTAACCATGATGATTTTGCTACCGGCATTGCTGATCTGCTCGATTACATCTTCAATGGCAGCCGTTGCAGCAGGATCCAGATGCGCAGCCGGTTCATCCAGGAACAGCACTCGGGGGCGCAAGGCCCATGCTCTCGCCAGTACCAGGCGCTGCTGCTCACCACCGGACAGTACGCGCGCCTGTCTATGCGCAATACCAGTCAAACCCGTGGCTTCAAGTGCATCGTCTGCGCGTTGCCGGACATCCTTTTTTGCGACACCCCGAACCGATAGGGCATATTCCACATTGGCACGTGCACTTCGACGGAACAGCACAGGTTTCTGAAACACCATAGCCTGGCGCTGTCTCTGCTGGCGGGAAGAACCCGACGCCCACCGCACCGTTCCGGTTGTGGGCGACAGCAACCCATGGCAAAGCCGCAGCAATATACTCTTGCCAGCGCCGTTAGGCCCCACGATAAATGTTCGACCGCGGGCGCCCAACGAAAAACTGACGTCTTTGATCAACCATTGCTCCCGGACACTGAATCCCAGCCCGTCGACAACAAGCGGCAATATGTGGACCGGGTCCTGGTTCATACTGTGATGATCTTCTGGGTCTGCCATCTGTCGGTTTACCCCTGCTGTCTATCAATCAGCCATTGCACTGTAGAGGTTAGTCCGTTTATAGCAATGACAATGCACAACAATACGATACCAAGACCCAGAGCCAGTGCCAGATTGCCTTTACTGGTTTCTAGCGCAATGGTCGTTGTCATCACCCGCGTCACATGATTGATGTTACCGCCGACAATAATGACCGCACCCACTTCGGCACTGGCTCGGCCGAACCCGGCCAAAACTGCCGTCAGCAGACTGTAACGCGCATCGACCAACAAAGTGGACATCGCGCGGAATGGGGTGACTCCCAGAGACTGTAACTGCTCGCGGTATTCACGATATAGATCTTCGATAGTCTGGCGCGTCAATGCAGCGATGATCGGCGTGATCAATACCGCCTGGGCGATAGTCATTGCGGTCGGGGTGTAGAGCAACCCGTATTCCCCCAAGGGCCCGGCTCGTGACAGCACGAGATAAACTGCAAGCCCGATGACAACGGGTGGCAGACCCATCATCGCGTTGAGAACAACGACAACACCGGACCTTCCGGGAAAACTTCCTATCGCAATTGCAGCACCCAGGGGCAGTCCAATCACGCTAGCGATGAACACTGCCACCAAACTAACCCGCAGCGACAACACGACGATCTCAACCAGATCGGGATCCAGCGAAATGATCAGATCAAGCGCGACGAATAATGAGGTTCCAAATTCGGTCATAGATCAACCGTTTCGCCGCCTGGAACACTGGGTACGATCATTCACTGACGATCGTCTTAGCCGATCGATGCCCACTAACGCTGCCAACTGTCGACAATAGTCAGACGGACGACGGCTGAACGTTTCTTGATTCGCCGATCTGGGTACCCACGCCGCGGTTGGTGACCGTCTCAAGCAGAGTCGCATGCGGGACGCGACCATCACTGATCGTGGCCGTACGTACACCGCCGGCGACAGCCTCAAGAGCACACTGAACCTTGGGCAACATGCCGCCACTGATCACACCTTGCTCGATCAGATCCTGGGCCTCAGTCTCGCTCAGCAGTTCAAGCAACTGGTCATCTGAATTCAGCACACCCGGCGTATTGGTCAACAGAATGAGTTTTTCGGCCTTGAGCGTCACCGCCAACGAGCCGGCAACCGTGTCGGCATTGATGTTGTACGCCTTCCCATCAGTACCGGCGCCTATAGGTGCAATTACTGGGATAAAATTCGCCTGATCGAGAGTATCGACAACTTCTGGATTGATATGTTCAATCTCACCCACCTGGCCAAGATCGATCACTTCACCTTTGTCACCAGATTGGCCTTGCCGAAGTAACAGCTTTCGAGCCTGGATCATTCCGCCGTCCTTGCCCGACAAACCGACTGCTCGTCCACCCTGGGCATTGATCAGTGCCACGATACTTTTGTTGACGAGCCCGCCCAATACCATTTCCACCACGTCAATGGTTTCCTGGTCAGTAACACGGAGTCCGTCCACGAACTCGCTCTTTTTGCCAATCCGTTCGAGCAAAGTTCCGATCTGCGGGCCTCCTCCGTGAACCACCACTGGATTCATCCCGACCAGTTTCATCAGAACGACATCTCGGGCAAAGCCGCGCTTCAGTTCCTCGTCGACCATGGCGTTACCACCATACTTGATCACGATTGTCCTGCCATGAAAATGCTGAATATAAGGCAGCGTCTCGGCCAATACATTGGCGATGTCAGCTGGATTGTTTGTCTTGCCACTCATATCGAAAAGATCAACGAGATAGTCCCCGTTAAGGTCGAAGTATACAGGGTCGTTTTCCTGTTACGCCTTAGAGAAAATCACAACACGAAGAAGGGCCGGATGACCGGCCCTTCATGCTGCTGACCTGGCTGTTTAGGTCAGTTGATCTTAACTTCAACCTGACGTGGCGCCAAAGAAGTCTTCTTGGGGATCGTCAATCTCAACACACCGTCCCGGTATTCTGCCGACACCTTGTCTTCTTCAATGTCTTCTCCAAGCCGAAGGGAACCCGAGTACTTTCCGGAATATCGCTCATGCCGGAGTACTTTTCTTTCGTTCTTGCTGACCTCATCTTTAGGCTCTGCACTGATCGTCAGCACATTCTTGTCGATCGTAACTGACACCTCTTCCCGACTGATGCCGGGCATATCGGTAGTGACGACGTAGGCTGTGTCATCTTCGATGACATCCATTGCCAAACGACGAGAATCGGCGTTCGTGTTCCTGGTCGATACAGGTGAATCGTAGAATCCCCGCAGGATTCCGTCCACATCGGGAAAGAAGCCCCAGGGCCGCCTGCCGTCTGCAATTCTGACTAAGTTGTTCATAATACTCTCCATAGTTTCGGCGTCAGTGCTTAATTGCTACAACGCCCTTCTGCCCTTATATCTGGTGGCAAGCCAAGAAATTTCAAGCCCCTTCACAGCCTGCGCTACCCAAACTCTTCTCTTTCTCATCGCACCCGGTTAGCTGGCCGTGGCGAAATTCAGCCCCTAGAATCAGCAGGGCTACGACCCTTGGTTCATAAAGAAGGAAGTTCAAGGATGACTAAGACCTACGAAGTGGTCATTATCGGCGCCGGTATCATCGGCTCGGCCATAGGCTGTGGACTGGCGAGACGGGGTTGGCAAACACTGAACATAGATCGCCATTCCACATCCGGTCAGGGTTCCACCAGCAGTTCTGTTGCCATCGTCCGTACCCACTACTCCACTCTGGAAGGCTCGGCCCTGGCCTGGGAAGGCACTCATTGCTGGGAAAACTGGCACGATCAGATCGGTGCTGAAGACCCGGCCGGTATGGCGGAGTTCAGACAAACTGGCGTACTGTCTCTCAAAACCGAAGAAAACGGGTATCTAAGAAAACAGATGTCAGTTTCCGATGAACTGGGCATCCCCTATGAAGAGTGGTCAGTGGAAAAGATCGCCAACAAGCTGCCCAGCTGGGAAACGAAGAAATTCGGCCCACCTGTATTGTCGATGCACGATCGGTTCGGGCACAACACCGGTCCCAGCATTGAAGGCGCCGTGCTGTTTCCACGTGGGGGCTACTGCAACGACCCAAGACTTGCTACTCACAATCTACAGGTCGCAACGGAGGCTGCGGGAGGCGCATTCCGATTTAATGCCGACGTCACTGCCATCGAAACTAATCGGGGTTGCGTAAGCGGTCTTGTGGTTAATGGTTCTGAGTCAATTGACTGCCCGGTGATAATTAATGCAGCCGGCCCGCATTCAGCTAGAATCAGCGAACTCGCCGGCGTTGCCAACAAAAGTCGAATCACTACTCGCGTGGTACGTCATGAATACGTCCGCCTGCCACGGCCTGAGCGTTCCGATCCAGACGAACCAGACTTCATCACCTTTGACAACGACATTGGCAGTTATACCCGGCCGGACCTCGGCAATACCATTCTGGCTGGCAGCGAAGGTACCGAGGCGGAAGGGGAGATAACAGCAGACCCGGATGACTTTGATCGCAATCTCAGCGACAAGGTGCTTGAACCGATTTACCGTCTAGCTCAGAGAATGCCCACGCTCGGGATTCCCAACAGTCCCAGTGGGATCGTCGACTTATGGGATGTCAGCGATGATTGGATTCCAATCTACGATCGCTCGGACCTATCGGGGTTCTACCTGGCCATCGGCACCAGCGGTAACCAGTTCAAAACAGCACCGGCCGTCGGTGAACTGATGGCCGAGCTCGTCATTGCCTGTGAAGCAGGCCAGGACCATGAACGTGACCCGGTCCAGTTTCACCTCTCACGTATCGGCCGCACGATCGGCCTGGATTTTTTCTCACGTAATCGCGCAGTCAATTCGACCAGCAGCTTTTCGGTTCTGGCCTGAAACAAGCAGAACTATTGTTATCCAGCCAGATGACTGTTGAATAGTGATCGACGTGAAGCACGATTAATTAAACAGTATGCTTAATGACGATAAACGGTTACTTAAAACCATGGCTGCATGGTCCAGCGACAGTCACACGCTGGCACTGGCGTTTACCCTCAGGACCTGGGGGTCAGCGCCCCGCCCCGTCGGTAGCATGCTCGCAATTTCGGACAACGGAGAATTCGAAGGATCAGTCTCGGGGGGCTGTGTTGAGAACTCGGTGATCGAAGAATCCAAAGAAGTAATCAGCACGGGTGATCCTAAACGCCTCACCTACGGGGTAACCGATGACACAGCCTGGAGCCTCGGCCTGCCGTGTGGAGGTACCATCGAACTCCTGCTGATCAGACTGAATGATCAGGCCTTTGCCCAGAATCTACTTCAGCAGTCACCCACAACACTGTACATCCAGCTTTCGACCGGGAAGATGGCAATTGGGCACAGCGGACACTGGTCGGGCGAGCTGGCTCAGGACACTGGGTTTTCACAGATCAGTGAGAAACTCATCGATTCCGCACATGTGGACGCACAAGTCAACGAGGAATTAGATGTCTTTGTTCGGCCTTTTGCCGACCCCTGGCGACTGCTGATTGTCGGTGCAGTACACATTGCCCAGCCACTGTCAGCCATGGCTTCGCTGGCCGGCTTCCAGGTTACGATCATCGACCCCAGATCGGCTTACCTGACACCGGACCGGTTTCCTGAGTTGCCACTGGTCAACGACTGGCCAGATGTAGCACTCGCCGAACTCAAGCCGGATGAGCGAACTGCGGTCGTAGTACTGTCTCATGATCACAAAATCGATGATCCCGCACTAGAGGCTGCCCTTTTATCACCCGCCTTTTACATTGGTGCACTCGGCAGCCGTCGCAACCACAACCGGCGGGTCGAGCGCCTGCTGCAAAACGATGTGACGGACGATCAGGTTAAACGTATCCATGCGCCGATTGGGCTGGATATCGGCGGTAGCAGCGCCGGAGAAATTGCAGTTTCTGTCGTTGCACAACTGATAGGCATCCGAAACCAGAGATTTTCAGGTGGGACCGCAGATTGATGCTATCGTGCTGGCGGCGGGTCTTTCGACCCGCGCCAGGGAACGCAACAAGCTGTTGCTGCCCCTGGCCGGAAAACCACTGATCGCCCATGCAGCAGATGCCGCGCTGGGTTCGTTGGCACGTAAGGTGCACATCGTCACTGGCCATCAGTCCAATGAGGTAACGGCCGTACTGAATGACCGCACAGTGAATTTTGTCCACAATCCAGATTATGCAGAAGGTATGAGCAGTTCGATCAAGTCGGGGATCAGAGCATTGCCTGCGGATCTAGACGCCGTGGTTCTTTGTCTGGGCGACATGCCGCTGGTGGTTTCGGCTCATCTCGATCTATTAATCAACAATTTTTCTGCCGATGTTGCTTGTGCGCCGTATTGCAGAGGGCGCCGTGGTCACCCGGTACAGTTCCCAAGGTCGATGTTTCCTGACTTACTGCAGCTCAGTGGTGACACTGGCGCACGTGAACTGCTGGAAAAAATTGAATCGACTATCTTGCAGATCGATGTAAACGACGAGGGTATTTTCTTTAACGTCAACCGACCTGCAGATCTGTAATCCAGAACAATAACTTTTTCCTCGAGTGATCGGAATAGCACAACCCCAGGTGGCACTACGACTTACGCCTCGAGACCACTAGACGCCAAAATGCAACCCCTTAGGGAATCTGCAGTATGCTTTATTGGACTTCCTTTGAATCGCGCGTGCGATAGCTCAGTTTTGACCCGTACAAATAACAAGCGACCGCAATGCCGGACGATCCGAAAAGCATACACATCACCAGAATCTGGTAACACACAGCGATCAGCGGTGAAATGCCGGCCAGCACCTGACCTGTCATCGCCTGGCAGTGAAACCAGCCCAACGGCCAGTAGAGAGTTAATCAGCGGAATCAAAGCCGCTTCAAAAGTCTTACGCCGCGCGTCTACATGATCGAGGCCACTACTGAACTCAGAGACATAGCGTTCAGCAGCGATGCTGACAGAATTCATGGCAGTGGCGAAGATCATTCCAGCCAGTGGGATCATATAACGCGGTGCATACCACGGCGTGATGTCCAATACCCATTGCGTAGTCAGGAACAAAACCGGTAACCCAGCCACAGCGATTGCCATGAGTGTGACCGGATACAGCCGCCGGCGCTGAGCCGCGATCGGGCGGAGTGCAATCCAGCTTGAGACAATAATCATGACCACCAGCACCAACGAGACCAGAACGACATGTTCTGATTCGAACAGAATCAACAGCACATAACCGATCAGCAACAGTTGCAACAGCATTCTGCCCATCGCGTACAGTGATGTCCGGGCGGACAGTGCCCAGCGTATCTAAATCACCACCACTATCAGGACGGGCACAAACAGCCATACCAGGCGCTGTAACGGAATTGGCTCTACAGATGCATCCATACGATGGCGTCTTTTTGTCGACCTGAACCGCGCTCAATAGGACTTGGGCAACCCCATGATATGCTGTCCAATATAAGCCAGAACCAGATTGGTCGACACCGGTGCCGTGAGGTAAAGCCTTGCCTCGCGCCACTTGCGTTCAATGTCGTACTCTCGCGCAAAAGCAAAACCACCAAAAGTCTGCATACAGGCCTCAGCCGCATGCCAGGCCGCATCACCACACAGCAATTTAGCCATGTTTGCCTCAGCACCGCAGGGTTCGCCAGCATCAAACAGTACTGCTGCCTTGCGGGCCATGAGTTCCGCGGCCTCCGTCTCTGCGTAAGCACGGGCCAGAGGAAACTGTATACCCTGATTACGTCCGATCGGACCGCCGAAGATTTTGCGCTCGTTTGCGTAGTCACTGGCCCGGCGTAGAAAGAACCGTGCATCACCAATGCTTTCACCCGAGATCAGCGTGCGTTCAGCATTCATGCCATCGAGAATGTAGCGAAAACCCTGCCCCTCTTCCCCGATGAGCGTATCGGCGGGTATTCTCGCCTCGCTGAAAAACACTTCAGTGGTGTTATGGTTAATCATGGTTTCGATCGGTTGAATTTCAACGCCGTTATCTCGTAACTCGCGCAGATCAATCAGGAACACCGACAGACCTTCAGTGGGCCGACTCACTTCTTCTTTGGGTGTAGTCCGGGCCAGTAACAGCATCAGGTCGGAGTACAGTGCCCGACTGGTCCAGACTTTCTGGCCATTCACTACGTAGTGATCTCCATCCCGTACCGCCCGGGTGCGTAGACTGGTGGTATCAGATCCCGAAGCGGGTTCTGTAACCCCAAAGGCCTGCAGGCGCAAGCTGCCTTCGGCAATCTGTGGCAGATACTTCTGTTTCTGCTCGTCGCTGCCATGTCTAAGCACAGTACCCATGGTATACATCTGCGCATGGCACGCTGCGGCGCTGCCGCCCGATGCGTGAATGGTTTCCAGGATGATCGCTGCGGCCCGCAGCGGCAGACCTGAGCCCCCATAGGATTCTGGAATCAGGGCAGACAACCAGCCTGACTCGGTCAGGGTACTGACAAACGCCTCAGGATAAGCGCTCTTAGCATCCATCTCACGCCAGTATTCTCCGGGAAAATCATCACATATCCGACCCACTGCCTCCCGTATCTCCGGGAAATCCTCTCCCAGGTCCATCTGCCTCAGTGTGTCTTCCATAACACTACTCTCCCTTGAATTGTGGTTTTCGCTTCTCGTTGAAAGCGAGAATACCTTCACGTCGATCAGCAGTGGGTACCACCCGGCTGTAGGCGTCTAGTTCTATCCGGTAGCCTGCTTTGATACCGCTGCGGCCCGCATGGTTCAGTGATCGCTTGGCTTCCCGCACCGCAATCGGCCCGTTGGCCGCGATCGCGGCAGCAGTATCAAAAACATGATCAAGTAATCGGTCCGGTTCACACACTCGATTGATGAGACCCCACTCTAGACCTTGCTGCGCACTGAACGGACGGCCGGTCAGAATAATCTCCTTGGCACGCCGAATCCCGACGGCTCCCGGCAGATACTGTGTACCGCACATGCCCGGTAGAATTCCCAGCGTAGTCTCGGTCAGCGCAAACCGGGCCGTGTTGACGGCATACACAAAGTCACAGGCCAAAGTCATCTCCATTCCGCCACCGAATGCCGCACCGTTAATCGCTCCAATCAAAGGTACATGAAGATCCATCAGCGCCAAACCGAGCGTTTCAAATACCGCATGCTGTTGAATCCAAATCGCATCAGTCATTCCTTTCCGTTCCTTAAGATCCGCACCAGCACAGAACGCTCGGCCACCGGCACCGGTCAGGACAATACACCGTGCGGCTGCAACTAGCGCCTCGGGACCGGTCAGTACGGCCAGTATTTCCTCGGCCATTTGCGTATTCATTGCGTTCGCTGAATCCGGTCGATTCAGGGTTAACTGCGCAATATCGTCTTTGATCGACAACTCGATAGTGTGGAATTCAGGCACGGCTGTCTTGCTCGTCAGAAAGCTCATCCGAATAAGTATCATTGTACTCACCCAACGCCGGTGCCCGCTGTCGGGCGGGCGGGCGGTGACCGTCAAAGCTTATAGGCGGCCCCATGAGTGGCATCGCGCCTTCATCGGCGCGTTGAATAATACCCAGCGCCTCGACCTGCTCGTGTGCCAGTACCTCATCGAGCTGCTGCAGCGGAGCACAGGGAATCCCAAGTTCGTTAAACATCGTCTGCCAGTGTTCGCGGTTGGCATTGCGAAACAACGGTTCAATCAACTCGTTGAGCTGAACAAGATTGCCGAACCTGTCGGGGTTGGTTGCAAACCGCTCGTCCTCAGGCCATTCTGGATGCCCCAGCGCTTCGGCCAGTTTCCTGAACAATCGGTCATTGGCTGCACCGACAACAAGGTAGCCATCAGCACATTCATAGGCCTGGTAGGGCGCAATTCCACGCACACCGGACCCCTGCGGTTTGGGCACTTCCCCGGTTGCACGAAAATCAGCGACATGAAAGCCCATCCACGCCAGTGCAGTTTCGAGCAACGACGTATCGACGATACCACCTCGACCCGTCTGCTGCCGGACATTCAACATGGACAACACACCGATTACACACCACATTCCGGCACCCTTATCAACTATTGAGGTACCCACGCGCACAGGTTTGCGGCCCTGTTCACCACTGACACTCATCAACCCTGAAAAAGCCTGCATCAGAGGATCGTACCCAGGGTGTTCCCGCATCGGACCGGTAGCCCCAAACGCTCGAATATTGCAATAGATCAGCCTAGGCAGTTCTGCCGTCAACTGTTCGTCACCTAGACCTACGCTGTCGGCAACACCTGCTCTGAGATTCTGGACCACCACATCGACCCCGTCGGCAATGAAACGGCGCAATTTTTTCACCTGTTCCGGATCCTTCAGGTCCACTTCTAACGAACGTTTTTCCCGATTGTAGGTATGAAACATGGTTGAGGTCTCTTCCCAGAATGGTGGCCCCCAGTAGCGTGCATCATCTCCTTTGCCAGGACGTTCCACCTTGACGACTTCTGCGCCGAGGCTCGCCAGGATCCAGGTTCCGTACGGTGCGGCAACACTGGTGCCCAGTTCCACAACCCGGATGCCCTGCAGCGGTAATGCTGCGGGATCAATCTGTTTCTGCTGATTGTTCATCGTTGGTCTCTTGTGCTCGAACTAACCTACGTACTGATCAAATCCTTAAGCTCCTGTCGACCAGGGCCTGATAGGTCAGTACCCGAAGCTCGCGCCGCAATTTATAAGTACTCGAAGGTGTCAGCTGGGTCAGAAACATCGCGGTGATGTCTTCCGTGGGATCGACCCAAAACACGGTACTGGCTATGCCACCCCAGGAGAATTCTCCCACAGAGCACAGTGTACGTGCCCGGACTGGATCAAGTACGACAGAAAACCCCAGGCCGAACCCTACACCTTCACCGGCAATACTCCAGCCATCGAAGTCTTTATCACCCATCTGCGCCAGGTCGCCGGGCAGATGATTCTGGGTCATAAAATCTACAGTCCTTGAGCCCAGAAGACGCCCGCCTTTGAACTCACCCCTGCACCGGAGCATTTCTGTAAATCGCAGGTAGTCCGCTGGTGTCGACAGTAATCCGCCGCCGCCTGAAAACGTGGTGACGTTGTCTGCAGCGTAAAGTGTTGATCCCGGGGCATCGACTCGGGCCAGGGTATTGCCATCGCCCTTTGCTTCATAGAGCGTCGTCAAACGATCCAGCTTGTCAGGGGTGATTGAGAACCCGGTGTCGGTCATCCCTAAGGGTTCAAACACTCGCTGGCGCATGAAGACATCCAGCGGCTGTTCTGATATCACCTCGACGAACCGGCCTAATACGTCGGTTGAAATCCCGTATCCGAAGCGGCTCCCCGGCTCAAACAGCAACGGCAACTCCGAGGCCTTTTCCACAACCTCGGCGAGCATGCCGCTATTTGGCCAAAAATCTACGCCGGCCCGTTGGTACATTTCACCCAGTGAAAATTCTTCGTTCCAGCCGTAGGTAAATCCTGCGGTATGCGTCAACAGTTGCTTGATTGTAATTGGACCGTTTGCCGGGCGAGTCTGTAACCCTCCATCGGCGTTTGAAACCATCACCGTGGGATTGGCGAGGCACGGAATGAATCGGGATATCGGGTCATCGAGCTGAAAAATTCCTTCCTCATACAGCATCATCACAGCGACCGAGGTGAGTGGTTTGGACATCGAGAAAATCCGAAAGATTGAATCCATCTCGATCGGTCCGCCTGATTCCAAGTCTCTCTGGCCAACAGCCCGGGCGAACACGACCTCACCATGACGACAAATCAGCGTCAACGCACAGGGCAGCTTACCGGCATCAACATAACGATCCATCCAGGCACTGATACGTTCCAGCCTTTCTTGTGAAAACCCAAGCGAGGCCGGATCTGCAGTGACTACAGTCTTCACGCTAGCGTGGCTCGTCAGTCACCATCGAGCTCGGAAAAAATACGCTTAGCGATTCGATGACATTCAACTGAAGCCGGCACTCCGCAATAAATGGCGATCTGATTCAATATGGCCTTGAGTTCGTCACGTGACACACCGTTGACGATGGCGCCGCGAAAATGGAGTTCCCACTCATGCATTCGGTTAAGCGCTGCGAGCATCACCACGTTAAGCATGCTGCGCGTCTTTCGATCAAGCGTTTCATCGCCCCATACAGCTCCCCAACAGTATTCCGTGAGAAGTTCCTGAAACTCCTGGGCAAATTCACCGGCGTTCGCCAGTGCATTGTCAACGTATTCTTTGCCGAGAACATCCCGACGTGTGGCCAGCCCTTTATCAAATAACGCTTTATCCATATCTGCCTCCTGTTGGCGTTGTGATGGAGTTAAAACTATTCAGCTATGCACTAAATCAGTACCGAGAAACTCTAGTAACACCCGGTTGACCTGGGACGGATCTTCAAGGGGTGCCAAATGGCGCAACCCGGGCAAAATGACGACCTGTGCGTCGCGCAGATCCTCGGCCATTCTGTAAGCCAGTTCCGGCGTCGAACCCGTGTCGAGCTCACCCGTCATCACCAATGTGGGGCATCGCACCTGCTTAAGCGCTGCACCGATTTCCCGGTCCGCTTCCACAAATATCTTGTAGGCCGTGGAGTAAGCCGTAAGGTCGTTGGATATCAAGCGATTTCGTATCCTGTTCACAACATCCGGGTTGGCCTGCCTGAATGCATCATCAAACCAGCGATCAAGTGCCAGATCGGCAATGGGTTCGAGTCCTTTGTCGAGTGTCATCTTCAGGCGGCTGCGAACCCCCTTAAGTTCCGCATCCGTTCGCCGGTACACGGTGTTCATCAGTATCAGCTTTTCAAGCCGCTCGGGTGCATCAGTCGCAAACCCCTGTGCAATGATCCCACCCATCGACAACCCGGCAAGGGTCAGTTTCCCAATGTCGAGAAAATCCAGCAATTCCTTCAACTGAACAACAAAATCGCCTATTGCCGTAACGTCCGGACGCGCCGCTGTATGACCGTGTCCAAGCATATCGTAACGCACGACCCGAAAATTCGGTGCCAAAGCCGTGACCTGCTTGTCCCACATCGTGAGGTCAAGACCGACACCGTGACAAAGCACGATCACCTGATCGCCCTCGCCTACCTCCTCAAAGAAGGTCCCGCCAGCTGTGTAGTTTGTTGTTCGATTCAAAATATATAAAACCGCCTGAATCACAAGCAGGTTCACAGAAAAACCCAACTGAAATGTAAGCTATGATACTTTATTGCCTGCTGTCTACTGTCCACTGACCGAAGACGAGTCTCATGTCCGCCTCTGCAAAACAGATTATCGGTGAACCGTTGATTATCAATGGCCGTCAATTGTCGTTGTCGCGGGCTGTACGCGCCGGCGACTTTGTATTTCTAACCGGCCAGATTCCCATGCAGGACGGAATTCCCATGACCAGCGGCACAATTGAAGAACAGACCCGAGCCTGCCTGGACGCCATCAGTGAGACGCTTGCACTCGCCGGCTGTAATCTAGGAGACGTCGTAAAATCCATGGTCTGGCTTAAATCCCGTGAGGACTTCCCCGGCTTCGATACCGTTTACGCAGAATATTTTCCAGAGTCGCCACCGGCACGGTCCGGCCTGATCAGCGATTTTCTGGTTGACATTCGCGTTGAAATCGAATGCGTCGCTTACAAACCCCTATAAACCAAGGAACCCCAGATGGCTGAGCTCAAGAATTATCAGATGTACATCAATGGAGAGTGGCTAGCAGCTCAAAGTGGCAAGACTTTTGAGAGCATCAATCCTTCAGACGGAAAACCCTGGGCGGTGATCCCTGAGGCAGATGAAGCCGATGTCGACGTTGCAGTCAAGGCCGCACACCGTGCATTTACTGAAGGTCCCTGGTCAACAATGACCGCCACGGAACGGGGCAAGCTGATACACCGACTTGGCGATGTCCTGGCCGAACACTCCGAATCGCTCGGCCATTGCGAAACCGTGGACACGGGTAAACTGTTCAAAGAAACCCGCTGGCAGGCGCGTTATATATCGGACTACTTTTACTACTATGCCGGCCTGGCCGACAAGGTCAGTGGAGAAACGCTTCCCATAGACAAACCCAATATGTGGACTATGACAATACGCGAGCCACTGGGGGTCGTTGCCGCTGTAGTCCCTTGGAATTCCCAACTTTTTCTGGTTGCCGTCAAAATCGGACCAGCCCTCGCCGCCGGCAACACAGTCGTACTCAAAGCATCCGAACATGCCTCGGCGCCGATGCTGGAATTCGCCAAGGTATTCGAAGAGGCTGGTTTCCCGCCCGGGGTTTTCAACGTGATTTCAGGTCACGGTGAACCCTGCGGCCGTGCGCTCACTACGCACCCGCTGGTTGATAGGATCAGTTTTACCGGTGGCTCTGAAACGGCCCGCCATGTGATCAGAAATTCTGCTGAAAATTTCGCACAAGTTTCACTGGAGTTAGGAGGCAAATCACCTGTGGTGGTTTTCGATGATGCTGACCTTGAAAGTGCAACCAACGGTGTGCTGCTGAGCATATTCAGTGCCAGCGGTCAGAGCTGTGTTGCCGGTTCAAGGCTGCTTCTGCAAGAGTCTATTCACGACGAAGTCCTTGCGCGGGTCGCAGAAAAAGCAAGCAAGATCCGGATCGGGGATCCTCTTGACGAGAACAGCCAGATGGGCCCGCTGGCGACGCGTGCACAGCTCGACAATATCGACTCCATGGTCGCTGATGCCATAGCCAACGGCGCGACCCTTGTGCATGGAGGCCAACAGCCTGCCGGCATGGGAGACGGTTGGTACTACGAACCCACGGTCGTGGCATGTCCGGACCAGCGGATCGGTATCGTCCAGCGCGAGCTCTTCGGACCGGTCGTCAGTGCACTGCGCTTTACCGATGAAGCCCACGCTCTCCAGCTCGCCAACGACACTCGTTTTGGGCTCGCTGCAGGCGTCTTCACAGCAGATATCGGGCGTGCTCTGCGAATAACCAAGGGCCTTCGCAGTGGCATTGTCTGGGTCAACACTTACCGGATGGTCTCACCACTTGCCCCATTCGGCGGTTATAAGGACAGTGGCTACGGCCGCGAATCCGGCCTCGAGGCGATCTATGACTACACTCGACCCAAAACGGTCTGGCTGAACACTTCGCCCGATCCCATCACCGATCCCTTTGTCATGCAGTGATCCCTGGCAGACCGAACAGAGGAAAGTAACCACCCTGACCTGGGTCAGGATAACAAGGACTACTCGATCCGTTGGTATTGATCGATAGTGCTAGACTTCAGGTAGATACGGCCTGCCTTTTGCAAGCTTTGAGCGTAAGGAAACGGCGTTAATCATGAAATTTCAACTCGTCATCAACATGGCGCGCTTGTCGGCTAAAACCGACATGAAAGATATGGCCCGGCACACGTTGGAGATGGTACAGATGGCAGATAAGGCAGGTTTTGAAAGCGCCTGGGCCGCCGAACACCACGCGCTGGAGATGACCATCGCACCCAATCCCTTCCAGATCCTGACCTGGTGGGCCGCACACACCAGCCGAATCCGACTTGGAACTGCAGTGGTTGTCGCACCCTACTGGCACCCAATCGATGTGGCCGGAGAAGCTGCTCTGCTCGACCTGTACAGTGGGGGACGACTTGAATTTGGCATCGGATCAGGTGCCTACCAGCGTGAATTCGACCGCATACGGCCTGGTCTCAAACAATCTGAGGGTTACAAGTACGTACAGGAAATGCTGCCCGCTGTTAAAGCACTCTGGGCCGGTGACTATGCCCACGACGGTGAGTTCTGGTCGTTCCCAACCGCCACCTCTGTGCCCAAACCGCTGCAACAGCCCCATCCGCCCATATGGATTGCCGCACGGGCACCGGTGACCTACGAATTCGCGATAAAGAATAATTGCAACATCATGTCGTGGGCTCTCACCCGCCCGTTCTCGGAGGTGGAAACCTACATGGAACGTTTCGAGACCGCACTTCGGGACAACCCTGGCACAACTCGACCCATTTTCTCGACGATGCGTTACGCCGCTGTGGTAGAAAATAAGAACCAGATCGATGAGGCCGTCACCTCCGTCTACCGGCAGCTGGGTCAGTTCGAAAACCTGTTTAAGAACCTAGGGAACGTTAACGATGGTTTTCCGCAGGAAATCGACCTTGCTGATCTTAGCAGTCGCAAAGAATTCAATCGGGATGAACTGGTGAAAAACCTGATGTTCGGCACGCCCGATCAGGTTATTTCCAAACTCAAACAGTATCAGGACATCGGTGTCGATCAATTCACCTACTGTGCGAGTTTCGGCCTCAGTCAGGCTGCACAGAAACGCTCGCTGAAAATGTTCATCAACGAAGTGATGCCCGCATTTGACCAAAGTGCGGCCGGTGCTGCCGAACAACAAATAGCCAGCTGAACTGTTCACCGGGGACCCGGGTCGCCCGAACTTGCAACGAGTCCTACTTTATCCCCAGCTTAGCCCGGGTTTCGTCTGCGCTGCAAGGTCGACCGCCCAGCTCACGAATTATCCGGACTGCTTTTTCGACTAATTCACCGTTGCTCGCGAAGACTCCTTTTTCCAGATACAGATTGTCTTCTAAACCGACCCGCACGTTTCCACCGAGCAGCATCGCCTGCGCCACCATCGGCATCTGGGCACGGCTGATACCGAATCCAGACCAGAATACGTCGGGCGGTAGCTGTCCAACCATCGCGCTCATAGTTGCTGGATCAGCCCCCGCACCCCAAGGAATACCCAGACATACCTGATACATGGCCGGCGAATCGATCAAGCCCTCACTGACCAATTGATTGGCAAACCTCAGATGACCGAGATCGAATACCTCCATTTCAGTTTTAACACCAATTTCCTGGTAACGCGCGGCCATGCTGCGGAGCATGTTGGGGGTCTGCACATAGATAAGGTTGCTATCGCTAAAATTGATAGTGCCACAATCAAGCGAGGCAATATCTGGCCGCAGTAGTTCGACATGAGCCATTCTTGTTTCCGCGTTGACCATATCAGAACCCTCACCTGCAATGGTTGGATCATCGTCGTCGACCACAAGATCCCCTCCCATACCCGCTGTCAGATTGATCAATACATCTCGCCCACTGTTTCGAACCCGTTCCACCGTATCTTTGAACAGGTCGATGTCACGGCTGCCAATACCCGTTTCCGGGTCGCGCACGTGGATGTGGACGATCGCGGCCCCGGCATCCGCCGCCTCTATTGCCGCATTAGCAATCTGTTCCGGCGTGACAGGCACGTCGGGATGCTTGCCGACGGTATCACCTGCTCCAGTCACCGCACAGGTGACGACCACTTCTCTGTTCATCTCCATGGTGTTCTCCTTATTACTGCTTTCAGTTCCGCCTCTCTCCATTCACAACACTTATTTCTGCATCTTCTTAACTCATCTCAGGCCAACCATCTTGCCCGGGTGGGTACCAGTATTTATCCAGCACTTTCTGGATTTCCACCAGACACCGGTCACGTCGTTGCTCCAGTTCATTGAAATCCCGATCACCCGATTCGACCTCGCAACCGTCTACAATCCTGTTCTTGAGTTCCTCGGTCAACTCGGGGGCTTTCATATGCGACCAGGGTAATTCAAGCGCCGGTCCGAACTGCTCGATAGTATGGCGCATACCACCTGGCCCCCCAGCCAGATGCCACGCCATAAAAGTGCCCATGAACGCCCATCTTAAACCTGGGCCTCCAGTGACAGCAGCGTCGATCTCAGATACTGTCGCAATCCCATCATTTATAAGATGAAGCGCTTCCCGGTAGAGCGATTCCTGCAATCTGTCCGCAATGTAAGCTTCAACCTCTTTTCTAACATGAAGTGGGCGCATGCCGATCTGGCGATAAAACGCACCGGCGGCACGCACAAACTCGAGGCTGGTCTGCTCACCGCCCACGACTTCAACCAGCGGCAAAAGATAAACTGGGGCAAAGGGATGACCGATTACCAGCCGCTCCGGTCTTCGGCAGCGAGACTGGAGACGGCTGGGCAGTAACCCCGAGGAACTCGAGGCGACCACAATGTCGTCTTCGGTGTGCAGTCCGATCTCTTCGTGCACAACAATCTTGAGATCCTCGCGCTCCGGTACGTTTTCCTGAACAAAATCCGCACCCGCGACAGCAGTCTTAATGTCAGGGACAAATTCCAGTTTGCTGCGATCGGCTTTTTCGTCGAGGCCAGCCTGTTCGAGTATCGGCCAGGCGCTGTCAACAGTCTTCAAGACCATTTCAGCCGCAGCAGGGGAAGGATCTGTCACGACCACCGACAGCCCGTGGGCAAGACACCGTGTTGCCCATCCACTACCGATAACCCCGCCCCCGACCAGCGCTACACGTTGTATTTTTTTAGTTTTCATGTGTCATCGATTCCTATTCACCGCGAAAAACCGGTTTTCGCTTCTCTACGAAAGCCCGTACCCCCTCTTTCGCATCCTCTGACCTGAGCATTTTGCGATAAACCGGCAGGTCTTCGGTACGCATCGTCTGAAAGGCTTTCTCCACCGTATCACCTTCGATTGCGCGCAACACTTCTTTTACGGTCTGAACAGCCAGTGGCGCCGAATTGGCAATCTGATCAGCCCATTCACGCGCACGTATCATCAGTGTATCTGCCGGTACCACTGCATTGACCAACCCGTGCCGGGCCGCCTCCTCAGCCGGCATCCGGCGACCCAGAAGCAACATCTCCATCGCTATGTTGTAAGGGAGTCGGCGCGGCAGGCGCTGTATGGCCCCTGCATCCGGTACTATACCCAGCGGCATCTCAGGCAATGCGAACTCGACGTGATCAGCAGCAATAATCAGGTCGCATGCCATCGCCAGTTCAAACCCGCCGCCTATGGTCAATCCGTTCAGGGCCACGATCACCGGTTTGTTGAGATCCCACATTTCTGTGAGGCCGGCAAAACCGCCTGGTAGATCAACGTCAGCCTCCCACCAGTTATCCAGTTGCTGCTCACCACTGTCTACTGCTTTCAAGTCCCAGCCGGCTGAAAAAACCCGATCACCCGTTGCGGTCAGTAAACCTACGCGCAGGGCCGGATCATCGCGCAAAGTCACGATTGCATCATTGAGCATCCGGCTAAGGGTAAAATCTATTGCGTTAACTTTGGGCCTGTTCAACGTGATCTCAAGAACCGCACCACGTCGCTCTACCATCAGTTCTTCACTTCGGTCCGTCATTTTTTCCTCACTGCGACCAATCGTCAGGGGTCGCTAAGCCTGGTATCTCTGGTCTAAAGCTGGCGCGATAATAGCGCCTGGACCCAATCTATCGGGCAGGTGATTCTAGGACATCGGCGTAAAATCGTCTGTACTTCGATGGAAATTCACGCTATCCCACAATAAGATGATGTACTGAACAAAACGCTCAAGCGCTGCTGTCCGCCGATTCCGAGGCGGTTTTCAACAGCGCCGTACCATCAAGGCGGAAAGCAAATGGATCTTGAACTCACTGAAGAACAGCGCATGCTGGCCAATTCCGCACGAGCTTTTGTCTCTGAGGAACTTCTGCCCCACGAAAACGAAGTCGAAAAACAAGGCGAAGTAGCCCCTGAGCTTGGGCAACAGATCACCCGTAAAGCAATCGAGATGGGCTTCTATGCTGCTAACCTGCCTGAATCGGTCGGAGGCGGTGGTCTTGACTACACCAGCCTGGCCGTTCTTGAACGGGAATTCGGCAAGGTCTCACACGCCCTCAACGGCTTTGCGTGGCGTCCGACGGAACTGCTGATGGCCTGCGAGGGCGACCAGATAGAGCTTTATCTGGACCCCTGCGTTCGAGCGGAAAAAACCGAATGTTTTGCCATCACCGAACCCGGTGCCGGATCCGACATCTACTCCATGGCAACCCGGGCAGAAAAGGTCGGGAACGACTGGGTCATCAATGGCTCCAAACATTTCGTCAGCAGTCACGTCCTGCCGGATTTTGCCATTGTTTTTGCAGTGACTGGGATCGATGAAACCGATCGAGGCCCACGTAAACGGGTCACGGCGTTTCTGGTTGACCGCGGACATCCGGGTTTTGAGATCGTACGCGGACCCCGCTGTGTCAGCCAGCGCGCCTACCTGAACTTTGTACTGTCTTTCAATGACTGCCGTGTCGGACCCGGTCAAGTACTGGGAGAAGAAGGCGAAGGTCTCATCCTGGCAGATAAGTGGATCAAGATGGGGCGGGTCTGGGTGGGTGCCGGTTGCTGCGGACGGGCGGAACGTCTGCTGGATCTGTCGATCGACTGGGCGGCCAATCGTAAACAGTTCGGCCAGAGCATTGGCAAATTCCAGGGCACATCTTTCAAACTGGCAGATATGGCGACTGAACTGCAGGCCGCAGACCTGCTGGTCATGCACGCGGCGCACAAGGCAGATCAGAGCCGGATGACCCCTACAGATGCGGCCATGTGCAAGCTGTATGCGTCTGAAATGCTGCAACGCCTGGCCGACCATGCCGTTCAGATTTTTGGCGGCATGGGTCTGATGGAAGAGCTGCCGGTTGAACGACTGTGGCGGGATTCTCGTCTGGAGCGCATCTGGGAGGGCACCTCTGAGATTCAGCGACATATCATCAGCCGTGCTCTATTGCGCCCGCTTGGAGCATGACACCCAACCAGAAAGAAAATCTGCAGCGGCTGCTCGCCCCCAGGCACATTGCTTTTGTCGGTGGGAACGAAGCGCTGTATGCTTCACGCCAGTGTGCAGCCGGTGGCTTCAACGGTCAGATTTGGGGTGTCAACCCAAAGCGCCATCAACTGGACGAACATCCCTGTTTCGCCAGTGTGGATGACCTTCCGGAAGCACCCGATGCCGCATTTGTTGCAGTGCCGGCGCCCGTGGTCCCCACTGTAGTCGACCAGCTGCGCAAGCGCGGTGCAGGCGGTGTCGTCTGCTACAGCGCGGGCTTCGGAGAACTGGGCGCCGACGGTGAAGCATTGGAGCAGAAATTGATCGAAGTGTCCGGTGACCTTGCTCTCGTTGGGCCCAATGTGTTTGGCCTGCTCAATTACATTCAGGGCGCTCATCTGTGGCCTTACAGCCACGGTGGTCAGCGTGTGACCCAAGGTCCGGCAATCATCTCGCAGTCTGGAATGCTGTCGGGATATCTGCTCACCAATCGGCGATCGGTAAATTTTTCCTACGTGATTGGTGCGGGCAACCAGTCTGTCCTGGGTGTCGAAGACTACCTTGAAGCATTACTGACCCGGTCAGAAGTCACCGCCTTCGGCATCTATCTCGAATCGCTTCGAGACATTCCGCGGTTCGCAAAAGCTGCCCTGACCGCGCTGGACCAAAATAGACCACTCGTCGTAATCAAGGTCGGGCGCTCTGAGCTTGCCGCCCGCACCACACTGACCCACACCGCATCCCTCGCCGGCAGCGATACCCTTTACCAAGCACTGTTTGACCGGCTGGGTGTGGTTCGGGTGTCTACACCCAGCCTGATGCTGGAAACACTCAACCTGCTGACGATCGCGGGGGCACCAGCTGGTCGGAGACTGGCCGCTTTTACCTGCTCCGGAGGTGACGTTGCCATGTTGGCTGACCAGGGAGAAGAGTGCGGAATCGACTTCAAAGCCCCTTCGCCTGCAGCCAGGCACACTCTCACGACCCTACTGCCGGCCATCGCAACCGTCTCCAATCCGCTGGATTACACCACCCCGATGTGGGGCCACGAGGAAAAGCTCAAACCGGTCTTCAGCGCACTGGTCGAAGATGATTACGATGCAGCATTACTGGTCCAGGATTATCCCCCACCTCATCTTGAAGAAGACCGCCACCTGTACCAGGCCGACGCGCGCGCATTTATTCGGGCGACACGTGAAGCAGGCATTCCGGGCGCGGTATGTAGCAGCCTGCCAGAGAACCTTGACGCCCAGATCCAGCAATTCCTGAAAGACCACAATACGGCCCCGCTGCAGGGAATCGGTGAGTCCGTACAGGCAATTGCCGCGGCAACCGTGTTTGGTAGGCAGCGCAAAAAACATCTGGCTCAGGCCCGATCGATCTCATTTGAATTCGCGGGGCGGACTGCCAACAGCGTCACACTCGATGAATGGCAGGGCAAGAAACTGCTGGAAAGCATCGGCATCCCGATTCCGGCTGGAGAATTGGTCACAGTTGCCGGTGTCTCGGCTGCGGCTGATCAACTGGGCTATCCTGTGGCCCTGAAACTGGTCAGTGCAGACCTGCCGCATAAGACCGAAGCGGGCGCGGTGAGACTAAACCTTGAGTCGGCAATCCAGGTGAGCGATGCTGCAAAGGCAATCCAGCAGGCGGTGCGAGACTATTCACCAAACCTACCGAAAGAGTGCTTCCTGGTTGAAAAGATGGTGGCCAATTCAATCGCTGAACTGCTGGTTGGTATCCGCAATGATGAGCAATTCGGTCACACCCTGACACTGGCTAGCGGCGGCGCACTGGTAGAACTGGTAGCCGACAGTGTGACCGTACTTCTACCGACCCCGCGCGAAGAGATCGCTGCAGCGTTGCACTCGCTGCAGGTGGCCAAACTGCTGCGAGGGTTCCGGAATCGACCCGCCGCAGACGTTGACCGGCTTGTCGACACCATCTGTACCGTCGTTGACTTTGCCCACCGGCTTGGTGCCAAACTCCATGAACTCGACATCAACCCATTGATTGTCCACCCGGACGGCTGTACCGCGGCCGATGTGCTGCTTCGCGTGGATCCAGAAGCGCTTTAGTCTTTTTGTGAATTCCGCGGCATCCAACAGGCCGTTGGCCTGCACTGTGGTAACCGTAATCCAGGCCCACCTCAGGTAACCGCACACGCACGCTCTATTCCCTCGCGATCAGTCCAGCCAGTGCCACACCGGCAGATCCGCCTCCACCAATGATCAAGTCTGTGCCGTTCACCTCAACCGGCCCGACCCCAGAAATAAGTCCGTACGGCTTCGCTGTTGCACGTACCCGGCCGGGTACTGAAACACAATACTGGTACCAGCCGAGAACGGGTTCCGCTGACATCAGTCACACGGTGCAGAGAACGTGAACCATTGAAAATCAGCAGGGTCCCCTCCGTAAATGGCAGTTGCTCCACCTCACTGCGTTCTCCTTGACACACGCGTTTAATGATCTTTGCTTCGTCTGCACGCCCACGAAGACCAGGGATGTACTCAAACGTACCGCCTTTATCCGGCGCCTGAAGCATCAGTGTCACGCTGAACTCCGATTCGTCGAAGTGCCAACCATGCCGACCACCGTCCCGAAAAACATTGATGGAACACGCCCCCAGTGGATCCTCAAATCGATACAGTTCAGGAGCACCGAGTACACCTCGTATAAAAGCCTTAAACGGGTCCCAGTCATAGATCTGCCTGAGCGGGCCTCCTAATGGAATACAGTCGAAAGGCACAGAACCGACGCTGGTCTGCTCCTGCCAGGTCGCAGGATCGTCAGCCGGCAGACCGTCCGGCGTGTCCGTCAGGTAAACATTGTGGGTACTGTCAACAAAGTAGGCATGTGGCTCAACCATTAACGCTTCGCGTTTCATCAGTGTCAGCGCTGAGTCACGTATGAAACCGTGCAGCACCAATAGACCGGACTGTGCAAAACGTGCCCTGCTTCGGGCAATGAACAGCTGGTCCTCGACAGAAAATGGTTCGTCCAGCGGGTATCGTCCAGTATCGATCAGGCAAGATGGGTCGGTCGAAGTCATCTGTTGTACAGGTCTATTCGGAAATCTGCCACCAGATTATGCACCGATCGATTGCCAGTAATGCGACAATGACCGCCAGAATGTTTAACTTGGCTCGCTAACGAACGATGGGGAGATACCCTGTTGAATTCAACATCGCCCCGGAATCGGGGCCTGCTCTTATTCGACTACGACGGTGTACTGGCTGACTCTCTGAATACGCTCAGTGAATATACGACCATCTTCTGTCGTGAGCACGGACTCGGAGAAGGGCTTAAGACAACCGATGTCGATGCGATGGAATCGGCGACGCTGGCGGGCCTCATTGAGGCCGCAGGCATCAGTCAAGCCTACGTTAGGGACTACGCACGGTATCTGTTCCAGGCCCTGAACCGCGATCCACTGAAAGTACCGCTGTTTAAAGGAATACCCAAAATGCTAACCGACCTGGCCCGACACTACACGCTCTGTGTTGTTACAGCCAATCATTCGGCGATTGTTCGGCAACGACTCGATGCTGCACAACTAACCAGCTTGATGGGTTGTATCTATGGAAACGAACAGCCCGGCGGTAAAGTTGACCACATTATCAACGCTCTTGAAACGAACCATGCACAGCCTGCCTCCACCTGGATGATTGGCGATACCGTAGGCGATATTGAAGCCGCGCAGAATGCCGGTGTCAACGCGGTAGCTGTAACCTGGGGCTGGCAATCTTCTATAAGACTCAAAAGCAAAGCACCTGACCTTATGTTCGAAAAACCGCAGGCGCTGCACCACTACTTCAAGAATACCTGGCAACAGACAACAGCCAAGGCGGGTATTCCGCGGTGAACTATCTGGCGCATCTTTATCTGTCGGGCGATATCGAAGACCTGGTGATCGGCAATTTCATCGGCGATGCAGTCCGCGGAGACCAGTACAGACGATTAAAACCTGCTGTTCAGGCCGGTGTCCGCTTGCACCGGGAAATCGACCGTTTTACCGATACCCACGACACTGTACGCCGCTCCAAAAAACGGATGTGGCATGTGTTTGGCCGATACTCAAGTGTCGTGGCAGATGTTTTCCTCGATCATTTCCTGGCCCGAGATTGGGACACGTATCATCCACAGTCTCTTGAGGCCTACGCGGGCTCGGTCGAGTCAATGCTGCGACCCCGGCTGGCTGAATTCCCCGAACGCGCTCGCCGGTTTTTCGATTACATGACCCAAAACCGGGTGTTGTTGAGCTACGCCAGCATAATCGGCACGGGGAAAGTCCTGACACAGATGGCCCAGCGAGCCCGATTCGAATCACACATGGAACACGGTGCGGCCGAACTCAGTCGATGCTACGAAGCCTACCGTCAGGATTTCCGGTCGTTCTTCCCCGAGTTGTGCACTTTCGTTCAGACCCGGCAGGTGGAGATCACACAGGAAGAATAACCATTTCGCCCGGGCGCCTAAGCCGATCCTGCATCGGCATCCAGCGGGGTGTGAAAATACTCACTTTCCTGGGCAAAACGGCTGGCTTCCTCAATCAACTGCCGCACACGTTTGTCCGCAGTATCGATATCGGCACAACTCTCACAGTACGGCTCTCCGCAGGGTTGGCGCGTGTAGAGCCAAAAATGCACGGCACCGGCTAAAAGACCAGACGCCACCTCCCAGCGGTCCGACTCATCATCTGCATCAATTAATCGGTTACCAAGCTCAATCATACGTTCAGCCGCGTCGTCAAACTCCAGGGGGGTTTCATCTAGTTCCATGAATAACTCCAAGACCATTCACTGTGTTGAATCGAGGCTAGCCCAGGCATTTTAAATGTAACGAGATTCTTGTGTAGTGGAACAATCTAATTACCGGTGTGTTCTCAGGGAGCCGATAGATGTCGTGCCTGTTTGTGCAAATCGGTTAATGCTGCATCGATCCGAGCACATCGTTCAACGAGCCATTGCTGATGAACCGCGAGATCGCTAGCCACTTGATCAGCCTGGCGGACCACCTCCATTGGGTTAGCGCTACCAATTGTGACACGGGACTGAATAAACGACTCTGCATTTAACATTTTACGGAGTTCAGCATCACCAATCTCTAACGAGCGTCCTGCAATTGCCAACGCCGCCTCGTCGAGCCGGGTTGATGAAGCTTTAGACACCGGCTCACCGGCTTCAATTGACGCTTTAACGAATGCACCTACGACGTGATGTGCGACTCTGAACGGAAAATCAAAGCGACGTACAATCTCATCTGCCACGTGACTTGCTGTACTCCAGTAAACATCGGCACGCTCTCGCATTGTCGACTCATGCAGAATCAATGTACGCACACATTCTGTCATCAATTCCAGTGCATCCCGGCAAGCATCGGTGGCGTTCGAAACGATATCCTCACCGTACACCATATCCAGATCGGTCGATAGCACGCCGCGTTGACAACTCATTACCGCCGGTAACCAGCCTGCAGACTGTCCGGCCAATGATTTAATTCGCTCGAGCGCATGCGGGTTTTTCTTTTGCGGCATGATGCTGCTGGTACCCGCCAACCCATCGTCAATTTCCAATAAGGAAAATTCCCACGAGCTCCAAACGTAAAGATCCGTTGCGAATCGACCAAGATTGCTCATCATAATACTAAGTACAGCTATTGCCTCTTCAATATGATCACGGGCGAACTCTCCAGCATCGTTGGCGTTGACGACAAGACCTTCGTGCCCTAGCAAAGCAGCCGTGCGTTCTCGATCTAATGGCCAAGAGGTGCCAACTTGAGCAGCGCCGCCTAACGAGCTCAGATTTGTCCGTGCATACAATCCCTGCATACGCTGCAGATCCCGCTCGAAGATGAAAGCTTCACGCATCAAATAGTGTCCGAAAGTCCATGGCTGTGCATGTTGGAGGTGTGTATAGCCCGGCATTATTAAATCTGCATGGCGAATTGAGCGCTCGATGATTTGCCGTTCCAAGTTACTGAGTAGCGTAAACAACTCCAACAACAGATCACGAAAGTAGAGCCTTTCCACAGCTGCTTCTTGATCATTACGACTTCTGCCTGTCTGTAATCGACCAGCGATGTCCTCCCCGCAGTGCTCTGTGATAAAGCCTTCAAACTGGACGAGGCATGAACCCGACTCGGCGACCCACGGGAAGCCCCCCGCACCGAGCTCTTGGATTTCGAGCAGTGCGTCAAGCAAACGTCTACCGCGCTGTGTGTCCAAAATATCGTGCTCGACCAACATCACAACATGCGCAAGATCGACGTGTATATATGCTTTGAAGCGTCTTTTGATTCCAGGCAAGTGGCGTTTTTCATCGTGTTCGACAAGCACTTTATTACGTGGGCCCAATCGGGCCTTTTCAAGAAAGATGTCAGATTTCATTTCACTCCACTTCGGACGATTACTCGAGTTTGTGCTGACTCTATCCAGAATAAAAAAGTCGGATGAGACTGATCTAAAGCCTGCTTACACTGGCGAGTCTGACACGTGACTGGAATTCACAGTGATTGCGTAACCGGATGGGTCACAAAGTGTGAATGACCGGTGAAACGCATCGTCCTGAATAGTAGATGGCGATAGTTTAAGCGCTTCAAATTTCTCGTGACTGGTCTCCAGGTTGTCCACCATGAGATCGAAAGGTGCCACAGTACCTGGCGTAATCGGATCGGAGGCAGGTCGAAGCAATAAATGCGTACCGCCGCGTAGTTCGAGAACAGCAATATTGTCTGCTTGGAAAATCTCCCGCATCCCGAGTTTGCACATGAACGCGGCAGACTGCTTGACGTCCGTCACCGGCATGAATACGTGCCCGATCCATACTGGTGGGCGTTCATCGATCCTAGTCATCACCATTTCTCCCTATGTCCGCTTTTGAGTAGCGACACCACACATTGAAACGTGCTTATGATTGTTGGCTACTTCGATAGAAAAAACAACAAAGTCTTTGCTTGATCAGGACGAGTTGATTGAAAATCGGCGCAGTAAACTGAACCGAGCTCATTCTGGCAATAATCGGTGGGGACTGTTTATGGGCGTAAAATAATGACTTATCGTTTAATCGCATCCGAGCATGTGACCGTCCGCACCTAAAACACAGAGAAATTTCTATAGATGATCTAACGATGAATGTAACCCACACTTTTGATTTCATCATTGTCGGCGCTGGCTCGGCTGGCTGTGTACTGGCAAACCACTTGAGCGCGGATCGACGCTTCACTGTGCTACTAATCGAAGCGGGGAAAATGAGTCATCCCCTCACACCAGTGCCGATCAGCTTCAGCCGCTTCATCGACAATCCGAAAGTCAATTGGTGCTATGCGTCCGAACCCGAACCGGTAATGGCCAATCGGCCAATACCGGTTCCCCGCGGCCGGATACTTGGCGGTTCGAGTGCTATCAACGGTTTAGTATATGTACGCGGTCAGCCCTTGGATTACAACACTTGGGCACAATTAGGCAATCGGGGCTGGAGCTTCGACGATGTTCTGCCGATCTTCCAGCGCATGGAGAACTACGAACCGGGGGCAGATGAATGGCGTAGGCAAGGTGGGCCACTGCATGTCAGCGAAGTTGCCGATCAGAATCCGCTGTACGATGCCTTGGTTGCCGCCGGCGAAGAGATCGGTTTACCGAACAATCCAGACTACAACGGTGCTGACCAGACCGGCCTGTGCAAAACCCAGACCACCATTCGCGGCGGGAAACGCATGAGCTCGGCGGTGGCCTATCTGGCACCGGCGAGGTCCCGTCCGAACCTAACCATTGTGACCGAGGCCTTGGCCCGCCGTCTGACGTTAAACGGGAAACAATGCACAGGCATCAGCTATTCGGTAGACGGTCGTACTATCGATGCCCAGGCGCGTACGGAGGTGATCCTATGCTGCGGGTCGATCAATTCGCCGCAGCTTCTGGAGCTATCTGGAATTGGACAACCTGCCCTGTTGAAATCTCAGGGGATTGAGGTGTGCCATGCTTTGCCGGGCGTTGGCGAGAGTTTGCGCGATCACATCGCTCCACGCATGGGCTGGACAATCAGCAAACGTGGTGTAACGTTCAACGATCGGGCACGCGGTCTTGGGCTCCTGTGGCAAGTTGCCAAATACGCAATCAATAAGGATGGCTTTTTGAGTCTTCCGTCGGCCCCGCTTGTCGCTTTCATTAAAACTCATGCCGACCTGGAGAGCCCCGACGCCCAGCTCCATCTCGTCCCGTATGCGTTTTCCCCCACCACACGCCAATTGCTTGACGAACCTGGTATGACGATTACCGTTTACCAGTTGCGCCCGGAAAGTCTGGGGTCAATTCACATCAAGTCCACGGACCCACATGAAGCGCCGGCTATTCGTTTCAATTTCTTGTCCAACCCGCTTGACCGCCAGACCCTGGTAGAGGCCGTGCGTTTCACCAGGCGTCTGATGCAGGCGCCGGCGATGGATCAGTTTCGCGGTATCGAGTTCAAGCCTGGGCCCGACGTGCAAAGTGATGGCGAGATAATCGAGTGGATCGGTAAAACCGCAGAAACGGCCTATCATCCGGTCGGCACCTGCCGCATGGGCAATGATGAGAACGCCGTAGTCAACGACCGATTACAGGTACACGGTATCGAAGGGTTACGCATCGCTGACGGTTCTATCATGCCGACACTAGTCTCCGGCAACACGAATGCCGCCTGCATTATGATCGGTGAAAAAGCCGCGGACATGATTCTCGCCGAACAGGGGTAATCGTTCGGTGAAATGTTGACGCTATTCTTGATGAGATTCCATCTTTATGATGAGTATTTAACAGTATCCGGTACACCGTCTGTTGGCGGGACTTGAACAAAATATAGATTCGATCGTTTTCAGCGTGTTTCTCCATCCAGTGTCACCCCAAGACCCAGGACGACCCGATTTGCGTAAGCGAAGTACCCGGCAACCTGGTTAACCTCCAAGATCTCACCATCACTGGCTCCGGCTTCTCGCAGCGTTTCGATCGATTCAGCCGTCAGTGTCGCCGGGTCAAGGGTCAAGGCCCGTACATAGCCCAGCAGGGCCAATTCCTTACCACCGAATACTTCCTCTAAGCGATCACCCATCAGCGCATCGGCAATGGCCGACCATGCCTCCGGCTTTCCGGCATACGCCAGCCCGCCTGCATGGTTATGATGATCTATGCAATAGGTACACTGGTTGAGGATACTGACATAAAGACCCACTGCCTCTAAATACCACAGTGCCAGTACATTACCAGTATGTCCGAGAACAGCCCGGTAGAGTGCCGTATGGCCTTCTAGGGTATGCGGGCGTAGCGAGTGGGCACTGTAGATGTTGGCAATGGTGCCGTTCGGTCGCTGATATTTCTCGTACAGGGTTTTCAAGCGGCCAGCTGCCTTTGCCCGTGATATCGATTCAATCCAGGTCATTGTCCGTTTTCTTCAATGATGTATTCTCTATAGCTTTTGCCGCTCGTAATCTTTATCAACCAATAGATGTCGTTCCCCATGATCGTCGGCTCTAGAATTTCTGTGTTCTTGATTGTCGCACTTGTATTACTCATGCCAGTGTTTTTGCCAGGATGTTCACCTACTGCATATGGTATTCAGGTAGAACGTTGGGACATGCTCTCTGAGAAAGAGAGAATTGCAGTAATTCAGGCTTATCAAGAGAAACAGAATCGACTTCGAATTTAAGCAGAGGCGCGTCAAGCGGAGGCAAAACTTCGATTAAAGGAGATAGAAAAAAAGATAAAGGACATTTATAACGGCGATAGGTTGTCTGGAGTGTAGAGAACCGATTCCAATTGTTCGATAATCTTCTTCTCGGGTTCGGAAATCGTAGCAAGTCCCAGGAAACCACCAGCGCTTTGTGCGATATCTCGCGCACGACCCACAATTTGAGTCTTGATTACCTCGTTTTGTTCGTCACTCAGGTGCTCTTTAAGAGTAGCGATGTATTCAGACCAGGCATCTAACAGACTCGCTGGGGGTTTGAAGTCGAGCCAACCGTTCAGAAGCTCATAGGCAACGCTATCTTCTTCAACTCCGTAGGCCTTTGCACCTTTCAAAATCGCTTCGCGTTCCTTCGCATGCAGTTCGTCATCGGCCCAGGCTACAGCGACCATTGGAACTAAACGAATTGCACAAAGCGTCTCTTCGCTTATGCCCAAGTCAATCATCTTGCCGAGTAGTTTTTCATCACTGATTCCTGATACTTTTCGCAGGGACCCTAACTTTTCCCTCGCACTCGCCTCCGCGCGCAATTTCTCAATATTCTCATTATCCTTCGTGCGGAAAAACTCATCTTCGAGGGCTTTTCGTCGTTCGTCCAGAGACATTGTAGCTCCTAAGTTTTAGGTTAAGGCAGTGCCATCCTAACTGAAAAGTAACCACCTTTGTTACTGAATACTTTAACCACCTTCGCTTCTACAAACTGATGGTAACTCCCAATAGATACAACAGACTGTCACATACCATTTATGTCCAGACCCCTCCGACTGGGCTATAGATAGGCCGTTGGTGGAAAACAACATCCCGCAGACAAAACTGTACCCCGTCAGCGGAAGTTGGACAGAATAGTCTGATTGCCTAAGAGGGGGGTTTTAGCTCATCGTTAACTCAAAGAGGAGACGATGATGACAGGCAAAAGAAGCGCAGAGAAGACGGTTCGAGACATCCGTAGAGTCACCCGGCGTCATTATTCTGCCGAAGAGAAGATTCGTGTTGTACTGGAGGGCCTTCCAGGTGAGGACAGTATTGCTGAACTGTGCCCTCGCGAAGGCATCAACAGCAATGTCTATTACCGCTGGTCGAAGGAGTTTCTTGAGGCAGGCGTGAAGCGACCTCCGAGGAAGTCAAAGATTTACGTGCAGAATCAGCCGCCTTAAAGGAGGCTCTGGCGGAACAGGTCATGGAAAACCGCCTGCTCAAAAAAAGTGTGATCACAGATGGGGAGGACGATACCTGAGATATTCGGCCTCAGAGAAATACCAAATGATCCGTCTGCTCGAGTCATCCAGCCTATCCGTCAGACGGCTTGATATTCACCGCTCTACTTTCTACCACTGGTTACAGCGTTACCAGGATAACGGAGTTGACGGCCTTGAGGATCGCAAGCCGACCCCAACGGTGGCCTGGTGGCTGTGCACTTCGATGAGTGCCAGCGATGTGTCTGACACACTGGGTGATGCGTTGTGCTTTGCCGGACTGGACCAGGTTAAGGTCAGGCACAAACCAAGATTGCTAAGCGACAACGGCCCGTGTTAGATCTCGGCCGAACTATCCGGGTATTTGCAAGAAAACGGAATGACCCATACCCGGGGCAGGCCCTATCATCCGCAGACCCAGGGCAAGATCGAGCGCTGGCATCGGTCCATGAAAAACCAGATTCTGCTGAACAACTCCTATCTGCCCGCTGAGCTACAGGAACATCTGCAGCGATTTATCAGTTACTACAACCATCAGCGCTATCATGAATCACTGGATAACCTGACCCCCGCTGAGTGTATTATGGACGGGGGCAGGAAATACTGGACCAGAGGCATACCATTAAATTGGACACCTTGGCCATACGCCGAAAGATGCATTACGATAACCAAAACAATTTACACCTGATGAGCTGAACTGCCTCTTACATCAGGGCGCCATC
>ENA-ORDI01000021-ORDI01000021.1-marine-metagenome-genome-assembly--contig:-NODE-21-length-93128-cov-5.242587_pt1 | contig 93128 bp, 88 predicted proteins | sample MGYA00248628_ERZ508525 | MGnify/ENA primary metagenome ERZ508525 (study PRJEB26195, sample SAMN05422138) | marine metagenome | isolation source: East of Porto Seguro, South Atlantic Ocean | place: Atlantic... | reverse complement strand
TCGTCGAGAATTAGTAAATTTAGTACATAATTTATTGAAAATTTAGACCCTTGAATCAGCCTGAAAGCACCCCTGCAATGGTTCTACTTTTAGGTTCAGAAGTCGGGTTATCTGGGAACACCTGAATTAACAGGCATATATTTTCCAGGGTTTTCTCCGATACTGTCGAAAATGGCTCCAATATAAAACTGAATATGGGCGAAACTGAAGTTTCAGGAATAACTCCAAAACAGTGCTGGTTCAGTGGAAATTTGGATTGTAAAAATTAAAAAGGACAAAATCCTTCAGGGCTGTACTGTATCCAGAATGTAAGTATGGAGCGATAAATCACTCCAAGGAATACTGATATTATACCTCTTCCATTTACCAAGTATTGTAATAGAATGGTTCCTTGGCCAGTGATATTCTACGCTATCAGGTTAGACACTTTTTTCCAACAAGCTAAACGTATATAGTGCTACCTTATCTATAAAACTCTAGAATAGATATTTTTTTCATTAAGGTATCTATATAGAAAAGTAGTCTATAGCAGTTGAACGCTCTTAGTCATCCGGCTTGATGAGGAAACCGAATACTTGTTATATCTTTTATTACACGGAACCCAGTATAGAGCTATAAGAGTTCCTAAGTTTCAACAAGCGCACTAAACTAGTAAAAAAGATTGATTCTTTCTTTACTGGCTACAATCTGCCTTGCTGAGGCAAAGTTTTAGAATAGTGCGAATATTCTTCCCTAATTAATTAAAATTAGTTTAGAATGGGAGCGCTCAATATACAAGGAAGGTCACCCCATCAGATTTCACCCCATAGGGGTTCACTTTCGTTGAAATCTAATTGGCTGACAGCCCCTGCTCGTTTCTACTTGTTTTATCAATGCAAGTGATATGCAAGCAGAAATGGCTAATTTTAGCCGTTTATTGAACTAAATAACCGACTGTTTCATTACAGCTATACAAAGCACAAAAGCCCCATCTCTCGTCAGAGAAACAAGGCTTACTTTAGTGTACCGCGGAAAGGGCTCGAACCTTCACACCCAAAGGGCACCAGATCCTAAATCTGGCGTGTCTACCAATTCCACCACCGCGGCCTATTTCAAAAAACCAATTCTATCGCAGTAGCATGTCTATTCAATCTTCATCCTGCGGATTGCGCCGGACGGGCCTGTTCGAATGACTTCAGTCTGGCGGGCAATTCCACCACCGCGGCATAAAATTGGGGTGGGAAATTACAACTTTCATCAAATAAAAAAGTCCCGCAAATGCGGGGCTTTTTTATTTTATTGATCTTAAAAGATCAAATTATTTCATTAGGATCATTTTCCGTGTGAAAATCTTATTCCCTGCTTGCAGTCTGTAAAGGTAAACACCGGCACTGACCTGATTGCCAAGATAATCATTTGCATTCCAGATGATGAAATGGCGGCCGGCAGGCTGGTTTTGATTAACAACCGTATTGATGTTCCTTCCAATGAGATCATAAATCTCTAAGCGAACGTCTGACGCTTCAGGCAGATCATAAGCGATCATTGTTGAAGGATTAAATGGATTCGGGAAGTTCGGATGTAAGGCAAATTCACCAGGAATACCTATTTCTTCATCCAAGGCAACTGTATATCCGGTGAACTGGCCAAATCCATGAAATACTGTTATGAGTGGGTTCGCGCCCGCATCTCCGGCTGCATAACCGGCCATAGACATAATAATGGATGAATTATACAGGTTGTCGTCAAATTGAACCTCAAATTCAAGAATAGGCCCAGACCCTGCTTCGATCCCTGAGGAAAAATCATAGCCAAGGAAATAATAGGTGCCATCATCCAGTTCTTCGGAACTGCCATCTACAATCCCATCATCAAACCGGCCCACAGGTATTACATTTGTTACGGTCATACTTTCGGGCATTTCAACCAAGGTAAATTGCATTGTTCCCACCAATTCTGTATTGTCCAAATTAATCTCAAATGTTCCTGTTCCTCCTGGAACAAGTGTACTGGAAACGTTTTGAATCGTATAAGCTACTGGTGGAATTCCGATATAAACATTCCCAGGGATTGATACAGTATGCATGGGCAAATCGTTAATATCGGTAATTTCTGCATCCTGCAGGTCCAAAATGACTTCTGAGCCATCTGGAATACCGACAGGAATTTCAAATGTAACATCAGCAATGTGAGAAATACCGGGATTGATGGGTGCGTTATGGGCATTGTTCACCATGGTCACCCGGTAAAAATTCCCAATCACCATTCCTGAAACTTCCCATTCAGAGAAATCATGGGCACCACTCACATTCACCTCGGTACCTATCATAAAAGGTGGATTTGCTGCTATATCCAAATGAAGCCCATAAACCGGTTGAGTATTATCCAGAATAAGAGAGGATGTAAAACTGCTGCCATCATCTCCATAGCCGCCGGTTAAAGTTACGTATTGCGTTTCAATCCCTACCTCATAGGTCCCACTTTCACTCGTCCAATTCAAACTTGTAAAGTTCATGTCCTGGACAGCAGTGGCATTTGTATAGGAAAGTGAAACAGTCATGGCCTCATCTGCATCCGGATAAAGAATGGCACTACAAACAGCACCGTCTCCGGCTGTCAGGGGACCCCCAAGACTGATTCCTGTGATGGCAATGGTACCATTGCCCTGGTTTGAAATCTCAATAGACCAATTCGCGGTTCTATCAGTCGGAAAAATATTAATACTGTTAATCACATCGGGATAGTCCATTATTTCAAAATAAAACAATCCAAGGTTTGTTTCATTATTGATGTAAAAATCCAAGGTATCCATTTGTCCGGTGAGAGACGAACCATCATCCATCCACAATTCAACCCATTCAACCGGTGTGGCAGAAGCGGTATTGGTGGGTCCAGACTCAGACCCATCGGGGTAAATGGCAGTCACATAATAGTAATAAGTGGTACTGTTAACAACATTCTCGTCAAGATAGGTCGTTGTATTGCCATCTGTTTCTACAATTTCTTCAAAATCGCTGTCCGGGTTATAAGAACGATAAACTTTGTAGGCATCAATATCGACAGGACGATTTTCATTAACAACTGGATAATCCAGGTCTACAATCAATTCATGGGGAATTCCACCACTATATTCTGAAATAACATCTTCCTTAGGCGCGGTAATCGCCCATTCACCCAATTCAGTTAATTCGTAATGATCGATGCGTGCTACGTCACGAGCAGCAAAAGTAATGAATACATCATCAATTGCCCAGCCAGAAGCCCATACACCATTATCATTTGAATGAAATGCAATATAAAGATTTGGTACACCTGCATGTTCAGAAAGGTCTACAGTTTCAGTCACCCACTCCGCACTTGGTTCCAATTGTGATACTTCCGTAAAATTGGTACCGTCTGTACTCACTTCGATATGTGCTGTTTGGCTGTATGCACCCGTATAATAAGATGCAAAATTCAAGGTGATGGTCTGGGCACCGCTCACATTTAAAGGCGGTGTAACCAAATAATCCACCGATCCATCATCATCAGCCATATCATCATTGGAGCACATATACCACGTATGGGAAGGAATAGCCCAAAAAGTACTGGAACCATCCTGTGTAATGAACCAGCCCTGGGCAGAATTTGTTGTAACTGTCCATCCTTCCGGAATTTCCCCTAATTCAAAATCTTCTGCGAAATCTTCCGGTATTGGACCATAGGGTGGATCCCACGTTAAAAGGACTTGTGCATCCATGCCGTCCTGTGCTTCCAGATTGTGAGGTTCTTCAATGTAACCCGGCGTGACAGTAACCGTTCCGGAATCTGCACCGGCGACCCAATAGGTGCCACCAATTTCATCCGTGACAATCACGTTATCAAAATTCACACCCACATTGGAATTATAAGCATTATTATGAACAACCATTGTCATATTCAGAATTGCACCATCACCCGCATCAATATTTCCATTATTGGCATCATACATGATGACACGAGTCATCCCATTGTCCAGTACGGTGAAATCAACTGAGAATCCGCTGGTACGATCTGTGGTAGAAAAAGCGGTAACATCAAGATAGTCGGGGGTATCGTAAAGATCAAACTGGAGGCCGCCAACTACCCCGGGATTCTCCAAATTAATATCGAGAAAAACTTCTTCATTCACATCGCCCGTATCTGTCGTAGCACTTATTGTAACAACATCACCTATGGTAATGGATCCACCCTCAGCGCTACTTCCTAATACGTTTCCATCCTCATCACTCACTGCCAGTGCATACATATCTAAATCCAATGAGGCGGATAAAATGTCTGAACCATCAAAATGAAGGTTTAAAACAACACCGTCGCCACCGGCCCCAATACCTGTGGCATTGTTTGAATAAAAAACAATCCGACCAGATCCGTCATCAAAAACGGTATAATCTGCGCTAAAGTTTTCTTCATCAAGCGGCGTTACACCCGAAAGTTCAACCAGAGTAGGTAACGCAATTACATCGAATTGGAATCCACCAACACCATCGTTGGGGTTGCTCAGGTTTACCGAGACGATAATATCCTCAGTATAGCCATCCACTTCCACATCACTCAGTGACACAATAACGTTCGCAAACACCATCCCTGCGAGCAAAATTGAAATGAATAATGCATTAATGGTTTTTCGCATTAAAATCATCTTGTTCTCCGACCATATTGAAATTAGAAAAATATTGAAATCTTGATTAGAGGAAAATCCCTGAATCTTCTCGGGGAAAAGCCATTTGTCTTTCTTAAAACTAACGATTTTCTACCGATAATTCACTCACAAATTATTATTGGAAAGCTGTTGTAAATATCAGCTTAAAAATTTTCAAAATATATCACGATGGACACCCTATACGAAAACGGCTTTACGAAACCTGGGTATAACCTTTATTCAAATAATTCTGAAGTTTTTTATATTTGATCTCAACCTGTTTCCCATCCGGCCCTTGAACCATCAGCTTTTCATTCCGGCCATGTTTTTCCTGGGCATGAATTGGCGTTCGAACCTGTTGGGGCTGATTGGCTTGCTGCCCCTGCGGCTGTCCCTGGAATCCCATACCCGTTGTATCCTGGTGGGATGTTTGGACATTTCGCACAGACCGTTCCTGAACTCCTTGAGATTGATCCATCCCCTGGATCTGGGTCCTGAATAATCGTTGAACCGTGGCAGAATTCATATCCGCCATCATCTCCTGGAACATTTTAAAGCCTTCTGATTTGTATTCCAACAGTGGATTCTTTTGTCCATAAGCGCGCAGGTTAATCCCCTCTCTCAACTGGTCCATGGCATAGAGATGGTCTTTCCATTTATCATCGATGGTTCGCAAGATTATAAACCGCTCGAACCCGCGCATCACATCTTCCGGCAGCAAGGATTCCCTTGCTTTATAAACGGATTTTGCATCTTCAACGATCCAGTCTGCAATATCGTTGGCAGTTAGATCTGAATTACCGGTGGCTGTCTGGATCTGTTCCAGGGTCGCATCCACCATGATATGGGAAGCGAAAGACTGCTTCAAATGATCCCAATCCCACATGTCCGGTGTTCCCGCAGGAGATTGGACTTCGATCTCATCCATAATATAATCATCCAGGATCTGATCGATTGTTTCGCGCATATCTTCACCACCCAAAGCCTGGTTGCGGATATCATAAACCACCTGGCGATGCTGATTCATCACATCATCATATTCGAGAAGATGTTTCCGAATACCGAAGTTGCGGACCTCCACTTTCTTTTGCGCATTGGAAATAGCTCGCGTCACCATCTTTGCAGAAATGACTTCACCCTCTTCAATCCCCATTTTATCCATAATGGATGCCACACGATCTGAACTGAACAGACGCATCAGATCATCCTCAAGTGATAAATAAAAACGGGATGATCCCGGGTCTCCCTGCCGGCCGCTTCGTCCCCGTAACTGTAAATCGATCCGCCGGGACTCATGGCGTTCCGTCCCAATAATATGGAGACCGCCTAATTCTTTGATGCCTTCACCCAGTTTAATATCTGTTCCCCGTCCAGCCATATTGGTTGCAATCGTGACGGCTCCCCGTTGACCTGCACGGGCTACAATTTCGGCTTCACTCTGGTGTTGTTTGGCATTCAAAACATTATGGGGAATATTATTCCGTTTCAGCATGCGGGATAATAATTCAGAAATTTCTACCGAAATTGTTCCCACCAATACAGGCTGACCGCGGTGATGACATTCAGAGATCTCATCAATGGCGGCATTATATTTTTCCCGTTTTGTTTTATAGACCAGGTCTTCCCGATCATCCCGGATAATGTCTCGGTGGGTTGGCACTACGGTCACATCCAATCCATAGATGGATCCCAATTCTTCTGCTTCTGTTTCCGCGGTTCCGGTCATACCCGCCAATTTATCATAGAGCCTGAAATAATTCTGGATGGTGATGGTCGCTAGCGTTTGGGTTTCACGTTCGATCCGGACATTTTCTTTTGCTTCAAGCGCTTGATGGAGTCCATCGGAATAACGACGACCCGGAAGAACACGACCCGTGAATTCATCCACAATCATGACTTTTCCTTCCTGGAGTACATATTCCACATCTTTTTCGTACATGGTGTAAGCACGGAGCAATTGATTAAAATTGTGGATGGTGCCGCTCCGCTGCGCGTGGAGTTGGTGGGCTTTATCTTTTTCCTTTTCTTTTTCCATGGCAGACAGATCATCCTGTTCACCAATTTCCAAAAGCATTTCGCCTAGGTCCGGGATTATAAAGGTTTCCGGATTGTCCGGCGCCAGCAAATTCCGACCCTTATCCGTCATATCCATAACATGACTTTTTTCTTCGATTATAAAATAAAGGGCTTCATCTACCTCATGCATTTTCTTATCACGGATATAGATGGACTCAATATCATGTGCCAATTTCAACATGCCAGGTTCTTGGAATATCTTCATGACCTGCCGATGCTTTGGCATCCCGCGTTGGGCCTGGAGCAGTTTTAACCCAGCGGTATCCTCATCATCTTCATCCAATAATTTTTGGGCTTCCCGAACAAGTTCAGATACCAAGGCTGATTGTTGTTTCACCAATTGCTGAACACCGGGCTTCAGGGTGGTAAACGTTTCATCCACAGGTGCATCCACAGCACCGGAAATGATCAAAGGTGTCCGGGCTTCATCAATGAGCACACTGTCCACCTCATCCACAATAGCAAATGCATGACCGCGCTGAACCTTATCTTCTATCTGGAGTGCCATGTTGTCCCGCAGGTAATCAAAGCCAAATTCGTTATTCGTCCCGTAAGTGATATCCTGGTTATACATTTCCCGGCGTTGAACATTATCCATGGAATTCAAAATAAAGCCCACCGAAAGCCCCAGCTGTTTATACACTTCCCCCATCCATTCAGCATCCCGTTGGGCGAGATAATCATTCACTGTGATCACATGAACACCCTTTCCCGTGAGTGCATTCAAATAAATGGGCATTGTTGATACAAGCGTTTTTCCCTCCCCGGTTTTCATTTCGGACACTTTCCCGGAATGAAGCGTGATAGCACCCAAGAGCTGGACATCGTAAGGAATCATTTCCCATGTGGACTCCAGTCCGGACACGCGCCAGGAAGAGCCATAGAGTCGCTTGCATGTTTCTTTCACGATAGCAAAAGCTTCCGCCATGATAAAATCGAGTGCACCCTGCTCCGCTTTTAAGATTTCTTTTTCTCGCTCATGCCGGTCCATATCTGCGGGGAAAGACTGAGCCTTCTCCTCACGCTGATTGATCACAAATTCTTTCAATTCTTGAGTTCGCGTGACTAAATCTTCATCCGTTTTGGATGACAGTGTATCATATAATTGGTTGATCTTGTCACGGGTTGGACGGAGTTTTTTCATCTCCCGATCAGATTTTGTTCCAAAAAATCTCGTCAGTACCATTTCGATTAATTCTTTTCTTGTTGTTGATATTCTTTATAAACCGCATCCAGGACCCCATTGATGAACCCTGAACTTTCTTCTGTGCTGTACACTTTAGAAATTTCCACCATTTCGGTGATGGATACCTTGGGTGGAATTTCATCCATATAAAAGATCTCGCAGATGCCCATTCTTAACAAAACCCGATCCACTTGGGCCACTCTGTCAAATTCCCAGTTTTGCAGATGACTTTTGATAATATCGTCTGCCCAATCGACATGTTCCAACACACAATTATAGAGGGCTGATATGAAATCCGAATTCTTTTTCCGTCCATGGAATGTATCCAGAACCCGATTCAGGGTCAGGGTGGGTTCATCATCAGAAAATTGCTGGGCATAGAGCGCCTGGAGTACACCCTCCCGGGCGTATCTCCGTGGATGAAGGTTAGATGCTGCTATCACGTTTCCCCATGACATTTTTTTTGGGTAGGTAAACGTTTTTAAGTAATCCCACATCTTTCATTCTTTTTTCTGCTACTTTGGATGCGGCCTGATGGGTGGTCACCCCCTCTTTATCTGCCTGCGCATAAATGGTCATAAGCAGGTCATAGATCCCTTCTGCCTGGCTGAATGCACGTTCCCGATTGTATCCTTCGATCTCGTTAGCAACATTGATGAGTCCACCTGCATTAATGGCATAATCCGGTGCATACAGGATTCCCCGATCTTTCAGCATTTCAGCATGACGGATTTCATCTTTTAATTGATTATTTGCAGCACCTGCAACGATAGCGCATTTCAGTTTTGGGATGGTATAATCGTTCAGGGTTGCACCCAATGCGCAGGGCGCATAAATATCAACGTCTGCTTCATAAATATCATCCACGCCAATCACATCTGCGCTGAATTCATCCACCACACGTTTCAGCGCATCCGAATCAATATCGGTTACAAAGAGTTGTGCGCCATCTTCCGCTAAATTTTTACAGAGATAATATCCCACATGGCCAACACCCTGAACACCAACCTTCAAGCCAACCAGTGAATCTTTTCCCAGTTGTTTTTTCACCGTGGCTTTGATGCCGGAAAATGCGCCCAATGCTGTTATCGGAGATGGATCACCGCTTCCGCCTAACGCACGGGAAATTCCGGTAACATATTTGGTCTCCATTCGGACCCATTCCATATCTTTCACGCTGGTACCAACATCTTCTGCCGTAATGTATCGACCGGAAAGGCCTTCTACAAATCGCCCGAATGATCTGAATAAAGTTTCAGTTTTATCCGTCTTTGCATTGCCGATGATGACTGCTTTCCCGCCACCGAGATTCAAACCTGCAATGGCTGCTTTATAACTCATCCCCCGAGAAAGTCTCAATACATCCGTGAGCGCCTCTTCTTCCGTGGGGTAATTCCACATACGGCAACCACCCAATGCTGGGCCAATGGTTGTGTTGTGGATGGCAATGATCGCTTTAAGATCCGTATCCTGTTCGTGGCAAAATACAACTTCTTCGTGCCCTTTTTTATTCATGCTATCAAAAATAATTGACATGATGTCACCTTTAAAAAATTTGGTTTACAGGGAAAATCCACCCAAATGGATCATTCATTTCTCCCCGTTGAATGGCTAAAATTGTTTGCCTGATCTTTTCAGTCACTGAGCCCATTTGATTCCCATTGATCGTGGTTGTTTCACCTTGATAAGTGATCTTTCCAACAGGGGTTACAACAACAGCGGTTCCCGTACAAAAGACCTCTTCTGCTTTTAAAACGTCCGTTATATCTACGTCCGTCTCTTCAACAGGAATGTTTAAAATATCAGATGCGATCCGACAGACAGAATTCCGTGTAACACCCTCTAAAATAGAACCGCTTAATGCGGGTGTTCGAATGACACCCTCTTTATAAATAAATAAATTTGCTGACCCAAGCTCTTCAACTCGTTTCCCATCAATGGCATCTAAGTAAATGACTTCGTCAAATCCTTCACTTTTGGCTTTCATGAGTGGAAATAAAGAGGCAGAATAGTTTCCGATAGCCTTGGCATTTCCGATACCTTTGGCGGCAGCCCGGTGAAATTGCGTGGATACTTTTAAGTTTAGGGGTTTTACGCCGCCTTTAAAATAAGGTCCCACCGGGGACACGAAAATCATGAACGTGTATTCAGAAACAGGACGAACACCTAATGCGGGTGCCGTTCCCCAAACAATAGGCCGAATGTAAAGGCTCCCCTTTCCATAAGGCGGGACGTAATCAATATTATCCTGAACTGTTTTCATAACAGCATCTAAAAAAAATTCCGTATCCATTTCTGGAATGCAAAGCCGCTTGGTGGAGAATGCCATTCTTTGGGCATTCCGATCGGGTCGGAAAAGAATCACATCACCCTTGACCGTGCGAAAAGCTTTTGTCCCTTCAAATACGCCCTGGCCATAATTCAAAACACCCGCTGCAGGGGATAACTGAATGGTGCCATAGGGGACCAGTGAACCCTCTGACCACTTGCCATCGATTGGACAGGTTGCTTTAAACATACTCTTGGTTTTTACAACATCAAACCCCAGAGAATCCCAGTCGATTTTCACCCTTGTTTCCGTGATCATTTAAGCAGATCTTTCCCGATCACAAGTTGTTGAATTTCAGATGTTCCTTCATAGATCTGTGTGATCTTCGCATCCCGCATGAGTCGTTCCACACCATATTCCTGCATGTAGCCGTATCCACCGTGGATCTGCACACATTCCGTGGCTGCTTTCATAGCTGTGGAAGATGCAAATAGTTTAGCCATGGAACTTTCCCGGGTGTAATTTTTTCCTTCATCCTTCAATTTGGCTGCACGCCAGATCAACATCCGGGCGGCATCAATTTCGGTGGCCATATCGGCTAATTTATTTTGGATGGCGCCGAACTCACCAATCGCTTTCCCAAACTGTTTCCGTTCTTTTGCGTAGGAAACGGCTGCCTCCAACGCAGCGCGGGCTAAACCAAGCGCCTGTGCTGCAATCCCGATTCGTCCACCTCCTAACGCTTTCATGGCAATCTTGAATCCCTGGCCTTCTTCTCCGATCCTATTTTCAGCCGGAATCCGACAATTCTCAAAATAAAGTTCACAGGTGTCCGATGCGCGAATGCCCAGCTTGTCTTCTTTCTTTCCAGTGGATAATCCTGGTGTTCCTTTTTCAATTACAAATGCGGTAATCCCTTTGTAGCCAATGGCTTTTTCCGTCAAGCAAAATAGGACAACAATGTCGCTGGTGATCCCATTTGTGACCCAATTCTTGGTGCCATTAATCACATAATGATCCCCATCTTTTTTGGCAAACGTTCGCATGTTGCTGGCATCAGACCCGGATTGAGGTTCGCTTAAACTGTAAGCGCCCAGCATGTCACCGTTGGCTAGCGGTTTTAAATATTTTTCTTTCTGGTCGTGGGTACCATAATCTGTAAACAATTGACAGACCAAAGAATTATTTACTGACATGATTGTAGATGTGGCCAACTCTACCGCAGCAATCTCTTCCATGGCAATCACAAAGGTTATGGTGTCAAAACCTGCACCGCCCCATTCTTCCGGAACCATCATGCCCATAAAGCCCAATTCACCCATCATTTTGATCTGTCCAGTAGGGAATTCGGCTTTATCGTCCCGCTCAATCACACCTGGCGCCAAATGCTCTTGCGCGAATTCCCGGGCGGTTTTCTGGATAAGTTCCTGTTCGGATGTTAGAGTAAAATCGATCATATTTTTTCCACGATCAAGGCGGATGCTTCTCCACCGCCAATACAGAGGGTTGCTAGCCCATATTTGGCGCCGGTTCGATTCATGCCATTCAAAAGTGTTGTAAAGATCCGTGCACCGGAGGCACCGATGGGGTGTCCGATGGCCACAGCGCCACCGTAAATATTCACTTTAGCAGGATCGATCTTATAATCGTCAATGGCGGCCATGGTAACAGCAGAAAATGCTTCATTGATTTCCCAGAGATCAATGTCATCCGCGGAGAGATTTGCATTCTCTAATACTTTTCTTATGGCTTTACCCGGCGCCGTGGTGAACCATTCCGGTTCGTGTGCAGCAGACGCCTGCGCCACAATTCTTGCAAGGGGTTTGAGCTCCAATTCAGTTGCTTTATCTTCGCTCATAATAAGAATAGCCGCAGCACCGTCATTCAGTTTAGACGCATTGGCTGCGGTGATAGCGCCTTCTTTTTCAAAAGCAGGCCGGAGTGCAGGGATCTTATCAAATCGGGCTTTCCCCGGTTCTTCATCTTCGGATACAAGCACAGGATCACCCTTTCTTTGTGGAATCTCTACAGGTACGAGTTCTGAATTAAAAACGCCCTTTGCCTGGGCGATTTGGGCACGTTTGTATGAAGAGACGGCATATTCGTCCTGGGCTTCACGGGTGAAATTCCGATCTTTAGAAAGCATTTCAGCACAAGTCCCCATGTGTTTGTCATGGTAGGCATCCCAGAGTCCATCGTGAATCATACTATCGATCATTTTTCCATGGCCGAGCCGTTGACCGTCACGGGCATTGGGGAGGAGATAAGGTGCATTGGACATGCTTTCCATGCCGCCGGCGATCACGACATCAGCATCACCACTCCGTATGACCTGGTCCGCCAACATGACTGCTTTTAAGCCGGATCCGCACATTTTATTGATGGTGAGTGTTTCTATGGTTTGGGGTAATCCGCTGTAAAGCGCAGCTTGGCGTGCAGGGGCTTGTCCCAGTCCAGCAGCTAAAACATTTCCCAGGATCACTTCGTCAATTTGGGAAGGATCAATGCCGGTTTCTTCTACGAGTGCTTTAATCACAACCGCCCCAAGATTTGGAGCAGACACGGATGATAGATTACCTTGAAATGCGCCGACCGGTGTCCGTTTCGCCGCAACTATAACTGATTGCCGTTGCATGGTTTTCCTTTAAAAAGCGTGTATAGAAGAGTTTGGAAATTAAAAAATAATTCCCGTCTTGGCTGAAAATAGATGAAAGTATTTTTAGAGAGAAAAACCCCTATTGTTTCAAATTATTTTGTGTTTTTCTCATTAGATAAAATTTCGTCATAGGCCTGGATTATTTTCATCACCAAGGGATGGCGAACCACATCGCTTCGATCTAAGGTGGCAAATCCAATACCTTCCACATTTTTCAGGATATTTGCCACCTGAACCAATCCAGAATCAGTGCGCCTTTGGAGATCTATCTGGGTAATGTCTCCTGTTACGATGGCACGGGAACCAATACCAAGTCTCGTGAGAAACATTTTCATTTGCAACACCGTGGCGTTCTGGGCTTCATCCAGAATCATGTAGGCGTTGTCCATTGTCCGGCCGCGCATATACGCCAGGGGCACCACTTCAATGGCCTTTCGCTCTAGGAGTTTGGTCAATTTATTTTCCGAAAGCATCATGCGGAGTGAATCATAAAGGGGCGCTAAATAGGGATCCACTTTTTCCTTCAAATCACCGGGAAGGAATCCAAGACTCTCCCCTGCTTCCACGGCTGGACGACACAGAATGATTCGATCCACTTCATGGTTTTCTAATGCGGCCACTGCAAATGCCACAGCAAGAAACGTTTTTCCCGTTCCTGCGGGACCGATGCTGAAAACCATATCATTTTTTTGAACCGTTTTCGCATAGGCTTCCTGTCCCTTGGTTTTCGGGACGATGGCGCCTTTCTTGCCGTAATGGATCACAAGTTTAGGTGCACGATGTTCCCCATTTGATATCCCATTTGCCGAGGTCACAAGTGTGATAAGGTTTTGCACATCCCTCACAGTCAGACTGCCTTTCCCTGAAAGGGTTTCCATCATTTCATGAAGCACTTCATGGGCATGTTCAATGTCGGGGTCTTCGCCCCGGATCTTGATGGTTTCACCCCGGACAATAATGGTGGCAGGAATTGCTGTTTCAATGAGTTTAATGTGGGCATCGGCCACGCCCAGCAATGCAGTAGGCTCGATGGTTTTTAGTTTAATGGTCTTTTCCATTTTCCAATGTAAACTGTAATTTCATGGCCCGAAATTTAGGCTAATGGAACCTTTTTAACTTGAAACAAAATCTCGCCCTATTATCAATCCTTCTTGTAGGGTTTTTCTCACTGGATTGTGCCGGCACGCAGCAAGATACCATTGCCAAAACTCAAAATGTGGATTTCCTGATCGACCAGGGGAGATTAAACTGGGAACAGCGAACAGATTCTTTAGCACTCAAGAATGCTGAACATTTCATCAGTCTTGCCTATGAACGGCGTCCAACTCAATTAGATTTAGCCATTTTATACGGGCAAATTTTGTACACCCGCGGATTGTTTATTGAAAAAAATATCGAAACACAAAATGGCTTATTTTTAAAGGGAAGCCAACTCTGCCGGAATGCAGTCTTAAATCATCCTGAATTTTCTATTATCTATAAAAGAGCCCAGGGCGACAGCTCCTTTAAAATGCTTTCTGCTATAGCGGAAGCACCCCCATCGGTTGTCCCCGGATTATTCTGGTGGGCCACAAACCTGGCGCGGTATCTCAATACAAAACCAGTCATTGAACGTTTAAACCATCGGGAATTATTGGAGGTCATGATGCACCGTATCCTGTCCTTGGAACCGGGCTATCATTACAGCGGTCCTTATCGCTTCTTTGGCTCCATGTACACCCGCATCCCCGGTGTGGAATTGTCTCATTCTGAAACTTATTTTAACCAAGCCTTGTCTGCGAATCCAGAGTATTTAGGCAATGCGGTTCATATGGCTGAATTTTATCATCAAAAATCCGGAAATCGTGAACAGTTCCATTCAATGCTCAATGGTGTAATCGAAGCAGATCCCACTTCCCACCCCGAAATCATGGCGGAGAACCTGTTTTACCAGGATCGGGCTCGAATGCTCCTTTCTAAAGAATCTTCCCTGTTTGAATAATAAATCGCACATTGAGCCTGTCGAAATGTCATAGGTTACTTCTGAAAAACGGGGAAATGAATTTTTAATCCCTCGTTCATTTCGACAGGCTCAATGAACAAATGGGTTGCAGGAACAATTTACTCCCATATTTGTTTTATGGGTTCGAAGGCTCTAATTTCAATCAAACCTGATAAGGAACTCTCCTATGAATATACATTATGCTATTCATGAATTTATGGCCACCAACCTCATCACTTTCTCTCCCGATACGCCTATCGAAACGGCCATTGATACTTTTTTATCCCATAAAATATCCGGCGCACCGGTTGTAGATGATGAAGGCAAATTGGTAGGTATCCTATCTGAAAAAGATTGCATGAAAACACTCTTTGAGGCCTCCTATTACAACAACCTCGGTGGCTACGTGAAAGAATATATGTCCACTGAGGTCACCACCATAGACGTCAATGAGACCCTATCCAATGTAGCTGACAACTTCATGAATTCCCGGTTCAGAAGATTCCCTATCTTAGAAGGGGGAAAACTGGTGGGACAGATTAGCAGGAGAGATGTTTTACGAGCTATCCATCAACTTTCAAAAGAGGAACAATCATCATGAGACTATTATCGATTTTTATTTTAGCCGGGATTTTGTGCGGTGGAACAAATAATGCCCTTTCAAAGGCATCCGCCGCTATGAAAGCCGGAATGTACAAAGAAGCTTTAGGTCATATTTCTGTTGCCCAAAAAACCGATGAGACCAATCCTGATGTCTATCGCATGAAAGCATTACTTCATGAAGCGTTGGATGAGCCTAAATTGGCGCTTTCAGCTTGGAAAAATTGCCTGAAATACTCTATGGATGAATTCATGAGCAGTGAAGCTAAAATTCATATTCAAAGCCTCTCTGCGGAATAATGAAAAAATTCTTTTTTATTCCTTCCATTTTATTGACTATATCTTGCTGGTATGGACCCGCCGTGAATGAGAGTTATAATTTTAACAATGTAGGATCGATTAAAATAATCCCCGTCAACGATCACACCTATATGCCCGGATCAGGTGAAATGGTGGAAACGAGCCTGTCCCACAATTTTTTGAAATATGGGTTTGATGTAAACGAAGAAACACCCCGATCCCCTCGTGTTTCCATTGGGACAGGCTACCAAACCCTGGAACTCTCCTGCATCATTACAGAATACACAGATGCAGAATTGATTGTCGTACCTTACCTGTATGAGGATCGTGGAACCTCCACCACAACTGTGAGCCAATCTGCTTCTGCCAACGCCAATACGGATAATGCAGAAACATCCTCTTCCACAACTACCAAAATCGATGGTGGCGCTATTTCTTCCGGGAGCAAAATTAATTACACCCGCGCCCGAGTGGGCATTATACTCAAAATGAGAGATAAAGATACGGGAAGTCTTGTCTGGTCTAATTCATATTGGTATAGCGGATTGGAACTTCACCGAACAACAGAAATTTGCGTCAGGAATGGTATAAATCAAGTAAGGAAGTTGTTTCAATAATTGCCCCAATTCTTTTATAAACTAAAACCCACCCGGTTGGTCATGCTTACAGATTCTCCCTCAGAGGAAAAATCCCAAGCGGTGGAAAAACATTATCTCTATTTGAAAAACCTAACGGAAAGAGGCATTGTCCTCATGGCTGGACGAACCACCAATAACGACGAATCCACATTTGGGATTGTAATTCTCAAAACGGAAACTGAATCAGACGCATGATTCATTTTGGAGAATGATCCCTCGGTTCAGCAAAATGTAATGACTGCAAAATTGTTTCCTTATCAGGTGGCATTATGGTCAGAAACAAGACCAGCACAATAGTAGAACCCTTAAAAACAGGTGAGCATCTCATATGTGTAAAGTGGACTTACTACATTTGTAGAGGTGGTTTAACAAAATGAAAAACCAATTACAAAATCTCATTTATCTTGGATTTTTCATTCAATATATATTTTGTCAAACTCCCAGCTTGACTCATCAAGAAATAAATGATCTGAAAATTAATCAACTTCAAGTAATTGGCAGCCACAATAGTTACCGATTAGCTATGGATGATAATGTGTTTAAATGGTTATCAAGAATTGATTCAAGTCTCGCAGCAGAATTAGATTATTCCCATTTACCGTTAGACCAACAATTTAGTCAAGCCGGAATACGACAAATTGAATTGGATGTTTATTATGATCCGGATGGGGGTTTATTTAATCATCGTTTGGGAAATATTGTTACTGAAGATCCTATTAAACCCAATTTCCCTGAACTGATAGAGCCCGGGTTAAAAGTTCTTCATTTCCCCGACATTGATTTTCAAACAAATTATTTAACATTTAAAGACGCTTTGCTCGAAGTGAAAAAGTGGTCACAAAATAATCCAAATCATGTTCCGATCTTTATTTTAATTGAAGCAAAAGATGAAGGTGTGTTCGATAAACATTCATTATTATCAATTTTGGGATTTATACGCCCACTGGAATTCAGTCTTGATGCATTGAATACAATTGATGACGAAATACGGGAAGTATTTGGAGCCGATTTGAATAATGTAATTACGCCAGATAACATTCGTGGAAACAACCCATCTCTTGAAGAAGTAGTCTTAAATGATGGTTGGCCATCGCTGGGTGAATCCAGAGGGAAAGTAATGTTTGGATTGGATAACCAAGGGCGAGTAATGAATGATTACATTGAAGGGCATCCAAGTTTGAAGGGAAGAATCATGTTTGTTGAGGCGTCTCCCGGTACCCCTGAAGCAGCTTTTTTAGGGATGAATACACCAAGTCCAGATATCACAAAACGAGTCTTTCAAGGATATCTTGTAAGAACAAGAGCTGATTCAGATACAAAATCTGCCCGAAATGGAAATACATCGCGACGAGATAAAGCTCTAAATAGTGGTGCTCACTTTATATCAACGGATTATTATTCACCTGATCCGCGGCATGAATTTCAAAAGGCGTGGACCAATTATTCAGTGAGATTACCGGGGAATATAATAGCAAGAGTAAATCCTGTAACTGGGCCTACCCATTTCATAAATTTAGAAATTGAATAAAGATATTTCTTTAACCTCATTAATTCATCAGCCGCCAAGATCACGAAATATCACGAAGAAAAAATAAAAAAATGTGGAAATTATATACTAACATAATTTGTCTTTGAAAATTTCTATATCCCTATTTTTTTCAATATTCTGTGTTTCTTGGTGTACTTCGTGGTGAATAATACAGATTAAAATGAAATCAAAATAAGATAATGAATGAATCCATCACAACCATCCCTTTTTCCAGTTTAATCCTTGTACTTATTCCTGTTGGTCTTGTGATCGGGGTCCTCCATGCATGGTCACTGGAATGGAAAAACACTATTTATGCAATAATCCGAATGTTAGCTCAACTTTTAATGATTGGGTATTTTCTCACCTACATATTTGAGTCCGACGATACCAGCATTACAGTGGGAGTTTTGTCTGTTATGGTTTTTGCCGCTAGTTGGATTGCCCTGCGAACCGTTCCACAAAAAAGAAAAGAGTATTTTCATTTTGCATTAATATCCATTTTAGCCGGTGGGGGATTAAATCTCCTGATTGTAACACAATTTGTTTTAAAACTTTCACCATGGTTTTTACCCAGATATATGATTCCGTTGGCAGGCATGATTTTCGCTAGTTCCATGAATGGCGTGAGCCTGGCTGCGGAACGACTGGCAGCTGAAATGGAACGCGGCGTTTCCTATTTAGAATCCCGTGGGATCGCGCTCCGGGCAGCATTGATCCCTATAACAAATTCACTTTTTGCCGTTGGATTGGTTTCTCTCCCCGGCATGATGACAGGACAGATCCTTTCCGGTATTTCACCGCTTATTGCCGTTCGGTACCAGATCATGGTGATGTGTATGATCTTCAGTGCAGTGGGATTTTCAACCGCATTTTTTTTAATTTTGGTCAAACCCCAAAATTCCAAGGGATAATTTGGCCTAATAGTCTCATTAATTTATTAGCTTTTAACGCTAAGACGCCCCGAAGTGTCGGGATAAAGTGTTTAATATTGATCGGATAATAATTCATTAGTTAATAAATGATTTATCATTTTTGTATTAATTTCCTTTTGTTTCTTTGCGGCTTAGCGTCTTTGCGTCGATAAATTTTTCAGGATAGATTATTTTCAAAAAAGATATTTGAATGGTAAATAAACAAAACAAACTCCGCCGGGATCTTGGGCCTATTTCCGGGTATGCCACCATAATCGGTATTTTGGTTGGAGCCGGTATTTTCAGGGTGACGGGAGAAGCCGGTGCGGTGGCTGGATCTTCGGTCCCACTCGCCTATCTCCTTTTTGCACCGATTATTATTTGCACAGCTCTCACCTATAGTGTATTTGTTTCCACACCACTTGGGAATCGCCCCGGTGGTGCCTACATTCATATTTCCAGGACCTTCAAAAGCTATTACCTGGGATTCATTGCCATGTGGATGAAACTCATCGCCTTTATTGGTGCCCTTGCTTTCATGTCCACAAGTTTTGGGGAATACTTGACATTTTTCTATCCTACTGCTGATCCAAAAGTGTGGGCCACAATCGCACTCATTTTTTTCTATGGGATCAACATGATCGGAATCAAACATTATGGCCATATTCAAACCTTCATGTTGGGAATCCTGATCATCAGCATTTTGGTATTGGTCATTCCCGGATTATTCGCCGTCGATCTTTCCTATTATGACCCGATTTTACCCAAAGGAATGGGTGGACTTATGAAAGCCATGCCCATGCTGTTTTTCAGTTATGCAGGATTTGAAACCCTCTCCCAGATTGCGGGTGAAACAAAGGATCCCACCCGGACATTACCCATGATCTTTATTCGTGGTGTTTTGATCTCTGTTGTGATCTTCGTACTGATGTCATTTGTGGCTTTTGGCGTACTCCCGGCAGAAGCTTTGGCAACGTCTCAATCTGCCATGGCGGATGCTGCAGGCGTTTATTTACCATCTTGGGGATCGGGCATAGTTGCCATTGGCGCCATGAGTGCTTTCTTGACCAGTATCAATGGGTCCATTCTTGTTCCCTCCAGGATGTTTTTTGTATTCAGCGAAGACCGTCTGCTGCCCCCCATCCTTTCAAAGGTCCATCCAACCTGGCGGACGCCCCATGTGAGTTTGATCATTAGCGCTGTGATCTGTATTGGTCTCATCTGGACCAAATCAGCACTATTCTTATTGAACACAGGATTGGTTGGAATATTCATTATTTATTTGATCCAGGGTATTGCATTAATTAGTCTTCCTTACGTGAACCCGTCCTTGTATGAATCCGCAAAATTCAAACCACCCATTCCGGTCCTATGGCTCATGGGTGGGATTGTTATTCTCTCCATGGGATATTTTACAATCATAACCTTACCAAACGTCTTTCTTTGGGTCTTGATTGGCGGACTTATTGGAACCGGGATCTATTGGATTGGGCGATCACTGGGGAAAAAAGAAGGATTTGATTATGAAGCCCGGATGAATCAAGATCTCCTTGAGGAAATGGACTAAAAATGACTTACATAAAAACAGTTGCTATTGATCAAACTGAAGGAATTGTTAAAAATGAATATGACAAAGGGATTCGCCGATCTGGCCGTGTTTACAATATTTTAAAGATCATGAGCCGTAGCCCGGCTGCCTTGAAAGAATCCATGCGCTTGTATCTCGCAATCATGTTTGGCGAATCGGAACTATCCCGGGCACAGAGGGAAATGATCGCTACCGTCGTTTCCCAAGTGAATCACTGCAAATACTGAATCGAAGCCCATGGGAATGACTTCCGGGTTGAAGTCGGGGATGAATCATTAGCTGAGCAATTAAAGAAAGATTGGAAAAAGGCAGATATATCTGCAAAAGATAAAGCACTTTGTGCCTGGGCTGAAAAATTGACCCTGACGCCGGGTGATATGACAAAATCAGATATTGATGTTCTCAAAAAAACTGGCTTTTCTGAAAATGCTATTAGCGATGCAGCACAGGTTGTTTCCTATTTTAATTATATAAATCGCATCGCCGAAGGCTTGGGTGTTGACCTTGAAAGTGAAATGAAATAATGACAGGGACTGATCATCAAACGGCTGAAATTGTTCTCCCCTCTGGAAATATAAATGAAACAGTATCCTTTTTTTCAGACGAACTGGGATTTCAATTAGAATCAATATTCCCGGCCGATGATCCCGATGAAGCTATCATGGTTGGATTTGGATTAAGAATTCGTTTTATAAATAATGATACAATTCATCCCGGAACCATTTCAATTACCGGTGAAAATTCTAAAAATCTAAGAGCGCCGAATGGGACTGTAATTCAGTTTCATGAATCAAATGATTCCTATTCTCTCCCAGAAGGAAATCAATCCATCCAGTATTCAAAACTGAAGGACGGGCAATGGAAGATCGGTCGGGCCGGCATGGAATATCGTGACCTTATCCCGGATCGATATGGCGGACGGTTTATCGCCTCACACCTTCGAATCCCCAAAGCCGGACCGGTTCCGGATTACGTCCATTTTCATAAGATTCGGTTTCAAATGATTTATTGTTATAAAGGCTGGGCAAAATTGGTTTATGAAGACCAGGGTAAGCCTTTTATTTTTCAAGCGGGTGACTGCGTTTTGCAGCCGCCGGAAATTCGTCATCGCGTGCTTGAAAATTCGGATGGATTTGAAGTGGTGGAAATCAGTTCGCCTGCAAGCCACATGACCTGTACCGATCCGGAATTAGATCTGCCTACACGTGAAATAAGTCCCGATCGGGATTATAATGGACAAAATTTTGTGCAACATATTGCAAAAAAGGCAGAATGGCGTCCGTGGCGATATCCCGGATTTGAAGCACGGGATTTTGGGTTTTTTCCAGCTACGAATGGAATTGCACAGGCTTCAGTGGTTAGATCATCAGGAGAGAATGAAATATTCACCGCACAACAGGATACCGAATTTCATTTTATCTTTTTGCTCCGCGGTGGAATGGCAATCCAAATCCAGGGAAAGGACAAATATGATCTTGGAGAGGGGGATTCGATCACTATCCCTGGTGGAATGGAATATTCAATGAATAATTGTCCCAAAGGATCAGAGTTTTTAGAAATTCTATTTTAAATAGGTATTTAATTCAATAGATACATGATTGTGTTAAAAATGAGACTACTTTTTATCATTATTTTTATTTTTGACGAACAAATTTACGCCCAATCCATTGGATTTATCAAAGGTGTTGATATTTCCATCTTGTATCAAGTTGAACAAAATGGTGGTGTCTTTTACGAAAATGGTATTGAGAAAGACCCCATAGAAATTTTTAAAGATCATGGTGTAAATGTGGTCAGACTAAAACTATGGCATACTCCCATATTAGATTACAATGGATTACCGAGAGTCCTTCAAATGGCACAAAGAATTGATACTTTAGGATTGGATCTTATGCTCGATATTCATTATTCCGATACTTGGGCAGACCCTGGCAATCAAACAAAACCATCCGCATGGGAAGCATTGGATTTTGAGACTCTATCGGATAGTGTATTCCATTATACAAAAAATGTAGTTACCAAATTTAAAGCCCAAGGGACTCTTCCAAAATTCATCCAAATTGGTAATGAAACGGATTGTGGATTTTTATGGCCTGATGGGTACGTTTGTGATGAGTCAAACACAGACACTCAATGGCAAAATTTAGGGATTCTATTTAACCATGCGATTTCTGGAATTCAAGAAGCTATCGATGAAACGGATACCGTTTGGACGATTGGACATTTAAGTAGTGGCGGGATTTGGTTTTTTCAAATTTGTTTGATGAGAATGCATCCATTGATATCATTGGACAATCCTACTATCCATGGTGGCACGGTTCTCTGGATGATTTGTCCAATAATTTGGTTCTATTTGATTTCAGCGAAAAAATATTGCAAGGAATCACAGTTTTTGAAAGTGAAAACGCCGAAATAGATGAAAATATAATTCCTGAATCCACCAGCCTACAATTATTCCCCAATCCGTTTAATCCCACAACAAACATCCGTTATGAAAATCCGAGTTTCGGTTTTGTTGAAATCATGATATACAACATCAATGGGAAATTAGTGGAAACGCTTGTGAATCGAGATCAACGCCAAGGTGAGCAATCCATTTTATGGAATGCAGATAAGTTCAGTTCGGGCGTTTATTTTTACCAATTAAAATTGGATGGTGAAATTTTGCGAACAAAACGAGCAGTTTTGCTCAAATAAATTATTCTTCAGATTCTTTGATCTGAATCCCCAAATCATCCAACTGGTCGGTACTCACATTGCTGGGACTTTCGTCCATTAAGGATGTGGCAGATGTAGTTTTGGGAAAAGCAATCACGTCACGGATATTTTCTGTTCCAGCCAGGAGCATAACCATACGATCAAATCCAAAGGCGATACCGCCATGGGGTGGCGCACCATAAGTCAGGGCTTCTATCAGGAATCCAAATTTTTCAATCGCTTCTTCCTGGCTTAATCCCAATAATGAAAAAACTTTTTCCTGTATTTTAGGTGAATGGATTCGAATAGACCCGCCAGCAATCTCAAAGCCATTTAAGGTTAAATCATAGCCACGGCTCAAAGCATTGGATGGATCAGAATCCAGCATATCAACATCTTCTTCTCTTGGTGCGGTGAATGGATGGTGCATAGCAATAAATCGGTCTGCGTCTTCATCATATTCGAACATGGGGAATTCTGTCACCCAAACCGGCTTAAAATCATCTTTGTTTGTTAATTCTTCACGTTTGGCAATCTCCACACGAAGCTGGCCTAACGCTTTCAATGTGACTGCAGATTCATCACCGATCATGAATAAAATATCCCCATCTTTCACGCTACATTTTTCACACATTAATCGTTGGAGTTCTTCGGAGAAAAATTTGGATATTCCGCCGGTAAGTGAGCCGTTCTCTCCTTTCATCCAAGCCAGGCCATTGGCTTTATATTTTTTCACAAAATCTGTGAGTTCATCAATAATCTTCCGGGAATATTTTGCGCCGTCCTCTACCACTAATCCTTTTACTTTTTCAGCGGATTTGAATACGTTGAAGTCCGAGACATCGGTGAATTCTTTCACGTCCTGCAGCTTCATTTTATAACGCAAGTCCGGTTTGTCGGAACCGTAGGTCTCCATGGCTTCCAAATAGGTCAATCTGGGGAATGAAGTTGGCAATTCAACACCACGGACAGATTTGAATACATGACACGTCAATCCTTCCATGTGAGCAAAAATATCTTCTTCATCAATGAATGACATTTCAATATCAATTTGGGTGAATTCCGGTTGGCGATCTGCACGAAGGTCTTCATCCCGAAAACATTTTACAATTTGAAAATACCGGTCATAATTGGCAATCATAAGGATCTGTTTATAGATCTGGGGTGATTGGGGTAGTGCGTAAAATTTGCCCTGATGAATCCGGCTGGGGACCAAATAGTCCCGGGCGCCTTCCGGTGTGGATTTCATCAAAACTGGCGTTTCAATTTCCACAAAATCCCGACCGGATAAATAGCCACGGACGGCTTGATAGGTTTCATGACGAATCAGCATATTCCGCTGGAGTTCTTCCATCCTGAGTTCAAGATAGCGATATTTTAATCGAAGGTTTTCTTCAGCGCTGTCTCTATCTGACAATACAAATGGCAGCGGCGCTGCTTTATTCAGTATAATATAGTCTGAAACTGCAACTTCAATTTCTCCCGTTTCCATATTGGGATTCATGGCAGATTCTGCTCGGTCTCTCACCGTTCCCCGGACAGACAGTACATCTTCCATGGAAAGTTTTTTCACTGCTTCAAAATCACCGGAAAATGAATCGGCGTCAAAAACGATTTGAGTTTTGCCGTAACGGTCCCGTAGATCAACAAAAACCACCTGTCCATGGAGCCGAACGGTATTCACCCATCCGTTTAAGTTTACTGATTCTCCCGCATTAGTTTTTCGGAGATCACCGCAAGTATGAGACCTTTTATACATATCTTAATTTATTAGAATTTTTCATATTTAGTTCATAAACAAAAAGCTCGAAACAATAACCGTTTCGAGCTTCCTGTTTTATATTTCATATTTAATTAGAATGACCTTTTTGAAACCCGTAACCGGTTTATCGCCCGCATCAAAGATGCTTCAATCCGATTATCATCCATTTCAGGATCTTGTTCAGATTTCCGTAATGTTGCCCGTTCTAAAGATTTTTCTGCGCGATCCGCATCAATTTCGGGTGCCGTCTCCACTGATTCAACAAGCAGTTTTACTTTTTCTTTCAATATTTCTGCAAATCCTCCGCTCGTGGCAAAGAACTCATCCTTTCCATCCCGGGTAATCTTGATTTCTCCAACTGTAAGAGCAATGATCCCTTCACGATGATTCGCCATTACGCCAAAGGAACCATCCAGTCCAGGACAGCGAACATAACTCACTTGTCCTGCGTCAAGTTCGCGTGTCGGCGTTACAATTTCAAGATTGAAATTGCTCATCAGGCAGCAGACTTCTTATGCTTTTCGAAAGCTTCATCCAGAGTACCAACATAGGCAAATGCATTCTCCGGTAGTTCATCAGCTTCACCATTCAAGATCGATTCAAATCCGGAAACTGTATCTTCCAGGCTCACATAACGACCTGGTGTTCCAGTGAATTGCTCAGCCACAAAGAATGGTTGGGACATGAATTTTTGGATCTTGCGAGCCCGCGCAACCGTGATCTTATCATCATCGGATAATTCGTCTATTCCGAGAATCGCAATAATATCCTGCAGGTCTTTGTACTGTTGGAGTACAGACTGGACTTGACGTGCCACGTTATAATGACGTTCGCCAATGATACGTGGATCGAGAATTCTTGATGTTGAAGCCAATGGATCCACAGCAGGATAAATTCCCAATTCTGCAATTTTACGTTCAAGAACTGATGTGGCATCCAAGTGAGCAAATGCTGTTGCGGGTGCAGGGTCTGTCAAATCATCTGCAGGCACATAAACAGCCTGAATTGATGTAATCGAGCCTTTTTTCGTTGATGTGATTCTTTCCTGTAAGTCACCCATTTCAGTGGATAGCGTTGGCTGATATCCCACTGCAGAGGGCATACGACCCAGAAGTGCGGACACTTCAGAACCGGCCTGTGTGAAACGGAAAATATTATCAATAAATAAAAGAACATCACGGCCTTCTTCATCCCGAAAATATTCTGCCATTGCCAAACCACTCAATCCTACGCGTAGACGTGCTCCCGGTGGTTCATTCATTTGTCCGAAAACCATGGTCGTTTTGTCAATTACTCCGGATTCAGTCATTTCGTTGTAAAGATCGTTCCCTTCCCGAGTTCGCTCACCCACACCGGCAAAGACAGAAAATCCTCCGTGTTCCGTGGCAATATTTCGGATCAATTCCTGGATCAACACTGTTTTACCTACGCCGGCGCCACCAAATAATCCGGTTTTACCCCCTTTTGTGTAAGGCTCCATGAGATCCACAACTTTGATCCCTGTTACCAGAGGCTCCGTTGATGTTGCCAGATCTTCGTGCTTCGGAGCCGGTCGATGAATTGGATATCTTTTTTCAGTGATGCATTCACCTTTTTGGTCAATGGTATTTCCAAGAACGTCAAATAAGCGTCCTAATGTATTTTGGCCTACTGGCACCGAGATGGGTGATCCCGTGTCTTCAGTAACATGGCCGCGAACCAAACCGTCCGTGGAATCCATAGCGATGGTACGAACAACACCATCACCCAAATGTTGGGCAACTTCCAGGACCAATAATCCGTCCTCACTGCGATCAACATTCAGTGCGTTATAAATTTCAGGGAGATGGCCGTCTTCAAAAACGACGTCAACCACCGCGCCCATTATTTGTGATATTTTTCCATTCATTGACATAAAATGATGTCCTTTTTGAGTTAAGATAAAGCTTCGGCGCCACTGATGATTTCCAGCATTTCTGTTGTGATCGCAGCCTGGCGGGCCTTATTGAATTTTAATGTTAGGTCCTTGATCATGTCCTGTGCATTGGATGAGGCATTTTCCATGGCCAACATCCGCGCTGCCTGCTCACTGGCATATGATTCAAGTAAATATTTCCATATCTGTACGTTCAGATGCCGGGGTATTAAAGAAGAAACCAATTCTTCCTTAGATGGCTCATACAGCCGGTCCTGGGTTAATCCTTCGCCATCTTCATAAACGAGCGGCAGCAACACTTCAGATTTTACTTCCTGCTGCGCCACATTGATAAAATAGTTGTACACCACATGGATCTCATCCACTGTGCCGCTGGTAAAATGGTCAATAATGCTGCGACCGATCATCATGGCGCTGTCATATTCCATTTCTGCCCAGAAATCAACATGACTGGTAATAATGTTGTACTCGCATCGCTTAAAATGGTCACGGGCTTTTTTCCCGATGCAAAACAGATCCACATTTTCTTTACCAAAAGCATCAATCTCTTGTTGAGCAACTTTCTGCAAATTGGTATTGAATGCACCAGCAAGTCCACGATCAGCAGAAACAACCACATACCCCTTCCGCTTGACCTCGCGGACATCCAATAGTGGAAGCATATCCCGGTCCACATCCGGCAACAAATGTTGTATTACTTCTGTCAGCGAATTGCTGTAAGGACGTGATTGTTCCATCCGTTCCTGTGCACGGCGCATCTTGGCAACCGCCACCATTTTCATGGCTTTAGTCACCTTCTGGATACTTTTGACCGATTTGATCCGGTTCCGAATGTCCTTCAGATTGGCCATTAATTTTTATTAAACCAGTGTTGGATTTTCATACGATTAACTAGTGAGAGTTCTAAGCGTTGAAACTTGCTTTGTAATCAACAATCGCTTTCTCAAGATTATCTGCTATTTCATCCGATATCTTTCCTTCACTGACTATGGAAGCGAGAGAATCAGCAGCATTGGCATCCAGGTATTCGGACAATCCTATTTCAAATTCTGAAACTTTGGAAATATCAATGTCGTCCAAATGCCCTTTGGAAGCAGCAAAAATAATGGTCACCTGTTTTTCAACATCCATGGGCACATATTGATTCTGTTTCAGGATCTCAACCATCCGCTCACCCCGCGTTAACTGGGCCAAGGTTGCTTTATCTAAGTCAGACCCGAATTTTGAAAATGCTTCCAGTTCACGATATTGCGCCAGATCCAAACGGAGTGTACCAGCAACAGATTTCATTGCTTTGATCTGTGCATTACCCCCCACACGAGACACAGATAGACCTACATCAATGGCCGGGCGGATCCCGGAATTGAACAAGTTTGTTTCCAGGTAGATCTGACCATCTGTGATTGAGATCACGTTGGTTGGGATGTAAGCAGCTACGTCACCTTCTTGAGTTTCAATAATCGGTAAAGCGGTCAAGGAGCCACCACCCAATGCGTCTGATAATTTGGATGCTCGTTCTAACAGGCGACTATGGAGATAGAAAACGTCACCGGGGAATGCTTCACGTCCCGGTGGACGACGAAGAACCAGTGACATTTGACGATAAGCCACCGCCTGTTTTGAAAGATCATCATAAATGATCAAGGCGTGTTTACCATCATCGCGGAAATGTTCGCCCATGGCAGCACCGGAATAAGGTGCAATGTATTGGGTAGGTGCCGGGTCAGAGGCATTGGCAGCCAAAACGGTTGTATATTTCATGGCACCATTGGCTTCCAACTCTTTAACAAGCGCAGCAACAGTAGATGCTTTCTGTCCAATAGCCACATAAATACAATAAACAGGTTTATCTGTTTTATGGGTGTATTTCTGGTTGATAATGGTATCAATGGCAATAGCGGTTTTCCCGGTTTGCCGATCACCAATGATCAACTCACGCTGGCCACGGCCGATGGGGATCATGCTATCTACGGCTTTAATACCGGTTTGCAATGGTTCTTTAACTGGCTGACGTGCCATAACACCCAACGCTTTCCGTTCAATGGGCAGCGAATGGGGCGTATCGATTGGACCCTTACCATCAATGGGTTGTCCCAACGGATTCACAACACGTCCCAGCATTGCATTTCCAACAGGAACTTCCACCACACGGCCGGTTCGTTTTGCCAGGTCACCTTCTTTCACAAGTCGCGTTTCACCAAAGAGCACGAGACCCACATTGTCTTCTTCAAGATTCAATGCCATCCCGAACACACCATTTGGCAACTCCACCATTTCAGAACTCATTACATTTTCAAGACCGGAGACTCGGGCAACACCATCACCCACTTCTATCACTTCTCCAACCTCTGCTACATCAATCGAACCATCAAATTTCTCGATCTGTTCGCGGAGTAACCGGGTTAATTGATCAGTTTGTATATCCATAGTTTCCTAATTTTTTTACGATTGCAGCAGTTCCGTTCGGAGCGTCTGTAATTGGTTCTGGACTGTCGCGTCCAGGAATGTATTTTCGATTCGAAGTCTGATTCCGCCAATCAAAGATTCATCTACATCTAAAGACAGGTCTGTATTTTTTCCAAGGATTTGGTCCAACGAGAATTTCAACGATGATTTTTCTTCTGCGCTCATTTCGCTGGCAACAGTTCCCTTGACGGAAACGATATTTTTCCCTTCCTTGAATCGATGGTTAAACAAGTTGGTCACATCCTGCAAAATGGCGGTTGCCTTTCGCCCTTGCAAATGAGAGAGAAGTTCGCCCACCAAGGGGTGACTTGCATCGCCCATTACATTATTCAGGATAGTGGTTTTATTCTCACCGGAGATTCGTTTGGATTGCACAAATGCCCGAAATTGGGAATCTGTTTTCACCAGGTCATTCACCGTGGTTAATCCACTATGAACTGGATCCAACACATTATTCTGTTCGGAAACAAAGTAAAGAGCATTGGCGAGACGTTTTGCGGTTTGTTTAAGCGTCATATCCTTTTAGATGCTGAATGGAGTCTTCAATCAAAGATTGATTGTCTTCCTTGGAGAGATTCTTCCTAATGACCTTTTCAGCCACCATCATGGTCAAACTCACCACTTCCTGGCGAATTTCATGGATGGCTTTATCCTTTTCAACATTGATCTGTTTTTGAGCGTCGTCACGAATTTTCTTCGCATCTTCGCCTGCCTGGACCATCACATCAGCCTTGATCTTTTCAGCCGCAGATTTCGCTTCTACACGGATGGTCTGGGCTTCGGACCGTGCTTTGGACATGATTTCTTCAGATTCAGCATTGATTCGTTCTAGTTCTGTCTTGGCTTTTTCTGCATCTTCCAGGGCAGATTTGATAGTGTTCTCCCTGGATTCCAATGCAGTGAGTAAGGGCTTCCAAGCGAACTTTGCCAAAACATAGAACAGGATCAAAAAGGTCAGGATTGTCCAGATGAACAGACCCGGATCTAATTGGACTAATGGGTTCGGAGCACTGGCACCTCCATTAGCCTCTGTTGACTCATGCAGATCTTCGCCTCCGGGAATTCCCCAAATTTGATCCATAATTATTTACGGCTTTCTGATTAAAGAATCAGCATTAAAAAAATGAACACTTCTGCGAGAATCGCAACACCTTCAAGAAGAAAGAGTGGTAAATTCACGGCACCAGTGATCTTATCAGCAGCTTCCGGCTGACGGGCGATACCTTCTGCAGCAGCTGCGGCAAATTTGCCGATTCCAAGTCCTGCTCCAATGACTGTGAGCCCTAATCCTATAGGTACAAATACAGTTGCTTCCATTGTTTATATCCTTTTTTTATTAATGATGAACATTAATTGCCATCCCAACAAATACAGATGTAAGTAAGGTAAATACATATGCTTGTACAAGAACGACAATAATTTCGAGTGCTAAAATAGCGACAGAGATAGGAATGGAGACAAACGCCACACCAATTCCTGCGACTGTGCTATGAAACATTTCGCCAAAAATGGCCATGAGAGATAAAAGTGCCAGCAACGCAATATGCCCGCCGGTCATGTTGGCTGCCAAACGCATGGTTAAGGCAAATGGCTTCACAAAAAGCCCTATCAATTCAATAGGGATCAGAATAATATACACGGGCCATGCCAATCCGTGGGGCGCCAAATTTTTCCAATGATTAATAAAACCGTGAGCCATGGTTCCAGCTACCATGATTGAGAAAAATGTAATTGTTGCCAATGCTCCCGTCACATTGAAATTTGCTGTGGCAGTGACACCACCGTGAAGAATATGATTAATCATATTGTGGGAATCTGATGCCGGAACACCCAAAACAAATCGGTTAAATGCGCCTAAAACATCAAAGATGGGAATCATACCAATCCCATTTGCAAAGAGAATAAAAAAGAAAAATGTCAGGATAAGAGGAGTCCAGGTCATGACCCATTTCGGTCCCACATTGGGTTTAACGATCGAATCCCGGATAAACTGAACAATGGCTTCAATAGCATTCATCCATCCTGAGGGTGTGGATCTGTCACTGGATAAAAATTTTCTAACAGGGATGATAACAGCGATCCCAACCAAAAGAGCTACAACCCATAACATAAATACATGTTTTGTAACAGAGAAATCAATCCCAAAGAGTGTTGGGAGATGTAAAAGGGGATGTGAAATATCGGAATTGGATACGTGGTGGATGATATTGGGTCCCACCTGTTCCATCACACTTTGAGAAGCGTGCCCGACTCCAGCTGCACTCATACTGCTATTGGTTAAATTGGATTAAGATTTAGTTTACTTCGAAATGTCTTCTATAATGACCGCTTCCAGTGCATGAAGCCCTAGAAAAAAGCCTGAAAAACTACAAATGAAAGGAACCGGTTCAAAAGAATATAGTTTAAATAGAATGAGCATAGTTGCACCATAATAGATCATTTTTATTACAAACCCTTTCGCAATTGTTTTTGTGACGAGTTGTGCGTCTTTTTTAGCTGCATCCAATACAAAATAAACAGTAACCACTCCTGCCAAAACGGGGAGAATCCATCCCGAAAACAGTTCAATTTGATATTCAGGATAAAATCCCGCAGCCAATCCAAGAATACCTGCAGAAGCCACCAAACCGTAAAGAAATAATTTCAATTTTTATGCTTCCAAATCGTTTTTGCCAGATGATAAAAACCGGTGATCAATCCAATACCCAGACCCACTAAAATGCCCATCGGTTTTGTTCCGCTTGACGAATCAATATACCAGCCCAATAATGTAAAAACTAGCACTGATGCCAAGAGTGTATATGAGGCAGAAGCAGCAGGACCGGATTCTTTTACAATTTTCTGAAAATATGTCAGTGATTGTCCTATATCAAAACCGGATCGGCTTTTAGGATCAGGCATGGCTATTACTCCGGCGACGGTTGTTCGTATGAAAATTCAAATCATTATTTCCCGAAAAAATATGTAAATATATAAAACGTAGTTATCCCTTATCTCACGGTCTATTACATATTTACGTTTTACATGTTTATTAAAAAAACTTTATTTAAACCAAATTATTTTCATTCAAAATATGCACGTCATTATTACCTGCCTGCCACAGTTTAATATGATTTGGTTTTTTCTGACTCTCGACCCACAATATCACACTTCCCTTCAAACTGTGCACCGTCCTCGATGAGAAGTTTCCGGTAAATAATATCGCCTTTCAGAACACATTTTTTCCCAAGGATTACCTGGCCATCGGCAGCAATATTTCCAACAACGGTTCCCCCGACCCGAATATGGCTTCCGGAAATGTTCCCCTGCACCAAAGCGTTTTGTGCAACACGGACGGGGCCATCTGTCACAATGTCGCCATGAATCTGGCCATAAATTATGATTCCTTCCTGGAGGCGGATAGGTCCATCGATCCGGGCATCTGCTCCAATCATGGTATGAACATTCTGGAAATTGATCTTACTCATGGAGAGAAGTTAAATCTGTGGCGCGGTATTCCGGAAAATAGATCAATGGATCCATAGCCATGAATTCCTGCCAAACTTCGAAATGTAAATGCGGTCCGGAAGACACACCCGTATTTCCTACGAGTCCGATTACTTCTCCACGAGTGACCGTATCCAATTGCTTTTTTAAATTCTGCTGATTGTGCCCATAATGGGTGAAATAATCATCACCATGATAAAGAATGAGCAAATTACCTAATTCATAGTTCCAACCGGAATAGACAACAACACCGGATGCTGCCGCCAAAATGGGTTCTCCTTCCTTGGCAACAATATCAATGCCGTGATGGGTTTTTCTGATAAAGAGTGCTGCTTTCCCCGATCCCTGGCTCACAAATCCCTGGATCGGCGCAACAGAAGGAATATTATCAATAAATGAAACCTGGTTTTTGGCTGTGGAAAAAGTGCCGGTGATGGAATCGGATACAACAGGCCGGTCATCAATCCCCAATTTTGAGCCTAAGGAATGACGGACCAATTTATCCATCTGTCTCAACCGTTCCAAATCTCGGGTCAATTCCAATACGTTTAATCGCTCTGTAGCGAATTGATCGTGCCGATTTTTCAACTCTGAATAATCTGCAATTTTTGGGACGTAATAGAATAAAACACCTAACACGCAAATGAAAAGGATTGCCACAATAGTGAGTCCAGATTGAATGGCTCTTTTAGATAAATGATAAGATTTGGAGCCGGACTCATCATCCGGAATGAACATGATGGTGTATTTTTCCGGTTTCACAGAACTATCGGGAAATAGAATTGATTAAATCTAAAATGCGTTCAAGATCATCATCAGAAAAATAAGATATCTCAATAGCACCACCTTTTTTCCCTGGTTTTAATTTCACTTTAGTTCCAAAAACTTCTATCAATTGGTTTTCCAATGCCTGAATCTGGGGTGACTTTTTAGTGAGAATAATTTTCTTCTTTTTGGGCGGTTCGGTTGCTGCTTTCACCAAGGCTTCTGCACCACGGACGCTTAAATCTTTTGACAGGATTATTTTCCATATTTTATTCATAGCCGGTCCGGTTTTTGCTTGGAGAATGGCACGGGCATGTCCCGCTGAAATATCGCCTTTTCTTAAACTTTTCCGGATATCTGGGGGAAGTTTCAATAATCGAAGTGAATTAGAAACTGTGACTCGCTTCTTTCCCACTGCTTTTGCGATGGCTTCATGAGACATTTCAAATTTGGAATTCAAAACCGCATATGCTTCCGATTCATCCAACGAATTCAGGTCTTCCCGCTGGATATTTTCGATCAACGCCATTTCCATCATTTCTGCGTCATCTTTTACAGCGATCAAATAGGCTGGGATGGTTCTTTTCCTGCATTTTTTCGATGCGCGCCAGCGACGTTCGCCAGCAACCAATTCGTAACCATCTTCCACTTCCCGAACCGTAACAGGTGTTAGGATACCTTTCTCTTTGATGGATGCAGCCAGTTCATCCAATGCTGACTCATCAAAATCCCGGCGGGGTTGGTTTGGATTCGGTCGAATCTCTTTTAAAGGAATTTCCGTTACACCTGGTTTTGCAATGGTTGGTTTCTTGGCAGGTTTTTTCTTCTGTTCCGCTTCCGGGCGAATCAGGGCTTCCAAACCTTTTCCTAATCTATTAACTGACACGTTGGAGTATCTCCTCTGTCAAACTCATATAATTTCTCGCACCGGTGGAATTGGCATCATATAAAAGGGCTGGTTTTCCAAAACTCGGTGCTTCACTTAATCGGACGTTACGATGGATGTATGTTTTAAACAATTTATCCTTAAAAAAGCCATCAACTTCTTCCACGACCTGCTTGGACAAATTCAACCGGGAATCATACATAGTCATGAGGATACCGGCGATTTCTAATTTTTCATTCAAATGACGCTGCACCAGCCGAACTGTATTCAGCAATTGGCCCAATCCTTCCAGGGCATAATATTCGCATTGGATGGGAATCACCAATGCATCGGCTGCTGTGAGTGCATTAATGGTTAGCAATCCCAGTGATGGTGGACAGTCTATGATGATCACATCGTAATTCTTCCGAATTTTCCTCAACGCTTTCTGAAGTTGATATTCCCGCGCCATAACGCTGACCAACTCAATTTCGGCGCCAACCAGATCATGGGTAGAAGACACAATATCCAAATGAGAAAAGGATGTTTTAGTAACCGCATCTTTCATCCCATCGCCCCTGAGTAAAACATCATAAATGGACCCATTCGTCTTTTCGAAAAGATCGGACAAACCGGTAGTGGCATTGGATTGTGGATCCAAATCAATTAAGAGTGTGCGCACTTCTGTCACGGCCAAACTCAATGCGACATTGACCGCGGATGTGGTCTTGCCCACACCCCCTTTTTGATTTGTGAATGCTAATACAGTAGCCATGATAAATATGAAAAAATCGGGCACGCAATTTAGGGTTGGATTCAGAATCGTTTGAGGAGTTTTTAGCCACTAAGGTCACCAAGATACCCTAATTTCTAAAAAATGGTTAAAAGCAAAGGGGCAGAGACGCAAAGAAAAATATAGTGGCATTTTTTATGATTGAGATAAATAAAGCAAAAAGGGTTTTTATAAAATCGTGAAATATTTTTTTCTAACCACCCCTATTTTCCCCTCCTTATCTAAGGAGGGGACGTATTATCCCAAACCATTATTTAAAATAAATTTAGGGGTGGTTTAAAAAATTTGGAATGAGAATAACTTTCTTGCACCGCCCTTTTGCGTTTAATTTAAAAATTCATTCTTTATTTATCTTAAATTTTGAATTCAAATATCGAAGAAATTTTAAATTTAAAAAATGAAGGCACTTGTAAAAAAATCTCCCGAACGTGGAATCTGGGTTGAAGATGTTCCCATTCCGGAATGCAGCACCAACGATGTAAAGATCAAAATCACACATACCGCTATTTGCGGGACGGATCTCCATATATATAAATGGGATGAATGGGCACAACGTAATTTGGAACTCCCCCTTACAACCGGACATGAATTTGTTGGCATTGTGGAAGAAATTGGTCCCGGTGTAACGCATTATAAGCCCGGCGATCGCGTTTCCGCCGAAGGGCATATTACCTGTGGGTATTGCAGGAACTGCCGAGCCGGTAAGACACATCTTTGTCATAAAACTATCGGTGTCGGGATTCATCGAGACGGCGCATTTGCAGAATATTTGGTCATCCCGGAATCCAATGTCTGGCCCATTCATGAAGATATTCCATCGGAAATTGCATCATTTTTCGACCCATTTGGGAATGCCACCCATACAGCACTATCCTATGAAATGGTGGGGGAGGATGTGCTCATCACTGGTGCTGGACCTATCGGTATAATGGCTGTGGCGATCTGTAATTTTGTCGGCGCGCGGAATGTAGTCATCACGGATGTAAATGAATATCGACTCGATCTTGCTCGAAAAATGGGCGTAACCAGAGCCATCAATATTTCGAAAGAAACCATCAAGGATTGTTACCCGGAATTGAATATGATCACCGGTTTTGATGTTGGGTTGGAAATGTCCGGGAATCCCGATGCATTTAAAAGCATGCTGGGGCATATGTACCATGGCGGTCGAATTGCACTTCTCGGGCTATTGCCCGAATCCACACAGATCAATTGGGATGACATCATTTTTAAAGGACTCCATATAAAAGGGATCTACGGCCGGGAGATGTTTGAAACTTGGTATAAAATGACGCAGATGATTCGGAGTGGTTTGGATATTTCCGGTGTGCTGACACATCGATTATCCGTGGATGATTTCCAGGATGGATTTGATATCATGGAATCGGGGCAATGCGGAAAAATTGTCTTGGAATGGTAATTGTTATTAAACATCAAGGGCACAGAGTTCTCCAAGTTATTTTACTTCGTGACCTTTGTGAACTCTGTGTTTAAATAAGATGATTAATTCTAGAAAACATTACACAGACATTCTTTCCCAGATTCAGGCGGATGGGCTCTATAAAAATGAACGAACCATCACCACACCCCAAGGGGTTGATATTGCCACGGCTCATGGTGGCGATGTTCTGAATTTTTGCGCCAATAATTATCTCGGTCTCGCCAATCATCCGGACATTATTGAAGCGGCCAAGTCCGCCATGGATGACCACGGATTCGGCATGGCTTCGGTACGTTTTATCTGCGGGACACAGGACCTCCATAAGGAATTGGAATCCAGGATCTCTGACTTTTTCGGCACCGATGACACAATCCTGTACACCTCCTGTTTTGATGCCAATGGTGGATTGTTTGAAACCATTCTCGGACCGGAAGATGCTATCATTTCTGATTCATTAAATCATGCCTCTATTATTGATGGCGTTCGTCTCTGCAAGGCTCAACGTTTCCGCTACGCCAACAGCAACATGGAAGATTTGGAAGAAAAATTGAAGGAAGCGCAAGGCGCCCGATTAAGACTAATCGCCACGGATGGTGTTTTCTCCATGGATGGCTATATCGCCAAATTGGATGAAATCACAGCGCTATCAGAAAAATACGATGCCATGGTCATGGTGGATGATAGCCACGCTACAGGATTTGTTGGAAAAACGGGGCGCGGCTCTGGGGAGCATTGTGGCGTTATGGATAAAATTGATATTTTCACATCCACATTGGGAAAAGCGCTGGGTGGTGCTTCCGGTGGATTCACAACAGGACGACAAGAGATCATTGATCTGTTAAGACAACGATCTCGGCCCTATCTTTTTTCTAATACAGTTGCGCCAGCCATTGTGGCGGCTGGATCAAAAGTATTTGATATGCTGTCCGCCACAACTGAACTCCGCGATAAATTAGAAGAAAACACAGCCTATTTTCGAGAAAAAATGAAGGAAGCAGGATTTGATTTAAAACCGGGGATTCATCCTATCCTCCCTATAATGCTTTATGATGCAGTTTTGGCTCAAAAAATGGCAGCGGAAATGCTGATAGAAGGAATTTATGTGATTGGATTTTATTTTCCTGTTGTTTCCAAAGGAGAAGCTCGAATTCGAGTTCAAATTTCAGCAGCCATGGAAAAAGAACATCTTGATACTGCCATTGAGGCCTTTATTAAAGTTGGTAAAAAGTTAAATGTGATTTAAAAAAGGAGATCCTATACTAAAAAACATACCTGCCATTCTATCCCCAGATTTAATACATGTTCTAATGAGTATGGGACATGGAGACAAAATCGTTTTAGCCGATGGGAATTTCCCCGCTGAATCGAATGCAGGAAGGCTTATTCGTGCTGATGGGCATGGTGTTTGCGATTTACTTCAAGCCATGATTTCTTTTTTCCCCATCGATGAATCTGTGAATGATTTTGCCATTGTCATGGATACCGGTGACGCAAGTTCGCCACACATTTGGAGTAAATTTGAAACCATTCTCCAAAACAACAATTCTGATCGTTCAATATTGACGTCCATTTCTCGAGAACATTTTTATGATCAATCTCGAGATGCTTTTGCTATTGTGGCTACATGTGAATCAGCTCTATTTGCTAATCTCATTCTTAAAAAAGGTGTTGTGATTTAGTCAATTACAATACCTGTTTCAACTCCTGAAAGAAAAGATAAATGTTAAACGGAAATTTAGTTTCCATGAAAGCAGTTTAAATTAAAATTAAATTCGATTATCAGTTTTTTTATCCATCATCTGATCTAAACTTTTAATTTTTCGATACCGTCAACTTTCAAACAAGGTAACAAGGTATACATCCATAAAATCTCCCTGCTCACTAATTGTTTCACCAACATGGTTTTCAACACATACCTTTGCGGAAGTTTCCGCCAGTAGGCGGAAAAGTATCTCTTCTGCAAAGTTCATTTCACCAGCACAATTTTCTGTGTTTCCACAAATTCACGGCTTTGCAACCGCACAAAATAAATCCCGCTGGATTGCCTAGATGCATTCCATTGAATTTCATGTGTTCCCGGTTCGGCTGTTCCATCTATCAACGTTTCCACCAAATGCCCGGTTATGTCAAATATTTGTAGAGACGTGATAAATCGAGTCTCTACTACCGGAGTATCAAACCGGATTGTGGTGCTTGGGTTGAATGGGTTTGGATAAATTTTCATGATTCCAAATTCGGTAGGTAGAGGTTCAACATTATCATCCGTTGCCAATTCTTCACCCTCATAATACAATCCAAACAGAATCATCATTTCGTCCGTGCTCAACAATCCAAAATTGATTTCCTCATCTGTATCATTGTAAAAGGTCGCTTCCAGTTCAAGACCATCACCTTCATGAAAAACCATGGGTGGATCATATTCTATGATCGGTGGATGATCCCAGTCCAGAGCCAGATAAACCAATTCCTGATAATCAGGATCGGTTTGGCTCACCCGAAAAACCTTGAAATTGATATTATGCTTATGGGCATGAGACCATAATTGAAAAATGGAAATGGTTTCCCCAATTGCTTCATCCATCCAAAATATTTTATTCAATGTGGTCTCTTCACCGGGTGGTAATACAATGTCAAATTTATCCAACTGCAGGATCTTTCCGATATGATCCACCTCGGTTGAATCAACAAAGTGATAATTGTTATAAACCTCCCCAATGATTGTTTCGTTGGAATAATTGGGATAATGAACGTTCAAGTCAAATCCAAAAGACGGATCAATTCTTAGGGCAACACCTTCAGGGAGTCTATAGTCAAAAAACCGGGTTTGTGTCCCGGTAATAAATTTTTGGAAAGCCATGTAATATAAAACATACTGGTTGTAGCTCCCATCCGGATATCGTAAATCGCGAATAATATTTAATTCAGGCAATTGAAATGGAAGGTCATCATCATAGGTGTAAACAATAAAATGGTGACTTCCAGGCGCCAAGGCAGTTTCGATTCGATTCACAAAAAGGATGCCCTGAGTATCAACTTCTGTGTAGTAGAATAATTCTCTTTCGAATTGGGGTGGTACTTCAAAAGGACCTAAATGAAATTGAACGCCATTCTCCGGTAATGGAAGGGGTACGAATTCCGGCAATTCAAAAACGGTTGTATCGTCTAAAAGATTTGCATCAACTACTTCGCCGGTTTCCGGTGCGCCGGCGATGATCCATTGGCGGATGAATTCCAATTCCCCATTGGTGAGAAATGCCATTCCCAGGGGCATGAGGTTTCCATATTCAGGATGTTCTTGGTAAAAATGTTCGTAATCATTGGCATTAATCTTTTCCCAGAGAAAACTGGAATAAACACTGGTTATGCCTTCTGTTCCCACCAATAAGAGGCCATCTTCAGCTGCGGCAGAATTGTTTGGCATTACATTGATTATTTCTTCATAGGCCACATCTTCAGCCAGGATTAACCCTGATTGTTCTGCAAAATAAAGCCCATGATCATGACATACTACACACTTCGGTGTCCAAATCGTATCTTGGATAATATCCCAAGTGGAGGATTGCGCTGAAAGAACATTCAGGAAGATGATGGAAATAAATATCTGTCTCATAAAAGTGCCGTCTATTTTAATAAGATTATTTTTTGAATTTTTTATTGGTTATCCAATGTCAATTCTACAAAATATACACCACTGGCAACAAACGATGCATCCCATTGAATTTCATGAAAACCTGTTTCAATTTTGCCATTCACCAGTGTTGCAACAAGATGACCGGTTATGTCATATATATGTAGAGACGTGGCGTGCCACGTCTTTACTGAATTAATAAACCGGATTGTGGTGGTTGGGTTGAACGGGTTGGGATAAGCCGGGAAAAGGGTAAATTTTGGTAGGGTCAATTCTACTAAAACAGAAAGTGCATCGCACCCAATTCCAAATGCACCCATGTTTGCGCCATCTATTCCTGTGCCAACACAGGGAGAATTTTCTGCTAAAAAATAATCGCCACTATCGGGCTCACAAAAAAGTGGATTGGAATCTATATTGCCTACCCCTTCCCAACCGCCTTGAATATTGCCATAATTAAATTCTATATTGCTATATTTATCCTCAATCTCATTTGGATAATTGTTCCAAATATTACAGTTTAAAAAATTCATCATTTCATTTACCAAGATTTCATGGTTTATTTCAACAAAATCATTTTCTGAACCTGGCGATTTTTCCCGGAGACGAATTTGGCGAAATATACACCACTGGAAAATCCAGACGCATCCCAAACAACCTCATGCTCACCAGGATCAATCACTCCATCTACCAATGTTTCAACCACACGACCGGTTATATCGAATATTTGTAGAGACGTTGCATGCAACGTCTCTACCCCAATATTAAACCGGATCGTTGTGCTTGTGTTGAAGGGGTTGGGATAAGCCGGGAATAATTGAAATTCACCCGGGACAGACGCTAGATCTCCAATACCAACAAAATCACAGCCAACACCAAAAGCCCCAATGGGTCCGCCATTTTCCGAATAATCTGCACAAGGCGAATTCCCGGACAATTGAAAACCGTTGCTGTCGGGGGCACAAAAGAGTGGATCGGTTTCCATCACATTGAATAATCCAAAATTTGTGGTTCCGTTATCATTGGTTTCGATGCCATTAATATGACCATTTAAATCGGTATAATAAATGGTCGCAAAATTTCCTTCGCCCTGAACCCTGAAAGCAATTTCTGTTGCTCCTTCATTCCATAAGATTGAATTGATCACATTCAATTCTGATCCATCATACATACGGATAATACTATAATCTTCATCAACGGAATTCCCGGAAAGTGTTACAAAATTCATATCTATCTGGGAATCCTGTGAATAAATGATATGACTGGATCCATTTGTATTGATGATCGAAAAATGATCTAGTTCCACATTTGAATTGTAAACATATAAAGCTCCAAAAAAACATCCGGACATATTTTCTATTCGCGAATTATTAATAATGCCATGACTACTCCCAAAGCTTATAGCACCGCAATCTGAATCAGATCCAGTTTGAGTAAAAACACAATTTTCAATGGTTATATTTCCGGAGGTACATTCGATGCTATTATCCCCATACAATGCACCAAACGAAAATGTGAATCCTTTCACAACCATGGCAGTTCCAGTCTGATGTAAATATAGAATCGGATTGGGTTCATTATTTGTGAGGACTGTTCCAGCAATGTACGTTTCATCATCGGAATGAATAAAATGGGATGCTAAAATAATTCCCTTTGAATTGATCTCAATAGAGCCATTATAAGTTCCGGGAGCAACAAGAATAGTGTCTCGGGAAATCGATTCATCCACCGCTTTTTGGATGGATGAAAATGGATTCTCTTCCGATCCATCTCCCGTATCATCATTGCCCTCAGGTGATACATAAAAGGTCATGGGACCGGAAGTTCCAAAGGATAAAACCAATCCAAATGCTTGCCCATCGTCAATGTTTCCTTTATGCCAAATCCTGATTGTATAATTCCCCGGTTCTGGATCGAAGATCAAAACCTGTTCCACATTGTCCACTATATTGTCGCCCGTGGTGGCCGCATCACCGGGATTATTTGGATCCAGTATCCATGGGAAATATATGGTTCCATCTTCACCAATAATTCTCAAATCCAGATCATTCACCAGCATGATATCCTGTGGATTTAAACTCGGTAATGGTGGTATTCCCGGTGGATCTGTCCATGAGATCGTGGCTCTCAAGGGCACCATACCATCCGAATAAACAGACAATTCAATACTATCTCCAGGGGCAAGGTATTCTTCGGAGATCAAATGTCCATTCCCGTTTCTCTGGATCAGGTCTACTGCACGGGCGGTATTCATAAGTCCCCAGCCAAATCGATAATCGGGACCACCCGCATTCCCAGCTTCATCTGCTGAGTGGACCGCCAATGCTTTCAAGGTGGCAGCGAGTAAAAATGTGTCATTCATGGTTTTATACATTTCCTGAAACAACACCAAGGATCCGGTAACACTGGGTGCAGACATAGATGTTCCGGAATAGGATTCATAATCTTGGTCACCGGTGCTGACAGAAGAAAAAAGTCCTACACCATTGGCAACAATATCCGGTTTGATTCTTCCGTCATCAACAGGACCGTAAGAACTGAAAGATGAAATACTCACATCACCGGGATTTTCATACCCATTTTCAATATCATTTACAGCCCCAACGGTTAATACATTTTTACAAATTTTATGGTAAGAAATACAGTCCCAGGACCCATCTGGGTCCCGTGAATCTGTGGATAAATCCCAATCATTAATGACTGTATTCCATACCCAATGTTCCGTCCCATTTGCAACTTCATCATTGCGGTCATTTCCCGCAGACATGACGATTAAATAATGAGGCGCATTGTAGGCAATTTCATCCCATTCCCGGGTTTGTTCATCATAAAATCCAAAATGGTAATCTTCGTTTACATCCACACCCGGATCGCCCCACCAAACCCATTTATCATCCCCAAGCGAATTCCAATGCCACCCGCCCCGTTGTCCATAAGAATGATTGGAAAGAATCAATCCGTCTCCTGCCTGGGCGGCCATTTCGCCACTGTCCTCATTCCAATCATTTGTGTGTAATGTGGCTGCGTTGGCCATGCCGTGAGCCAAATTATATATACCTGCACCAATCATGGTTCCAGCTACATGGGTGGCATGATTACTCAATTCCTCTGCACCATCAACCTGAACAACTCTTCCGGTTAATTCGTCGTGTGTAGCCCGCGTGGCACCTCCATCCCATTCGCCCACGATCATGCCTTCACCTTTCATAAATAATTGGCTGTCACCATCGGGCCAAAGATGATCGGTTGAAATTGTTTTCGCAGAGATAAAGTTTTCCGAATGATAGTAAATGGGTTTGCCATTTGGTGCTAATCGCTGAATTGAATATTCTTCCCCGTTTTCCAATTTCCCTTTAATGGGCCACCTCTTTTGATTTGCTTTTTCTACCGCAATCTTTTTTTCTGCCCGGGATTTTGAAATCAATGTTTCAGATTGAGATTTGAGAATTTGTTTTTGGGATTGGGTTTGTCCAAAAAGAAAAGCCAAGAGAAAAACTGTAAAAAATTTCTTAAACATTTTTATCCATTATCGGACCACTGCAAATTTGCCCACAAGGTCTGCCATCATTTTTTCTGATTCCGGATCAATTTGTTGAATATGATACAAATAAAGTCCCGGTGCTATTTCCTGGTTGTTCACCGTTCGCATATCCCACCATTCATTTCCAGTCGTTTCACTTTCATGATCCAGTTCTGCCACAAGTTCCCCCGACACCGTGAAAATTTTGATCTTGCATTTGGTCGGCAGATTGGTGAACCGAATCCGTCGCAGGAATTCCGTCTCCTTGAAATTTGACCGCACAATATATGGATTCGGGACAACATTGACCTTGCTGAGGTTTTCGCGGGGTTGAATTCCCGGAAATGCCTGGACAAAATTTCGATCCAAAATGGTTGTACCTTTGGAATTCTCAATAGAAGCATAGCCCTCCGGGTTTGCCCATTCGTTCGGGTTTGAATAATTTGTATCCAACACGGATTCATATTGCCCGTTACCCATGGGGACAAATTTTGAGATGTAGGTTGGTTCTACACCCATATCGTAGGATACAACTGAATAGGTATATTCCAAACCATCCACCACATTCTGGTCCGTAAACATGTATTGAAAGGTATCCCCATTCACAATTTTCCACTCGACTTCATTTAACAGGATCAAGTCGAATCCTGTATCTTCCCCCAGACTGAACCAGGGGAAATAGGGATCTTCACCTTGGATGCTGTGATTTCGTCGATTTTCCTTTTCACAATCATATAAATTGGAATAAACACAATGGAGAGAGTCCTTTTCTGCAGATAGATCAAATTGGCGGTAAGGCCGCCAGCCCACAAACAAGCCATCCGTATCATAAATACGGCCTGATGCGTCTCCCCAGGTTTTTCCGCCATCGAGGCTTTTGTAAATCTTGTATCCTTCAAAATCTGAATAACCTGTGAGAACATCAACGGAACCTTCTGCAACATCATCCCAATAGATCTTGACAGCGCCCGTATCTGTTTCCACATAAACATTGGGACGTGTGGGCGGTGTGAATCCCTGGTACCGTGAATTATACATGACCTGGGCAAAGCGGGCATTGTTGATCAAATCTTCTTCATTTTGTCCAAAAATTATGCAGAATGAAAAAGGCACTTCCCTCCCAACGGGCAGATCAAACGGACCGCAACTCATAAAAATGGAACAATCCAATCCAGGGGGTTCCCTTAAAAAAGCCGTTTCCTCGTATAGGCCTTCCAATGAATCAAAGTGCGGGTTCAACTCGGATCCCAGATCGGTTCCGGGATTTTTCGTGTGAAAGTGCCAGGCATGCTCATTATCATTCAAATTTGTTGTATCACCGGCCATGATCTTGTACATGATTTCTTCCTTGTTCCGGGCTTGTGGACAGCCCAGAGCCCCGGCATAGCAACTGCTGGTATTACTTTCCATATTCACCACACCGGGGCGACTGTACCAATCGAACCAATGCCAGTCTGTCATTTTCAAAGGTTCTCCAGGGAAAATATCAACGGTGCCATCCTGATCCAAGTCAACCGGATCGGTGGCTCGGGGTGAATCTAATAATTGGGTTGCCACCAGTCCAAAATCAGTTCCTGGAGAAGGTTCACCGCTCATGGCATAGCCACGGGCTTGACCACTGATACCGTCAAAATCTCCCACCATGGCCATGGAGATCAACATTCGTTCATTATTCCGTTCGAATATTTCCCAATAGTATTTCATGAAATCGTCATCATTCGTATGGAGTCCGGAACTGAATCCATATATATCACCGGTCAAAACATCTGAATCAAAATAGAATCCCAGAAAGGTACCCTGGTAATTAAATCCTTTGCCATGATTGAGTTTGGTACCATCGGGCATAATCATGCCTTCACCGCATTTTTGCTCACCGTATTCATCCAATACGGGATTTCCAAATTCATCTTCAGCGCACCAATCGCCACTTTCATTGCGGACTTTCACCGTCACAAATAAAATATCCTCTGCATAGGACACACCATAAGAATGGGCTTCTGCCATCACGCGCAGCCCCATTGGATAAGCTGTTTGCTCGTATTCATTATTTGTATCCACCATATTGCCCCGGTGCGCCCAGCGATCATCAAATTCCATATAGACCTCCATATTGGAAATGAATCGGCCATCGACACTTTCCCAGCAGTCCGGATCTTTCCTGGATTGAGAACATCCCGGAAGGTTGATGTTGTAATCTTCTGCCCACCAACCCGGCCAAAACGATTCAGTCTGTCCCAAGTTTTCATTATATCGAATCGGCCAGGTATCGGAAAAAGCGCTGTGTGCCAAAAGCGGATAGGTGTCGCTGGGATCCGTCACATAGGTATCGCCAAATATATCACCATTGAGCACTTCCGTATTGTGAGTGTTCACCCTGGCCATGGTGGAGGCATGCCATTCTCCATTGGGGGAACTCTGCTGACGTGAGATCCAGGATTCCGCAACGTTATATCCATAATACATGTATTCATCATCCGCGGTCCATTCTTCCAAGTCCAGCCCATAATTGTAATAATCAAATTGGTCTTCCCGCTGGATCAATTTTGGGCGTAGGGCCCAGGGATAAATGAATCCAATCTGCGCGCTGGATGTATTGGGATCCAATTCACCAAAAGTGGACACTGCAATTTTTTTCAATTCATGATCAATGGCATATTGATAGGGTCCATCAAATAATTCTTTGGATGCTTTTTGCGAAATACTGTCTGGATACCAGCGCCCAAAATCCTGGTCTGCATTAAAAATGATGCCCACATAATTCGTATCGCCTTCTAAAAACCAATCGTTATAGGCAGTACTTGATTCCCAAATACCATAGAGGGGAATTCCCTCAGGATCCACAATATATTCCACATTTTCCCAATTGAATTCGAAGGAATGTTTATGCCCCGGAACCCCAGCGAGGAATGCAACGGAAGGTAAATAGGAAAAGCCATTCCAGATACCCATTGGGTGTTCATCCCAATTAATGATATTTCCATAATTGGAAATGGCTGTTTGGGCTTTCCCCTGGAGTAAATAGCCAATAGCCCTGTCATTCATGGGATTGGTTGGGAAAGGATTATCCCCGATCTTGCCAGCGGATGAATACCGAAATGGATCGGAGTGAATTGAACTTTTCTCTTTGGTCTCCTCAGCGAAAAGAAGAGATAGGACAAAAATGATGGTTAAAATTCGAAGAAAAGAATTCATAGCAATGATCATTTTAAAAGTTCCCGAATAGTATCCAAACTGATGTTCCCCCCACAGATGACAACACCCACGCGCTTGCCTTTTAGGTCATCTTTCTTTTTTACCAGGGCTGCTACTGCGGTTCCGGCGGCGCCTTCTAACAATTGATGTTCCTTTTCAATGTATAAAATCATGGCTTGTTTTATTTCATCCTCGGTCACTAATACAGATTCATCAATAACGGTTTGGCATATGGGAAATGTGATAGAATCCTTTTCCACGCCGCCAGCAGTTCCATCAGATAAAGTGGGTTTGGATTCCAGGGTCAACACTCTCCCCGCTTTTATGGAATGAATCATCACCGCGGAATTTTCTGGCGAACAGCCGATCATATTTATTTCCGGCCAGACGGATTTTAAATAACTGGCTGTTCCGCCAATAAGTCCGCCACCACCAACGGAAATAATAATGGCATCCAATCCTTGGCATTGGGATTCAATCTCCACTCCGATTGTTCCTTGTCCTGCCATGACGAAGGGATCGTTGTAAGGCGATATATAAATCTTCCCGGATTCTTCCGAAACCTCTCGGGCTTTGGCTTCAGCTTTGATACAATCATCACCATGAACTTCGATCTTAGCGCCAAATTGCTTCATATTTTCCAACTTGGCTGCAGACACATCATCCGGAACATAAATGGTGCAATCAATCCCCAGTTTCCCTGCAGCATAGGCCACAGCGGCACCATGATTCCCGGTTGAAGCAGACACAACGCCATTGGCTTTTTCTTCATCAGTTAAGGATAATAGTTTGTTTGTTGCGCCCCTTGCTTTGAACGAACCAGTGATCTGAAAACTCTCCAACTTGAACCAAACATCCGCTCCCGTTAATTCTGAAAATGCTTTCGAATGAATAAATGGCGTTTTTCGGATAAAGGGTTGGATTTGGGTTGCTGCAGATTGGATAGATTTAGGGAGTGCCATTTTCAAATCTTACAATTGTTTTATAATAATTAATAAAAAAATAATTATTCTATATTTTAAGTTAGATCTCCCAGAATAAATTCCAATAATTTTTAAAAAGCATATTCCAGGTTCGCTCGGGCAATCACCGTATTTTTCTTTACACCACTGGTTTCTTTCGATCTGAATTCGCCCTGGGTATTCACACTAAATCTATCGAATATTTTCCATCGTATCCCACCTTTAAAACCTAGCCATGACATATCGACCAAACCAGATCCTTGCGCATAATTTACACCCCCTTTTGCCAGGATTCGATTTTTTAAAAGAGGATATTCAGCATCAAAATTGGTGGTTAAAAAATCCTGATTTCCCCGCTCGCCGGGACCAATGCTCAATTCACTATGGTTGCTTGTTATATTGATGGACGTTTTCAAGGGGAAATTATACCGGGTTGAGAGTGAAAAATTCATGACATTGATGGACATGGCCGGATCGACGAAATTTGTATCTCGATCATTGAATTTATCTGTTTTATTCACATTAACAAATGTGCCACTCAATGCATGGGACCAAACCAAGTCAAACCGATGACTGATATTCACCATAAAATTATTGGTGTGAGTATTCTCCCGATTATCGCTAAAAGTTGTGTCCGTGAGTTGTACCAGTTCATCAATACCATTATCCCGATCGATAGACCGAAAAGTAAAATTCAGTGTTGGCAGTCCAGGGCCAGGTAAAGCATTCAGTCCCAATGAAAGTGTATTCTGGGATTTCACCTTTTCCACTATCGTCAAAATGTCATCATCCTGATGTTTATAACCTAGGGTGAGCATGAGCCGGTTCTGGAGCAATTTAAATTTATCAGAGATGGACCATTCTCGCTTGTTTTTTACGAGATATGGATTGGCAAGGGAATTGTATTCTGGGCCTACCTGGCTGTACTCCAAAGCAAGATAATTACCATAAAAGTTTGTGATTGCTCTGCCCCGGTACGCTAAGGAAGGCATAGACAGAACTGCATCCGTGAGGTCAACAGTTGCATTGTCTCCAAAGGCGTTAATATCAATGGGGACCAAAGGCGCCATGTTAGGATTAATGATCAGGATTTTCTCATAATCAGCTGGATCTGGAAAACTAGACAGGTCAAAACTGGAGAGTTTGTTATCCAAGGAATCATCCATCAATGTATCTAGGGCCGCCAGGGTGAGTGGGCCTCCCCAGATATTAGTGTTGGTTAAGCTTAATGCCAGTTCACCGTCCAATCGGAGCCGTTTATTAAACAAAGAGATGCCAAGGTCAGTTCCAATTACCAAGTTATCTTTTGGGCCATCACCATTCCAATCCTTTCCCTCGAGAAATTGTGCTTTTGTCCCCAATTCTCCAATGGTATAAACTAATCCAGAATCCAACTCGGTAACCAGCCCGGAGGCACTGGGGGAATAAATAATGGTTGCATCATTAAGAATTGGATTCACGCTAGTTGTGTCATCTCTTGCTTTCAAAAAATTGAGTCCCCACTGGAATTTTTCTCCACGACCTAGAGCCAATCTACCCGCCATCACATTTTGTGCGAACGTGTACCCGTTTCTGCTTAATGAAAGGAATTTTGTCCCTTCATCATCCGTATCAATACTGTATGAATAGGCCTTTTTCAGATCACCTTCGATGGCACGATTAATTCCCCCCCGAACCACATGAAGGTTGAACCAACCCCACTTAAAATTTGCATTCAACCCACGAATCCGTTTTCCATTCATGGTAAAGTGGGACAAACGTGGATTTGAATCGCCCATATTAATTGTGGCATACTCTTTTAATGACAACTCCAACCCCAAAACATTCCGGGGTTGGTAAAGTGCCTTCTCCTGGGTGGTCAATTTCACATTAGTTTTGAACTTCAACCACTCATAAGCAGAGCCTTTAAAATCCACCATCACCCGACTAATGTTAAGCGTTTGGTTGTCAATTTGATCCATACTGCTGCTGGATCTTATACGACCAGAATATTTCAGAGTGGGTTCACGCAAGGTCGTTGTAAATGACCAAGTTTTCGGACCTCGTTCGCCAAGGAAGAGTTGAACCTGGTGAAGACCGGGATCCAATTGATCCAGAAGACAAGTCACCATTTCCTCATCTATATAAGCCATGTCTGAAATATCTTCGCCATCCAACAAGAGTTGAATATTATCCGGGTTAACGCCTTTCATTCCAAAGGTGGAAATAGCGATTAAAACATCATTCCCGGAAATTTCTGAATTCGGTTCTGGACTCATGATCAATACACCGGATTGAGAAAAAAGAGTGCTCGTAAATAGAGCCAGGTAAATAAAATTCTTTTTCATAATCATCATATTTCTATTGGAACCGAATAATGATTTCTTTGATGTTGCCATCTTCATCTTCAACTTCGAATCTTAATTCTTGTGTTGGTATTTCAACATCCGCATCTTCAAATCCTGCCAGGTCATCGGTGGTTGTTTCGTGAACTTCCAAGGATCCTTCCGGCGTTGAAACGGCTGTTTCCCCTTGCTCAACTTCTATGGTTTCACCTGTGAACGAATTGGTCACCTCAATCAAACCTTCTAACAAGGTAAAAGAATCACCTGTGGATGGATCAGAAGCAATGGTCAGTTCAGTGCCTTTTACTGAAGCGACTGATGTGGGTGTGGCAATTCTAAATTCATTTCCCTTTTGTGGTGTTATACTGGCGGCAATTTTTCCATATTTAATATCAAGAGATTTATTGATCTTGCCTCCGGTACGATTCCCCGCAACCGTTAGGTCCGAATTCCCAAGCAACTTGACAACCGTTTTATCATCCAAATACATTATGGCAGCGAATCCATCTTTCCCGGTGAGAATTTTATCTTGGTCACTGAGAGCTCTTCCGGGTTTTAAGGATTGTTTTTCTGGACTGCCTTTTTGAATGACTGAAACCTTGCCCTTTACTTTGATTGCAATGGCAATCTTGGAAGAAGCCATAACGGACGTGCAAATGCATAGACAAAGAATAAGATTGCGTTTCATTCTGACACCTCCACCGAAATGATTTCAACCGGTTGATATGTTTCATTGCCATCATCATCTTCCGTGGCAATGCCCATGGAAACCAAAGATTGCACAAATGAAACATCCACACTTTCACCATTCAAGGTGATAGTGCCATTGGCAGCCATGCCTTCTGCCTCGCCACCAGATCCGAAAATCTGGTTCGCTAATTCATCGCCAATAAGAGACCGCAATGCCATCCCGACAGGGCTCGTATCTTCTGATCCCGGATCGCTGCTCTCTGTCGATGTGAAATCCTTCACCTTAAAGGACATGATATCACTCATTAATTGTTCGGTCCCGGCTGTGGTTGTCATATCTTTGCGAATCTGCCAAACATAGACTTTTCCCGGTTCAAGATCACCTGCATCCGTTGGATATTGAAATGTGGTCACACCGAATCCAACGGGCTCAAATCCCAAGGATTGATCTAACGGTAAACGGGTCACCGATTCGATGGCCTGATCCATGGAGGAATGTTCCTGTGATTTAAATTCGGCTAGACGGATAAAAAATTCGCATCCACTTTCACCCGTAATGGGATTGGTATAATTACAGGGGTCCGATTCCCACTGCAAAACTGGGAAGGATGTGTACACTTCGTTAAGTGTTGTATCGGCTAGAATCCCACCGGGAGAAACCAGTTGCAGCGTCGCTGGATTAGAAATATTAAGTATATCTTCTTTAATGATCTGTTCACCATTTTCAACTGTTGCAGTAACACGGAAGGTATAAATACCGTCTGGAAGTTGCCCAGTCTGGAGGATCACACTCATCATATCTTCAGCATCACTCAAGTCCATTTGTTCTGAAATCTTCAGGCTCAGATCAACGGGATTTCCAAAATCATCAAAGATCTGGTCTGTGGCTAGATTCAGATCCATATTGGATAAATGGATAGGAGCGGACAGGATGATAGGCTGTGTTGTTTCAACTTTGACCAATGTTTCATGATCAACACCCAGCGCATCAGAATCAATAATGATTTCAAATTCAATATCCACACCCACCGTATCTGCAGCACCGGATTCACGACTCAGTTCAGCCATGAAGATGGGCATGTTGGATTCACCTGTATTGATATCCACCATACTCAGGTAATAGGTTACATAGGAAGTCCAACTTACATCAAACTCGATTTGTGGAAACGCTAATGACAGCCAAGACAGGAACGCACATACTTGTTTAGAGATTTTTAAATTTTGCATTTGATTATTACCTTTGATGGGTATCTCTAATTTGTAGAATTATTTTGGAAGTGAAACCTACTCATTCAGGGAAAGGTTAGTCAATCTGTTCTCCATGATAATAATTCTTTTCCCACAGTTTAAACCCATTGGGAGTAAACTTGACCCAAACACCATCTTTCTCTCCATGGACATATTTTCCTTCCTTTAATCTTTTACCATTTTTCCCCCAGTGAATCCATTTACCATGTTTATCACCGTTTTCATAATTCCCCTCTTCCATGAGAGTCCCATCTTTCCGCCATTCTTTCCACTTTCCATCTTTACTGCCATTGAAATAGGTTCCTTCTTTTTCCTTTTGTCCATTTGAATGATAAAATGTTTTTTGAAAGAGTTCCAGTCGATTATTTGATTCCCGGTAATGATGGACAACTTTCGGAAGTCCATTTTTATGGAATTGGTCTACCACCTGGATGGATTGCGAAAATAATAAAGTGCATAGGAATGGAATAAGGACGAGAAAATTTTTCATGATGATTTGAATTTAATAGAAGACTAACCCTTGGAAATTGCTGAATTTGTTAGAAATAAAAAACACCTGCTTTTCTAGGAGAGTTTTTAATATTGGTTTAAAAATAGGGTCATCGCGGTATCCTGTACCTGACTTCATGTATCATTATTCTGCCATCCCGAACCGATTTAAACAGCATTGTCATTTTAATGGAGCGTACTCGTTAATACATTCTCGAGCCTAGGTCCACAAACGAGATTACCACGTCGCTCCACTCCTTGTAATGACAGAACAAGGAAAACAATTAAAATAAATGTTATTGAAAAAAAAAGCCATCCGCCGGTTGACGGATGGCTTTTTAACTAATTCCAGAGTAGAACTATAAAGGTTTCACTTGTAAAGCAACGGGGCCTTTTTGCCCTTCGCCAACTTCAAATTCAACTTTTTGTTTTTCAGAAAGTGTTTTAAAGCCATCCATCAAAATTTCGTTCATATGAACAAAAAGATCTTTTTGACCTTCACACTCGATAAAACCGTAGCCCTTAGAATTATTGAACCATTTAACGGTTCCTTGTTTTTTTTCTGGCATTTGTTTCCTTTATCTTTTACAAGATGTTATAAGCCATTTTTACAGGGCTTAGTGGGCGATGAGAGATTCGAACTCCCGACACCTGCGGTGTAAACGCAGTGCTCTAACCAACTGAGCTAATCGCCCTTAAATTTAACCGGCGATATTACTTATTTCAATTAGGATTTTTTAGATTTTTTTCTAGTTTTTACAACACCTGCTACAGCTACTTTCAGCACATCTTTGATCTCTTTGGCAAAATGAAACGTTAGATCTTTGGCTACATGTTCCGGCACATCTTCAAGGTCTTTCCGGTTATGGTCCGGCAAAATCACTTCTTTAATTCCTGAGCGATGGGCCGCAGTGACTTTCTCTTTTACGCCACCGATTGGAAGGACATTCCCACGAAGCGTGATTTCACCCGTCATAGCTACTTTTTCTTTTACCGGAATTCCAGATAAAAGTGAAACAAGAGATGTAACCATACTCACACCGGCAGATGGGCCATCTTTCGGGATGGCTCCCGCAGGCACATGAATATGAATATCTGTTTTTTCATTGAAATCTGGGTCAAGGCCAAATTCTTCTGCATGAGAGCGGACAAAAGCCAGCCCTGCTGTGGCAGATTCCTTCATCACATCACCGAGTTGGCCTGTCAGCGTCAACCGACCCTTTCCTTTCATTCGAGTGGATTCTATAAACAGGATATCTCCACCGGCCGCTGTCCAGGCCAAACCAGTCACAACACCAGGTTTGGTGGTGCGTTCTGCTAATTCAGAATGGAATCGGGGCGCACCCAAATAATCACCAACTTTTGTTTTGGTAATTTTCATCTTTTTCGTTTTTCCTTCCACCAGTTCCCGAGCCACTTTTCTCAGAACATTTGCTATTTCACGTTCCAGATTTCGAACACCTGCTTCCCGGGTGTAAGAGCGGATCAATTCTTTCACAGATGCAGTATCAAAGGTGACTTGCTCTTTGGTTAGACCATTCTCTTCCACCTGTTTAGGGAGAATATGCCGCTTTGCGATCTGTACTTTTTCATCTTCAATATATCCGGAAAACTCCAGGATTTCCATTCTGTCTCGAAGCGCTGGCGGGATGGCATCCTGATAGTTTGCCGTGGCAATAAACATGACATTGCTCAGGTCAAAATCCACTTCCAAATAGTGATCGCTGAAGGAATAGTTCTGTTCAGGATCCAACACTTCCAATAGTGCAGATGATGGATCACCGCGGAAATCAGCCCCCAGTTTATCAATCTCATCCAGCATAAAGACCGGATTATTTTTCCCCGCTTTTTTAATACTTTGAATAATTCGTCCAGGCAACGCGCCAATATAGGTTCTGCGATGACCACGGATCTCAGCTTCGTCCCGAATACCACCAAGAGATATACGTACAAATTTACGTTCCATGGCACGGGCAATGGATTTACCGAGAGATGTTTTACCCACACCGGGAGGGCCACCAAAACACAGAATGGGTCCTCGAACTCTGCTGTCTGGATCTTTTTTCTGTTTTAGGTTTCGAACCGCCAAATATTCAATGATCCGTTCCTTGACTTTGTCCAATCCATAATGGTCTTCCTCCAGGATTTTCATCGCTTCTTTCAAGTCGATTCTATCTTTAGTGGACTCACTCCATGGTAATTCAGATAACCATTCAATATAGGTTCTGGAGACGTTATATTCTGGAGATTGGGTTGGAATTCGTCCCAATCGATCCAATTCTTTCATGGCCACTTTTTCTGCTTCTTCAGTCATTTTGGCTGCTTTTAATTTGTTTTCCAATTCCTTGAGCTCAACCGAACCTTCGTCCTCACCCAATTCCTTCTTGATCGCTTTCATCTGCTCACGTAAATAATACTCCCGTTGGGTTTTGGTGATCTCATCGTGAACTTCTGACTGGATCTCTTCGCCCAATTTGATTCGCTGGATCTCCCGGGAGATCAGGCTCAGTGCTTTTTCAATCCGTTTTTTCACATTCAGTTCTTCCAAGATCTCCTGCTTTTCCTGGTTTGAAATAGTGATAACAGAAATGGCACGGTCTGTCAGGCGATTGGCTTTTTGGATGTTTTTCAACATCCCGGAATGTTCTTCCGTGAGATTCGGCGCCACCTTCATCAATTCATCAAATGCCTGTCTCAAATTGGCAGCCAACGCATCCACTTCCAATTCATCTGAAATGGGCTCTTCTTCCATGGATTCCACAGCTGCAAAAAAATACGGTTCCTGGTTGATATAGTCTAAAATTTTCACACGGGAAATACCTTGAACTATGGCGGATTTACTATTGTCCGGCATATCAAACACTTTCAAAACTTGAGCAAGGGTTCCGTATGCATAAAGGTCTGCAGGTTTGGGATCTTCGATAGAACCATCTTCCTGCGCCACAACTACGATATATCGTTTTTTAGGATCCAGATCGTTAATGAGTTTCAGGCTTCGAGCCCGCCCGATATAAATGGGAATCACTTGCTGTGGAAACAACACTGTATTCCGCAAAGGCATCACGGGATATTCGTCTGCCTCTTTGATATTAAAATCTTCGATTTGTTCTTCTGTTAATTTTTGATTCATGGATGTCCCTTAGACAAAAATTCTCTTTCTTGAATTTACAAGGATTGTGCCAGTTTTGTTCCCCTGATGATTCGTCTGTGACAAATTTAAATATCTGTTGATATGGCACACTTTTATAATGCTTCAATACTTTGGATAAATGTTTCAAAATTTGCTTTGTGAGCATCCATCGTAGATTTAGAGCCTGTTCCTTTAAAATAATAGGGTCCGTCCGGCGCGGAAACAATAGCTGCTGTTAGGGCATAGTTGGGCATTTCTGTCGTAGAGCCGCCCATACCCATGGATGATTTCATATAGGTTCCGTATGCATAGGAGAAAGTCACGTTCATTCCGTTTATATGGTCATGCGATTTTACTGCAGTTTCGGAAACTGATTGTTGTGTTTCGCTTTTGAATTGTCCATACCACCGTTCAAGATTTGCATCTACACTCCCGCCAATGCCAGAAAATACTATTAATTCTCCACCTCCATCTTTTCCAGAAATTTGGAATTGAGCAATCCGCATGGAACTGGCTGGTTGCTCCCGCTTCCATCCATCAGGAATTTTCGCTTGTAGTCGCCCAATCTGATCATACCCTGGTTTTAATGTAACTTTTGTTTCTCCGCGATTTAAGATCTGAACTGTTGATTCATGATCGTGCTCGACATGCGAATCAATTTCATTTAGATCTTTGGATTCCTGTCCCATGATATAAAAACTCAAGGCCGCTGCAACAATGACTGTAAATAATAAAATTAATTCTTGCGGTTTCATTTTTCCTCCATGACCATTCTGGCATGTTCATCAGCGTGGTAAGAACTGCGCACTAAAGGTCCTGATTCCATAACATCAAATCCTAGCTCCAAACCGATTTTCTTATAATCAGCGAATTCTTGTTCTTCAACATACCGAACCACCGGTAAGTGGTTTCTGGTCGGCTGTAAATATTGCCCGATTGTAAAAATGGTCACGCCAGTATCCTTTACTTGTTTCATCGTTTCCACCACTTCTTTGGATGTTTCTCCCAGACCAACCATCATCCCGGTTTTAGTCAGAAGACCATTTTTCACAGAAAATTTTAACACACCTAAACTCCTCTGCCAGTTGGCTTGACTCCGAACCTGTTTACTTATCCTTTCGATGCATTCCACATTATGGCTGAATATTTCCGGTCGCGCAGCAAACACTTTTAAAAGAGATGGTTCGTGTCCTTTAAAATCGGGTGTTAACACTTCCAATGTACAATCGGGAACATGGATGTGAACCTGCCGAATTGTATTAGCCCAGATGGTTGCGCCATAATCATCTTTCAAATCATCCCGATCCACCGAAGTGATCACCACATGACGAAGATTCATTTTCTTCACGGCCATGGCCGTACGGAAGGGTTCCAAGGGATCATCCCATGTGGGTTTTCCTGTTTTTACCGAACAGAATCCGCAGGCACGAGTACACACATCTCCAAGAATCATGATTGTAGCTGTGCGCCGATCCCAACATTCATAAATATTGGGGCAGCGGGCTTCTTCGCAAACCGTGTGGAGTTTATTCGTCTGCACCACATCATTCACAAATTTGTAGCCTTCCGTCATTTGCAAGCGGATCTTCGGTTTATAGGATTTTGTGATGGTTTCAGTCATTTTTCTTTTGGAATAAGTAGATCATGTATTTACGATATTTCCGAAATTGGCTGCTGTCAATCAGCTCAAGTTGATCTTTTTTCTCTTCAAATTTAGAGCCAATTATTTTTGATATGATTGCTGATGTTCGCGGGTAATTTTTCTTTGCTGAATATATTCCATATTCCATAGTGGGATTCACAAACCGGTCGATAAAATATTTTCCAAAATCCAGCGTGGGCATCGTGTTTTCGGTCTGGTCATATTCACGTATCAATTCAAACCCATGAGCCTTGGCGCCGGATAGATATTTCTCCAGATCGTGGGATGCTTTTAAATGGGGATTCTTGGTTCCATCCCTGAAATGTACAAAATAATCTGATGCTAATAAATAACCATCATCCCGAAGTGTCTCCCTCGCCTTTTCAAATCCTTGATTGATTTTGATGTAGCAAGCGCTTTCACTTTCCAGGATCAGGTCGTATGCTTTTGTCGGTTTGAATTTTTCAAATTTGCAATGGTGAAATTTCAGACTGCCATTGAATTTTTCATCGATCACCGACTTTTGGAAATCATCAGGAGAAAGTGTTTCGATATCATAGCCATTATTTTGAAGATATTTTGCGTTTCCTCCAATTCCACACCCCACATCCAAAACAGAACTCACATCCTCCGGAATGAAAGATGCCAAATGTTCAATGTATCGATTTTGGGCATCTTTGATCTCTTGCAACGTGACTTTGTCCAAGTCAACAGAAAATGGGTCATCCCAAAACCCATAATGAAGATAGGGCGATCGAATCGTCTCGGAATACAATTTTAATACGTGATCAATGGACATTATCTAGCCATCAAAAAATCGTTTCCAAATCCATGGTTTCCAAATAATGGCGAATCCGTTCAATGAATTTTGAACCTCCAGCACCATCAATGAGACGATGATCAAATCCAAGAGATAGCATCATCATACTCCGAATGGCAATGGCATCACCTTGTGGAGATTCAATTACAACAGGTTGCTTCTTAATTGCGCCCACACCCAAAATCCCAACATTGGGTTGGTTGATGATGGGTGTTCCAACTGTCACACCAAACACGCCAAAATTGGTAATCGTAAATGTAGAACCGGATAATTCATCTGCGGAGATTTGTTTACTTCGTGTCCGTTTCGCCACATCATTCACCGAACGGCAGAGTCCCAGAAAGTTTTTCTCTTCGCAATTGAATATGGCTGGAACCATGAGTCCATTTTCGATGGCCACCGCTATTCCCACATTAATATTTTTATGATACGTTACGGATGTACCGGAAATGGATGAATTCATTTCCGGGAAATCCTGGAGCGCTTTTACCACCGCATCCACCATAAATGGCGTGTAAGTGAGTTTGAATGCTTCCCGTGCAACAAATGAATCCCCATTCATTTTAACGTAGTCCACGATAGGCGTCATATCCACTTCTGTCATCACGTAAACATGAGCCGAGGTTTCGATGCTTTCACGCATGTGATCTGCGATCAGTTTCCGCATATGATGCATTTCTTCTGTCCGTCCAGCTACAGCAGATGAAACTGGTTGTGGTGCAAGCACCGATGTCGGAGCCGAAACAAGGTCTGCCATGGTTTGTGCTGGTGCAATTCCTCGGTTTTCCAAGTAGGCCAATACATCTTTCTTGGTCACACGTCCACCTCGACCGGATCCCTGGATCAATTCCAATTCATTGAGTGAAAGTCCCTGTTCAACCACGATCTTCATGACCACAGGTGTATAAAATTTCTTTTCACCAGATGGAGTCGATATTGGTTTAGGTGTGCTTGGTGCCGGAGCAGGCTCTGCAACCAGATCAGGGATTGGTTCAGGAGTTTGGGCCATTTCAGGTTCAGGAGCTGATTCAGGTGGCGTTGGCGTTGCCCCACTCCCATCTGTATCGATCTTTGCAATCACTTCACCTACTTCTTTCACATCATTGGGCTCGGCAAGAATTTCTACCACAACACCCGCTGCGGAAGATGGAATTTCAGAATCGACTTTATCGGTTCCAATCTCAAGTAATATTTCATCCAATTCGATGGATTCACCAACTTTTTTTCGCCATTCAAGAATGGTCCCTTCGGTGATGGATTCGCCCATTTTGGGCATGACAATATCAATGATCATTTAATACTCCAATAATTCTGCTATGGCTTCCGCAACATCCGATGTTTGGGGAAGCACTTTTTCTTCCAAAAACCAATTGTATGGGACAGGTGAATCTTTCGCTGCAACACGTCGGATCGGTCCGTCCAAGTATTCAAAATATTTGTCGGCAATGAGTGCTGAAATCTCTGCGCCGGGGCCATTGGTTAAATTGTCTTCATAGACCACCAATGCTTTTCCTGTTTTGACCAACGAAGATTCAATCGAATCCAGATCCAATGGATTCAACGTCCGCAGGTCAATAATCTCTACAGAGCCTTTCGGAAGTCCAAGTGATTTTACTCCTTCAATAGATTTTTGAACCATGGCGCCCCAGGTTATAATGGTAAGGTCATCACCTTCCGTTACGATTCTGGCTTTACCGAAGGGTAAAATATAATCTTCGCCCGGCTCTTCTGTGGCGGCGTAGCCTTGCCTATAAAGTCCCTTATGTTCCATAAAGACTACCGGATCATTCATCCTGCAAGCCATTTTCAAAAGGCCTTTTACATCAGCAGCATTGGAAGGATACGCCAAGTAAATTCCAGGCATATGAATAAAATAGCCATCAATTGACTGACTGTGGCACAGCGCCCCATGAATATATCCGCCTACGGGAATTCGGATGACCACTGGGCAATTCCATTCATTATTCGATCGATACCGCATTGTTATTAATTCATTCCGAATTTGCATCATAGCTGTCCAGATGTAATCACCGAATTGGATCTCAACCACCGGCTTATATCCCGTGACTGCCATGCCAATAGCCGTACCAATAATGGACGATTCTGCCAAAGGTGAATTAAACACACGGTCCTTTCCAAACCTATCTGACAACCCTTTCGTTGCAGTAAATACACCCCCTTTTGGATCCGCAATATCTTGACCAAAGATCACCATTTTTTCATTTCGAGCCATTTCTTCTTTTAACGCGTGGTTCACTGCATCGACGATAACCACCTTATTCCCCATGGGGTTTAAATCTGGTTCACTCATGGGCACTTCATGACTGTAAATATGATCTAATGCTGTATCCACATCCGGATGATCCTGGGATTCTGCCCACACCGATTCCTCATCAACCTGCTTAGAAATTCGGTCTCTAATTTTTTCAAAATCTTGGGGTGAGAACATTTTTTCCTTAATACATTGATCTTCAAGAATGGTTAAAGGGTCGCGTTTTCTATCTTCTTCCAGTTCTTCCGGGGTGCGATATTTCCGCTGATCATCCGAACTGGAATGGGGTAATAGACGAACAACATTTGAAACAATAATTGAAGGCCCTTTTCCTTTACGTGCCCGGTCAATTGCTTGTTTAAATGCCAGATTGGATTCAAAGAAATTTGTCCCATTCACCTCATACCGAGATAAATTCTTATAACCGGCTGCCATGGAAAAAACTGAGCTTGCCGATTGCTCCGATTTGTGGGTGGAAATGGCATACTCATTATCCTGGATATGAAAAATGACAGGTGCTTTTGCATTGCTGGCCCAATTCAATGCCTCGTGAAAATCCCCCTGACTCGTGGTCCCTTCACCTGATGACACATAAACTACATCTTTTGTTTTTTCCATTCGGCGGGCCATAGCGCATCCTACCGCTTGCAAATATTGTGTCCCCGTTGGACTCGACTGACTCACAATTCTCAATTTTTTATGACTATAATGCTGTGGCATTTGACGGCCACCTGAGTTAGGATCTGCTTCCCGTGCCAGGAATCCAAGCAATTGTTCCTTCGATGTCATCCCCAAGCCTAAACAATAAGCGGCATCGCGATAGTAGGGATAAGACCAATCCGTCCCACGCCGCAGGGCAACGGCTGCTGCCATTTGTGCAGCTTCATGACCAGAACAGCCCATATGAAAAAATGCTTTCCCTTGCTTCAACATGATCATCATTTTAGTATCTAGTTTCCGAGCAAGTACCATAGTTTCATAAATTTCAAGAATCTGTTTTTTAGTAAATCCGTGGAGCCGAGCCATCAGCATTCTCCTTGTATAAAATTTTGATTAAATTTTTTAATTACAACCTGTTTCACGGTTTCCATATCCTGTTTTTCTCCCAACAATTGCTCTATGGATGTAACACCATGATCAAAAATGCCGCAAGGAATAATCCCATCATAAAATGAAAGATCCGTATTTACATTCAATGCAAATCCGTGCATAGTGACCCAGCGGCTGATCCGTACACCTTGAGCAGCGATCTTTTCATCCCCAACCCAAACGCCGGTCAGTCCTTCGCTTCGTTTTGCTTCAATTCCGATTTCATCCAAAACATCAATCGTTACTTGCTCAAGGGTTCGCATGTACCAACTGACACTTTTTTTATAATTAGATAAATCCAATATGGGGTAGCCCACCAATTGTCCGGGACCATGAAATGTAATATCCCCCCCACGCTCAATCTGGAAAACGTCCACAGATTCATCGCGGTTTTGGAGTAAATGATTTTCGTCTGCATTTTTCCCGAGGGTGTAAACGGGCTCATGTTCCACCAGGATTAAGGTGTCTTCGATTTGGGTATTAATCCGTTTTGCTTGCATCTCTTTTTGAAGATCCCATACTTCCTGATAAGGTCGGTGCCCAAGATCCAGGACAATGATTTGTTCTGTTTTTGTTTCAATCATTCTAATCCATTCATAATTCCATTAAACACCCTTTATCCTTCGTCAAACTCAGGATGACAGAATGTTTTTGATTGATGAATCGCAAATCTTGTGTAAGCATAAATTCATTAAATACCTTCTTCCTTCGTCGAGTTCAGGATGACAAGGTATTTATAATTTCTATTGATGAATCGCCGATCCAAAGGCATCCAGTGCTGCTTCCATAATTGCTTCTGATAAGGTTGGATGGGCGTGAACCGTCATGGCAATATCTTCCCAAGTTGTTTCCAGGGCTTTTGCCACACCCAATTCTGCAATGAGTTCTGTCGCTTCCGATCCCACAATGTGAGCCCCAAGCAATTCGCCATATTTGGCATCAAAAATAAGTTTCACAAATCCGGATGTATCGCCAACCGCCATGGCTTTTCCGCTGGCTTGAAATAAGAATTTTCCAACCTTCATATCGTGTCCCGCTTCTTTGGCTTGTACTTCCGTCATTCCAAGTGATCCCACTTGTGGCTGACAATACGTACAACCTGGAATGTTGGAGTAATCCACCGGCGTTGCTGAATGACCAACCGCATGATCCACCGCAACATGTCCTTGTGCTGATGCTACATGAGCTAACCAAGGCGGTCCAGACACATCGCCAATGGCGTAAATATTCGGGAGATTGGTCTGGTTGAATTTGTTGATGGTAATGGCACCACGATCCGTTTCAATTCCCAATTCTTCCAATCCCATATTTTCAATATTCCCTGTCACACCCACAGCCAATAATGCCACATCGCCTTCTAAAATTTCTTCTTTCCCATTTCTCTCTGTATAAACCTTTACCTTCTTTTTCAGACTGTTAATCCGGGAGACTTTTGTTCCTTTATAAACTTTGATCCCGAACTTTTTAAAACTTTTTTCAACTTCTTTCGATACATCAACATCTTCAATCGGAAGGAGCTGGTCCAGCATTTCAATCATATGAATTTCCGTTCCGAATTCATTGTAATAATAAGCGAATTCACACCCGATGGCACCGGAACCGATAATGATCATTTTCTTCGGTGGTGCTTCCAGGATCATAGCTTCTTTATAACTGATAACTCTTTTCCCATCCAGTTCCATGCCGGGAAAAGTCCGCGGTCGGGCGCCTGTGGCAATAATGATCTTTTCTGCTTCAACTTTTTCGGTCTTTTTTCCATTCTTCACTTCAAGAGTCGTTTTGGATATAAACCTTCCCGTACCTTCAATATGGGTGATCTTATTTTTCTTCATGAGAAACTCGATCCCCTTACTTAATCGGTTGGACACATCCCGGCTGCGCTTAATATTTTTTTTAAAATCAATGGATACTTTTCCCACGGTGATGCCATAGGTGTCTGCAGTCTTAATTGTGTGATATACTTCGGCATTTTTTAAAAGTGCTTTGGTTGGGATACAACCCCAGTTCAGGCAAATACCACCCAATTTATCTTTATCAATGATGACGGTTTTGAGTCCCAATTGTGCGCCGCGAATGGCAGCCACATATCCGCCAGGGCCACCGCCCAAAACTGCAAGCTTAAATTTTGCCATAGTTTTTTTCTACTTTAGCGATGCGTAAGAAATAATTTTCATACCAAATGGCACGTCCGCGTTTTTTTACTTTTTTATGTTCTGCATGATCACGCCAGGCTTCTATAGATTCCTTATCTTTCCAATAGACAGATGTAATACCTAATCCAGTTTCGTCCCGAACCGATTCAACACCCAGAAATCCAGGCATCTCTTGAGCTAACGCCACCATTCTCTCCGATGTTTTTTATATTCTTCCTTTTCCTTATTTGTATGCTGGGAGGTAAAAATGACAGCATAATAGGGTGGTTCAGGTGTTTTTAAAATATTCATTTACTGATGATGCTTAAAAATTCTCCTCTTGTTTCAGCCGATTTCCTGAATTGGCCCAGCATGGAACTGGTGGAAGCAAAACTGTTTTGTTTTTCTACACCCCGCATCTGCATACACATATGGACACCTTCCATGACAACGGCCACACCAAGGGGATTTAATACTTCCTGGATTGCTTCCGCAATTTGATGGGTTAATCTCTCCTGGACTTGTAACCGCCGTGAGAACATATCAATGATCCGGGGAATTTTTGAGAGTCCGATCACTTTTCCATTGGGGATATACCCCACATGAGCCTTTCCAAAAAATGGTAGAAGGTGATGTTCACATAATGAGAAAAATTCTACATCCCGGACAATGACCATGTCCTTTGCATTTTCGTGAAAAATGGCATCATTGATCACATCATCCAATTTCTGGTCGTATCCTTTAGAGAAGAATTCCCAGGCCTTTGCAACGCGTGTTGGCGTTTTGATTAATCCTTCTCGCGCTGGGTCTTCACCAATCTCTTCTAATAATGATAAGGTGATTTTTTTCAGTTTATCGTAATTCTTCATTAGTCTAATCCTTCTTCATACGGTGCAATATCTATTTTACCTTTTAAAAAGTATATTACTGCGTAAATGATAGGTGTATCAATTAACGCCATTAACATTTTAAATAACCAACCATCGATTATTGCCAAAAATATTTGGTTTGTATCCCAAACACCAATAAACAATATACCTATCACTAATGTTGTATCAACTAATTGAGATGCTATTGTAGAGCCATTATTTCTTAGCCAAAGATGCTTTCCTTTTGTTAATCTCTTCCAAAAATGAAAAATTTTAACATCAATAAATTGTGCAAATAAATATGCTATCATCGATGCAGCTATAAGACGCCAAGCATTTTGAAAAACTATGTTATACGTATTATTGTCAACTATTGATCCGGGGATTGCATTGAACTGACCTCCCAGCCATAAAAAAACCAATACAAATAATGAAGCAATAAAACCTGTAAAAACTACTAGATTAGCTTTTTTTTGCCCATAAAGCTCAGAAAGAAGATCAGTAACTAAAAAAGTGAGTGGATATGGTAGTATACCTGCAGAGACTATGAACACTTTGAATCCTAGGTCAACAGTTACAAATTTATTTGCAATAAGATTACAGGTTACGAGCGATGCGATAAAAATTGCGACCAAGATTAAATAAAATCTATCTTTAAATTTCATTTTTCTCTGGGCCATAGTAATCGGTATGAATTGAATGTGTCTCAACTAGTCGAAGCCGATGGAGTATACCCTGTTCAATCCTTGGGGCAATCTCATTCCATGCCCAAACCAAAATATTTTCGGAGGAAGGCTGTTTCCCCTTGAACCAGTCTATATCTTTTTCGATCTGGGAATGATCTAAAATACTCACCACAAATTTTTTGACAATATCTCCAAGCTTTCTTAAATCAACTAGCCAACCTGAACCAGAATCAATCGGTCCAGTTACCGATACTTCCAGAATGTAATTGTGTCCATGATTGTTATAATCTTTCCCAAAAATGTCCCTGTTTTTTTCTTCAGACCAATCTGGATTTCCATATTTATGTGACGCGCAAAAATGATATTTTTTTGTAATAATCGGGTTCGACATACTTGTATGTTGCAAATAATATTAGATTTAAAAATTACCGCCCATTTTCGATGGGAACAATGGATTACAATTCAGATGATGGACACAAATCCACTAGGACACATTCCCCACATTGCGGTCTTCGTGCTATGCAAACAACTCTTCCATGATCAATGATCATATGCGTCAAATTCACCCAATCTTTTTCTTCAAAGATTTCCATCATTTCCAGTTCTATCTTTTTTGCATCTTTTGTTTTGGTAAATCCAAGTAAACCCATAATCCGAACCATATGCGTATCGATCACCATGGAGGGCACATTGTAAATCTCTCCCAACACACAATTGGCTGTTTTCCTTCCCACACCTGGGAGTTTCACCAGTTCTTCCAATGTGACCGGGACTTCTCCATTATGTTCTTCGACAATTTTTAAACTGGCACCTTGGATACTCCGGGATTTCTGGTTGTGGTATCCGCAAGAATGAATATCCTTCGCCAATTTCGTTACGCTGCAATAGGCAAATTCTTCAGGTTTCTTATATTTATTAAATAAATCCTTGGTGACAATATTAACTCTGTGGTCTGTGCATTGCGCCGATAAGATTGTTGCCACCAAAAGTTCATGAGCAGACTTATAATGGAGAGAACATTTTGAATCCGGATAGGCATCAGAAAGTCTGCGAACGATTTCCGTTGCCCGTTCCCGTTTTTTGGCTTTGGATTCTCTCAAGCCAATAATTCGTCTAACAGGTTCGGCATATTTTTGACAAGGCTGGCTCGCGGAATAATTACATCGCACCCGGCAGAACGTAATTTTGACTGTTCCCGGTTATTGATCTTTGTCATGGTTCCAATCACTTTGAGCCCACGGCGTTTAAGTTCAGCCACCAACCCTACTGATGAGAAAATAGCTTCATCCATGTCTACGACAGCGAGTTTTGCTGGTTCGGGAAATGAATCCGGATCTGTATTCTCATCGCTGAATTCCACATTTTTTTCCTTATCTACGCAGGCAGACGACAAGCGCGAACCCAATTCAAAATCTTTTACAAATAAAAGGACCTCAGGCATTTACAACTCCAATGTGGGTACGACATCCCAATCAAAGTCTGAAGGATCATTTAATCCATCATACGTGAGTCGTACCATTTCAATTTGATTCAATAAAACAGATACATTGATTCCCCGATGAACACCAGAAAATTCCTGAAATTTTTCTTTACATTTTCTCAATAGATTTTTAGCACCATTCATATTTCCGTTTCCGATGTGGACAAAACTCACGGCCAACTGGATCAATCCCTGAACAAACTTTCGGTCTTCTAAATAATAATCAGACCAAAGATCCTCCCATGCTTCATGGGCTTCAAAATAATCCATAGCTTTGTATTGCTTCATCCCTTCCCGAAATAGATTCTCCTTTTTTGCGTCTTCATTCACTGATGGTCACGGACTCTTTCATCTTAAAATGTTTTCCATCTTGATGAAGGGTGCAAGCTTGGATATGCGGATCATGTTCAAAAAATAGGATCCAATTTTCATCCACCATTTTTGGAAGTAATTCTGCTTTTTCCTGAACCGTGACCACAGGGTGAATATCATATGCCATGACCCAGGGAACAGGAATATGCGCAACCATGGGAAAAATATCCGCACCGTAAAATACAGATTGATTCCCATGGGAGATTACTGGATGCATCAACCCTGTTGTGTGTCCATATGTCAAATATGGTTCAATACCCTCAATGAATGATTCATGGCCATCCACAATTTCCATCATTCCGTTTTCAGCCAGAACTTTCCAATCAATTTCCATAAAACTACCGGAATCTTTTTGGCTCGGATGGTTTGCCAAATCCCAATTCTCCTGGGAGACCCAATATTTGGCATTTGGGAATGTGGGTACAATCTTCCTATCTTCGATTTTCGTATTGCCGCCGATGTGATCAAAATGAAGATGGGTACAAAACACATCTGTAATATCATCGGCAGTAAATCCATACTTCGCCAATGAAGATTCTATGTTATAACGGGATGTATCAATGTTGTAGATTTTCTTGAATTTTTCGTCCCACTTGGTGCCGTTGCCAGTGTCAATTAGAATCTTTCGATCATCGCTTACCAATAATAAAGAACGGGTTACCATTCCGATTCTGTTCATTTCATCAGCAGGCGCCTGTTTCTCCCAAAGCAGTTTTGGAATGATCCCGAACATGGCACCGCCGTCCAATCCAAATTCGGATGTTTCTATACTATATAAAGTGTATTTGCCAATCTTCATCATATGAGTTGATCTAATCTTGCGCCAAGGATTCCAAGTTGGGTTGGCGAAGCTGTTTTAAAAAGGGTTCTCACCGCCTCTAAAATTACCAATGCATTTGCTTTTTCAGATTGGGATTTTTGACTTTTAACAATGGTTTCTGCTTCATGGATAAAATTTCTCTTTTTATCTTTCAATAGCCAATGGTCGGGACTTGGCTTAATATTTGATGCGGTAAAAAAGGTCTGGGAACACCAATGACTTATTTCTCTCTGATATCCTCGAATTCTGACATAATCACCCTCCCATAATCTTGAAACTGAAGCCAATAATGAAAGGTCACCGGATTCAATCATCAAATCATGAATTTTACTCGGAGATGAATCTGCCTGATCATGAGGTTCTAGCAATGCTTTTCCACTCATCCACTCCAGAATGCATTTTGTAAATGCCCAGGTATCTTTTTTTGCATCCTTGAATTGATAAGCACGCAATAAATGAAAAATGAAAATGGCATTTCTTTCACAATCTTGTAGTGCTAACTCTGCCAATGCATCCATAGTCCCACGAGATCGGTCTGAAGCCATAAATGTTTTGGCGGTTAATGTCTGTAGTTCTTCCCATTTCCCTTGTTGACAGGCATCTTCCAAATCACCGAGAAATGCTGTAAGCCCAATGCCATCTCTAACGACCTCATCTAATTGTGTTTGATCATCATCTCGGAATTCAAAAGCACATAAATAATCAACCGAAAATTCAAGGAGTGGTTTCGAAGGATTTTCCCGATCATCCCCAATGAAATTCTTGATTGAATTCAAGATACAAACTGGATGAATATCATTCAACGATTGTAATGAAATAGAAACGCTGCAAAATAAAAGGTCATTCAATAATTGAACGAGCGGGGTGCCAGAGATATTTTTAGAATAGAATTTGTGACAGGCTTGCCTGTCTTGATTGAATAAGGCAGACCGAAAGGATGAATCCGTCATTTGCTAATGGATTCTAAAAATCATTTTTTCTTCTTTTTGGTGGGCCCTAAATACATAAAAAATTGGAGCGATAATCCGGTTGACCTGGAAAATTCTGATGGAAATCCTTCGTATTTATGCGGATATTTTTTATAACTACTCCCAAATTCATTCACAATCGTAGTGTCTGATGGGTCCCAATTCGCAGTCATTACTTTCGATAATGGCATGGATCTGAAATCATGAAAGTAGCCCACTTCAAATCCCCATTTTGTACTGATTCGCCGGCCATAAAGCATTCCAAATCTCACACTTTGCCCACCGGAAACACCTTTGGGAATAAGCATACAGCGATACCCCCTCCACGATGTACCAAAAGGATTCTTCACATTGACCCGTTTATCACCCTTGAATTTGTAATAGGTAAAATCAAAACTTGAATTTGGTGCCAGATTATAGGCAATATTAATTACATCCCACCGCCGATCTCTTTTCATGAGAACACGATTCAGATCAATGCCGGTGCCAGATAAAGGAATGCCTGCTCGTAAGCCAAGATCGGTATATTGCCCTAAGCCGTGTCGAGCCCAAATGACGGGAATCAAATTTTCTACCGAGAAAGTAAACCCCATATTCGTTTCACCTTTCTTGGGCATTTGTGGAAAAACAGGTGGGTGAGATGCGCAGCCGGACCCCCAAAGGATGACTGCAATTAAAAGAAGAATAGGATTCCGTTTCATCATAGCGGCGAGGAAAATACAGAGATCTCTTGAGAGTATAAACGGAAAAGGAGCCGATTATTTCAAATAGATCATTTTACGGCTAAAGATCGCCGGAGGCCTTTGATCAACCTGCGCCTGAATCGTGAAAAAGTAAATGCCTGTGGAGCGACCTTCCCCATTCCAATTATAATTGTAATTTCCCGAAGTGATGAATTCATTCTCCATAAATTTGTCATGGATCCGCCCCGTCGCATCCGTGATATACAATGAAACAGTCGCATCTTCCAAAAGATCAAATGTGATACGGGTTTGTCCATTAAATGGATTCGGATAATTTTGGTAGAGTACAAATAATTCCGGAAGCAAGTCTGTTTCAAAGGAATCTTTGATGGGCTTGTTGGTGATCCCCAGGGTGGTTGATTCTGTATAATGCCAAGGGCCGCCATCAGGCATCCGACTGATCGCAACCGGGAGGGTGTCCAATAAAATATACTCAAGCGTTGATGTTTCTTCACCCTCATTTTTCATGAAGGAAATGAGTATCGGATATTCAATTTCTACTTCAAGCATGAGGGATGAATCTTGATATTGTATCTCGAAACCGGGGAATGTTTCAAGGTCCCAAATTATTTCACCCTTAAGCACAAATGAATATTGGTCTTCATATTCCGGATTCCCTGCTACTTCAAGATGGAGATTTTTCGTATAAGGGTTCCAGGTCAATTCATTGAGCCACAGAGATGTTTCAGATAGTCCAACTCTCATAATCATTTGATCATCCTTTGGAATAAAATCACCATTCAAGGTAAAATAAATCGATTCATCAAAAATAAGTGGACACGTTTGAATAAAAATATCATCCATCATCAGGTCAACAGTGATCCAATGATTCGGAACGATTACCTTGAACATTGGTTCGTGCTCATTTTGGTATTCACCCAGGTTCACATATTCATCACCGGAGAGAAGAAATAATTCAGATGAACTGATCTGATCAGGGTGGAATATGTAAAGCTCCAATTCCTTTTGATTTTCTTCCGTAATCTTATAGCCAATGATTCGAATGGGTGCAGTTGTTTCCAACATTTCTATCGCCTTTGGATATTCTGAATACAAAAGATTCCATTGACCTCTAATAGCGGCTACCGCTTTTTCAACTTCTGATTGCCAAATGTCAGGATTCATTAAAAAATGATTGCGGTAAATGGACTCATGGGCTAAAACTTTATCAATCAATTCGGAACTTGGGATGATTTCTTCAATGATTTGAAGAGACTGTTCGGCTGTTTTTAGTAATTCGATGGGGTAATTTTCAAACCAAATGTATTTAACTCGTTTTGTCAATTTTAATAAATCAACGATTGGCTGGAAATTCCCATACAAGTCTGTGCTCAATGCTTGCCCTAAGATTTGAGATAATACCAAATCTTGAACAGTTCCAATTTTCGGATCAAATGCCAACGAATCTTCAATAGTCAAGCAGGTGCCAAATGCTGGTGTTTTAGTATCACTAGTAAAAACAGTCCCAAAGGTATCTTCTATTTCAATTTTATAAAAATATCTGGCATTCGGTTCACATCGAAGATCGAGGTAAATATCTTGATCTAGTGTTAATACTGTTAATAATTCAAAATCAAATTGGCCGGATTCCTGAACGAAAATTCGGACCTGATTTGCAAGGATCGTATCGGGATAGGACCATTCGATCAATAGAGATCCTTGGCCATCATAAATAGAGACATCGACGGGATAAGCATGCAAATCCCCTGTTTGGGGCTGTACAGCCTCAACCAGTCCAAAAACAAAGATGGCTTGCAGTGAGATAAATTTGATTTTGCTTTTCATTGTGAAATCTCTCAGGCGAGACATAATTTCGAGGTATTATTTGACGGAGGCAAGAGATTCCTCCCGGGTGGGGGAAATTATTTAAGGAAGGTTATCTTTTGAAATTTTACATGATCATTTAAAACCGACCGAAGCAAATAAATACCGCTGGGAATATTTTCAGGTACCCATGTCAGTCTCTGACTGGATTGAAATAAAGTCCCCTCGTAAATGTTGGCAATAGATTGGCCATACAAAGAAAAAATGTCCACAGTTAAGTAGGAGCCAACCAAACCGGAAACATCAATTGTTAGAAATGGGTTAAATGGGTTGGGGTAAGTTTTTGTAATATGAAATGTATTTGGGATACCCTTAGAATCATCAATTGCAGTCGTTTGCTCATATTCAACGGCAGAAGCAGCATCCATGATTCCATACCCATAGGTATTATCCGGGTCACTTGATTGTGATGCTGTCATCAGGATCGCTTCCCGCACTTGCATCGCACTCCAGCCTGGCTGCGCTTGTATGATTAAAGCAACTGCACCGCCAACCAACGGACATGCCAATGATGTACCACTCAATTGAGAATACGTAGTGGTTGAATTTGGATTGATGCACCAAGTGTAAGATCCCCGGGCACAAACTTCTGGTTTAATCCTTCCGTCAAATGTGGGTCCATGAGAGCTGAAACTCGCAATTACACCATTTTCTCCAACAGCACCAACGGCGATCACTGAATCGGCATCAGCTGGGGCAATAATATAATACCAATTTTGATCATTCCCCTCATTCCCAGCAGCTGTGACACAAACCATTCCAAGCCCAACAGCAATATCTATCCCAATAGTGGTAACTGCCGTATTTCCATCCATATCTTCATAAGTGTACCAATCTAAATAACCTAAAGATGTAGAAACCACATCAGCGCCATTGGCTTCGCCCCATTCTAAACCTGCAATATAATTATCTTCTTCCTGTTGAACTTCTTGCGTTACATCTTCTGTTTTGGCTAGGAGAAATTCCGCATCAAAAGCAACGCCAATCAATTCTCCCGGTGCGTAAGCTGCGATGGTAGATAAAACGGCGGTGCCATGATAATCCTGACTATTGCTAGTCTCGGCGGATGTTTCATTTGCTGTTTCGCTGTCGTTATTAATCACATCCCATTGGGCGATCACATTTATATTGGCCAAAGCATTGTGTGTCAGGTTAAATCCAGTATCCATGACTAAAATAATAACACCTTCTCCAGTGTAGCCTGCATTATGCAATTCGTGGACATTGATCTGCTCAATCTGAGCCAAGGCATTCCCATAATCAAAATCACGGGAATTGGAGAGGAAATCCTCAGCATATTCAATTTTTGATTTTTTATAACCAATCACCGGTTCAATTTTTTTTACACTTTTGAGTTTAGCTATTTTTTCGATATCAGACATTTTGCACACCACAGATACAGCATTGAGCCAGCGACTTTCATTTTCAATAGTAATACCCAATTCTAATATGTCATTAATATAGATTTGGGAGACTTCCAAGTCATACCAAAGATGGTTCGATTGCACATCACTTTTTGCTCTACGGTCTTTTGCTCTTTGGGAAATAGGACTCATTTCAGAACCAATTTTATCATGGAAATAGATCCAGACTCGATAATGGTTATCTCGCTTTCCAAGGTTCATTAATTCAGGATTGAATTTTTCTCCAAAAACAATAGTGATTGATAGAAGTATTAGAATTTTTTTCATTTTTTAAAATCCAAAAATACGATTTACAAGCAATAAAACATCCACAATGTCTAGGGAACCACTGTGGTCTAAATCACAAAAATAGAGCTGTAAATCAGATGGAATTCCTTCTAATAAAATTAAATCAATGATCCCAACTACATCAAAAATATCAACTGAATTATCCAAATTAAAATCACCAAATTGGAATGCAGGAATTCCCAAGATTGAAAATTCATCAACGGTAAATCCATCTGCCTCAACATAATTATCAGATGTTTGAATGAATCGGAAACCGTAAATGGTCGCTTCTCCCAACTGATCCAAGTATATTGTTTCATCTACCCACTCTTCCTGTGTTCCATCGTAACCATGCTCCCCTGCCGGTTGTGCAGCTTGGCCTACACCTGGCTCTGTATATTGTCCTTCCAGGCTCACCCAATCATCCCCGCCAACATTGGCCTGGAACCGTACAAAATCCCAATTAGATTCAATATCCCACTTAGCCTTGTAAGTCACCATGGGAGCAATGAAGAAACCAGGAATCATGCCAAATTCATACTCAGCTACGGATTCCTGTCCCGGATCATATTCACCATTCGGGCTATCTGACAAAGCATTACTGCCCACAGCTGCTTCGTCAGTAAGTCCCCAATCCCCCGTGACAAACCAATCGCTGAGACCGGTCTCGAATCCATCATAAAAAACCAATTCAGGCTGCCCAACTAATAACCGAATCGTGTCTTGTCTTTCATAACTGGATTCGCTTTCCAAGGAAACGATCACGCCGGTAAAAGTTCCATTTGGTGTTTCTTCCGATACAAGTGTATTCAATATAATTTCATTTATTTCCCTGCTATCCAATCCAGAAATCACATAAGAATTTTCATCAAATGACACCCATTCATTGAGGGGTGATATATTGATTTGAATATCATTGTTTAAGTCTTCCAAACCTCGATTCTGAATAGTTATCTCCGTTTCGATTTCATCTCCTGGATTTATAGTCTGGTGAGATAATTCATAGTCTTTTAAGATCAAATCCGGCCCTGCTACAAAGGCAAATACTTTATTGGGATGAACCTGGTCTTCACAAAGCGCCAAGACATCATTTTCTGATGGCCAAAATCCTTGAGTGTAAGAGCCAACTTCCGGTGTAAATGCTACTAACCCCTGATCACCATAGGTCCAATCTACTGCATCACCATTAACCGTATATCCAATTAACTCATACCCTGTCCCCACAGGATACCCATTGAACCGGGCCATTTCGTTTCCGATCTCTCGAAGGGTCGTTAAATCAGGCTCATCTGGTAAAGATGCATCACCAAAGGCATGGATGTAGACATTAGAATAAGTGTGATAATGCAGCACATTCATAAACTCGTGATCCAAAATAAAGTCACTTACAATTTGGGTTTCTGGTTCCGAGAAAGCAGATTCTCCGCGATAGGTTGTAGCGCAAGAATCTTGGGACGAACCCGTGTTGTTGGCGCCCCACCCAAAGCTATAATTCCGATTTAAGTCAACGCCACGATTCGTACCTTCACCGCAGTTTGTGTCTCTACGGTTTTTACGGTGCATTCCGCCGCCATTGGGTTGAATAGATTCATTATAAACATAACCATCGGGGTTTACGACCGGCAAGAACCAAATTTCACGTTCGTTCACGAGATACGTTAATTCAGGATCGGAGCCATATTCTTCACCAAGAAGTTGAACAAAATAAATCAAATTCATCATGCCAACGGGTTCCCGGGCATGGGTCAGAGCCGTAAATAAAACTTCCGGTTCTTCTTCATCCTCTTCTGGATTGTCTGAAACCTTAAATGCCCAGATATCACGGCCTTCAACGGATTGGCCCAGTATGACTCGTTCAGAAATAATGTTGGAATATTCTGCCTGAAGTTCGTCAAAACGAGCATTCAATTCATCGAAGGTATAGTTCCCCTGCATGGATCCCATTGGAAAATCACGCGAGTCAGAAGAGATATTCCTGGATAAATAATGTTCAGTAAGGTCGGGGATGATAATTTCAATATCCATTCCAAGTGAGATCAAATCAATCGTTTGATCTTCTGAAGCAGTCAGATCAATGTAAACACCTTTTTTCCCTGATAAATGATCCAATGGAATTCCAACCTTAGCGACAATTTCAATATTTTCTGGTGTTGGATTGAATAAACGGAGGGATTGATACACATCATTCGCAAAAATGAGATGGACCAAAAAGATAGATCCGGAGAGAATTCTGGTGATTTTTTTCATAGGATTTATACGGTTTGTCTTATCCAATCAGTGGTCACTGATTTTGGGCGAGTAATTGGAATACCTAGCGCCCGTTCCCAAACCATCTGGGAAATCATGCCCATAGTACGGGAAATGCTGAACAAGACTGTATAGAAATTGAACTCCCTTAATCCATAGTAATAGAGTAAGGATCCTGAAGCTGCATCTACGTTCGGCCATGGATTTTTTGCTTTTCCGTGTTCCTTTAATACACCAGGAACTACATTGAATAAACGATCGACGATGGAAAAAACCTCATCATCCTTAATATGTTCCTGCCCGAATTTAATGAAAGCAGTAAATCTAGGATCGGGGCAACGCAACACAGCATGTCCGTAACCAGGAATGACGCGTCCGTTATTCAGCCGATTCCAGCAATATTGTTTTAATTCATCTTCTGATGGAACACCATCAAATTCATCTCGGACACTTAAAACAAACTTGAGACACTCCTGGTTCGCCAAGCCATGAAGCGGACCGGCTAAACCGTTGAGTCCTGCTGAAACAGCATAATAAGGATCAGACAAAGCGGAAGCAACCGTATGGGACGCAAAAGCACTCACATTCCCACCCTCATGATCGCAATGGAGCATGAAGTACAGTTGCATAAGTTTATGGAAATCCCCTGTCTCATCCGGCAACCCAATCATGTGGACAAAATTGCCAGCCCAATCCTGGGTAGAATCAGGAGGTATTCGGTCCCCTTTGTTAAAACGCATCCGGTAAATGCCAGCACCCAGGGTTGGGAGTTTTGCTAAAAGGCGGATACCATCTTCAAGGATGGCTTCCCAAAATTCTGTTTTAGGCATACCTTCGTCATACTTTTTTCGGAATACACTTTCACCCTGCATGGCAAGGATTCCTATATTAAATAGGGTCATGGGATGGGCATCATCCGGCATTTCGCTTATCACATTCCAAACATAATTCGAGACTTCAAGATGAGATGAGAAATCCTTTTTCAGGTCCGCTAATTCATCTTCGTTCGGTAATCGACCGGTGAGAAGTAAAAAGAAAACTTCTTCGGGCAAAATATGCGTGATGTCCAAAAGGGGAATGCCACGAATGATCAAACCTTTTTCAGCAGATACGGAGGAGGTATCACAGACGAATGCTTTGATTCCACGCAACCCGGAGAAGGCTTGAGCCACCGTCACATCACTGATCTTTTGGTCGCCTTTTTCGACAATCAGTTGTTTGATCTCGTTTTGTACACTGGGTATTTGTATCCGTAATTCCTGTTTCAGCAAACTCATGCTGTTCACCTCAATTAAATAAATTAAAAAATTGTTCCACTGAATTTACTCAATCAATCTCTTCCAAAAAACGAATCACATCATCAAATGACTCAACCACACGATCTGCCTTTTTCACCACCGGCGGTCGAGTTACAATTTCAGTAAATGCCAGGAACGTCACCTGGTATCCTAATCCAATAACCTTACCACGAGTCCAGATCTGAGTTTTGGTTCAAACCAGGTAGATTTTGGCGGCATCACCTTGCCGGCATCTGCTACAGTCAACAACTCATCAATTGAAACCGGATGCAAAGCAAAAGCAACTTTCGCATTCAAACTGCAACGCCGTTCTAATTCTTCCATCCCCCTGATTCCACCTACAAAATCGATTCTTTTATTGGTCCGCGGGTCATCAATTTCCAGGACAGGATCTAACAGATAATTTTGTAATATAGATGCATCCAGCCCAGCAATAGAATCATCAGAAATAATTTTATCTTTTGCTTTCAATTGATACCAGTTTCCATTTAAGTACATAGAAAAAGTATGTCTGTTATCAGGTTTCTGGGGATTAGGTAATTGCGTAAGTGTAAAGCTGGTTTTTATTAACTCCAGGAATTGATCTTCGGATAATCCAATCAGGTCCTTCACCAAACGATTATAGCCTTGTATTTGCATTTCGTCATGGGGGAAAATAACAGATAAAAAATAATTATATGATTCATCTCCATGGTGTTGTGGATTATTATTTTGCCTAATTTTCTGAACCCGGGATGCCGAGGCTGCACGATGGTGGCCATCCGCAATATATAAAGCTGGGATAGATTCAAAATAACGGCTGAGTGATTCCAGTATTGAGGGCGATGTTATTTTCCACAAACTGTGGGTAGTGCCATCATCTGCCTGAAAAATAATATCTGTTTCCTGGTTACTAATATCTGCAATGTGATTTTGAAATTCACCATCATTTCTGAACGTAAGTAAAACTGGTCCCGTATTAGCATTGGTGATTTCAATATGGCGGGTGCGGTCATTCTCTTTATCCGGACGGGTAAATTCATGTTTCTTTATAAGTCCTTGATTGTATTCCTGAACAGAAACTGCCGCTATAATTCCTGTTTGAGTATGCTGAGCCATCGATATTTGATAAATATAAAAACAGGGATTTTCATCCTGATGTAATTTACCAGATTTAATAAATGCATCAAGATTCTCAGCTGCATGATGGTGGAGTGCTTCACCCTCTGGTTCATTACCGGGTGAATAATCTACTTCTGGTTTAATAATTCTTAAGAATGAGTCTGAATTATTTTGCACCATTTCTCGAGCTTCATCTGATGACAAAACATCGTAAGGAGGAGATGAAACTTTTTTAGCTATATCAGGTGGAGGTAAATATCCCCGGAAAGGCTGAATAATTGCCATGATCTTTTAATTAACCTCGGTTTTTCAGAAACGAATTGAAGGGGCTTCACCCTTTTGTTAAAAGGGGCCCAATTTTATATTGGGTAAGTTCTGAAGCATTACTCTTTAATTATTTTAGTGTATTTATTGAAATAATATACGTGCTTCTTCCAGGTCTTCAATGAAATCAATTTTCCAAAACATCTTCATAATGGGGGTAAAATTAAGGATTCAAATTCAATGATTGGATTGCACTTTTCACATCAACTTGTGTGATTTCATTTAAACAGTGTAAATGTTCTTTTGTATTCATACAAACATTCTTGCGACATGGACTGCAATACACTTCTTTGTTTATCACAAATGTTTGTTTTCCAATTGGTTTTGTTATTTCACTGTCCCCGGCACCAAAAAATGAAAAAGTTGGAATACCCAAACTTGCAGAAATGTGCCCAAGTCCACTGTCTGAAGCCAGTGTGAATTGACATTGAGACATGAGCGCCATGGATTCTCGTATGGAATATTTTCCACATATATTGGTCAGTTTTATTTCCGCACATTCATTTATTAGTGATCTTGCACGATCAGAATCACCGCTGGATCCAAATATAAGAAAGTGTTGATTTGACCCATTGAGCCATTCATTGATTTTTTTATTCGGAATCGATCTTGATTCTGCAACACTGAAAGGGCAAAGAGCGACCGAGAATTCCAATACCATATTTTCCAATTCTTCTTTTGCCCACTGAATTTCCTCATCGGTTAATTTGATTCCAATTGAATCACCGGTTTTTGTTTGTGATTCAATAAGATATAAATATTTTTTGGAGCGATGCACTTTTTCTTTTGGTAAATCAATTACATCGGTTAATAATAATGATCTCATTTGGGAATGAAATCCCACACGACTCTTTGCTTTACTCCACCATAAAATGGCTGCGCTCCTGAACGAATCTGTCAATGTATAGAAGATATCCAATTCTGATGATTGGAGCGATTTCCCTGTTTTTCGAGTGCCTTTAAAACCACGAATATCTGATTTTGAAAGTGGAATTATTTGAGCAATTGCCGGATGGTTTTCATATATGTCAGCGACCCAATCTTTACAAATAAGTGTGATCTCTGATTCCGGAACTTTCTCCTTTAATTGATGGATGAATGGAAGCGCCATGACCGCATCTCCAATCCAATTGGGGCTGTAAACACCAATCTTCATTTTTTTATTTCGACAAAAGTTAACCACATTCAGGTTTATACCAGTGTTTAGGAAAAATTATGTAAATATTTAAAACAGCCTGTCCCGAGTTTTTTTCGGGATAATTATCCCTTATCTCACGATTTATTAGATATTTACGTTTTAAATACTTATTACGATTAGTCATTTCGATATGCTCAATACATCGTGTTGCTATATCTATAGTTTTTCTTCAATCGCAGCTACCAGTCTAGATGATGCTTTTCCATCAGGTTTATATAAATATTGATTATGAGCGTCTTCTCGCAAGGATGCCATTTCTTCCGGATAATCCAAAGCAAATTGGATACGAATGGAAAGTTCTGACGGATCTGAAATTAGATAAGCAAAATCTATATTTTGCATTCTCTCCACATCCAATTTTTTCCAGAATCGTTGGGGAAAAATCCTGTGTTTTAATCTTAAGCTGAAAAAATTTGCCTGGATGATGGGCTTATTCAATGGAAGGAATTCAAAAAGTGTAGATGAAATATCGCTGACCAAAATATCTGCCAAACGATAATAGGGAATGATGTTATAAACATCCCTTTTTAAAAGGTGGATATTATTACATTTTTTATCTAACGCTTCTGCCAGTTTGCTTTGATATCGATACCGATTCTGGTGCCAACTGAAATTATGAAGTTTTATTATTACGTTATGATTAATAGATAATAATTCAAATTCAGGAAAAAGTTTTTCGAGGGAACTGGGATAAAAACTTGGTGCATAAAGAATTGTTTTTTTATTCGGATCGAGATTTAATTCTCGCTTCAATTTCAAAATTTCATCATCATCCAGATCAAATAATGGGTCCAGTTTTGTAAATCCGGTCAGAACAAGATTTTGGTGGCCCTTTGCCTGGAGTTCATCAAATCGATCTTGCGATTCCACAGAACGAATATTGATGCGATCATCCATGTCACGGTAATAAGATTGTTTGAGACCAATCCCATGGTAAACCATGACAGCGATGGTTTTTTCCGAAGTCAAATAGTTGACTTGGCCCACATTTCCGATAAGGATGACATCAAATTTTTCTTTTTTAATTTGAACGATCCGTTCTGTTTCATTTTCAGTTTTTATAATAGGAATATCAATTCCAGAACACGCATGATAGAATATTTGCCGTTCCTCCCTTGGCATTTTCATGGGGATTGAAGCGAATATTTCAAATTTTTCCCGCTTCTTCATTTCATGAATGACTGGCAAAAAATTTGATAAATAATACAGGTGATGAGTTTCAAACAGAATCGATGTCATTCGAACTTTAATCATCCTTGGTTCTGAAGGCGATCCAGAATAGCACCCCGAACTCGTTCCGAAGCTTTTCCATCTAATTTGAAAAGCATTTTTTCTTGAAAATCTCTCATCACATTCAATTTCTGATGATTATCTCGAAATGCTATTTCCAGCATCCCGGGTAAATCACGGACTCGTTCCATCTCAAAGCAAAAATTGGCAATATCTTTATCCATTTTCTTGCTCAACCGTTTTTTGAATAATCGGTATCGAAACAGTTTATGGGATAGTTTCAGATGGAAAAAACGATTTACAATGACCGGTTTTTCTAAAGCAATCATTTCATAAATAGTACTGGATGATTCGGTTAAAAGAACGTCTGCAATTTTGTAGTAGGGTGTAATATTATAAACATCCGGACCCAACAATTTAATGTGGGAGAACTTTTCTGCCAAATTATAGGCCAGATTTCGCTGTGGAATCAAATTATATTGTCCGAACTTATCCAGGAAATACGTCCACATGTGGAGTTTCAGGATCACATTATAATTTTGGGTATATTCGCCCAACCTCATCCCAAATCGCTCTAAAGAACTAGGATAAAAAGTGGGCGCAAAAAGGATCGTTTTTCTACCCGGATCCAACCCCAGTGATTGCGTGAGTTTTTCATCAGGAACAGGATTATCAGTGAACAACGGATCCAGTTTTGTAAATCCTGTAAGCGCAAGATCTATGTCAATGCCATGACTCCGGAGTTGGTTCATTCTGTATTCACCTTCAACAAACCTGATATTCAGCCGCGGATGATTATCCCGCCAATAAGACGGCTTTACACCAATGCCATGATAGATCATCCCAGCCAGTGTTTTTTCTGTAATATAGTCCTGTAATTCATATCGTGACCAACCACAGACGAAAACATCCAGATCTAATTCTTTCATCTTTTTGGCTCTTTCTTTCTCAGATTCCGAATAGATCATTGTCCCGGGTTTAGACGCAAGAATTTTTAAACAAAGGTCCCTTTCTTCCCTCTTATTTATAGCTGCAGTGGAATGAAATATTTGGAACCGATCATCCCTGGATAATAGATCGATAACCGGGTCGAATTGGGGTAAATGATAAAGATGAAAACTGTCGAACAGAATTTTGATTTTGTCCGTCATCTGATTATTCCGCCATCAATGTTTCATACAATTGCGCATAAAGTCCTTTTTCATTCAACAGGGAATTGTGGGTACCTGTTTCAACAATTTTTCCTTTATCTAATACTACAATTGCGTCCGCGCGTTGAATAGTCGAAAGCCGATGCGCAATCACAAGTGTTGTCCTGTCCTGCATCAGGTTTTCTAATGCAGTCCGCACTTTTCGCTCTGATTCAGTGTCCAAAGAAGAGGTCGCTTCATCAAGAATTAAGATTGGTGGATTTCTTAAGATGGCACGTGCAATGGCCAATCGCTGTCTTTGCCCACCGGATAATTTGACTCCTTTCTCACCAATGACTGTTTGAAATCCTTCCGGTTGTTCAAGGATAAAATCATAGGCATTTGCCGCTTTGGCGGCTTCGTCCAGCTCCTCTTGGGAATAGTCTTCAACACCATAGGTGATATTAAATTCAATCGTTTCATTAAAGAGAATGGTTTCCTGTGTTACAATGCCCATTTGATTCCTGAGAGATGCTAACTTGACATCCCGAATGTTAATCCCATCTATCAGGATGGCACCGGATTCAACATCATAAAATCGTGGGATGAGATCTGCGATCGTGGATTTCCCTGCGCCGCTGGGGCCTACAAGTGCCACCAACTGCCCTTTTAGAATAGAAAATGAAACGTCATCCAATATAGTTTCTCCCTCTTCGTAATTGAATCCGACATCCCAGAAATCAATTTTTCCAGAAAAGGTATCTATGGTTTTGGCATCCGGTTTATCCATGATTTCCGGTGGTAAATCCAAAATAGCGAAAACACGTTCGGCAGAAGCTGCACCTTTTTGAAGATCAACACTCACATTACTCAGCAAGCGAATAGGACCAAGAACGCTGAATAGGATCAAAATAAAGCGAATGAAATCTTCGGGACTCATGGTGCCAGCTACTAATACATCCAACCCACCTACCCATAGCAGAAAGACTCCGATTACAGCACCAATGGTTTCTGTGATGGGTGATGCTGTGAGCCTTAATCTCGCTCGGCGGGAAATAAGGTCATAATATTGATTTTGTTCTTTTTTAAACCGTTTTCTTTCATACGCTTCCGTTCCAAATGCCTTTACGACACGAATGGAGTTTAATATTTCTGTCAGGATTCCCATAATCCCTGCAATTTGTTTAGCTGTGCGCATGGATTTCCTGCGAATACTTCTACCAATCCAGAAAATAATGAAGCCTGTTAGGGGCACGATGATTAAAGCATAAAGTGCCAGTTTCACATTGATCACAAAAAGAAGAGATATGAACATGAGAATATTAATGGGTTCGACAAAAATCCTATGAAAACTGGTGCCAAAGGCGATTCTCATATTGGCCACATCTGTTACAACAATGGAGGTGAGTTCTCCACTTTTTGCCTTGTCAAAAAATGAAAGTGACAAGGAATGAAAATGGTCATAAATACTTGTTCGAATGGACGTAATCAAATTGAATTGCACATAGGTTAAAGCTATATTTTTGATATAAAGAAAAATGTTTTTAACGACAAAAACGAAAAGAATGGTCAAACATAATATTTTCAGTGTTTCTCGTGGTGTGTCTCGCAGGATGAGTTCATTTGTCCAATATTTCAGTTGATCATTTAAACTCAATATCTCATTGGATAAGACGTTGTGGTTTGCTAATAATTGATCAAAATTGGTTAAGATATTGTTGATCAATGATGCAGTCAGCCAAATCGATAGACTATTGAAAACCACATAAATCAAAGAAGAAATGGTTGAGACCAATAAGACAGGCCAATAAGGGAGGACCAATCTCCCCAGACGTGTATAAATACTTTGTGACATATTTTAAAACTTAACGAGAGAAAACCATTTTTAAGTGGGGAATTTCAGCTTCGAAGAAAATGTCTCCCATTGAATCAAATCCGAGTTTTGCATAAAAATCGATGACAGATTCCTGAGCGTTGAGATAAATGATTTTTTCATGTTTCAAATGATTCAAAATGAAATAAACCAATAATTTGCCCACACCAAAGTTTCGATAATCTTCCAGAACAGCAAATCGTTCCAATTTTATTCCATCGTCAGTGCTACGCCAGCGTGCTGTTCCCACAGGTTTTTTTGAAATGGTTGCCAGAACATAAGTGGCTTCAATTTTATTATCGTCCAATTCAATTTCTTCGGAAATGTTTTGCCCAATAATAAAAACCTGTTTTCGAATGGCCAGACACGATTGGAATTCATTATCTGTTTCTATAATCTTTATATCAATTTCCATTCCCCAAATTTCGGATAATCTGAACGTCAGTTCACGGGAAAAGATTTCAGTTTAATTATGTAAAACATTATACCTAATAATAAAATTCCTCAATTAAGTGGAAGTGGTTATTAAATAAAATCATCCTTTCAGTCAATCGTGTAGATTCTTCAATCGAATAATTACTTTTTTTGAATGACATGAAAACCCCGGCCGGTATATATATCCACATCCCATTTTGTGCAGTAAAATGCATGTATTGCGATTTTTATTCCATCGCTGATCGAGAAGATTCTATTCCAAGATTCGTCAATGCAATTACGACCGAAATTGAAAAATGTGAAATAGATACATCTGATTGGGAAATTGATACAATTTTTATTGGCGGCGGTACGCCCAGTTTATTGAAATCAAAATATATTGAATCCATTCTAAAGTCCCTTCAAACCAAATATGATCTCTCGTTTGTATCGGAATTCACCATTGAAGCGAATCCGGGAGAAGCTCCCAAGGATCGACTCATAGATTTTCGGAGTTTGGGCATCAATCGGCTCTCTATGGGAGTTCAATCTTTAGATCCAGACCTATTGAAATTCCTGACGAGAATCCATTCTGTTGAACAGGTTTTTGAAACTTATGAAAATGCACGATCAGCGGGGTTCGACAATGTGAATTGTGATTTGATTTATTCCATCCCCGGGCAATCCTGGAAAGTATGGGAACAAGATTTGAACCAAATTATAGATTTGGAGCTCAACCATATTTCTGCCTATACGCTCACCCTGGAAAAAGGAACAGATCTCTTTAAGCTTGTGAAAGAAAAGAAAGTAAGAATGCCTGAAAATGAAATGACTGGTGAATGGTTTTTAAAAACGCACCAAATTATGGAAACAAACGGATACGGCAGTTATGAAATATCCAATTTTTCAAAATCGGGATATGAGTGTCAGCACAACCTTCACTACTGGCGCATTCATCCCTATCTCGCGTTTGGACCTTCGGCTCATGGATTTGATGGAACGAATCGTTGGAATAATTCCCGATCTTTAGATCAATATTTGCAACAAATTGAATCGGGGAATTCTCCCGTTTCTATGATTGAATCCTTAAACGAAAAAGATCGATTAAATGAATTGATCGGGTTTGGCTTGCGAATGAATGAAGGAATTAACTTGGAGAGAATTCCTGAAAATTATCAGAGACAATTCACAGAGAATCTTAAAATAGCGCAGAAAAAGTGGGAAGGGTGTTTTATTCAAAATAAGAAATCCATATCGCTCACAAAAATAGGTATGGTATATGGAGATGCGATTGGGGTTGATTTAATGTTGGACAAGGATTAGGAGTTAGGATGAGGATGAGGTTCTTGAACACCCGAACATTTATCCGCCTTTGGTGGACTCACCCACATGAACACTTTTTTAATACGTAAAGTGCTTAATCGTTTCCCCTTCTTCCCCGATCCGTGTCATGGCTTCGATGCCCATTTCAATATGAAGGTCCACGTATTTCTGCGTCACTTCCTTATCTGATTCTTCTGTTTTTACACCTTCCGGTGTCATGGGTGTATCAGAGACAAGTAATAAGGCTCCCCGATCAATTCCATTGGCAAAGCCTGTAATAAACACGGTGGCTGTTTCCATATCGATTCCGATGGCACGAACCTTTTTCAAATAAGTTTTGAAATCTTCATCATGCTCCCACACTCGACGGTTCGTCGTGTAGATAACACCTGTACGATAATCCAAATCATGTTCCACCAATAATTGAGAAACATACTTATGTAGTTTAAAAGATGGCATTGCAGGGACTTCTTTGGGAAAATAATCATCACTGGTTCCTTCACCACGGATAGCAGCAATGGGGAGAATAAAATGCCCAAGTTCAGTCGATTGTTTGAGTCCACCACACTTTCCTAAAAATAAAACACCTTTCGGGTGAATACCTGATAACAGATCCATAATCGTGGCTGCGTTAGCACTTCCCATACCATAATTAATAATGGACAATCCATCTGCATTTGTGGCGGATGTCATGGCACCACCACTACCCTTGATGGGTATATCAAATTTTTCTACAAATTTCTCCACATAATTCTGAAAATTGGTCAGAAGTATCCAATCTCCGAAATCATCCGGCTCGGTCCCTGTATAACGCCTTAGCCAGTTTCGTGTGATTTTTTCTTTATTGATCATAGGGTTAAAGTTAAAGAAATTGGACAATGGTCTGAACCCATAACAACATCATGGATTTCAGCATCCAAACAAAGTTCCATCATACCATCATTCACGAAAAAATAATCAATACGCCAACCCACATTTCTGTCTCTTGCACCCATTCGGTAGGACCACCAAGAATATCGATGCCCTTCTTCATGGAATTCACGAAATGTATCTCTCCATCCGTGGGCAACATATGTATCTAATCTTTCTCGTTCAATGGGCATAAAACCGGACGTTTTGATATTTTCCTTGGGGCGCGCCAGATCAATGGGATGATGGGCTGTGTTCCAATCACCGGTAACTATTACATTATTACCGGACTCCACCTGGTCGTTGATGATTGGGAGCAAATCATCATAAAAATCCAATTTATAATTCAGTCGTGATTCATCTTTTTGACCATTGGGGAAATAAATATTGTAGAGAAGAAAATTTTCATGCTCCGTGAGAAGCACGCGTCCCTCATCATCATATTTCTGTATGCCCAATCCTTCCTGTACAAACAAGGGTGCTTCTTTACAAAAAGTGGCAACACCACTATACCCTCTTTTCACCCCGGAATGCCAATAGGTATGATACCCATGGTCTTCGAGAATTTCAGAAGTCAGTTGTTCTTTATGGGCTTTCGATTCCTGTATGCAAAGAATATCGGGCTGTTCCTGATCTAAATAATCCAGGAAACCTTTCTTTACAGCAGCGCGGATCCCATTTACATTCCATGAAATGAGTTTCATTTATAAATCCTAAAAGATGATGTGGATTTTAATCAATATATCCATGACCAATGAACAGGATTGTTTCACCATCCGGAGAAAATGTCGGGCGACTATTTTGTTCCTGTTTGCCCTTTGTAAGGTTTAATAATCCTGTGTCATTTCTGTTTATAATCATTACATCAGAAGTATATTGAAAATCTTCTTCATTTTAAAATACTTGAATTCAACTCTTAAGCGCAACTCAAAGACTGTTTGTAGAGAAAGTGGAGCTGCTGTAGCATCCTCCCGAATAAACCCATTCACGGATTGAGCGAATACACCTGCGGATTTCAGAAATAGAATTATTTTTATTAACCTCATTAATTCATCAGCTTCGAAATCAAGTTTTTTATGGATTCCAGATTTGAGAATTCTATCGAAGATAAAACGTAAATATGTAAAACGTAATCGGGATTAATTACATATTTACATTTTAAATAATTATTTCGCATTGTGATTTCTATATCCATTATTATTTCTGTATTTAGAGCAATTACTGTCTTCAAGGTGATATATTTAGGTTAATATTCTTAAATTCATTTTTAAAAATTCAATTCATCTGCTACAATTAAGTTTCATGAGAAAATATGCTGTAAATTAGGAAACGATTAATTCAAATTAAAAACTCATTTTGGATGATTCAAATTTTATAATTTCTTCCCCTATTTTATTAATAAAAAGATGCCCCGACAACGTAAAGGAATAGCAAAGCCACGGCACAAGTCGTTTTTTCAGGAATACAATTTTGAAATCACGGTTGTTTTCCTGCTTGGCCTGGGGATCTTTTTACTCGTTGAAGATTTAGAGATCAAACATTATCTCTATGAATTCATCAAGGTCATTTTCTTTACAGTTGGTAATTTCATCAAACTCATGCGAGATGGAACTATTTTTATTGTAGATAAGTTTGAAATCTCGGATTTGGTTGGAATTTCACTAATTTTTTTGGCGCTTTTTCTAGTGGCCAATCGGTGGCGAGAAAGAATGATTGAACGGCACTCAGTTTTAAGAGAATGTCCGGATTGTGGCGGGCATCTTCACCGGATAAAGAGAGATTTTAATCAAAAGGTAACCAGCCTTTTTTACTTCGTGGCTGTGAAGCATTATCACTGCAAATCATGTAATTACAAAGGCATCAAAATGGCGAAACGCTAAAAGGACATAAAATGGATTTAAAAGAACAGATCATAAATGATATTAACTCAAACTCAATTATTCTTTACATGAAAGGCACCAAGGAAATGCCCATGTGCGGATTTTCTAATTCAGTCGTTCAGGTGCTCAATCATTACGGCGTAGAATACAAAGACGTGAATATCCTTGAAGACCCCATGATTCGGGTGAAATTGAGCGAACATTTCAACTGGCCAACCATTCCACAATTGTTCGTGAATGGGGAACTGGTTGGGGGTGCGGATATCACCTTGGAATTGCACCAAAATGGGCAATTGCTTGATATTTTAGACAAGGCAAATTCTAAAGAATAAGTTCAATAAAAAGGGTTGGTGAACCCTTTTTCTCCACAATAAATTTGCCGCCGATTCTTCAGGGAATCGTGACAATTTGGCCTGTGCGCCTTGGCGTGCAGACAAGTCTAGTGGTTACCCCGACACGTCGGGGAGGTTTTCATCCTGGCAACAGGATAGCTGGACTAGTTGACAAAATTGTTTTATGAAAGAATATTTTATGGCCCGTTCGTCTAGTGGTTAGGACTCCAGGTTTTCATCCTGGCAACAGGAGTTCGATTCTCCTACGGGCTACCACACAAACCCTGCAATTGCAGGGTTTTTTGTTTATCAGTAATTTGAACTATGTACATCGAACTTCATCCCGCCATTGTCCACTTCCCCATAGCACTGATTACCCTGGCTTACATTTTTCAGGTTATCACAGTTTTAAAGCCTGATGTCATTCCGAAACATTTGAATCTTTGGGTTCTAATCCCAGCAGCCCTTTCAACACTTCCTGCTGTTTTATCCGGCGAAAATGCAGAAGAAAATTTAGGGGAGATTTGCAAGGGTGCCCGGGAAACATTGGAGATTCACCAATTGTTTGCGAACATCACCACTTGGAGTTTATTGACATTAACGCTGGTTTGGATCTATATCACGCTGAAGGGATATGCGAACCAAAAAGTACAGCGGCTCTTGCTTGCATTTTTAACACTGATCTTCATCAGTGTTTGTATTACAGGGTATCTCGGCGGAGAGTTAGTCCACATCTGGGACCTTACTTAATTTTACTGTTCTTCTTCCGGTTTAATGTAAACAAAAAAGAACGCTGAACTGGTTGATGAGAAGAGTCCCAACCCGCCATCGATATTCGAATTCGGCATGGTGTATTGATTTATCTGTAACGGATCTCCGGCATAATAATTCGCAAAAGCATCATCGGTGGCTTCAATAATAATCATGTTATAGCCAAAATAATAAAAAGACAGCCAGCCGTAATACATTTCTTCTACAGAAAAATTCCAGACGGTTGGATTAGGCCAATATTTATTACCGTTTTCATCCACCAGCATGTGTCCTTTAAATGCGTGGGCTGATAAAGTAGTATCTATAATTACATTTGAAATTGTATCTTCCAAAGCGATGGTTGTGGTACGGAGCATATTCGGTGCATCTTCTGACGACCATTCCAACGCAAAGTAAGGCATGGATGTAAAACTGGATGTAAAGCAATTCGCTGTTTTGTATTCCACCGTATCAACCGATAAAAGCGATAGGTCTCCTGATGCATATGCCATCAGGAGTGTCATCAAATCGTTATCCTCAATATGGAGATCAATGGAGTCCACCACTGTATTTCCTTCGCAGTCCCACAAGTCGTCCACCTGAACGCTTTTCAGGGAAATTTCAGCAGGTATTGTCGTTTCGGCCTGGATAGAATGGTCAGCGGTGGAAACAAACAACTGGTACCTTACTCCAGACTGGACAAAATAAATTGAATCAGTCACGACATAATGCCCGGGGATGCTAGCAACCTCATTCAAGTGGAGCGTATCCGAATCATTTTCAGGATCGATAACGATAAATGCGTTCGCATTAGATACCCAACTTTCATTCCCCTCATGCTGTTGGTCAATTTCATGGGTCAGATTTAATGTCAAGGTATCGGAAGAAATGGGCAGGCCTGCATGCAAATTCATAAAAGCGACCAATTTTTCCTCATAATCGATGTTTTCCACGGGCAAGTCGCATGATACTGCCAGAAATAGGATGAAGGTAATGCATAATGAATTTTTCATTTTAAAACTCAATTGAAAATCCAATAGTTGGAATAATTGGCAATCCATTTATGACCTGTTTTTTGGGCAAGCCTTCATCTGCTTCATCCACGTTAGGTTCGCCATGATCCGCAATTCCATTCCCGTTTTCATCGTGCTTCCGAACATCCCAATCGCCGTCATCATCAATCCCATTGTAAATACTTCCAAATTTGTAAACATAGCGAAATACATTCTTCGCCCAGTAGGTATTGATAGCTTGGACAAAGAATTCCCCATTGAAATGTTTTCTTTTAAATCTTTTTGTAAATCCTATATCCAAACGATCATAGTTTGGATAGCGGGCTGAATTTCGTCCACCGGGAATGGTTCTGATGGGGTCTTCGTTCAATGAACCACCGGGAAGTGTTTCATAATAATAGCCCAGGATCGGTGTATAGGGTTGTCCGGTCTGGTAGGTCATTTTCATATTAAATGACCAATTTCGCGGCAGCACCACATTTCCAATCACATTGAAAACATGACGCCGATCCCAATTTGTAAAATATTCGCTACCATTCAGGTCTTTGCGGGAAACAGACCAGGCATAAGAAATCCAGCCATTTATACGACCAATCTCTTTTTGGAGAAAAAATTCACCACCATAGGCATATCCATCCCCAACATCCACTAGCGAATCCAAATTCGTACTGCTGATTGAATCGTCCACTGTGGAACGATTATCCACAAAGGTGAGAATATTATTCATGGTTTTGTAATATCCTTCCACTTGAAGTTTGATATTGTAAGGAAAATATTCTTCATAACCCAACACGACCTGTTCTGCAGATGCAGGGTGAATGGATTCATCCACCGCAAACCAGGCATCTATAATTTTGGGATTGTAATCGTCCTGGATCGTTTCCATGAATTGGTGGTATTTCCCAATGGAGAAATTGAGATAGCGTGTTTCCGTTAATAAATATTTCGTTGAAAATCGCGGATCATAAAAAATATGATTTTCACTGTTTCCATAATAGCCAATTCTGAATCCCGGTTCTATCATCCATTTAGGTGTGGGCCAATATTTTAATTTTGTATAACTAGCAGCTTCATTGGTGGCTGTCCGGGATTCAAATAAATTTTCACCAAATCCTTCTGCTGAATAAACAAACTTGAGATCCTTTACTTCACCGCCAAATTTGAGTTGAGCTTTGTCAGACCAAAAAAAGGTCCAGTCATTTCGAGCGGTAATATCAGAAATGTAATCCCGTTCACCGATGCCGGCATCACCCCCCAACCCGAAATAAATATCAAATCGGCTTTTTGCCAGGAGAAGATTAGATACAAGCCTTCGCCCGTAGAGCTTCCTGTAATTCAGGCTGTAGGTTTCATTTCCCCATTGGCCTTTCAACTCAAATTCATCCCAATAAAGATCATCGTCCCCTGCATACCAACTGAATGAAACACGATCATTGGATGTGAGATCCTGGAATATGTGCCCCTGAAAATCCCAGAAATAATAAGGAAATTCGAGTTTTGTTCCTGCGAAAACTTTATCGAACCAAGTTCTGCGACCGGAGGCGAGCCAAGCTCCTTTCCCGATAGGACCTTCCAGTGTTGTTTGAGCCGACAAAAGGGACAGTGACCCTTTTCCCTTGAATTGTTTTTGATTCCCTTCCCGACTGCGAACATTTAAAACAGCGGAAAGCCGTCCCCCATATTCCGCATTGAAACCGCCTTTCAAAAGGTCGGCTTCCTTCACAGCATCCAAAATGAAATTAGAAAAAACACCGCCGACGTGGGATGGATTATAAACTGTAATTCCGTCCAACAAGATCAAATTTTGATCGGAATTACCACCTCGGATGATTAACCCTGTACTGAAATCATTTTCTGTTAAAACGCCGGGGAGAGATTGCAATGTCCGAAAAAGATCTGCTTCCCCAAGTTGGGGAACACTTTTCAATTGGCGGACATTGAGGTTGGTGCGACTCATCTGCATATTCACCTTCCGTTCCAGTTTTTCTGCAGACACTTCAACAGAATTAAGCTCAACAACTGACGGTGACAATTCAAAATCGATGGTAAAACTTTGGTCTGCTTTCAAATTGATCTGTTTTTTCACCTGTTCAAATCCAAGGTAAGACACAATGAGTTCATAATCGTCGGCAGGGACTTTCTGGATCACAAAATAGCCATCCCCATCCGTCGCCGTGCCCATGGATGTTCCACTCAAATACACATTGGCACCGATCAAGGATTCCCGGGATGTTCCGTCGTAAATATAGCCGGAGATCATACCCATATCCTGTGCATGACCAATGGCCAACATTATTAATATTGTAATAATAAGTCGTTTATATTTCATGAACGGCGTGGAATTTAGACGATAAATGTTAGGATTGATTGAGATAATTCAAGGTGTCTTTGTTCATTGGGATGGGATCGATTTTAAATTCTTCAAACACCTCTTTTGAATCACAGGTATTCCCTTCCAAAAGCATGGTTAACTGATCTTTTGTAATGGGGAAAAATGAGAATCGATCCAACATGCCTGCTGCCATTTTAATAGGAAATACGGGTGCAGGCATGGTCCATTTTATTTTTCCAACTCCGGTTGCAATTTGCTTGATCAATTGTTTCCAGGTAAAGATATCGAGGCCTCCTAAATCATACCTTTTTCCGAAGGTTGATTCCTTCGACAACGCAGCCACAAAAAAGGTAGCCACATTTTTTACATGAATGGGTGACATCTCAAATTCACCAGCATTTTTTGGAATCAGCCCTCGATGAAATAAGGGCGCTGGAATGGGCAGACTCAACATATCTTCCCGGAGTTGCGTACAGAATTCGATCTTCCCTTTTGGATCACCAAAAATGAGCGAAGGCCGGAAAATGGTCCAATCCAAGGTTGAACCTTTCAACACTTGTTCTGCCAACCATTTGCTTGTTTGATAGGGCGTGCCATTGGGTTTGACACCATTAGCGC